>Ga0210409_10004344_pt1 | contig 15343 bp, 5 predicted proteins | sample IncBWH17MmetaG_FD_161649 | JGI IMG/M metagenome (GOLD analysis project Ga0210409, IMG submission 161649) | Forest soil microbial communities from Barre Woods Harvard Forest LTER site, Petersham, Massachusetts, United States - Inc-BW-H-17-M | ecosystem: Environmental > Terrestrial > Soil >...
CGCTAGCAACAGGGAAGCACATCTATGTTATGACGCCTTCGACGTGGTCGGTTCGCACCGGGCTCGCGTATGCCCTGAAGGCGGACGGCCGTACGGTGCTGCGGGCCGGATTTGGCACATTTCGCGATACTGTATTTGACAATTTGTGGCTGAACACGGAGGAGAATCAGTACGTCATGGCCACAGTGGGGTTGGTTGGGAGCGGGATCGAAACGAACCTCGCTCCTCCGCCGGCCTTGCTGTCAGCCTTTTCTCAACCCGGCGGACACGTGCTGAAGCCTGACCCCCAGGCAAAGTTTCACATGATTGCGTTCGACACCGCAATGAAGCCCCCGCTCCTCAAGAGCGGATTTCTGGCCATCGATCAGGCAGTCGCTCGCAACTGGCATTTGGAAGGCATCGCACTCCGTTCCGAGGGATCGCAATTGCTTACAAACGATATCCTGAACCGAATAGATTCGGGCGGACCGAATTCCGGTCGGCCGAATCCGATGCTGCCGCCCATTTTTTTCCGAAGCAACTCCGGCATTTCCAGCTATCGTGCCCTTGCGATACGCACCGCGTACCGAACCGGGCGAGTATCCTTCGAGGCCAGTTACACCTTAAGTGTGTCGCACGACAACCAGTCGGACCCCCTGGCGGGAGATTTCGACCTGATTCAGACGCAAACCCAGCAGGCCACATCAGAGCCGGGCGAGGCCGCATTCACCAAGGCGCTACATCCCGAGGACACCTATGGGCATTCCGATTTCGACCAGCGCCACAACCTGGTTCTATATGCGACCTGGACCGTACCCGGTTATTTCGCGGACACGCGGGCCGCTCGGGTGTTTTCAAGCTGGACGGTCTCTGGGACTGGGGCGATCCGTTCTGGGCAGCCATTTACAATTTTCTCTTCCGCCGTTCCGCCGCTGGAGGATATGCGCGCCGACCTGGTATGCACGTCGGGATATTTGATTGATCAGCCGCTGCCCCAAGGCCGTTTACTGCTGAAGCCGGACTGCTTCCGCACCCCCGCGGCAGGCGCCAACGGGAACACACCTCGCAACGGCTTTTACGGGCCAGGAGCGTGGAATTTCGATTTCTCCCTGTCGCGACGTTTCCGTCCGAGTTTTCTTCCGGAACGGTCGAGGTTTGTACTGCGCGCCGACCTCTATAACGCGCTGAACCACGCAAATTTGGGAATCCCCGAGACAAATTTCAATTGCACGCCTAAAAACGCGGGCACGTCCGATTGCCCGGCCAGATTCGGGCAGGCGTTGTATGGTCCTACTGAGCGTGGAAGCTATTTCCCGGCCGTACGGCCGTTTACGGAGACAGGGCGCCAAGTCATGTTGATGCTGCGGTTTGAATTCTGACGGCCTTCAAGGCACGGGATCGACGCTGACCTGAGTGGTGCTGATGGTGTTCGAGTCTCCTTTGGCACTTCCGGACGTTGAGTTTTGCAAATAGAACGCCATACCCTCTCGGGCCCAGTTACCGCTGAAAAACCATCCTGCCGATGGCAGATCGCCCGTCATTTGGGCCCCGCTCGGCGAAAGAACCCAGATCTGGACACGCTTGACGCCCGGGGCGTTCCACGTGAGCAGCACAGTGCCGGAGCTCTGGCCCGGCGCGACATACAGCGGCGAAGCGCTGAAAAAGGTCGCGCCTGAGGGAATCACGCGGACAGTTACGGTGTCCAAAGTGTTGGTAACGGTGAGTGGTTTCCCGCCAGTGACGTCCTGCAAGTAGAATGTCATACCGTCGGATACCCACCCTCCCGTCCGCGCCGTTCCGCTTCGTGCGCCTCTGGCAAATAGAGGACCATTGGGAGCGTTCAAGTGCAACTCGACAGTCCGGGTGGAGCTTGGAGCAGACCAGCTCAACGCCGTCACATCCAGGCTGCCGCTCGTCACCAGGACGGGATTGGGGGTGGCGGTGAGTATTCGTTCCCCGCTAGGGGGCTGTCCGGTAACGGTAACAGTCGTAGTACTGCTGTTCGTGCCCACGCTGTTTTGCGCAACCAGGGTATAGATTCTGGTTCGACCGGGAGTGACTACGTACGTACCGGAATTCGGTACTGCGCCGATTCCATGGTCGATCACAACGCTTGCAGCCCCAACCACCGACCAAGAAAGCGTGGCCGGAGCTCCATAGGAGATGTTCGAGGGAGTGGCAGTGAAGGACTGAATCTGCGGTCCGATACTCTGAGGAGAAGCCTGAGTCACAATGAATGTCAGCCCGCCCACTGAAATGTGACCTGTCCGCGCGGGGCCGGCGTTGGGATCGCAAGTGTAACCGATGATACTCGTCGCTGTGCCTGAGGCAGTGCTGGTGATTCTCAGCCACAGGGAGTCCGAAGACGCCGACCAGGTGCAGCCATCCTGCGTGCTCAGGGTGAACGATCCGACACTCGCACCGGCTCCCTGGAGCGCTGACATGGAGGATAGCGAATACGTACAACTGGCCTGTGTGAGGTTTGCGTCTATATAGCCAGTTGTAAGCTGAGTTGAAACGCTTTGAATGGCAATGTACCAGGTTCCCGGCTGGAGCGCGGGCTGGGTGTCTGGACCCAGCGTCAGGCTGGGGGTCATTCCCTGGCTGCTTGCCGTATCGGCAGTTACTCCACCGCCATCCAGAGTCACATCAGAACCGAAGCGGGCGTAAATTTTAATGGGTTGCGTTGCGACAGCCGACACCCTCAACCGCATATTCGCGTTGGGTACCTGGACGAGGAATCCGCTTGCGCCGTTATTCAGGTTGGCACTGCCATACGAGAAGCCCGCTGACGATCCATCAGTAGGCAATTGTGGGGTGCCTTGCACAAGGAAGTGCACAGGCAGCTTAGCATTCTGGTTTTGATTGCCCGTGTCGTTCACCAGAATGAACCCCTCATTGGGCGTTGGCGAAGGCTGGGCCAGGCTCGGATTCGCGCTAATCAGGACTTGCATTGGCGTTTGACCTGACATCGGGTTAAAGCTAAGCCACTTGGAATCGGACGAAAGCTGAAAACCCTCCATTTTTGAGAGATTGGCATTTATATTGGCGTAGAGAATATAAATCGACTGACTTGGCGAGGAGGTGGTAAGCGTAACTCCGCCGTTCTGAGCGTTAATGTCATTACCCTGGCTATCGACAAAGAGAAATTGATTATCCGTTGGAAACAAATAAACGAGAAGGCTGGCCTTGTACGTTACTACGCCAACCTGCACCAAGAGATAGACCCCATAGGTCCCTTGTAACGGCAAGTTTGTGCTGGGATCTTGCGGAAAGGACGCATCGCCATTGAGTTGAATGGTTATGGTGGTGCCGTTGACGCTGAGAGACGCCCAGCCCGAGGCCTCATTTGGAAGATAATTGAGCGATGCGCTAAACGGCGTATCCGTGGAAATTCCCAATACCTGAAACTGAGCGGAGCCCGTTGTATCCGCGACGATTTTCGCCGAACTGGGAGAAATCGTTATCTGCCCGAATGCGCTGGCCGAACTCAAAAAAACGCCAAAAGACAACATTAGGAGGTTCTGGAATTTCAATTGGAACATAGCCGCGTCCCCGATTCATCGGATTATATGCAATCAGGATTTTTTCCGCTACTGTACGTGCAGCGTTTTAACGACGAATTGGCCTGCCTGTTTCTGCCGGGGTGCCCCGCGCCACCCACAAACTGGGGTGTGCCCCGTTAAGCCAACTCACCTGTTCCGGATTATTCGTTTCAGGCCGAATCCGACGTTTTACTTCCGGATTGCCAGATTGCGTTTCTCATTTGACTTCGTGTTTCCAGTCGCGCCGACGGAATAATCACATAGCTGCCGATATGGCCCAATAACAGGACCTAAGATGAACGATTTGGATTGTGTTGGAAAAGGTGGCGGAGTGATTAAAGCGCTCGTCCACGACAGTGTGTCTTCGGCGATTGTCGGCACACTCGCAGGACCACAATCAGATCAAAGAGATGTCACTGGAAGCGTCGAGTTCATCCGCCGGTTGACGATTCGCTATTCGCACGCCCTATTGCGGTCTGCGCTCAAGCAGGCAATCCGCTGGAAGCCTCTCTTGGCGAGCCCGGCGGACTTGGTTGACCTTCCGAAGCAGGCTCGACGAGGTACAGGAATCGTCTCCGTCGAGCAAGCCAGAGCGTTGATGACTGAGATCGGCAGATACTTGAAATCTCCTTCGCCGCGCAGCGTCTGCCGGCTATTGCGCTTCTGACTTCAGCGGTTCTGGCGGAGCCATGCAAGAATCTCCGACATCACGCGACAATCGACCTCGTTGTAGCGTGCGATCTCCATCATCAACGGGTGCGTGGAGAGCGGGATAACCGGCGATTCCGCTTCATGTGTCGCCGACCCACGTAGCCACCATTGCACCAAGGCCATCGGTCGGGCCGTCAGCCCAGATCGTGGAGATAAAGCCGGCGGCGTGCATCGCCTTGGCAATCGACTTAAGCCCGAAGTTGAAGGCACCGGTGACTGCCACAGGCTCCGCCCTGATGACCCGCTCGAGCACATCGAACCAGGGGAGCAGCGCGGGCCAAGGCGCATCCGGATGGCGGCTGCGCGCAGCGTTGACGCGCCCATAAACAATGAAGGGCTGCGTCGTCGGAACATAGTATCAAACCAACCATTTCTGACTACCCTTGAATGGCGCTATGAACGAGGTAAAGGAGAGGATTTGGAGTGGCGGATTGCCAGTCTGGATATCAACTAGCCCCTCGTACCCGACCTTTTAACCTTGTGTTTTGCTGCCATGCATCTCGCGACGATTGAGCGGTTGTTACACACGCCGAGAGCCAGAGAACAACAAGGGTCATTCGCGTAGCCATCGTCAGCGATCATCGTCTAGGTGAGGCAGTAGGGACAATATAACATCTACGAATGATCAAGCCTGCTTCATCGGAACATTCACGATCTCATCGAAGCCCAGTCCGCTAGACCCTTCGCCGCGGCCCGTCTGTTTGCGCACACGTAGCCAGGTATAGACTTGGCCGCCTGTCCATCGGGTTCGTTCGAAGAACTGCGTGAGACGTGCGCCGGCGCGCGGTACTTCCTCTTCGTGAATAAAGTAGGGTTGCGGCGGCGTTTGATCAAGCCCTTGCCGCAGCAACACGGTTCGCGGTTGAACTTTTGGCGGTGGAGGCGGAGCGCCCGGAATGATGCGCGGTAGTGCGGCACGCTGCAATTGGATCGCCCGGTTGTTGCCTGGAATGTGAACCGGAATGAACGGAATCCAATTCTCTGGCACTGTGCTCATTACTTGATAGCGGATCGGAGCTGCCGGCGGAATCGGTGGCGGCCCGCTTACACCTAGGAGATTTTCCAGGAAAGCTAACGTTTGGCGCGCCGCCTCCCGGCCCGGCTTTGATTCGCCATTCGCTAGCGGCACGCGATCTTCGACGCCCCAGACCATGTTGGCTACTTCGTCGCGGATGAGCATGATTTCCTCGGTCGGCGCGCTCTCCTGAACTTTGGGAACGGTTGGGAGGAGCAACAAGCTTGTGTCGGCCGCGGCTCCGGCAGCAGCGCCTTCCACATTGATGGTGAACATGCTCCAGCGCTGCCAATTGGCGTCTGCGCCCGCATCGGCTCCCGTGATCCAGAAGCGCTCGCCAAAGACGTTTGTGACCGCGAAGCCACGCGTGGTGGCGATGGCTCCGCTGGGCAAGGTATACGGAATTATGAACCAATCATTCGCGTATACCAGCGCGAACTCCATGAACAGAAGCTTGGCCAGATCGGTGGTCTTGGCATCGATATCGCCAAAGTTGGTAGCGTGATCTTCGAATGACCACCAACGCGTGTTGGGCATGCCGGAGAAAGACACGGGTACGGGGATCATGGTCCGCACTCCGCCGTCGGTCGGCAGGCCGGTTACGTTCGAGCCTGGTACCGGGTCCAGCGAGGCGCGCGATGCATCCACGTCCAAGCTATACCAATCGAGGCGTCCTTGATAATAAGCGTCAGCGCTGTAGACCTTCTCCCCACCGGCTACTGGCGCGGAAGCGCGGAACTGATACTCGAGCTGTGACGGCTCCCAAGCATCGTTGCTCCCGGCGGGCGGTTGCAAAAACTGGCGATCAAACCAGGCGAGAAAACTCGTAGCCTTCGTATCGATAGGACCTGTGTCACCCGGGTTCACGCCGATACCATCATAGGCATGATGCGAGGGGTCGGCCTTCAAGTACGCGTACAAAGCGGCGCCGTCCATGGCACGACCGGCTACCGCGCTGAACCACTGCCACACCTCGGGATGGGCAGTGCGGCCCACGTCATCTTTGTTCGCGGGATCGGGCGCGGTGATCGGATAGGCGGTCTTGTATTTGTCGTCATATCCCATGCCCTTGATCAGCGCCAGCCATTGCCGTCCCATCAACAAACGGATATCGAGCGCCACGGGGCGACCGCCCTGCACGAGCGGCAACGGACGACGCTCGACCTTCGCTTCGAGTGGCACGTCATATCCGAACAACTCCGCCGGTTGATCGTCCGGCTGATACTTGGTCAATCGTGTGGTATCGATCTGCACCTTGGCGAATACGGGAGATCCGGCGTCGCTGCCGCGAAACTCGCCCATCTGCCACTGCTTGGTCAGCATCCATAAAGCGTCGCGTACCTCGGCCCGTAGCGCCCGCTCAAAGCTCTGCGTTCGCGGACGTGGCTCGAGGCGATTCCACACCGTCACCGACGGAAACAGGCGGTTCGTGAGCGCTAGTTGTAGGTTCGGAACTTTGAATTGGCTAGGCATTGGCGGGTGCCTCCAGGGCGCGGAAGAGACCGTTCGAAGCCGCGAGCGTCGTGGTGATCGAGATGCCGTAAAGCGTCGCCGCCATGATTGTCGCGGGTAGGAAGCGTGCGTACGCGGTGTCATCGATGTGCACCGGTTCGACCGCGCGGGTCTTAGCGAGGTCCAACGTCTCGTTTAGCGCGTCGACGAGATCCGCCCATTGCCACGTCTCGCTCGCCGACGCAGGCGTGACTAACAGGAAAGATTGCGGCGCTTCGTTGTTTGGCCGATCGAAGTTGAATGTGAGCCCGGTATCCTTTTGCGTTGATGGGATCACCTCGGTCCACTCATCGAGAAGGATGCCGCACTGCCGCTTGGCCGGATCAAATGGCGTCGAGTATTGCGCCGTGTAGAGTAGATGATCGCTGTCTAGCGTGTAGGTCGATGGGAACGGTAGTGCGATCCAAGGCGCGCCGGATTCGTACGGAAACTGCGCCGGGACTAACGCGGGAACGGGCTGACCGAACGCCGCGGTAAGCATCAAGAGCTGTTCCCAACTGCGCATATTGGGGCGAGCGCGCGCGGCGCCGTAAAGCCATTCATCGACCGGGAAGTCGACCTTGGCCGTAGTCGTGAGGTAATTCGTTAGCGCTCCGCTCTCGGAATAGGTGATCGCGTTGGACCATTCGCTCGCCTGCGCCACGCCAAGCGTAAATTCGGGATAAATTTGGAAATCCGATCCGAGTAGCGCCTTTGCCGCCGCGGTCAACGCATCCACTTGATCGCTGTTTGCGGCCGCGGCTGCAGCGTTGTCCAATTGCGTTTTGACCGCAGCGCGCCGGGTATCGATGGCGGTTTGCTGTCCGGTGAGGTTCGATGCGAGATCGCCCGCGAACGTTACCGTTCGATCGCCGAACGCGGTGAGATCGAACGGTTGCGCATCGAGATCGGCCGTCGCAATCGCCGAAGCAGCCGCTAACGCATTCGGAAACGACGGGTCCGTGGTGGCGAGCACATTCTGAAACAGACCGAGCCGCGCCGCAAACGTTACCCGCTTGGCATCAAGCGCGAACTTCAACAGATCCGGGGTTGCAGGTAAGGGCGTAAGCGCTGTCGAAATATCGATCTCTGCCGACCGGAGAGCGCGGAAGCGAGCATCGTCCGAGGTACCGGTGGGAAGCGCTTCGTAGGCCGTGATTTTCGCGTCGTAATCGCCAAGCTTCTTCGTCCAGCGGTCGACCAGCGCCTGCACCTGCGTTAACAGATCGGTAAATGCGGTCTTCTTCCAGTCGTACGCGAATCCCCAGCCCGCTGACGGCATGGCGAAGCGCGAGGCGCGTTCGAGCAGCGCGACCGTATTCGTGATGAAACCGTCGATCCCAGAAATCAACGCAGCGCGATTCGTTACGGGATCGGCCAAGAGCGGCACTAGTGTCACTAGAAATGCTCCGATGTCGCCGCTGAGCGTGTCGAGCGCGGCTTTGGGGGTCGAGATGCGCGTTGCATCCACGAACATCGTTGCGTCATCTCCGGGCGAGGCGTCGTTGTGGAGTAGTGCATCGGTAGCGCGCAAAGGACGTGTGCGCCCTACGATCACTTTCAGGCTGCGCAGCAACGGCAGCGCCTCAAACACGCTGAGCCTCGCTCCCCCATTCTTCATATATTCGATCTTGAGGATCGCATCGGGCCGAGGCGAGCGGTTCGTAATCACGAAACTTAGTACGCGATCATCCAGCTCGTTCATGCTTTGCACGTCGTCCGGCTTGATCAGGTTGAGCAGATCGATGGGAAGCACGGCCAGATCGCCTAATGTCACCGGTTGCTGCTGTGCTGTAGAAGTCACAGGATCGGTCCAACTGACCAGGCAACCGGTGTTCGCCAGCGGCGGGAGGACCGACGCGAGCCAGGCGTCGAGCGCAGGTTCTAGGGTCGCACGCGGTGTTGCGCCCGCCGGCGCCGGCAAGCCGGGCTGGAAATGAATCGCTGCGCGTTGCGTGAGCGCGACGCCATCCGCGGGCGTTTGGACCACCTCAGGATCCGGCGGAAAATGGCCGGAGGTGTAGGCATCGAGAGTCGCGCCGATGCGCTCGAAATTACCCTGCACCGCCTGATGCACACCCTCGGCGAGCGCCAAGTCGGCAATGGCGTCGTAGATGTCGAGGATCAGGTTCGCCTGGCTGTTGATGGCCGGAGCCTCAGTAAGAGGGTTGGCGGGCGGTAGATCCTTTCCGAAAGGATACGTCAACGTCGACCCACCGCCGGAACGAATCTGCATGACGAGCTTCATCCCATCCATCACATTTCGAGCTTCAATGGCCTCGATTGGAACGCCGGGGTCGGTCTTCGTCGTGGCGATGGCGTCCGCGACCAGCGGAAACGCCTTGCGCATCGGATAAATGAACTTGTCGACTTCGACCAGGCCGTAATCGTCGTGCAGGCCGCGCTCGAACTGGTACCCAAGCAGCGCGCCGAAGCTTTGCCCGTTGCGAATGCCTTCCAACATCGAAAGGGCGAGGCGCACGCGGTCGGACGAGAGATTCACCGAAAGCGTGGTTGGATTGGCAGGCGTCGCGTTCGCCAGGTAGCCGCTGCGCAGCACGGCCGCGGTCTGAGCATGATGCAGCGACGGAGCGTGGATGTAACCGCCGTTTGCGGGGTCGTGCAGCAACGGGGTCTTGTCTTCAAAGTTGGGCGCCACATCGGGAGGAAGCTGGACGGGCTGAAGGCGGCTTGGCGAAGGCCGCAGATCTTCGAGCCAGGCGTACGCGCCCAAGTACAGTCCAGCGCTTCCGGCGTTCCCGTTTCCCTCAATCTGCCCGCCAGCCGCGCGCATCGTCTCCAACTGGTAGCGAACCAGACCTAACAGCCAAGCGTCGTAGCGATAGCTGCAACAATCGATGTGTTCGGCGAAGGCTCGCTCGAGCTCCGCCGTCGATGCAGTCTTGAGAACGTCCAGAGCCTGCAACTGGTCCGCGAGCTCCTGCGATTCGACGAGGGTAGCCAGGTGCGCGGTGATGTAGTCGGAGACCAGCAGCGTCGGGCTGGAGGTGATGCGCGGCTCGGTCTTGTAGAGCGCCGCAAACCGGCTTTCGGAAGCCGGTGCGTCTGCGACATGCACAAACACGGGCTCGGGCTTCATCGCCGTCAGTTGCGCGGCCGTCAGGATTCCGGTGCTGCGATGCAGGTTGTAGCTGGTGTCGTAGTAAGCGAGCGTGAGAGCATGCCGCAAATAGAGGTAGAGCAATGTCTCCGGCGTACGATTGCCGGTGAAGCCTTGCTCCTGGTACAGCGCATCGAGCGATGTCTTGGCCGCGTCGATTAGCCATTGGATGTAATTGCGGCCATCGTCCGTATAGGCGCGAATCGGACTGGTTTCGGATAGCGGCCGATCGTCAATCACGTTCGGCAGTGCTGCCGCGTCCGTCATGAAGACGTGCTGCAGAATGTCGGGGAGCTGCGTGCCTCGATAGCCCAGATTCGTCAACAGTGCGGCTCCCGCAGCGTTGAACGCCGCCGCGAGAATCGTCTGCCAGAAGTCCGGACCGAGTCCCCAAAGGTTTACCGTATTGAACAGTTCGGTGACACTTTCAGCATAGCGCGTATGAAATTCGGCCGATGCGGGATGCAGGCCGATGATGTCGAGCAGTAGTTGGTGAGCGTCGCCGGCTTTGCCGACAAACGATGCGTTGGCGCTCATGCTGCGCCAATCCGCGCCGATCTTGAAGAGCACAGCAGAGAGATTTTGGAGAAACGCGAACTGCGGAATCCGAGCGATCTCACGGCTCGTCAACCAGGCGATGCGCGAAAATGCCGTCGTCGGCAGAATTCCATATGGCTGGCCACCGATTCGCAGAGCCGGAATAGCACCGCGCCCGCTGACATAGGACATGAAGTACGAGCGCGTGTTCGCGACGGTATCATCGCTGAACATCGGCGTCAGCATCTTGTCCATCCAATAGCCGAGCGTCGCGGGCCAGAGCGCGGTTTGCATCGCGCGCGCCTGCATTTGGTCTTTGCCATCGCTGCCGTGGACCTTCTGGAACAGCGCCGGATCGATGCCCAGAAGGCGCGTCAGCCAATCGCCATCGAGCCGATTGAGCGGATCCGCTGCCGGCGTGAACAGCGGAAAATGCTTCCGGTCATCGAAGGTTGCATTGGGGTCATCGAGCGGCGGCGCGCCGGCACTAGTTCCCGCGCTATTGTGCGCTGGCGTGCCTTGTGGAACAATCGACAAACCGCTGCGGCCGTAATGATGATGCGCCAGCATCTCCTCGATGGCTTGAGTGGCGTTGGCTTCGTTCGCGCTGAGTTCAAGCCCCAGTACCAGCAATCGATCGAAGCCTTGGGCGGCCTGAGTTGGAGTGAGATTGATCCGCAGGCCCATGCCCGCTTCGACCGCTCGATCAAAATCCACGAGCCATCGCAACTGATCGGGAACGAACAGGTCTGCGCCCTGGGGATGAATCGTCTCGCTCGGATCCGCAGAAGGATCAGGGCCGGTGTACAGTGGCAGCGACACTACGCCGCTAATGGCTTCGAGCGTCTGCACACCCGCGTTGAAGCCCAGCACGACAAATCGATCGGCCAGGTGATTCACGCGCGGCGCTTGCGACCAGGGCGACTGCTTGGTGACCGGATCCGGCGGAAACACGACGAAGGCAGTGGAAAGCGCAACGTCGCTCTTTTTCTTCGGAGGCGTGGGCTTGTCCGTGATGTTGAAGGGCGCGTAGTTGGCGACCAGATCGGCCGCGCGCAGGGCGCCTACTGCGGCTTCGAGTGCCGTACGTGCCGCTTGCGATTTCGTGGCGTCGCTGTCGGCGAGCCAGATTGCCTGCCAATAGGTGCTGATTGCGGTCGCTTCAGCGGCAGCAAGGGGTGTGGTGGTTGGGATGACGAGGATTTCATCGGTCGACGCGGCCTTCACCGGTTGCGCGCCGATGTTCACCGGCTGGTAATTATCCAGAATCCACGACGCGCGCGCCGAGCCGTGCGCCGCGACGAGGCTGCGCCAGGCACCGCGCTGTTGCGCTTCGATACCACCGGCTGCCCAGATTCCCTCCCAATACAACTTCGCGTTCGCAAGTTCGCTCGCAGACAGCACCGGCTCGAAAGTATCGATCGAGCAGTCGTCCGGATAGATGCGTACCCAGAGTTGATGCTGCTCGTTTACGGTTGCAAAGCGGGTCTCGACGCGAACGGGCAGCAGCAGGAAAGGCGATCGCGCGCTCAAGTGGCTGAGGTTCTGGCGCGGGTCCGTGAAAGACGCGAAACCTTCGAGTGCCGCCTCAGCGCCCGAGTTCGCGCGCTGGACAGCCGATTTCTGCCGGTTCACGGCGGCAGTGGCTTCAGCCATAGCACGCTCGAGCCGAGCCTTCTCTTGGTCTTCGCGATCGCCGGTCGTCGCACGGCGCAAATACTGGTTGAGATTCGCCTGGGCCTGCTTGAGCGTCTCGAGCGCGGCCGAGAGAGAAGTCTGCGCGGCATCGCGTGCGGCCCGTGCCGCGGCAAGTTGACTTTGGTTGGATTGGAAGTCCGCCATCTTTACGATGTCCTCAGCATCTCGTCCGCGTGCACAGCCACCATGACAGGCTCGCGGAACAGCAGATAGGCCCAACGCGCGGAGCTAACTGCGGCTTTGTTCACCTGCTCATCATCCGTATACTGGGGCGTCTTCCCTTCCTGATCGGGCGGCGGCGGCGCGATCAACGGAACCGAGCTCAAGCTTCCGGCAGGCAGATGTTTTCCGGCAACAATGCCCGGAACCGCGTCGTCCCAAGTCAGCTCGTCGAACACCTCCAACTGACCCGTGCGCGAAAGCTCCAGCCCGAAGCGCGGCTCGCCCGGCCGCTCTTTGATGACGAAGAACCATCCCGGCTCGTCACTTGGATTGTTGCCCGGACCTCCCTTTGCCTCTGTAATGGTCAAGTCGAATCCGAAGAAATAAATATCGGGATCGATCTTTGCTTCGTAAAGTGGCATGCGCACAATCGACGTTGGTGGATTGTCCTCGAATGCGGCATCGATATCCTGCAACGTTCGCGACTGCGTATGATCGATCGACCCATCCTTATTCAGAGTCCATTGCGCGTGATGCGCGTAGATCACCGCAGTCGGATAGCGCTTCAACAACTCGCCGCGAATCACCAGCACCGCTTCTTCGCCTTTCTCGAGGGTGGCGCGATCATTGTGATCGCCGAGGTTCGACGTCAGCGTCCAGCGATGCAGCTCCGGAATGTCGTACAGCTTTTCTTTGAGCTGCGCGAGTGTCAGGTTTTCGGTGTCGCGATAGCTACGCGGATCCCAGAACTGGCGGAAATAACTGCCGCGCTGGTCGGTTGGATACTCGCGCCACAGAAGCTTGCGCGCGAATTCGTGGTTGAGGCCAACCATGTATGCCTCGATGAACCTCTGATTGGTCTCGATCAGCGTGATGCTGTTCGGTGGAATCAAATTTAGATTGGGCAGGAACAATTCCGCGGAGATGTCCTTGAGCGGCTCGTACATCGGCAGATCGATTTTGGGATAAGCCATCACCTCGCCGAAGTTGTCGCCGATCAGGTCGCGGATCCACGAAGGGATCGAGATGAAAGACAGGCCGCGCTTGGCAATCGTCACTTGCGGATCGACTGCTGTGATCATCTTCATCGTCAGGTCCGCAAGGTTCAACGGGACAGGCGCAGGACGAGCGGAAACCGTGCGCGTAGTCACGATCATCGAGAACGAATCGCGAAGCGCGGCTTTGAAGCGGACGGCCGTGGGACTGTCGATGCCGCCGATCGTCGGGCGCACCGTTGACCCCGGCACCTGAATCGTGAAGTTCGGACTCTTCGGAAATTGATCGACGGCGGCAGGCGTTTGATTGGCTTGTGTGAGACTGCCAGGCGCTTTCAGCAACTGCTGCCACCGAAGCAGCAGGCGATAAAGAAAGACACCGCCTACGACGATCGCCAGTGCGAAGAGAATCCCAATCAGCGGGATCAACAGAAACAGCAGCGCAAGGACAATCGCGCCAATGAGTACAGCTATCGGAAGCCACGGGAATTGCGATAGGAGATTCGCGATCCATCCCGGCACATTCGTGGGCTTCGCTGCTCCGGCAGCCTGATCCACCGTCGGCACGCCCGGTGGCACAACGACTGGCGGGGCAGGGCTAACCTGACCGCTGTTGACGCGATTCAGCAGATTCTGGGGCGTGACAGTAGCACTAAACGGCAGCGTGCGGATCAACCGCGATCCGGGACGCATCACGCGCCGCATCACGGCTGCGGTGTACACGGGCGGTACCAGGCTGCTCCGTTGCGCGTACAAAATCGTAGTCGGACTGGCCATCACACGCGAAGCCACCGGCGCGAGCACCGCAAACGCACGCTCGGCATTTGCTGTCGCCAGCGGCTTGACAGCGGTCTCGTGCCAACGCCAGGAGACTTCGCGTGCGACCAGCAAACGACGAATCCTGTTGTTAGCCGCGAGCACGTCGCCGATCTGCTCCCACGCGTAGTTCATGTACAGTTCGGTGTTCGCCTCGACGACGTCCGTGCCGAAGTTTGCGGGCACTCGAAAGCGCGGATCGAGATTCAGCCTGTGCACCCAATTGGTGGGATTCGGCGCGGCGCTGCCATCCTGGTTGAATAGCAGCCTTTGCGTCAGCGCGTGCCATCTGCCATACAGCGGCGCGGTGATCAATGGGTCAGGATCGTCGTCGATACCTGGACCGATTCCGGACGCCGTGTTCGCCGCTTGCGCGGTCTGGTTCGCGTAGTCATCGGGCAGGTTTACGAACTTCGCAAGATTTGTTTGGAAGGTGTCAGGATACGGCTGATCCCAGTTCTCGTATTTCTGCCGGACAGGAAGCTCGTCCGGGCTCAGGTCTGCATCGGGTACGCGGAGCGCGCCACCCAGCTTCAGGATTCCCGCTAATGCGGGATCCGTAATCCCAGGGATGTTTGAGCCTGGGTCCTGCACATCCATGTCGCGTGTGCCGACGCGCGAGTCCAAGGGCTGCGGCTTCAGCAGGCGTACGAGATATTCGAAATCGCCGTGCGGCGCGGTCCGGAACGACCAGCTATAGAGGAAGGGATAATTGGTCGGCTCGGGTTTTCCTGGATAGGAAGCCCAGGCCGAAAAGGTCGCGTGCGGAGCCGCGCTCGGGTCGTCGCCTAATGCGGTCAACCGCCCGGTCTCAAACACCGGCACAACAAACGCCGTGTACGCGGTGCTGTCTTTGAGACGGCGCGGACACATCAGGCGGGAATAGGCAATATCGGGATTCTGACCAAGCAGGGATTGGACAAGCGGAAGCACCTGGCCCATGTCCGGCGAGACCAGCGTATTGGGGTCGCCCGAAAGGCTTGTGTTGAAGTGGACATGCGCCCACGCCCACAGTTCATCCGGCGGAGGAAACACGGTAGCGTCCGCGACCGTGATGAATTGCACCTTGCCGCCGCCCTTGGTGTCCCGGACCTGTGGTGGCTGAAATTCGCCGTCGGCGAGCACCACGAGCGCGATCCACGGCCGCAGGTGCAGGCCGCTGCCATCCGGCGCGGCTGGAGTGTAGCGCCAGGGAAAATCCTCGTCGTAGAAATCGATCGCGGGCAGGTAGTTCGACTCGAAGTTGGTGACCCACGGCCGTGGGTCGGTGCGC
>Ga0210409_10004345_pt1 | contig 15342 bp, 17 predicted proteins | sample IncBWH17MmetaG_FD_161649 | JGI IMG/M metagenome (GOLD analysis project Ga0210409, IMG submission 161649) | Forest soil microbial communities from Barre Woods Harvard Forest LTER site, Petersham, Massachusetts, United States - Inc-BW-H-17-M | ecosystem: Environmental > Terrestrial > Soil >...
CAATGTGCAAGGTATGCGTTGAAAATACTAGCTTTCTAGGTGACACCGTGTGACGCGGCGTTCGCCGCTGTGACAGGGCAACAATCGGCTGTTAACCGGTTGGTCGCTGGTTCGAATCCGGCCCGGGGAGCCAAATCTCACTTTTGAAGGAAATAGACCCCGCTGTGGCATTCGTCTCCTGAGCGCGCACAGACGTTTCCACCAGCACATCAAAGGGTTGTCGGAGGGTCACCTCCAACTTCTTGCCCTTCCAGGTCGAGTTCGAAACCACGAAATTAAGCAAGCGACGCTTTTCGCGAGTTCCTGTCTTTCGAAGAGCTGCTGCGCACTTCGGGCAAGTTCGAGAAGCCGGACGCCCTCTTCGAGGTAGGATCGGTCAGCAGTCTGGTGGCGCTCTATCTCGCGCTGGCAATAGTCCTGCTGAGCCTGCCATTCAGCCGACATTCGCTCGAAAAACGCGCCATCGACCTTCCCATCGAGCTTGTCTACGTACATGGCATGCACTCGCGCTCGAAGCCGATCGTACTCGGCCCGCAGCCGGCCGATGGCCGCCTCGTGCTCGCGCTTCTCGTCGGAGTGACTGGCGCGGAGAGCGGCGCAAACCCAAGCAAGGACCTCCTCGTCAAATGACAGCCGACCGAGCATTTCGGAAAACTGCTTTTCTAGAATTTCCTCCCGGACATACGGCTCGTCGCACCGCCCCTTGTACCCCGTGCAGTGATAGTAGATGTAGCGGTCTTTTTTGACTTCGCCGACCATTGAACACCGCAATGCCCACAGGCAATTAGCCCCGAAAAAGCGAACTCGTGCTTGACGCGCCGATGTTTCTTGGCATGACGGCCGTCGAGTACGTGCTGCACGCGCTCCCAAACCTCGCGACTGACAAGCGGCACGTGTTTGCCAGGGTAAGTGTGCCCCTTCCACTCAATTTCCCCCATGTAGAGCGGATTGCGCAGCACCGCATGGACCGTGCTGACCGGCACCGCCGCCCCGCTTTTGCGATAGACAAGCCCGATCGCCCTCGCCTTCTCGGCTACTTCCTTCAGGGACAGGACTCCGGTCGCGTACCATTCGAACAATCGAGATAGAATCGGCCCGGACTCGCGATCGGGCTCTATGATCTTCTTCCCGTCCGGGCCCACGATATTCCGATACCCAAGCGGTGCCACCGTCGGCCAAATTCCCTGCTCGGCTTTTTCTTGCATCCCTTTGCGTGCTTCCTCGGACAGGTTGTCGATATAGTTCTTCGCCATTAGCACCTTGATGCCGTGCATAAATTTCTCTGTCAATCGTGAGTTCCGCGACAGCACTACGCCCTCTTTGGGAAAGTGAATTTCGACCTCAAGCTCATCGACTGTCACCCAATCTTTAAGGTTACGGTAGAGCCGGTCAGTCTTTTCGATCAGCATCACGCGAACGGACGGATGCGCCTTGAGATAGGCAATCATTTCGCCGAACGCCGCGCGGCCCGCCTCCTTGGCGGTTTCCACGTCCACGTATTCTTGCATCACGACAAATCCGTTCGCGGCGGCATATTCTTTGAGGAGCTTGATTTGAGCGGGGATCGAGAAGCCCTCCTTCTCTTGCTCCTTTGAAGAGACGCGCGCGACGCCACCTACGACGAGCTGCGCAAGTCACTAGACGACTTGACCCACGCCATTCAGCTTCTTGGCGGCAAGCCGACACAGAACATCGCCATCGCAGCCGACGTTCGGCGTCGGATTGATGAGCTAATTGAAGACTAAGCTCTACCACAACATCTTGATTGCTGCCGCAATAGCTAGAAAGCAAAATATCCACATTACCAATGGCCCTCCGGCTCCCTTGAATTCGAAACCTAAGCCCTTGATCTCAATTCTGCCGGTGCTGATCTCAAGAATAATCACTAGAGACAGAGCAGCGAGAGCAGCAAAAGGAAGTCCCACTGTTGCGGCAAAGTGCTCTCTCGCCAGCTCTACCACCCACGCCTGCGAAAACATCGTCCCAACTGCACCCAATAGGAAAACAGCTCCGAATAATGATGACCCAATTAGTACCAACCATTGCGTAGCCGCACGTATTGCATCGTTCTTGGTCGCTGCTGCGGCAACTGTATTGCTATGATGTTGATCAGCGGTACTCATCCGTCTCGTCCGTAAAAGGCGCAGTATGCGCGGGTAGAGCCTGAAAAAAATCGTTGTACTATAGCACCATGCTCCTAGGGTTGTGTCTATGAATGAAATTTACCAAGGACAAAATCGACCTGCTGCTTAACGGCACCCGCGAGGAGCGCATTTACGCCTGTGCCAGGTCCTTCACGCTGTTCAAGCTCTACTACTTCACTAAGTACCTCACATTTAAGCCAGCGCCCTTTCACGAGGAGTTCGACCAAGACGTTGAAGACCTAGTGTATGGGCGAGTAAAGGATGCGACGTGGATAGCGTTTCGCGAGAGCGCCAAGACCTCCGACGCCAAGATCGCGCTGGTGTGGCTTATCGCACGCAAGGTAGTAATTGACGCTTTGCGAACACAAGGCGAGGACGTTGCCCACTGGGGCGAGCGGCTCTACATCAACGTAGACTGCTACGACAAGAACAACGCCGAGAGCATCCTGTTCGACGTTGTGACCGAGCACAGTCCAGTAGCCTGCGGGTTGCCGATTTTGGGCAGCTTTACAACAAGCCGCGCACGAAAGATGAAGCCGCGCTCAAGCGGATCAGCAATTTCGTGACGAACAACCGGATCAGGGTCGAAGCCCATACGGCGCTTACGCCAATGCGCGGTCGCCTCTACCAAGAGCATCGCCCCGACTTTGTCCTGCGTGATGACCTTGAGAATGCCATCACTGCCGATTCGCCAGCCGTCACGGAAAAGATCATCCGGCTCCTTGACGAGGCAAAGGGCGGCATGGCCGCTCACGGCGCTTCGCTCACGCTTGGCAACTTCATTATCGAAAACGGGGTAATGGGCTATGTCCGCAAATCCGTTGATGGCTCGGGCGGACGGGTGCGCTTTATCCCCATCGTGGACAGAGCGGGGGTACTCGCCTGGCCCGACAAATATGCAAAAACGACGCTGAAGCGGTTGTCGCTAACGAGGGCATACCGGACCCGAGCAAACGCAAGATATCGCTTGAATCCAAACGGCGGGAACTGAATGCGGGAGGACGGCGGGTCTACGAGGTCGAAATGCTTCTTGATCCAGTGGCGGCCGGCTCGCCCTTCTTTGATCGCGCCGCCATCGAACGCCTCACCCTCGCCTGCATCGAACCGAGAGAGCAAAAGGCGGGGCTCTACCTGTGGGCAGAGTACAACCCCTCGCATCGATACGCGCTTGGGGCAGACACAGGCAAAGGGAACCGCAACGACCACAGTACCTCAGTCCTGATTGATTTCAGCACCATTCCGGCGCGACAGGTTGGCTCTTATGCCAACAATCACATTCCCGCGGATCAGTTTGCATACGAGTTAAAACGGCAAGCCGATTTGTTCGGATCGTGCCTGATTGCCCCCGAAAAGAACTCTGAGAGCGGCGGTTCGTGCCTGACGACCTTAAAAATGATTTATAAAGCGGACGACATCTACCGCCAAGCACCACTCGACCGCATCAGCGATCAGCCCCTCGGCAGCGGCGAGTTGGGCTGGAGACCAACAGCGCCACCAAGTACGTCATCCTCAACGACCTGCGAACGGCCGTAGAAGACGGACTATTGGTCATTAACGATGAGCGCATACTGCGGGAGATGAAAAGCTTCACGCACACCGATGCGGATGATCTCGGGCGCACACGCGTAGGCCACTTCACCAATCACTTCGACCTGTTGATGGCCTGCGCGATCGCGTGGGGAATGCGGAAATACGCTCGAGTGAAGCAGATCGCTGAGGAATACAAACAACCCGAGTAAGAACCAACTGGCATATGAAAAACCCGAAAGAAGTCCCCGATATAACATTTAGAAGATCGAGAGGCGCTTGCAGCACGGCCATCATCTTGCCCGGCGGCAGCGAGCACTATTACCACGCTGCAATGGCAAAAATACGTACAAGACGAAGCAAAACGCATCAGAAATGCGCGACATCCGTCTTTCAAATGGCGTTCCATTCCTGACCATTTATCGATGTCGCTATTGCCCGTACTGGCATCTGACTTCCAAAAAACAACGATGAGTGACCGCGACACCCTCGCAAAATTGCAAAGCAAGGAGTGGAGCAACTGCAAAAAATGCGGTTGGTTCTACAAGGTTGCCGTCTTGCTCAATTGCCCTATGTGCCGCCACAAGACCGGCCAACCGGTCGGTTATGAACAGCCCGCATATGAACCGCCTTCAATCGGCACGTAGAATGAAAGCATGTCTTTTCATCGCCTCATCATCCGATTTGACGAGTGCGATCATCTCCATGTGGTGCGAAAACCCAATGACACCCTGCTCATCCCGCTCATCGTGAGGCACGCGCGCTGCCGCATCTGCCATCCCGAGACATTGGCGAGCGTGTGCGGCGGCTGTCTTTTGCCCTGGTCGATCGTGAAATTCCACAGCCATGATCTGTACAACACCTGCGTCGTGCGCCAATGGCGCATTGACCGCCTCGTTACAAAGGATTCGGCACCAGTACGCTGTTGAGCATGGATTATGGGGCGCAAGACGCCGCGCTAACCGAAGGCAGCACTAAAGACAAGGGGCCACACCTCGCTTGCCGATGACGTATTGCAGCGGTGCGTGCGCATCGTCGCCAACGTCAATCGCTTCAAGCAGCCGCGCCTTCAGCGCATCCAGCTCTACCGCGATCTCTACGCGGGCAAGGTGCGCAAAAAGTATCGCCAGCCCTTCAACGTCGTCTTGCCCGTCTTCGCGGGCTCCATGGACACGCTCATGGCGTCCCTCAATGACGACATGGCCGTCGATTTGGAGGAGCAGGAACCGGCCGACTACACCGCCGCGAGGCTTGTGGCGTTTGCGCCATGCGATAGACAAAGTGGAAAGGTCGAGGGAAAAGTGTCACGAGGCTGATGTCCATCGCATTGCCGGGGAATTCGCGCTCAAGTCACTCGCGCCTGATCCAGAAAAGGCCGAAGCGTATTTTGATCACGCACTCGCGGTTGCCCGCCAGCAGCAAGCGAAGTCCTGGGAACTACGCGCGGCGATGAGCATGGCGCGATGAGGGCAAGCGGAAGGAGGCCCGTGATCTGCTCGCTCCAGTCTACGGCTGGTTCACTGAATGTTTCGGCACGCTCGATCTGGAAGAAGCCAAGACGCTGCTCAGCGAGTTGTCTTCGTGAACGCGTCAGCGACGAAGCTGATGTCGGATTGGTGCGATCTCATGGACAGTATGCTGGTGACGAAGCGGCCCTACGCGATGCATCAGCCCGAGCGGTCGAGCAACCACCGTGTCGAATACGCCGTTAAGACTCGGGCAGTGCCGATATCCACCTCGACCACGCATTTGTGCTCCTGGCACAACTCTTTCGCGCAGCGTTCCGCTTCTGCCGATCTGAGAACCGGCAGGCTTCGTTGATGCAGATGCGGACCGCCGCACGCGGGCCTCGCGCAACGCCGCGCAGGTATATGAAATTTATAGTCTCACCACCGACTCGGTCGTCGGGATGCCAACGAACTCAAGGCGCGAGCCTATGTCATGCTTGGATTCACTCCTTAACAGAAGGTTGGCGTATCGGCGCGCCGAGCACTTCGGGAAAGCCACGCTTTTTCGTGCAAGCTTTTTGAGGCACGAGCGGCAGTATCCACGATCCTTATCCTAAAGATGCACAAAACCAGATTGACAGCTTTGCGTAGAGCCGCATATTGTATTCGGCGAGGTTCGCTGAGCTAAATGGTGTGGCTCGTTTCGGAGGTAAGTACGGGAACGTGTCACTCCGCGGAGGTTCTTCCCGACAAACAACTGATCCACGAGGGATGAGGGGTGGTCAAATAGGTAAAATAGATTTTAAAATTCAATGTCAGCTGCATCCGCTTGATCGACGTGGAAATCTGAAAGGAGTACTAACCTGGACCAGATCAGCCGACGGCAACGTGCGACGGCCACAGTGGCGGCTCAACCATCACGCGGACGCTAGGCGCCAAAGAAGCTCGCGGAACCCTTCCAAAATGTGTCGAAAAAGCATTTCTGAGATACTACACAGCGTTCAATAATAATCAGCACTGCGTAACTCTTGGGTGTGGCCATGTTGCGAAGGTTGGGCAATGCCCTCCGGCGCGTGGTTACGCAATTGGCGCGGTTTCGCAAGGGTGACTGTACCCTCCCCTTTACTCACCCCCGAACAATCGGCAACATCGGCCCTCAGGCCCAAGCTCTGATTTCCTCCAAAACCCTTCGAAACGGAGGCTCTGGGGCAAGGCACATGGTTCGATACGTATCCAGGAAGGGGAGCCAAATAAAAACAAGAGCTTAGCGGAAAGCAGTAAGCGCCCGAAAATCCTCAGATCGCGCTTTGGCAACAGCAGTGGCAACAATCGGCAAAATTCATCCCTGAGGCATCGCCCAGTGGCAATGAAGCCCGAACCCCCTCTAACGCCAAAGCCGCAGCCCCCTGGGCGTCTTCCCTTCGATCAGGTCGGTCGAGGTGGAAGGCGCAATCGCCGGCACGCGCGATACGCTATTGCCGTTGAAGCTGTCATCGGGACCGCAGCCCGGCGGACGCCTTTTTCTTCAGGGGTTCGGCACGGGCGAAACGCCACTCGTTTGGGAACAGCAGGTGACATTGCGCATGAACTGAAACTCGGTCTGCTAGAAGCAGTCAAAAAAAACGCGTTCGGGTTTGGGAGATCGGCGCCGCCGTCGGCGCCGGATGTTTTCTCTATTCGCTGAGTGGGGAAAAACTGACTGACATATTGAGGATTCTGTTCAAATAGAAATGTCAAAGGTATCGGCCGGGCGGTTTGCTGGAATCAAGGTCAAGAACCCGGCTGCGCCGGCAATCACGCGCGCGGCTGAGGAGGACTGGAACTAGGCCCACGTCAGGAACGGCAGGAAGGATATGAGCGCACGCGAATGGACAAAAGGCATTGGACAGCGCCGGTAGCTAAACGCGAGGCGGCATGGAGGCTGTATGTCGAACACGAGCTAAAGCCGCGGGTGCAGTTTTACGAGACCAAACGACATCTGAACAAGGCAAGCGCCTTGAAGCGAGCCCTTGCAATTCATCGGCATCAGGGTTGGCGCCTGCGTGTGCTCTTTGCTGAGGGGACGAGCGGCGAGCGCATCGAGGCTGCAGAGATCAACGACTGGTGCGAGCGCGCGCCCTCGGACGAGTAAGGCCAACCGAACCGATGGAACCCCGCCGCTTTCCGCCGCCGTGGACCATCGATGATGCAGCGTATGTCATGGACCAGCAGTGGGTGAGGATCGGCGACAGCGGCAACTCACCGCTCGCCCGCAATGTCCGCCGCACCGGGATGGTCGTCGGCCCGGTCGTCGACCGCGGCGTTGAGAGGCAATACGGCGCCGAGGTCCACGGCCCCGTGGGCTGGACCGAGATCAGCCGCCACGCCCCCCAGGACAAGTCCACCGCGGCGGCTGGCGGCTGGCGGCCCTCGCGGTGACCCGCTCCATCCTGGCCCTGGTGGTGGTGCTGGCGATGGCTGCCGCCGTCGGCGTGGTCTTCGCGATGTTTGCCTCGCCGCGTGGCTGCGGAGTGTACACGGTCGAGGCCGGCTCCGGTGCCATCAGGTGCGTGGAGGTGAAGCGAAAAGCAGGAGCAACACAATGCTGCTGACTATGATGGGCGCTGTGCCGCAACCGATTGACGCCCGGTGAGACAGCTACATAGCTACTATGCTCTTCTTGGCTGTTAACCGGTTGGTCGCCCGTCCGGCCCGGGGAGCCACTCGCTTGCAAGGAATCCAATAAGCGCCGCGAAAGGCTCGGGCCATCCGCGTCGTGCCCCATGCCGGCGCGCGGCCTCAGCCTGAGGCTCACCCATAGCCGCCGACGATCGGCAGAATCTCGCCTAACGCCGTCAAGTACGGCGCGTTGTCGACGCCAAGGGGCGCGTCAGCGTCAAGCGGTCATGCGATCCGGTCCCAGCGGTATCGACACCTGACGGCGTCCGCGCGCCGCCCTCGCTACGCGCGCCGCGCCTGCTTCGGCGGACGACGAATGAGGTCGAGTTCCATGGCCCAGGCAAAGAAACCTGCGGCCGCCTTCTGGCGTTGCTCGTCGGTCTGCGCGCGCTCCAGCCCGTGAAGAACCTCGTCGCGATTGTCGATGCCGGGACGGCTCTCGTGTTCGCGCAGCAGCGCCATCGCGTCACCGAGCGAGCGGATGATACGACCGTCACGCAGATGCAGCTCCGGCTGTATGCGATATTCGCCCGTCTGCGCCATTCGAAGCGACCGTTCCGTGTCCTCGCGTCTTGCTCAGGAGTCCCAATGCCTACGCTCAAATGAGGTTCCGCTCCCCACATGCGAATTCAAGATGCAAGCATTGCGCAGGGCGATTGCGCGCTTCGTCACCAGTGACGCGGAATTGCCGGGCTAATCGCTATGCCTGTTGGTGAATAGCGCGTTGCCGAGACCGGTGCCGATGGTGAACACGGCCCATTTCTCGACGTCCTGCATGAACGGAACTTCGCTGAGACCCTGCACCACCGCGTCATTGTGCATGACGATGGCGGTGTCGAAGTCACCGATCCTGGGTATCGCTTCGTACAGGGCCGCCGGCAGATTGAAGCGGCTGCTTTCCCAGTTGCCCGGAAGATTCTGCGCCCCGCGCTCGATCGAGCCGTCGGGCATGATCACGCCCGGACATCCGATGCCGATGAACGGAGCGAGGTGCAAACGCTCCTCCTCCGCGCGCTTGACCATCCGCTTGAGCATGCGGATCAGGCTGTCGACGGCTTCGTCGCGGCCCGGCTTGTCGTCCACGTGGCGCCACGATTCATGCTTGAGCACCCTCGCCTTCGCGAGAGTAGGATCGCGCTTCAGGTTCAGCGCCAGCAGGCCGGCGCGGATATGCGTGCCGCCGATATCCGCCGCGAGCGCCGCGTCGTGGCCCTTGAAGATCCAGGCAGGCGCGAGATGCGCCGCGCCGAGCAGACCGGCATGATCGGGTTCGTTGCGGATCGTGACGATGTCAAGCTTCACCTTCTCGGCCTTGAGAATGACCGAGGCGCGGCCGATCGCGAGCTCGCCGACGCGGCTTCCCGCCATGCCCCCGCCCGTCACCAGCCGCTCGACCTGCTTCCACTCTTTGAGCTTGAGAAAGCGCCGGGTGACAGCGGCTAGCTCTTGCGCGAAGCTTTCGATCGCGCTGTGGATGACGCCCGCCGCCTCGGAATCGCCAGCCGCCAGGAGTTGATCGAGGCGCTTCTTGTTGATCTCGCTGCTGGGCTCGTCGCCGAACGGATCCTCGCCGAGCTCGCGAAGCGGCTTGCGCCAGGCTTCGATGAACTCGCGAAAGGCTCCCTTGCTGGCGCGGTCGCCGACGAAACCTTCCTCGTCCTTGAGCTCGACGTTGTAGTCCTCGACCTCGACCGCCGGCAACCGAGCGGCGCCGTGCGCGGCCAATGTCGGCTGGATGGTATCTTGGTTGGTCATGCGGCCCCGACTGGCGACGTCAGCTTCTGCGTCCGAAAACCCCGATCAGCACGCCGATCACGACCGCCCCGGCGATGACGCCCATTGGATTGCGCCGCGCCATGCCCTCAAGCTCGCCGGCGACCGACTTTGCCCGGTCGGTCGCCGCCGCGGCGGCGTCGGCGCTGCTGCGGGCGAGGTCGCCGGCGACATCGCCGACCCGCTCGGCGGCAGCCGCAGCGGCATGGCGTGCGGAATCGACGGCCTCACGGCCCGATTGCGCCGCGAGCCGGGTCACCATGTCCTGAATATTCTTGATCTCGCTGCGCAGGGACTGCACCGCCGAGGCACCCGAACTCGCTGCCTCCGCGCCGGCCGCGCTCGCCGCTTCCTTGCCGCGCGACAACGCCTCCGCACCGCTGCGCTGCCAGTCCTTCATCTGGCCACCGGCGGAAGCCGACGCGCCTTCCGCCCCCAGACCGAATTCATTCTTCTGCCGTTCCATTGTTCCGCTCCTGTTGTCTGTTCCACGCGACGCGCACGAAAACGTTCGTCCGCTCACCAGCCAGCCGAACAACACCGCTGCGCCTACTGCCGCGAGCAGGTTGGTGCGATCGCCTTCGCGGACCATTTTCGCTGCGCCCTCCAACGTCTCGCCGGCCGCCCGATGCGCGCCTGAGCGCCAGGCCGCGCTCAAGGTGCCCATGAGGCCGCCTCCGCTCGCCGGCGCCGCACTGATCAGCAACGGCAACAGGAAGCCAATCAGCTTGCCGAAATCACCCATCGACGAGCCCGCGCCGCCTTGAGGCGTCGACGCGGCGGGTGACGTCAGCCCACCAGCCTGCGCAGGTTCGGCTTGTGCGGCGTGCAACCGCCGCGCGGCGTCGGCATAGGTCGCCGACCGCTTGGCCGCCGACTGCAGAACCTCGCGCCGCGCCGACCGCGGCCGCCTCACCGCCACGACGGCAAGGATCACTGTCACCAGAAGCAGAATGCCGCCGACCGCGGCGAGCCCGGCGAACGGGCCGTAAAGATCTGCAACCCACCGCGCCAGCGCGACCAGTCCCACCGCGATTGCGGCAAGCGCGGTGATTGCGGCACAGCAGACGAGCGCCACCGTCACGGCGATGTCCTGCACGACGTGCACCGCCTGATCGGCCGCGTCCTCCACCCGTTGCTCGATGCGTGCCTTCAATTCGGCAACGCGGGCAGGAATGTCGAGACCGAAGGCCTTGAGCAGATTAAGCAAGAGCGTCAATGTCGCCGCCCCCGCCGGCCGAGAATGATGCCGACGACGAACGCGGCGGCAATGGACGTCAGCGGGTTGCGTCTGACCATGCTCTCAAGTTCTGCGGTCAGGCTTTTGCCGCCTTCAGCAGCGGCGGCGGCCATGCTGGCGCCCTGGTCGGCGAGGCCGGAGGACACATCGCGCGCGGATCGCATCGCTTCGTTGCCGGCCTTCGACAGGAAGGTCGCGAGCGTGTCCTTGAGGCCGTTGAGATCACGAACGAGCGCGTCAAGGTCTGATCCGGCCGAGTCCACGGCCTCGCTGGCGGCGCTGCCAATCGCCTCCTTGGTTCGTGTCAGCGATTCCACGACTGACGCGCTCGACTTGGCACTTTCCGCGCCGACATTGCTCTTTTCCATGTTTCACCTTTGAACTTTGAACGCGCAAGTGAGCGACAGCGCTCACGGCCGACAACCGACGCGCGGCCGCGACAAAACCGCCCAATGAGCGCTCCAGGAGCTTAAGACCGCCGCCTCGAAGTCCGTGCTTACGCGCGAATGCAACAGGCTAACGTGCCGATCAGGCCGCAGTTCCCGCGGTGGAACGTGGTCTTTGCGCCGCCCGGGACAAAATTCCTCGGTCGCCGGTCAGGGGTTTGCTCCAAATTGCTGCGGTTGTGCTGCGGGGCGGGCGCCGCCTGCACGCGCTCGCGGCATCAGGGTTTGTCAGGAGGATGCCCGATGCCGCAGATTTTTCGGCCGTATGCCGACAGCGCCGCACGGGCGACGCTGGTGACTCTGCTGCTCGGTCCATTCGCCATTGCCGGCCTTGCCTCTTGGACCATGCGATCGAACTACATCACTACGTCACTGATCAGACAATCACGTTCGACCGGTTGCCGTTCCGTCACGCCCATCACGTCGGCGGTTTGGCCTCGGCTGCCGTTACTGCCACGCCGGGGTAGAAAAGTCGACGGTCGCCGGCATTCCTCCGACCCACACCTGCACGACGTGCTCCTCGCAGCTCGTGCTCGCGGTCTTCCTGATGAATCTGGGCCAAGCGAGCGCGCTTCTGCGTCTCATCGGCGCCGCGGCGCCTGCTCTGAGTCGCATTCCTGTTGTGCTGACGTTTGCCGGCTATCTGCGCGGCGCCCTTACTGAGACCGTGCCGCTGCGAGGGCGGAACGCTGGGCTGCGCGGCGACCGCAATGCGGCACCAACTCGGTTTCTGCAGCCACGCCGGCGGGATTTCATCGATCTTTAACCACGCTGGCGCATCGTCTCTCGCAAATTGTCGGAGTACGAATCATGGCTTACCTGTTGCCGCGAGCGATCATGGTGTTGATCGCATGGGGACTAACCTGCGGGCTCATCAGGAAATTCTGGCCCGATGCCGATCCGGTGATCTTCTTCGTCGCCGGCGCGTCATGGGCCGGTGCGGGAATAGCGTACTTTGCCTATCTGCGCCGGCTCAAGCGCGACATCGACGATCTCAGCCGCCGGCGTTACAGCCACGGGCACAGCATCGGCTGAGCCGCCGTCACGCTCTCACTTGGCGAACCGCTCGTTTGTGCGGGCGGAGCGGGGATCAAGCCCCGCCGCCGGCGCGGTTCCACCCGCGGGCGCGATCGCCATAGACCTCATAGCCGTTCGCCGTAACGGCGACCGTGTCCTCGAGCTTGATGAAGCCGCGGCGCGGATGCTGCAGCGTGGTTTCCACCGAAATCACCATGCCGGCATCGAGCGGCCTTTTCGCATCGTAATTGTCGTAGGGAACCGGGCCGGCATTGGTGAGGCGCGGCGCTTCGTGGCTGACGAGGCCCATGCCGTGAGCGAGAAAGTCGATGTGATTGTGCAGCTTCGATTTGTGCAGCACGGCTTCCGCCGCCGCGTAGATCTCGCCGCCGTCGACGCCGGCGCGGATCGGCTTGCGCGCCGCCTGCTGGATCGATTCCACCTCGGCCAACAGCTCGACAAGCTCCGAGTCAGGCTCGCCGGCAACGCCCATGCGTGCGAGGTCGCCGATATAGCCCTGGTAGTTGCCTCCGGAATCGACCGAGAGCACGTCGCCCTTTTCCCAGCGCTGCTCCGAGGGAGCGCGGTTGAGGCTCGATCCGGCGGCGATCAGGCAATAGTCGAAAGTGAGCCCGCGCGCGGTCTCCTCGCGGCGCAGCGCTTCGGCCATTTCCGCCTTGGTCGAACCGACGCCGTGGCTCGCGAAAACGGCGAGCATCGAATCGATGACGAGGTCGGAGGCGAGCCGCAGCTTTTCGAGCTCCTCCGGCGTCTTGCGGGCGCGCAGGCGCTCGAGCACGAACAGCGCGTCCTTGAACTCGCTGTCGGGAAATGCCTTGCGCAGCGCGTCGGCGGAGGCGGCCGGCAGGAACGAAAGCTCGATGCCGACGCGCTTCGGCTTGCCCAAGCGGCGCAGATAGTCGGCAGCCGCTTCCACCACGTCGATCGTGCCCGAACTCTTGGTGTTGGTCTCGGCGACCCAGAAGGGTTTGAGCGCGGTCTGGTAACCCTCCATGCGGTGGCCGAAATAGCCGGCCTTTTCCGGCGCGCCCTTGGCATAGACGACAATCGGCAGGTAGCGGCTGACCCCGATCGCGTCCATCGTGTCGAAGAAGAACGAGCGGTGGCCGCCGAGGAGGTACTGCACATTGGGCTTGGAGTTGGCGAGCAGCACATCGATGCCGGCCTCGTCCATCAATCGGTCGAGCCGCGCGGTATCGAACGGCGCTGCGCCTTGGCGCTTGGTGACGTCAAGCATGATCTGTCTCCTCGTGGCCTTAGTCCCACCCTGTCGGCACCGACCCTACCAAATCCGGCGACGCGGCGGAACCCGCGCGCGGTTCGGCGTGCTCGGCGGGGCTTGCGTTCGCCGGAGGGGGCGGGTGGCGGAAATCGGATCGATCGGGGAGCCGCTATTGCCGGGCGATGGCTCGAGCAGGCCCCTCGAGCAGCACCAGATCGGGCGGCTAGGCAACGGCAAGGGTGCGCACCTCCACGGCGGCAGGAGAACGTGCAGGTTGATCATGCGGTGTCTTGGCAGCGAAGTCTTGCCAGCGAAGTCTCCAGCGATGTCTTGCCAGCGATGTCTTGCCAGCGATGTCTGCCGGCCGGGAGCCGGCATGAAGCTCTTGCCGCTCGCTAGAACACAACAGCGGCGGCGTCACTGTTCTGTTAAATCTCATCTGGCCATCCCCGGCCATCCTACGACGTGCCAGAAACTGCCGCAAAGCTTGATTTATCGGCGCCGCACCGCAGTTGCCGTCCCAGCACGTTTCTCCTCATACTCGGCAGTCCGGTGGCAATTCGGGTGGCAAAGTTCACGCCACCCCCACGGCGGCGGCGCGGCCTTTTGGTCGGACTCGGATTCTAGCGCCAGCGGCGCTATCTTGACCGCATGTTGTCGCGTCCGCGTTCCCGCCCCTTGTCCAACTTCATCGAGCCATGCCTGCCCCGCCGTGCCGACAAGCCGCCGGCCGGCCGGGATTGGATTCACGAGATCAAGCATGACGGCTTCCGCATCATGGCGCGGCGCGACGCTGCCGGTGTGCGGCTCCTCACTCGCAACGGCCACGATTTCGCCAGGCGCTTCCCACTGGCCGGCGCGGCGGTCGCTGCTCTGCCGGCGCGCTCATGCCTCATCGACGGCGAGGCGATCGTCACCGACCGGAACGGACTTGCGGTGTTCGCTCTCATTCGCGGACACCGGCCCACGGCGGCAGTCCTTTGCGCCTTCGACCTGATCGAGCTCGATGGCGAGGATTTGCGTCGCGAGCCGATTGAAACCCGCAAGAGCACGCTGAGGTCGCTTCTGCGCGGCAAGCATGCGGGCATCGCGTTCAACGCGCACTTCATTGCGGATGGCGCGATCGTCTACCGGCAGGCTTGTGCGCTCGGCTGCGAGGGCATCGTATCGAAGCGCCTGGGTTCACTCTATCGCTCCGGCCGCGCGGATTGCTGGCTGAAAGTCAAGAACCCGGCGGCGCCCGCGGTCACGCGCGAGGCCGAGGAGGAGTGGAATTAAGAATCGATTTGAGCATCTGGCACAAACCGCAGAACAATGGACCGCTCTGTCATTCAGCAACGTTTAGCCGAAACCGAGGGACAGATCGCCAATGGGGACAACCAAATTGCGCAGCAACGCAGGCTCATCGCCGAACTTGAAACCAATGGAAGCTCGGCTTCCCATGCCAAATATTTGCTAGCTGGGTTGGAGTTGCTGCAAACCGCTCGGCGGGATAGTCGGGATTGGCTGGTGAAACAGCTAGGTGGTCAAGCCGAGAAATGACAACCCGCCGCTTCCCACCGCCGTGGACCGTGCTCGAGGAGACTGGGATGCCTGTTTTATCGTGAAGGATCACGCCGGCCTGTCCCTGGCCTATGTGTATTTCGAGGAGGAGCCGGGCCGGCGTGCGGCGACGAGACTGATGACGCGCGACGAGGCCGGGCGGATCGCTGCGAACATTGCCAAGCTGCCGGAGCTACTGTCTCGCTAAACAAACGCGATGGAGATGCCCGAGCAATATCCGGAGGGACTTTGCTGTCATGAGGCGGGCCACGCCGTCGTGGCGTTCTCGCTCGGCGTCCGCGTG
>Ga0210409_10004346_pt1 | contig 15339 bp, 14 predicted proteins | sample IncBWH17MmetaG_FD_161649 | JGI IMG/M metagenome (GOLD analysis project Ga0210409, IMG submission 161649) | Forest soil microbial communities from Barre Woods Harvard Forest LTER site, Petersham, Massachusetts, United States - Inc-BW-H-17-M | ecosystem: Environmental > Terrestrial > Soil >...
GTGAGATCGGCGGACCGCTGCCGGCCGCTCGGATCGGAATGGCGCACTCAGGCGCTGCCCGAGATGAGCTCCGCGCTGCGCAGCAGGCGGCCGGTGAGCGGGAGCCAGGCACCGGCCAGGGCGACGTCACGGCTGCGGCCGGCCGCCCGCCGCAGGCAGCGGGTGAGCAGAGCCGGGACGAGCCGTGGGTTTCCGGCGAGGACGACGAGGGCCTTCCCGCCCCCCGGCTGGCAGCGGCCGGCGCGACCGCCGACCCGGTCAAGGACTACCTCAAGCAGATCGGCCAGGTGCCGCTGCTCACCGCCGGGCAGGAGGTCGAGCTGGCCAAGCAGATCGAGGCCGGCCTGTTCGCCGAGGGCAAGCTCGCCGGCGGCACCGGGGTGCTGCGGGCCGGCCAGCGCACCGATCTTGAGCGGGTCGCCGACGACGGCAGGAGGGCCAAGGATCACCTGCTCGAGGCCAACCTGCGCCTGGTCGTCTCGGTGGCCAGGCGGTATGCCGGCCGGGGGATGCTGTTCCTGGACCTGATCCAGGAGGGCAACCTGGGCCTGATCCGCGGCGTGGAGAAGTTCGACTACACCAGGGGCTACAAGTTCTCCACCTATGCCACCTGGTGGATCCGGCAGGCGATCTCCCGGGCGATGGCCGAGCAGGCCCGCACCATCCGCCTCCCGGTGCACATGGCCGAGGCCGCCAGCACGCTGGCCCGGGTCCAGCGGCAGATGCTCCAGGACCTCGGCCGCGAGCCCACCCCGGCCGAGCTCGCGGCCGGGCTGGACATGACCCCGGAGAAGCTCATCGAGGTGCAGAAGTACGCTCGCGAGCCGATCTCCCTGCACGCCCCGCTCGGCGAGGACGGCGACAGCGAGCTCGGCGACCTGATCGAGGACACCGAGGCGATCCAGCCCGCCGAGGCGGCCAGCTCCACGCTGCTGCAAGAGCAGCTGCACGCGGTGCTCGGCACCCTGCCCGAACGCGAGGCCGACGTGGTGTCCATGCGGTTCGGGCTGACCGGCGGGCAGCCCAAGACCCTCGATGAGATCGGCAAGGCCTACGGGGTCACCCGGGAGCGGATCCGCCAGATCGAGTCCAAGGCGATGTCCAAGCTGCGCAACCCGTCCCGATCCCACCGCCTCCGGGACTACCTCGACTGACTGACCGGCCCTCAAGCCCCATCATGTAGCCAGCGATCCCCGGCCCGCCCGGCTCATGGACGCACAGAAAGCCCAAATCCGGGACGGCCAGCGTGGCGATCGGCATTGAGCCGAAGTCCGCACGTAACGGCGGATTAGCGCACGCCCGCAGTGTGCTGGCTGATTGCTGGCGGTGATCGCCTGGGTGATGTAGCTGATGATGGCGTCGGCGCCGTGGCGGCCGGGGTCCAAGTCGGGTTGTAGATGCAGACCGACCGGCCGGCGTGGCCGTCGGCGGGTGGCCGTCCAGCACAAGCGCCCTATCAATGCCGAGCCGCCAGGCCTGGCAGTATCGCTGGGCAACCGGATCGCGCTGCCCGGTGATTTCCGGTTTGCTGCGGGGTCTAACCAGTTAGCGGCCTGACGTGAAGCGGAGCATGGCCATCGTGAGGCCCGTGACCGGCAGGGGCGCGGGTATTCCAGCCCCGGTTCGTCCTACCGGTGAAGGGAAGCGTCATGACAACATCGATCCTGGTGACGGGCGGTACCGGTACGCTCGGGCAGCCCGTGACGCAGCGGCTGCGCGATGCCGGTGCCAGCGTGACCGTCCTCAGCCGCTGCGGTGACTGGGGCAATCGCCAACCTCAGTTGCGGGATGATCGCCGATTGACAATGCGTCCGTGAGCGCTGGTGAGGTGGCGCAGCCGAAGCGGCCCGGTCCGCAGCAACGCCCGGCGGCGACTCCTCACCAGCCAGTCACTACGGGCGCGGCGGCGGGCCGGTCGCCGCTACTGAGGTGCCCGTGTTCACAATCGGAGCAAGCTGCGTATCATGACCGGCCTTGCCCCAACAAGACACCCAATGACTTGGAGGACACCCATGACCGCTGACCTGAAGGCCCATGCCGACAGGCTCCGCGAGCTGCACCACGTCGGCGAGGTCCTCGTCCTGCCGAACGTGTGGGACGCGGCCAGCGCCAAGATCGTGGCCGAGGCCGGCTTCCCCGTGGTCGCCACCGCCAGCGCCGCGATCTCGGCGATGCTCGGCTACCCCGACGGCGAGGGCGCGCCGTGGCAGGAGATGTTCGCGGCAGCCGGGCGGGTCGCCCGGGCGGTGTCGGTCCCGGTCACCGTGGACGCCGAGGGGGGATACGGCATGGAGCCGCGGGAACTGGTGGGCCGGCTGCTGGAGATCGGCGCGGTCGGCTGCAACCTGGAGGACACCGACCACCGTGCGGGCGGGCTGGTCGAGGCTGGAGCGCACGCCGAGCGGCTGGCGGCCATCCGGGCCGCCGCGGGCGACGCCGGGGTCCCGATCGTCATCAACGCGCGCGCCGACACCTTCCTGCCAGCATCCGGGGTGCCTGAGGAAGAGCGGGTCGCAGAGGCGGTACGCCGAGGCGGCCTCTACCTGGCGGCCGGGGCCGACTGCATCTACCCGATCGGCGTCAGCGACGAGAAGGACATCGCCACCCTGGTCGCCGGCATCCCCGGGCCGATCAACGGCAACACCAGGCCCGGAGGCCCGGACCTGGCCAAGCTCCGTGAACTCGGCGTGGCGCGGGTCTCCTACGGCCCCCGGCTCTATCGCGAGGCGCTGGCCAACCTGAAGGCCGCGGTCCAGGAACTGCTGGCCTGACCTTCGCCAAGCCCGCCAGGTTCACGGCCACCGCTACGGCGCATCGGTGGGGTGCCTCGGGCGAAGGCCACAACGCTCCCGCCGCCACCGGCAGCCGCCGCGGCATCCCGGCTGGATTGCCCAGCAGTCCCCGACCATTTCCGCAGACGGCCCGCAAGGATGGCTCACCGCCACGCATGCCAGCAACCGAACACCCCGTTCGGTGCGGCACCGACAGCCACGCGACCGCCCCGGACTTTCATGCATAACGGCGGTTCTTGTACGCGATGACGTCGGATAATCCGTTACTCTAGGTAACACCGTCCGGCTCCAATGGGAAGCTGTCCGGTAGTACCCCGGAGCCGGTAAGCAGGGAATCTGTCGAATTCGAGGCGGCGCCCGCAAGCGAAACGAGCTCAGGCCAGCCTTGTACGGGTGAGCGGTATCCGGCGCTTGGCTGCGGCGCGCTGCGCATTGGCTGCAGATGATATGCGCCAGCGCCAGGTCCGCGATCCGCGTGACCGCTGCCAGGTCCGGCGTGTGCACCGTGATGCGCGCCGCCGCCGGGCGGGCCGCGGCCGGATCCGGGAACCACGCCCCGGCAGCCGAGACAGTCGTTGAGGTCACAGGCCCCAGGCCCTCCGGTGTCGTCCACAGCGCCGCCACTTCGCCGGCCGGCCCGACCGACGCGCAGGCCGGGACGTCGCCATCGCGGCCGCCGATGACGCTATGATGACGGACCCGCAGGACAGGAAGGGTCATTACCTCATCTCGCCGGTCCCGGTCCCGGTGCCGCCGCTGTTCCCACCAATCACTCATTCAGGCACCCCCGGGCGATGATGCAGGCCGAGGGCAAGCCGACGGACCTGCCGCCGGCCGCTGTGACGGCCCGGGGCCTGCGCCAGGCATTTACCGCCAGCACCCTGCGATCTCCGAGGCCGGTCAGATCGTGAAGCCGATGGCGCGAAGCTGATCGCGGCCGCTGGCGGTGATGTCGCCGGGCTGCCATGGCGGTAGCCACACCCAGTCGACGCGGAAGTCGTCGATGCCTGACAGTTCGGTGAGCTCAGCCCGGATCTGATCCTCCATCACGCCGGTCAGCGGGCAGGCGGCCGAGGTCAGGGTCATGGTGATGATGGCCGTGCGTTCCTCGGTCCTGACCTCCCGGACGAAGCCGAGGTCGACGATGTTGACGCCGAGGTCGGGGTCGATGACCTCGAACAGCGAGTCCCGGACGGCGCCCGCACGGGTGTCGTCGCCGTCAACGGCGCATCCGCCGGACGGCTCCTTGATGCCGGCCGTCCCGGCCCGGAGGGGAGCCGCTGGCGGCGGCTGGGTGGCGTGCAGTCCGGCGGGCTGCAGGGTGATCCGGACGTGTGATGTAGGGCTGTGGATCCAGTCGGCTTTGCCGTGCGCCTTGCGGCGCACCCGCACGATGTCCTCGTCAGGCTCGACGGCAACGCCGGCGATGAGCAGGCGGGCCGGGTCGAGCCCGGCGTGCTCGGCTCGCACGATCGCCGTGTCGAGCACGCGGGCGAGCGCCTCGCAGGTACGGCCGGGGCCGTAGCGCAGCCGCGCGCGGGCGGTGATCAGCTCCTGCCCGGTCACCACCTCTAGCGCCCGGCGCGCGTCGGTGTGCTCGACGCGGAGTTGCCGCTCGTCGATGTCCAGTGTGGCGGTGAGCGTGGCGGCCATCGGTTCGGTCCTCACGTGTCCGCGGCCGCGCGCTGCGGGCGCGTGAGCCGCTTGAGCGGAACAGTGTCGTCTTGGAGTTGCGCGGCGGTCACCGGGTGGCCGGCGGCGATCAGGCGCCGGGCCTCGATGACGTCCCGGGGCCGGTTGAGGGAGATGACTGACCGGATCCGGTTACCATCCAGCCAGAAGGCCGAGAAACTGCGTTCGGTGAGCGAGCCGCGCAGCACGAAGCCGGCCGCGGTGTCGCAGATGCCCGCGCTCTGGATGGTGTGCTCGTACTGGTTGGACCAGAACCAGTGCACGTCGGCGAACGGCTCGCCGAGGCCGAGCATGTGGCGCGCTGCGGCCCGGCCCTGCCGGAGCGCGCTGTCATGGTGTTCGACGCGGACGGGACCGGCGTGCCCGGGCAGGTGCTGGATGGCGACGTCTCCGGCCGCGTAGATGCCCGGAATGGACGTCGCGCAGTACGCGTCGACCTCGATGCCGTTGCCGACGGCGAGGCCGGCCTGCTCAGCGAGCTCGGTGTTGGGGACCGTGCCGACACCCACGACGAGCAGGTCGCATTCTATTTCGCCCGCCGTGGTCAGCACGGTCATGGAGCCGCTCCCGGTCCGGATGCCGGTCACGTTCTGGCCGGTGCGGACGTCGACGCCTTCGGCAGCGTGGATGCCGGCCACGACGTCCCCGAGCACCGGGCCTAGCGCCCGGTGCAACAGGCTGGGCCGGGCTTGGAGGATGGTGGCCTGCTTACCGAGCCGGGTGGCAGCCGCCGCCGCCTCGCAGCCGATGAACCCGCCGCCGAGGACCGCGACGTGGCCGGCCGCTCGGATCTGCTCGCGCAGCCGCACCGCGTCGTTGATGGTGCGCAGGTACAAGACCTGGTCGCCGTCCATGCCGGGGATGACGCGCGGGCGCACGCCGGTCGCGATCAGCAGCCGGTCGTAGCCCACCCTGGTGCCGTCCGAGAGGGTGATGCTGCCGGTCCGCGGGTCGATCCCGGTAGCCAGCGTGCCGAGCCGCAGGTCGATGTCGTGCTGCCCGTACCAGCCGGGCGGAGGCAGCGCGCCGTCAGTGGCGGGCACGTCGAGCAGGAACTCCTTCGACAGCGGCGGCCGCTCGTACGGCTCCGTATTCTCGCCGCAGATGAGCGTGATGGCGCCGTCGAAGCCGTGGTGGCGCAACTCGGCCACGGCCGCCGCGCCGGCCGCGCCGCCGCCGACCACGACCATCCGCCGCGTGGTGCTCATGGCCCGGTGTCCACCGAGATCGTGCCGTCGTCGCCGACGCGGCACCCGAAGCGCTTGAGGCGCGCGTCGTCGGGGTTGATGCCGCAGCCGGTGACGGCGTTGAACTCCCACAGGTGCTTGGCGCAGGTGAGGGTCTGGCCGTCGAGGTCGCCTTCGTCCAGCGGGGAAGCCTGGTGCGGGCAGCGGTTGGAGTAGGCGTGCACGTCGCCGTCGACGTTGACTAGCAGCACGGCCTCGCCGTCGACCTTGACGGCGGTCATGTCGCCCTCCCACAGGTCGTCGAGGTTGACTGCGGTCTCGTGCCAGTGCGCGGTCATCACGGTCTCCATAGTCAGCCTGCCTGCGTGGCCGGTTCGGCGGGCTCAAGCAGGCCGGCCAGAAACTGCTCACGAGCGGCGCGGGCGTGAGCGGCGACGTCGGAAGCAGCAACGCCGTGCTCCGGCAGTGTCTCGAGCAACTGCCCTAGCCCCTGGGCGGCGTCGTCGGCACGGGCGGCCCACCGGTCGATCCACTTGCCGAGTACGGCGCGGTTGCCGGGTCGCTGGGCGACGGCGAGGTCGGCTACGGCCCGGCTCCACTTGCCTCGGCGCTGGGAATCTACGGCCAGGTAGGCGGACAGCAGCCAGGTGAGGTTGTCGCCTCCGGCCCGGGCCACCTCCCCGAGCTGGGTGAGCAGGACGTCATCCAGGGTCGGGCCGAGGACCAGGTTCAGCGCGGTGAACGCCTCACCCCAGTCGTAGCTGACCAGGGCGAACTCGATGGCCTTGCGGGCTGGCTGCCAGGCCGGGTCGTGCTGCCAGATGGATCGCTCGGCCGTCCCGGCGCCCGACTCGGGCCGGCTGAGCTGCAGCTCGCGGGTGCGGTAGGCGATGGTCGTGACGCGGCGCAGCAGATCGGCGACGGCGAACCCGGCCGCGTTGGTGATGTACGAGCTTGGCGCGAGGTAGCCGATATACGCCTGGGCTTGCTGCATCCCGTGGGTTAGGTAGCGGGAGGGAGTGAACAGCCGCGCCAGCAGGGCGACCGAGCCGGCCGACAGGGCGGCGTCGGCGTGCACGTCGGCGTGCGCCTCCAGGGCGCCCTGCAACGTGCCCTCGGCCTGGGCCTGCGTGGTGACGTAGCCGCGGTACGTCAGCGCGTCGGGGTCGCGGTAGGCCTCCCAGTCATCGGCCTGCAGCGGCGACTGGTCACGGTAAGTGAGGAACCACAGGTTCGCTGGGGACGACGGGTTCTGCTCGAACGCCGACGGCCGGTTCTGCCGCAGCGTCCAGTTTTGCCCTTGCGTGACGATCTCGTAGTCGCTCGGCATCTTGCGCACGTCGCCGAAGGTGCTGAAGGTGCGCCGGGGACGCGGTTTGCGCGGTGGTGTCTCGGTCATGCCTTCTTCTCCGTGCTGCGGGTGGCGATGCTCTGCCAGGTGATGGTGTCGCTGGTGGTGATGACGCGGCCCCTGAAGGCGGACATGATCCCGCCGAACGACCTGATCTCGTAGTCGGCTCCCAGGTACCGGCGCAGGGTGTCCTGGGTCACCGTGATCTGGTCCTCGCCCTGCACCCGGACGTAGGCGCCGCGGTCGATGACCTCGATATCGGTGTCCGGATTGTCGTCCTCGATCGCGGCGATGACCTGGTCGACCTCATCACCCATCCGCAGCACCGGGCCTACCGGGTTCTTCATGACCCCTCCGGGATGTCGTACTCGACCGTGACATGGTCGAGCGGCTTGATACCGGCCTCGGCGACGGTCATCCCGTCCGGGAGGCGGGCGCCGTTGTGGATCACCACCTTCGGGTAGGGCAACGCCCGCACCCGCTTGCCTTCGACGTGGCGCGCGACCGCCGCGGCGACTTCGCGCATGGTGTCGGCGGTGGTCACCGGGACGAGGATCTGGACGAAGTCGGTCGCGAAGATGGCGTTCAGCGGGACCAGTTCGGGCGCGCGGTCCTCGACCGGCAGTCCGGCGGTCATGACTGCACCGCCGTGGCGAGGCCTTCGGCCGGACGGCCGACGTAGTCCCTGGTCCAGGCCGTGTAGTCTGGGTCGTCGCCCATCGTGTCGGGGGTCATCCCCATGTAGCCGAGGATCCCGCCGACGTCCATCGGCTGGATCTGCCCGGCCAGGAACCGGTCGATCAGCGTCTCGTGGTTGACGTTGTCCCGGTCATTCCAGAAGATCTGCCGGCAGCCGTTGGTGCAGAAGTGATACGCGCGCCCGTCGTAGTCCAGCCGCCAGTCCCGCACCCGCCACGTCCCGTCACGGGACTGCGTGGCGTTGCAGCAGGGCAGGTGGCAGGTGGAGCACAGCCAGGGCAGCGTCTCCGGCAGGGTCGCCTCCATGTTGTCGGCGTTGACGTTGTCGATGAGCACGTCCCACTTGTCGCCGTAGACCTGCTCCCAGTTCGGGTACTTCTCGGCCAGCCACTCGCGCTCGTCCCTGCTGACTCCCGCCTTCGGCCGCCACCACAGGGTGGGCCGCCAGTACCACAGGCCCATGTGCAGCCCGTGGTGCCAGACGTCCAGGCCGCGCATGAACTCGTCCCAGAACCACGGCTTCTTCAACCCGTAGTCCTCGATGGTGCGGATGAACTGGTCGATGATCCACTCCTCCATGAACTCCCGGTAGGACTGCTTGCGGTGCTCCAGCGGGGTGTAATAGTCCATGGCCGGCCCGGTCAGCGCGGCGAACGCGCGGGCCGAGCCCCAGAAGCTCTTGTCGATCACCCACTGGGCCCGGACCGGGTCGTGTTCGACAAGGATCTCCAGCGTCGGCCCGCCCTGCTGGGAGTGCCGCGCCTCGTCGGTCTGGACAGAGGAGATCATGTTGGCGAAGTTCACGTCGCCCGCGGCCAGCGCATCGGCGGCCAGCGCGACGAACTGCAGGTTGGTAAATCCGGTTTCGAAGGTGAGCGGTAGCTCGATGGCGATGTCCACCACGTTGGCCGAGTTCATCATGCCGTCGAACAGGTTCCTCAGTGAGATCGGTACCCAGTCGTTGGTATGGAACGTCTTCTGGGTCCAGTCGTACTGCGCGTCCTTGCCGATGAACTCGTGCCCGAAGAACGTGGTGATCTGGGCGTGCCGCATCTCGTCGAGCTGGCCGAAGGTGGCCATGTTCCGCCAGGCCCCGTTGAGACCGAACCGGGCCATCTTGAGTTCGGCCAGCACCGCGGCATACTCGACTAGGGCCACGCCGCCGAAGTGCATCTTGGTGGCCGACTTCCACCCCTCGTCGAGGTGGTCGAAGGCGGTCGAGCGCTGCAGCGCGGCCTTCACCGCGTAGGCGGATGCCTCCTTCTCGCGCTGCACGGCGACGTACTCCGGGTAGGAGATCTTGTACGACTCCTCCCAGGCCGCCCAGGCCTCGCGGGGCACCTTGCCGGTGCCGCTCATCCATTCGGGGTAGACGGCTTCGTCATCGACGTAGCTGTAGGTCCAGTCCACGTCGCGGACGAAGCCCTGCCATTCCTCTCGCCTGAGCAGTGCCATGCGTGATTCGCCCTTCTCGTCAGTCGACCTCGGCGTGGCCGAGTTGCCGGTTGATGCCGGCGTTGTCCCAGTAGCCGGTGATGCTGTCGATGAGCAGGTCCTCATCGAGGTGGAAGATGAACAGGTGCGGTTCGCAGTAGTGCCGGCCGGCCGGGGCGGCGAAACCCCACGCCAGCCGCTGCGTGCCCTCGATGTCGGCCTCGACCACGACGTCGCCGTCGTCGTTGGCCTCCAGCGTGTGCACCGTATTGGACAGGTCGGGGAAGGAGTTGATCAGCCCGGCCCAGATCGTCTTGCCGACGGTGCCGACCTTGCCGTCGCCGCGCAGCACCCGCTGCTTGCCCCAGATCTCGAACGGCACATAGGAGAAGTCGGCGTTGATGCTGCACAGGTCGGTCATGCCCTCGACATCGTGGGCGCGGTAACGGTCGAAGAACTCGGTGACCACCTGCCCGGCCGTCCGCGCCGACCGTTCCCTCGGCTGTGTTGCGGTCATGGTCTCTCCTTGAGGTCAGACGATCGCGATCTGGTCGAGACGCTTCACGGCCAGGCGGCGGTACAGCTGCTGCTGGCACCAGTACGCCGCTACCGCGGTGATCGCGCCGCCGGTGACGGTGAACCGCCACGCCTGGTCAAGGTCGAGGTGCTTCTCCTGGTTGATGGCACCGGCGTATTCGCCGGCCTGAGTTCCCTCGACCTTGACCAGGGCCGTCACCGTGTCGCCCGTGGTGATCACACGCTGGACAGTGAGCCTCAGGTCGGGAAAGGCGCCGACGATGTCGGCCAGCACGGGCCGCAGCGCCTCATGGCCGGTGCCTCGTACCCCGAGGGGGTAGACGACGAGCAAGACGTCAGGGGTGGCCAGCGACACCGCGGCCGCGACGTCGCGGCGGCCGAACGCGTCGAGGAAGTCGTGCACCGTCTGCGCCGGGGCGTCGGTGACTGTGATGGTCATGCGCGGCTACTCCTTCAGGGAAAGGGATCAGGCGGCCCGGCTCGCGGCGGTGTGCATCATCTTGATGAAGGCGTCGGCGGTCGCCTCGGTAGAGCCGGGGTTCTGGCCGGTGATCAGGTTGCGGTCGACCACGACGTGCGACGTCCATGCGGACGGGCCGTCGTCGAACACGGCGCCGGCGTTCTTCAGGGCCGTGTCGAGGTACCACTCCATGCCCAGCCGGCCGGCTTCGGTCTGGTCCTCTTCCTCATCGGTGAAGCAGGTCATCCGGTAGCCGTCGAACAGCCACAGCCCGTCGGCTCGTTCCGGCGCCGACAGCAGCAGCGCGGGCCCGTGGCACAGCGCCGCGATCGGCGCGGTCTTGGATTGCAGCGCCACGAGCAGCCGGGCGACGTCGGGGTTGCCGGCCATGTCCACCATCGGTCCGTGCCCGCCGGGGGTGAACACCGCATCGAACTCGGCCATCTGCTCGCCGGTCAGCTCCGACAGCGCCACGGGCCGCTGGAAGGCGGGGATGGTCTGCAGCCGCCGGTGCCGCTCGTCGGCGAGCGCCTGGCTGTCGGCCCGCTGCGCGTCGATTGCGGCCTGGATCTTGTCGCGGGTCAGCCCGAGCGAGCCGTTCTCGGCGAGTACGTCGGCAAACTGCCGGTCCTGGCGCCAGGCCGCCTTCGCGGCTGCACTGACGATCCGGTGCGCCTCGGCCGCGCTGTGTCCCTGCGCCTGGAGCAGCAGGGCGATCCGGCGGGCGGCGGCCAGGCCGAGCTCGGTATTCTGGTGCAGAGTCAGGCGGATGTCGTCGACATCGCGGGCAAAGGTGCGCACGACTGAGGCGAGGTAATCCTTGTCCTCCTCCGGGTAGTGGAAGAACCAGGACAACCCGTAGGGGTCGGCGTAGGGAGGCTGCCCGTCGGGCGTGATCACCGTGATGTCGAATCCGGCGGCGATGAACCGTTCGTAGGGCTTGATCGCCTCCTCGGCGAAGTAGCCCGTCGGATGAGCGGACCCGTCGGCGAGCGCCATCTCGCGGGCGCTGGTGATCAGGTAAGCGACGTGAATCATGTGGCCTCCGCGGCGAATTTCTATGTCAGCGGAATTCATGATGGCGACTGTGCCATATCCGCGATACGGAGGAAATACCCTGGTATAGCGGCTTCCTGCTGAGCTATTGCCCATTCCGGCGAGAATGCCGCATTCCTGTTCTGTTATGTCGCGATCCTGCTGAAAGCGACCTTCGGGTCAGCCGACACTCCCGAATTGATATCGGGAAAGCGCCAGGCGTCGCTGTCGCCGCGAGGTGGTTTGATAGTCGTTCGCGGCACGCTACTGCCCTTTCGCGGAGCTCGATCGTCCGGAGCCGGGCTCGATGGGAGTGTCGGGCCAGCTGCACACGTACATGCTCCTGCGGGCTTGCGGTCATGGGCCGTCCGGCGGAAGACAACCCGGCCATCCTCATTCGCCCGGCGTCGCGCTCGCATCCCCGCCGCACAGTCCGCCTGGCTAGTCCGCGGCGCGCTGGCCTCGGGCCGCGGGACCGGTGGCTAGTCGCGGGCCGGGCCGCTATCAGGAGCCGCGCGGCGGCTTACCGCACCAGCGCGGCATCCCCCACCGGATCGGCCCCCGCCCGCAACCAGCATCAGCTGCCGGCTCCCGGCCGGGAGCGCGTCCAAAGCGCCGCCGGAAGCTCTCCATTCCCCGCCGGAGGCTGCACCCCCGGCGGGAGCGGCCGTACCGACATCCTGCTCGAAGATAGCCCATTCCTATGCTCTTGTCCCGCACGGATAAATTCCGGCGGCCAGCCCCATTACGCTATCGCCAATATTGCGGCTACGAGCGGACGGATCGACTTTATGGCTCACCCTGTAGCGACAACCCGGGACGCATCCAATCGATCCCCTGGCATAGCCGGTAAGGTCCCGACGGGACTGCTGGTAGGGGGTGTCTGGCGGGAAGCATCCGGCCGGGCGCGTTTCGACGTCGAGGACCCGGCGACCGGAATGGTAATCGCATCGGTGGCCGACGCGGGCGCCGAAGACGCGGTGCGCGCCCTGGGCAGCGCGGTTGACAGCGCGCGTGACTGGGCCGCCGCTTCGCCGCGCACCCGGAGTGACGTCCTGCGCCGGGCCTTCGACTCGCTGACCGCCAGGAAGGCGGAGTTCGCCGGGCTGATCACCGCTGAGATGGGCAAGCCGCTGGCCGATGCGGGAGCAGAGGTGACCTACGCGGCGGAGTACCTGCGGTGGTTTGCCGAGGAGGCAGTGCGCGCGTCCGGTCGCTTCACCGTCGCACCGGAAGGATCCATCCAGATCCTCGTGACCAGCCATCCGGTCGGGCCCAGCTACCTGGTAACGCCATGGAACTTCCCGTTGGCGATGGCGACCCGCAAGATCGCGCCTGCGCTGGCCGCGGGATGCACCGCGGTGCTCAAGCCCGCCGAGGCCACGCCGCTGACGTCCCTGCTCTTCGGCGAGCTGCTAGCCGATGCCGGGCTGCCAGCAGGCGTGCTCAGCGTCATCCCCTCAAGCCGGCCCGCTGAGGTATCGAAGGCCCTGCTCGCCGACCCGAGACTACGGAAGCTGAGTTTCACCGGCTCGACCCGGGTCGGGCGTCAGCTGCTCGCTCAGGCGGCGCCCCGGGTTCTGCGTACGTCGATGGAGCTGGGCGGCAACGCGCCGTTCATCGTGTTCGAGGACGCCGACCTTGACGCGGCGGTCGAGGGAGCAATGCAGGCCAAATTCCGCAATGGCGGGCAGGCGTGCACCGCGGCGAACCGGTTTCTCCTGCACGAGAAGGTGTACGGGCCGTTCGCGGCGGCCCTGACGAGGAGGGTGAAGGCGCTGCGGATCGGCTCGGGCAGCGACCCGGACACGGATATCGGACCGCTTATCGACGCCCAGGCGGTGGCCAAGGTCAGCGGCCTGGTGGAGCGCGCGGTCGCTGCTGGCGCTCAGCTGCTTGCCGGAGGCCAGGCGGTGCAGCGTCCCGGGTACTTCTTCGAGCCGACGGTTCTGACCGGCGTCGCGCCCGGCAGCGAGATAGCCGCTGAAGAGCTGTTCGGACCGGTCGTCACGCTCACGTCATTCCGCGACGAGGCACACGCCATGCAACTCGCGAACGCCAGCGACTACGGCCTCGCGAGCTACGTCTACACACGCGACGTGGCACGCGCTCACCGGATGGTCCACCTGCTCGACGTCGGCATGACGGGCATCAACGTCGGCGTGATCTCGAACGCCACGGCGCCATTCGGCGGCATCAAGCAGTCTGGCCTCGGGCGCGAGGGCGGTCCAGAAGGGCTGCTGGAGTACCTGGACCTAAAGTACGCGGCGTTCGCAAACCCTTTCTCGTCGGCCGGGGCGTAACGTGATGCTAAGCACGGCGGCGGCTGGAGGCGAGGATGACAACGACGCACGCTGATCTGCCGGCCGGTGCCGGCGACCTGATCGCCGAGCTCTCCCGCCGGGCACCCCTGGTGGGCGGGAACACGAACGCCTGGCCAGGCTTGACGATCTACAGGTTCACCTCACCGGCCGGGCCGACCTGGGAAGAGATACAGTCCCTGTCCTTGTGCATCGTCGCCCAGGGACGCAAGGCGGTCACCGTCGAGGGTGATACGTATGAGTATGACCCGTTCCACTATCTGGTGCTAAATAGCCATCTGCACTTCCAGGCCGAGATCCTGGAGGCGACGCCGGCCAAGCCGTTCCTGTCCTTCGTCTTGCAGATCGACCCGTCCGTGGTGCGCCATGTGTCGAGCGACATGGTGGAACGGCGCACCACCGCATTCCGCCGGCGCGCCTCCGGAAACGAGCCGTCCGACCCGTGCGCGTTCGTGTCGGCGCTGGACCAGGAACTGCTCGGCGGGGTGCTGCGCTTCTTGCGCTCCATCGAAACCGGTGCCGATCGCCGTATCCTGGCGCCGCTGTACTTGCAGGAGATCGTGTACCGGGTCCTGCAGCGCGAGCAGTACGCCCGGCTGCTGGCAATAGCGGCGGCGGAATCTGCCAGCAACCCGGTCTCGGCGGCCCTGGAGTACGTGCGCGAGCATCTGTGCGAACCGCTGACCGTAGCCGACATGGCTGAGCAGGTCAGCCTGAGCCCGTCCGCATTCGCGCATCTGTTCCGCGACGTCACCGGCCGGTCACCGTACCAGTTCGTCAAGGAGATGCGACTCGACAAGGCGCGGGAGCTGCTGGTCGACGGCCAGTTCGCGGTGGCCCGGGTTTCCAAAGAGGTCGGCTACGCCAGCGTCTCGCATTTCATCAGCGAGTTCCGCACTCGTTTTGGTGTCACGCCACGGGCATACTGCGATGCGCACGCGCTGCACCGCGAGCTGCGTAGTCAGCGGGATGGCTAAGCCACCGCCGGCCCGGATCCGGTGCAGCGCGTCCTGTCCGGGCTCGTCGCGGCCCCGTACCGACATCACGTGATCCTGCAGATCCACTGGACAGCCGGGCGGATCCGCGCCCGGCTTCCCGCCAGCATCGCGACCGTGGAAGACTCTCCGCCCGCGGCAGCCGCAGATCCGCAGACCGAGCGCTGGCTCCGCGTCGAACTGCGGGCCGAGCGGCTCGACTGGCGTGCTCGCCTCGCTCGACCGGCCGTTCATCATTGAGCAACCCGATGAGCTCCGCGGCCTCACCACCGCGCTCGCCGGCCGGCTCGCCGCCTCCGCCCGCACAAGCCCGCCTCACCCCTGAAGGCCGCAGACCGGGCGCTAACAGCCGTCAGGGCCACACGCGCGGGACACAGATCACCGCAATATGTGCCGCCATAGCCTTGAACCCGATAGCGCCTCGGAGGATACCTAACGGCGGCTCGGCGCGCGTTCTCCCAGACCTTGTCCATCACTCAGCGTCGCCTTCTATCGACGTAGTCGGTGCGGCGTGACCAGGCCCTGGAGGTCGTGGCGGGCCAGGCGCCCGTCGATGCTGTTATCGAACGGCGGGGCCGTAGCATCAAGATCTCGCCTGACCAGGGCGCGCCCTATGCGGCACGAGCGGATGGTCGTTCTGCTCGTGGCTGACGGCCATCCATGCGGACACCGGCGATGCCTGGGCGGCGTCCATCTGACCCGGCATGGGACAGTTCGTTGCTAGCATGCGGCGTGAGATGGATGTACCTGAGCAAGTCGAGGCGTACCTCGCCAGTCAACCCGAGCCCAAGCAGGCCGACCTCCGACGGCTGCACGCACATATCCTTGCGGAATTT
>Ga0210409_10004349_pt1 | contig 15332 bp, 16 predicted proteins | sample IncBWH17MmetaG_FD_161649 | JGI IMG/M metagenome (GOLD analysis project Ga0210409, IMG submission 161649) | Forest soil microbial communities from Barre Woods Harvard Forest LTER site, Petersham, Massachusetts, United States - Inc-BW-H-17-M | ecosystem: Environmental > Terrestrial > Soil >...
GACGCGCCGAGCAGCCGCCCGTGCGCCTCGTAGAGACCGCCCGCCTGCACGGCCGCGAAGCTCGCATAGTTGTTTCCGGTCGCACCGTAGCCGAAGTGAAACTGGCCGTCGGGGTACCAGCCGTTGAAATCCACGGTGTAGGTCGGTGGGTCGAGCGGCTGATCCCAATTCACTGTCCGGCCGCTGGGTGGAGGCGAGGGGCCCATCCAGATGTTGTTTTCCACGACGACCTCGTGGGGCGTCGTGCCGTCGAGCACCTGAAACGCGTAGGCCGCGCCGACGAAGCTGTTGTTAAGGACGAGGACTCCGACCGTCGCATTGTGCAGCTTGGTCTGCTCGACGGCGGCGTTGAAGACGAGGTTACGAATGGCGTAGGCCGGTCCGCCGAAAATCGGCTGGAAACTCAGCGGCATGAACGTGTTGACGTACCGGTTGCGGAAGCAGCGGCTGTTTCCGGCGGATTGATCGAGCTCGATCGCGTTGTCGTACGAGCCATTGACATCGTTGCCGTAGAAGTCGACCGCGCGCGCGAGCGTTTGCTCCACTTTCATGGCGTCGCCGAAGCCGGTCACAGTGTTGTGGCAGACGACGTGGCCGTCCCCCTCGACGTGCAGACCGTCGTCGTTGGCGTGCGCGCCTTGGTCGTCGCTATACACCAGTGGCCACTGCAAGCGGCCCTCGAGGAGGTTGTCGCAGAGATAGAAATCTTGCTGGTTGGGGTTCGAACCGAACCCGAGGATCACGTCGCGCGCATGCACGCGACGCACGACGTTGCTCGTGGCCCCCATGCCGTGAAAACGCAGCGCCCGGGTGTCGTGTTGGAGGGTGAGGCGCTCCACGTGCGTGTAGCTGCCCTCCACGGCCAGTACGTTGCTTCCCGCGTTGCCGCCGTCCAGGATGACCGTGTCGCGATCGGCGCCGCGGATGACGATGGGATCGGCCGCCGTCCCGCTGGCATTGAGTGTGAATTCGCCGGCGTAGGTCCCGGGCGCCAGGGTGATCACGTCGCCTGGCTTCGCCGCCGCGAGCGCTGCCTGGAACGATGCGCTGTCGCTTACAGCAACGGCGTGGGGATGCAAGGGATCGATGGCCGGCACGGGACGCGTCGTGCCTTGGATGGTCGTCGTCGCATCGCCGCCGTCGGGATCGTGGGCTGTGAGCTCGATGTTGTAGGTCGTGCCGGGGGCCACTTCGAAGATGCTCCCAGCGAACTCGGAGACTGCGCCGCCACCGGCAACGAGCCCGGGATGGACGCGAAACAGAGGCATCGCGGCGCGGAACGCGCCCGAGCCGGTGCGATAGCGGACCGCTACCGTCGCGTTGAAATTGTCGTCCCCGGTGAGCGGCCACCGGACGCCTAGGGTGATGACCGTAGAACGGTCCATCGTCGGCGTGCCCAGGTGAAGCACGTTGTCGGCCTGTGCGACTGCGGGGGCGGCGAGCGAGCCGAAGACCGTCGTGAGCGCGGACGCGACCGGTGCAAAGCGCTTGATGGACACTCGACGATTCTAAGCGAGTTTTACTCGAACGCCTGGAGCAGCGTGAGCACCCGGGCGCGCTCGCCCTCGTTCAGCCACGGAGAGAGAGGCTCCAGGTCGGCGAGCGTGCAGCTCGGGAGGGCGTGGGCCTCGCGCGCCCTGCCCAGGGCGCCGACGGTCCGCGTGCCGAGTTCGTTCAATGCTGGTCGAATCTGCTTTTCGAGGTCGAGCGCGGAGCGCTCTTGCATCCGCAGCTCGACGGCTTTGCTCAGTTCGATCTGCAGCTCGAAGAAGCGGCGCACGGGCAGCTCGGGCAAGCCTCGCCCGCGCGCGTTCGCGGCCGCCCCCTCGATCACCTTGCGCTCGCGGTCCACGTCCTCGATCGGCAGTCCGCGCCTCGACTTAATTTCGGCCACCAGGGGCATGAACGCCATACGACGCGCAAGCAGATCCACGAGGTCGGCCACCTCGTCGAGCCGCTGGCGTTCACCGAACCAGCGCTCCTGCGCCGCCGAGACGACCACGCGGTGGGCGACGAGCCACGCGTCGATTCGCGGACCGAGGTCGGGGTGCCCCGGGCCGACCCAATAGACTTTGCGCGCCAGCGGCGGCTCGCACGTGAGCGCCCAGCTGGGTCGGCGAAACCACCGCTGCTCGAAGCTGTCGGTCACGATGGCTGCCACGCGGGCGCTCGCGAGCAGATCGGGCAAGCTCCGGTTGTCGTCCACGAAGACGAGTTCGCGGTCGGAGAGGTGGGCGTGTGACCACGTCTCGAGCGCTCCGCCGCGATTGACCGCCACGCGCGCCGCCTTCGGGTCGCCGACGAGGCACGTCCCTCCGCGCGCGACCGCCCGCGTCATGTATCCGAGGACCGCACGCGCGGGCTGCCAGGTGATCCCCGCCATCGCCACATCGAACTTGTCCTCGGCGAGCTCGCGCGCGAGGTCGCCCCATCGGAAGGTCATCCAGCGCAGTCGCACACCGAGATCCCCGGCCATCGCCTCGGCGATCTCGGCGTCGAAGCCGCCGACCGGGCCTGGTGGCGCCCCGATGGAGAAGGGTGCGTAATCGCCGCTCGTGCCGACCCGAAGCTCCGGTGGGGCTCCGCCTGGGGTTACGTTGCGCGACGGCGCCGCCGCGGGCGCGCAGCCCGCGCCGAGCCACGCGATTCCGAGCCAGAGGAGCCACTTCATCCGGACGCCAACGTATCGCTTTCCTCCGTGAGCAACGGGCAGCTAGAGCGCGGCCAACTAAAGACAACCGGCCGCAATCGCCAGCGCCTTACAGGCCGCCCGCATCGTCGCTCCGTCAGCGCGGCCCAGGCGCCGAACGAGTCGTTGCCGCGAGAGGAGGAAGGTGTTGTCGAAGTTTGCAACCGACTTGTGCGCCAGGCCCGCGCTGCGGCCAAGAACCACCTCCGTCCCGAGGCCTCGTATCGTGGACGTGATCGGCGCACATATGATCGAGTGGAGCAGACCTCCCATCGGATCGCGCGATAGCACCAAAACCGGGCGGCGCTTGTCGCCCGGTACCTCTGCGAACCATACCTCACCACGGCGCGCGGCTTGCCCGGTCATCGGCGCCGGCCGTAGATCTTGTCGTAGTCAACGTCGCCATCGCCGAGATCGAACGTCACCGGCAGATTGGCGACGGCCAGTTCCTCGTCGGTCGGCGGCCGGGACGCATACGCGGACACGTCGCGACGAAGCCGCTCCATCCGGATCAAACGGTCGAGCGCGATATCGATCGTTTCAGACAACGATTTTGCGCGCACCAGAGCCTTGGCGGCATCGGCCTTGCTTCGATCGAGCGTCACCGTGGCTTTCTCGCGTGCCATACACTCCATACTACCTTATGGAGGTATACAACGCCATACTGAGGAGCACGGGTGGCATCGTCGAGCGCCTCTTGGCGCCGAGGGGCACCGTGCGGACGCTGCACTACGATGCCCGAACCGCCTTGACGCGTGGATGGTTCTTCCACGCCGGCATTCCCGCCATGTAAGCGAGAGTCTTGCTTTCCAGCTGCTCGCGCGACGCGTTCGGTTCGCGCTTTGCTTGCCACTGCACCATCCGTTCGAAACGCTCCTCGAACGGCTGCAGCTTGCCTGAGTCGTCGACGCAGTGGCGACAGTACGGTCCGGCTTCGATGGGCATCCCGCAGCTCTCACACGTGGAATTGCTCATGGGTATTGTCTCCTGTCAGCGATGGGGCATGGTGCGATGATCGGGGATCGCCGCGCCGTCGCTCGCCGCGTGGACGAGCGCGAGCATGGCTTCGACCAGCGCCGTGCGCTGGCGCAGAGGAAGCTTGGTCATGGCGCGTTCGACGCGCTCAGGATCGAGCACCTGCGCCCGAAGGGAGAGGACCTCGCGTGCCTCCTCGGTCAGCCACACGAGGGTGCGTCGTCGATCGCGTTGGTCCCGCATGCGTTCGAGCAGTCCCTTGGCTTCGAGGCCACTCACGATTTCGCTCACGACCGACTGGCTCCGCGCGAAATGGCGCACCATCTCACCGATGGTGAGCGGTCCGCTCCTCTCGAGGTGCTGGAGCGCTGCCTCCTGCTGGAGCGTCAGGCGCGTTTTCGACCTACGATCGCGGCGCTGGCAGAACGCGACGTAGACGGCGGGAAAGAGCTCGCAGAAAGCGCGAGACGCGGAGCCCATGACCTCCTGCTACGGCGCGGCCGATTCATCGTCAATCCCGATGCGTCGCGTGCCCAGCGAGAATCACTTAGCTACTTCCAGCGGCGGCAGAGGCCTTGGCGCACGATCGAAAGGCTTCCTCGGCAGAGCGGGGCCGTTCCACGCGTGTCCGGAGCGCCATCGCGGACGTACGAGACGTCTTCGCAGACGTCCGAAGCGTCATCGCCACCGTGCCATGCGAGTTCGCACGCGACCAAGGCGAGTTCGCACGTGTCCAAAGCATTATCGCACGCGTCCAAAGCATCATCGCACGCGTCCCGATGGCTCCCGACGCCGATCCAACCGCGTCATTTCGCGAGCCAAGCCGTTTCGCCGCGCTCCGAAGGCTCTGCGCACGCGTCCGGAGGCCTATCGCAGCGCTGCGACCTCGATCGCAGGCACGCGGGACTCCTTCGCGCCGCGCGCGACCGACGTTGGACCGCGGCGGGAGCGCCTTGTTCGCGAGGAGAAGACTGGTGCACACGCGCGGGAGCGCATTGGACGTTTGCGATATTGCTTCGGACCTGCATGGGGGAGCTTTGGACGGATGCGATACTGTTTCGGACGCGCGCGATGGCGCGTTGGCCCGCGGCGAACGTGCCCGCTACCTGCCGTTCGTGCCCGCGCGACGGTCTGGCGCCTAGCCAATGGATTGGGACCACATTAATATTGACAATATGAACACAATAGCCGTGACCATCGACCCATCGACGCTCAAGCGGCTGAATGCGCTCGTCAAGGACCTCGGCCGCAACCGTTCCGAGCTCGTTCGCGAGGCGGTGCGCCAGTTCCTCGAGCGCGAGCGCATTCGACGGGAAGAGGAACAGCAGGCGAAGGTAATTCACCGCCACCGCCGCCGACTGGCCCTGCAGACGGCAGCGCTCGTGCGCGAGCAGGGGCGGCGTTGAGACGTGGTGAGATCTACCGGACGCGCGACCGCATCCCGGAGCGTGGCGGCAAGCCCGGGTTCTACATCGTGGTGAGCCGCTCATTCATCGCGCGTAACGCCGACATCGCGACGGTTATTTGCGCGCCCGTCTACAGTGAGGTCCTCGGCTTGCCCACCGAGGTTCCGCTGGGCGCGGAGGATGGACTTGCACGCCCTTCGGCCGCACGATGCGACTTTCTCACGCTCCTCTTCAAGAGCCGACTGACAACGTTCGTCGGCACGTTGTCTCCAGCCAAGCTCGTGGCGCTGGACCGCGCACTTGCCGTCGCGTTGGAGCTTGCACAATAGGCTGGGGCCCTGGCCTCGTGTAAGAATCCCGAGACAATGAATCTCCGGTCCCGCGTTGCCGCCTGGACAACACCACTGATGCTGGCGCAGGGAGCATGCGCTGGGACGGAACGTCGGGCGTGGGCCTCGGCGCAACGATGAACGATCCGTCGTATGGGAGCCCTGCCCGCCTTAAGCAGGTGATCTCGTTCGGGACGCTCGTCAACGGCATGCCATTCGAAAGCGGGCCGACGCTGCACGAGACATTGCACCATTGGTCCATGTATCTGGACTCTTCGTTTGGCTTCGACACCGCGTCGGGACACTGGGGCTATGGCCAGCGCAAACGGCCTGCATGGCGGCTTCGACAACACTACGGTGACCTGTCGCGACAGCGGCCAGAAGCCGACGGGCTCGCCTCCGGCATGTCCGCTCAACTCGAGCGGGCGGATGAACATTCGCGTTGCGCCGTTCTCGCCGTGCTGCGTGGCCGATATCAAGGTGTACAGCCCGATTGAGCTGTACTTGATGGGGCTCGCTCCCGCGGGAGAGGTTGCCCCGTTGTGGGTCATGGACAACCAGACGTATAGCGGCCCCGTCCAGACGGACGCGGGGAACATCGTCGCGATGGATTACGACATCGCCAGCTTTCACGTGGTGACGATCGACGACATCATCGCGAAGGAAGGGATGCGGCCCGCCGCGACGCAGACGGATTTTCGCGCCGCATTCGTGCTCGTGACGCAGACGGCGGCAACAGATGCGCAGATGCAGCGGATCGCGCGCTGGGCCCGGCGCTTCAGCGGCGAGGAGGTGGATCCCACGACGGGGGTGATCTCCTTCCCCGCTGCGACAGGGGGTAGGGCGACGATGACGACGCGCTTGTAGGCGGACGTCAAAACCCGCAGGCGCCAAGGCAATCGACGGACTCAAGGCCGCCTTCGGCATCCACCACCGCACAGCTAAAGCCGTTGGTCGTGAGAAACGCCGGCGGTGTCCCGCACTCGCAGCGGTAGGTGGTCGATGTGGCCACGCCGTTTGCACCCGAGCGACACGCACACTGCCAATGTGCGGCCTGACCGGACAATCGCGAGCATCGGGTCATCCATTAAAAGCGTGCGCTCGAGAGGCGACAAGCCCATGAGGCATGGATCGCGCTCGTGCGGCCCCAGGCATCGCGTAGAGAGCGTCAGGATGACTATTTCGATGTAGCAGAATAATGGCGCTCTCATCAGCGCTCACCAGAAAAAGAAATCGAGCCCTCGGCGCTCTCGAATTACACATGCGCTGGAGTATTTAGGGGCGGTCAAATCGAGGTGACAGGTGAGTGCGAGCGCGACATGTTTAGTAATTCTGCGATTGTCCATGTTCTCGCGGCGGTTCTGGCTCCCCCTCGTCGGCGGTCTATCGCTCGGCATCTTGGCGCCGATGGGGATCGCCGCATGCGGCTCCGGATCGTCGGGCGATTCGTCGGCGGCTAACGGCACCGACAGTAGTAGTAGCGGCTCTCAGGCGGACACGACGACGAACAACCAACCGGACAGCACCGTCCCCGAGGCGACGGCTCCATCCTCGGACTCGACGACTTCTGCGGACGCGGCGGCGACCGACTCCATGGAGGCGAGCAGCGATGCCGGGTGCCTCAACGACGCCCCGCCCCTGATCGATCCGAAGCTGCTTCCCGCATGCGACGGCGGCAACTGCATCAACGCTCACTGCGTGCCGACCACCTCGCTTCCCGATGGCTCGGCGAGTCTTTTCGCGGCCTGCAATGCGACGAGCAAGTGCTTGCCAGACAACTTCATCTCTACGAACGGGAAGTTTATCCTGGCCACGTGCCAGTCTTTGAACGGGGCGGAGGGCCGTTGTCTCTCGACGTGCCTTCCCAACATTCAGCCTACGTTGCCGAAGAGCGTATGCGCTCCCGGTGAGGTCTGTGCTCCCTGCTTTGATCCCGTCTCCGGCATGACGACGGGCGCCTGCACACTGTCGTGCGATCCGGGTCCGACCAAGCCGCCCTTCACGTTTCCCAAGTGCTGCAGCGACGGGGGCACATGCCTACCGTCGGCCTCGTTGCCGGACGCTCAAACGAGCGCGCTCACGATGGACATATGCCCATCGGACCCGAACAACTATTTGTGCACTCCGAACGAGTTTATCGGCGGCGACGGCGGCTCTGTTCCGCCGAGCTGCGACTCGCTCGGCGGCGGCGAGGGACGGTGCCTGTCCGCCTGTCTCGCATCGATTGCGCCGAAAGCATCCAAGCTGCCCCAGTCGAGTTGCGACGTGGGCCACGTGTGCGTGCCCTGCTACGACCCGGTCACCGGAGCGGACACGAATGCGTGCCGCAGCGGGACCGACAAGCCTCAGAAGCCGCCATTCACGTTCCCGTCCTGTTGCAGCGATGCAGGGATGTGCCTGCCAGCGATCGACGTCCCCGACGCGCAGGCGAGTACGCTCGGAGGGAACACGTGTCCGTCCGATATGAACAACTATTTGTGTGCTCCCAACGAGTACGCCGCGCACCCCGACGCCGGAGACGGCGGAGACGCTGGAGACGGCGGATTCATCCCGCCCACGTGCGCATCGATTGCGGGGGCCGAGGGCCGATGTCTCTCGATCTGCCTGCCCAGCATCGGGTCGCAAGCCTCGGCCCTGCCCGACGCGGGCTGCACGCCCGGCAACTTGTGCGCGCCCTGCTACGACCCAATCACCGGTACCGATACGAACGCGTGCCACGTCTCGAGCGACCCCGGGCCGCAGAAGCCGCCGTTCACCTTCCCGAGCTGCTGTACGAATCGCGGTGTGTGCGTGCCCACGTCGCTCGTACCGAGCTCCCAGCAGAGCCAGCTCGGAATGGACACGTGCCCGAACGACACGAACAAGTACCTGTGCGTCGCGCCGCGCGCGTTCGCCGTCGACGCGGGTTACAAGCCTCCATCGTGCACGGGCCTGTTCCTTGTCATCCCTTACACCGGCGTGTGCCTTCCCGATTGCCTCCCCGCGCTGAGCGGCACGCAGGGCCAGCTGATCTCGCAAGGCGACTGCAGCCAGAGCGGCGACAAGTGCGCTCCGTGCAACAATCCGCTCACCGGTCAAAGCACCGGCGCATGCAACTGATCTGTCAGCCCCTCGTGTTGGCGTGGGCGATTCCGCCGTCCACGGCGATCGTGTCTCCCACGACATAGTCGCCCGCGCGCGACGCGAGGAAGATGGCGGCGCCTGCGATGTCATCGGCCTGGCCGACACGCCGCAGTGGGGTCACGGCCGCAACCTGATCGGCGTGATCACGCGCGGCGCGATTCATCTCGGAGGGGAACGGGCCGGGCGCGATGGCGCTCACGACGATGAAATCGCGGACGAGGCGGGACGCCATGCGCCGTGTCAGGTAGATGAGCGCCGCCTTGGAGGCGTGATACGAGTACGTCTCGAGCGGGTTTAGGCGGATGCCGTCGATCGACGCGATGTTGATCACCTTGGCGGGTCGCTCGGCGCTTGCGGCCTTGGCGAGCGCCGCGTGGAGGCATTGGGTCAGGAAGAACGGCGATTTGACGTTCAAGTTCATGACCTTGTCCCAGCCGTGCTCGGGGAACTCGTCGAACGGAGCTCCCCACGCGGCGCCCGCGTTGTTGACCAGAATATCGAGCTTCGACTCGCGTCCGAGATAGTCGGCGGTCAGCGCGCGACAGCCCTCGAGCGTGGAGATGTCGCGCGGCAGCGAGATGCAACGGCCATCACTCGCGAGCTCTCGCGCCGTCGCGTCACACTGCTCGGTCTTGCGCGACGTGATGTACACCTTGGCGCCCGCATCGAGATAGCCCGCGGCGATCATTTTCCCGATGCCGCGTGAGCCTCCGGTGATCAGCGCGGTACGGCCCTTCAATGAGAAAAGCTGGTCGATCATGGGGGATTCCTATCACAAGGGGTTTCTTGAACCGCGCCCGCTGGTCGGCGCCACCTATTGACCCAATCCGCCTGCAATAGGCGACTGCCTTCGACGAAGGGAGGAAGGACCCGCGATGCGTGCTCGTACTGCTTGGGCCGTGGCGACAGCAACGGCGAACTTTTGCGCTTGCGGCACGAGCGGTGACAACTCTAGCTCTTATCCTGACGCCGGCGGGCTGGAGGCAAGCAGCGACTCGACTTCCGGGTCAACCAGCAGCTCTGGTTCGAGCGGCGGCTCGGGGCGCTTCGGCTCGAGCAGTGGCTCCGGTTCCGGCGGCAGCTCAGCAGGCTCTTCGAGCGGCAGATCAGGTTCCAGCGGCAGCTCGGGCAGCTCCGGATCGAGCGATGCCTCCGCCTCCAGTGGCAGCTCCAGCGGCTCCGGCTCCAGCGGTAGCTCCGGATCAACCAGCAGAACGAGCTCCAGTAGCTCGGGCAGTTCCGGGTCGGGCGGCGGCGCCGATTCCGGTCCCACCATCGGGCCTTGCGACATCTACGCATCGGGCGGCACTCCGTGCGTCGCGGCGCATAGTACCGTGCGGGCTCTTTACAGCGCTTACAGCGGAAATCTCTACCAAGTCCGGCGTTCGGACAGCGCAACCCAAGACATCGGAGTCCTGACTCCGGGAGGCTTCGCCAACTCCGCCGCGCAAGACTCGTTCTGCTCGGGCTCGAGGTGCACCATCTCGATCATTTATGACCAGTCGTCGAATGGTAACGACCTCACGAGAGCGTCCGCGGGCGGCGCCAAGAACACACCCGATAACGAGGCCATTGCGACCGACCTCAAGCTGACGGTCGGCGGCCACACGGTCTACGGGGTCCACATCCCGGCGGGCACGGGGTATCGCAACGACACAACCACGGGCATCGCCACCGGCGACCAGCCCGAGGGTGAATACATGATCACCAGCGGCAAGTACTACAACGGCGGGTGTTGCTTCGATTACGGGAACGCGGAGACAAGCAATCTGGACACCGGCAACGGCCACATGGAGGCCGTCTATTTCGGAAACTCCACCACCTGGGGGCGCGGTTCAGGGAGCGGGCCTTGGGTCATGGCGGACCTCGAAAACGGTCTCTTTTCGGGGGTCAACGCAGGCCTCAACTCGGGCGATATGAGCATCGCTTACGACTACGTCACGGCGATGGTGAAGGGTGAACCGGGCCACTTTGCTATCAAGGCCGGCAGTGGACAATCCGGCACCCTGACAACGATGTGGGACGGACAGCGTCCCGCAAACGGCTACGACCCCATGCACAAGGAGGGGGCCATCATCTTGGGGATCGGCGGTGACAACAGCAACGGTGCGCAGGGAAACTTTTACGAAGGGGGCATGACGTCCGGCTACCCGTCCAATGCGACCGACGATGCCGTCCAGGCCAACATCATTGCTGCGGGATACGGGCACTAGCCTGACTAGGCCAAGCGACCACGACGCACCGTCCCATGAGCAACCCAACATGGTGACCATGAGCCAAGTACACCGCTTATTCCGAGGTCACGAATCCAATGCTTTCTGCAGCATTTGAGATTGCTGAACCACGAGGTGGCGAGCCGAGGCCCGCACCCGTGTGATTTTCGTTGTGGATCGTCACCTGGATGGATGTAAAGAACCCGCCAGCCCGCGCCAACGATACGGCTTCGAGACGTGCGAACGCGCCGCAAGTGGCTCACGTGGAGAGTAGCCCATCGAGCGCTGAAGGTTTCAGTACGGGAGGTTAGCCAATATGGAAGTTCTTAAGAAGGTCGTCCTCTTCACTTCTGCTTCTGCGCTTGCTTGCGCTCCCTGGCTTGGCTGCACGAGCAGCAACTCCGCATCGCCCACCGACGCTGGCGCCGATGTGGCGACGGTCGTCTCCAACAACTTGCCCGCAGCCGACGCGGGAGGGGACGGCGAGGCCGGGCTCGTAAAGATCGATCGAAGCAACCTCACCGATGCCGGCACGACGGGCCAGCTCGATTATAGCGATCCGAATTTCTGGATTTGTCGCCCAGGCATCGATCCCAACCCTTGCTACGGCGACCACGGCGAGCTCGACACGACCGAACTTCTCCCCGACGGGGGTCGCAATCTCATCAAGCACGTGCGGGCGACCAACCCGAAGTTCGATTGTTTTTACGTCTATCCGACGGTGTATCTGAGTGGAAACGGCAGCCAGACGAATCTCTCGAACGTCGACAACGTGATGGATGCGCTCATGGCGCAGGGCGCGCGTATGTCGGAGCTGTGCGAGGTCTATGCGCCGCTCTACCGGCAGGTGATGTTCGTCCCATCCACGCCATCGATGGCGGCTGACGCGGGGGCCGCAGCCGACGCGGGGGCTGCAGACGCGGGCGCATCGGACTCGGCAAGCGCTGGCAGCGCGGACGCGACAGCCTCCGAAGGCGGCGGCATGCTCAGTGCGTTTATGAGTCCGGCGGCCGCGCTGGCGCTCGGCGACGTGCGGGCCGCGTTCAAGTATTACCTGGACCACTTCAATAGCGGCCGCAAGTTCGTCATCATGGGCCACTCTCAGGGCACCGGAATGCTCATGGCCATGATGCAGACGGACGTCGACGGCGTCACCGACGTGCAATCGCGCATGATCTCCGCCCTCCTCATCGGCGGCGGCACTTCGGTGGCGACGGGACAGACGACGGGCGGCACGTTCAAGCACATCCCCGTCTGCTCCAAGCCCGGAGACACGGGGTGCGTGGTCGCGTATTCGTCGTACGACACGCTGGCGCCCCCCGGCGCCAATGCCCTCTTTGGCCATGCTGCCAGCGGGCAACAGACCGCTTGTACGAACCCGGGGACGCTCAACAACAATTCGGGGCCATACAAGGGATCGTACTTCCCTACGCACATCAACAATGCGCTCCTCGCCCCCACGAACATGATCATGACGGACGCGGGAACAGCCTTCGTTCTCTATCGCGACGCGTTCCAGGGAAACTGCATCGTGGACCAGAATGCGTACAGCTACCTGCAGATCAAGCTCCTCGTGCAGCCGGGCGATCCGCGAGGCACTCCGCCGTACCGCAACCTGTCGGCGGAGTCGATCGGGTTCGGGCTACACATCGTCGACTGGAACCTGCCGATGCAGGACCTGCTCGAGGTCGTCAAGGCGCAGGCGCAGGCGGAAGGCGTAGGTCCGTAGGCAGAGTCGAGGCCGCACTTACATCCTTTCCCAAAGCTTCCGGGCGACCCGCCTGCCGATCAGGCCTCGCCGCCTCAAGTCTCACAAGTGTCGCGTGAGACGTCGCTCGTGAACGGCGGCGCTTACCCAGTTGTTTGCGGTCGTTTCAGAGGAGGCTCCAACTCGGACGAAATGGTACTTTCTTGCATCGTGTCCAGCTTTGGCGGGCCAAGATCTTTGCCGTCCGAGAGCACTGCTCCCGCAACCGCGGGATCGAAACCGGCGGGCCACACCGTAGCGTCGTCGTAGGTGGCGCGAAGGTCCGCGTGTTCCAATTGGGCACCAGAGAAGTCGACACCATGAAGGCGAGCCTTATGAAAATCTGCCCCGCGCAAATCCGAATTACAGAATTTCGCGGCTCGAGCGTCCGCCTCATAAAATCGTGCGTCCACAAGGTCTGCACCGGACATGTCCGCGGCACGTAAGTCTGCACCTTGGAAGCTAGCGCCGCGGAGTTTTGAATCAGCTTTCAATGCTGCAGCGTTCGGAGGTGGCCTAACCTTCATCCCACCGGCACTACGCCTATGACGAACTGCTTCCGCAAGCCTTCGCTCCGCGTCTCTTAGCGATTGCGGATTCCTGGCCCGGCCGCGAGCCTTTTCCGCGTCCTCGATGGCACGGTCCAATCCCTCAACGACCGCGTCCACGAGCCGAAGTTCCGCCATTGCCCAGTTTTCAATCTGTCGACCGCCAGACGTTGAAAGAAACCGGAGCAGTTGTTGGCGTATCGCCAACGGAACCTCTGGATCGAGAGCACGATCCAAATATCCAGTGATAATCTTATGTTGTTGGGCCTGTTCTTGAAGTTTGATCTTGGCGCGGGCATTCACCCACGCCGTAAGGGGCGCGATCCCGCCGAGAATGCCGGCGATGATCGTGGAAGTAACAGGAGCCCGCAGCACATCCCCAATCCAACCCATGCAACATTCCTCCCCTCGGCCTCGTAACGGCAATCCCCCAACGCACGTCTTCCACGACCGTAGCGTCCAAATGGCAATCACGTGGACTGAACAAGTAAGCACTCCCGGAGGCGAATAGGCCGCGCAAACGGATTCGGCGAGCAAGCAGCCGGCTCGGACAAACACCGTACGACGCTCGGACTCCGCCTCGTGGTCTCGTTCGAGGTCGTCAAGGCGCAGGCGCAGGCGGAAGGTTTGGCGCCCTAAAGCGTGGAAGCACCTCTCGGCCGAAGAGGTCAAGGCTCCGCATGATGTCCTTGTGCGGAATGCGACCCGCCTGAACGAGGAAGATGAGCTGATCGAAGCCGGCCTCTTCGTATGCCGCCACGCCGCTCGCGACGGCATCGGGCGTTCCGACGCAGCCGTATTTGAGCATCAAAGATATGTCGCGTTCGCGGTGCTCGCGTGCGATCCGCGTGTAGTACTCGTAGCCCTTCGCCTCGGTCGTCGCCCACGGCGAGAAGAGACGCTCCGCGTTCGACGCGAACCAGAGCGCTGCTGCGCCGCCTTTTTCGAAGGACTCCGTCGGATCTTCGCCGCAGTACATGACCGTGGCCGGGGCGACCGCGTTGTTCACGAAGTGGCCGATGGGGTTACCGGGGGCTCGGATCCGGTCTTTGTACCTCCGGAGCGATCCGAGCGCGTTGCCCGGTGCCCCCACACCGAAGCACAGCGCGCCGATGCCCCAGTCCGCCGCGAGATCGAAACTCGCCGGCTGCGTGCAGGCCATCCAAAGCGGCGGGTGAGGTTTCTGGATCGGTTTTGGCAGCACCTTGCGCGGGGGCATGGAGAAGTATTTCCCCGTGAACCCGGGATACTCGTCGAGTGTCCACATCTTCACGAGCTCCGGCAGAACCTCGTCGAGCATCGGACGACTTTCGTCGGGCGAGATCTCGAAGCCGCCCAGTTCGGCCGTCGTCAGCGAGCGGCCAACGCCCATCTCGAGGCGGCCCTTGGACATGATGTCGAGCACGGCCGCCATCTCGGCCGATCGCACCGGATGGTTGAAGCGCGGAGGGAGAAGCCTAACGCCGTGCCCAATGCGGATCGTCCGCGTGTGCTGCGCAACCGCCGAGAGAAACACCTCGGGCGCGGAGCTGACCGAGTACCCCTCGAGAAAGTGATGCTCGACCGCCCATACGTACTCGAAGCCGATTTCTTCGGCTCGCGCGATTTGCTCGACCGCCTGCCAATACGCCTCTTCCTCCGACAGAAACCCATCGAATGGCTCGGGGCGGCATATCTCGTAGAGGATGCCCAGCTTCACGTCGGCGAGGGTACCTCCGACTCCGGGAGTGAGCTACGCGGCGGCATGACATTTTAGCTCGCGGCGTCTCCGGGCATGTTCTGATCACCTTGCGACTTTCATGACGCTCCCGCCGGCCTCGTTGATCCAGTAGATCGCTTTCGCGTCGACCGCGACGTCGATGGGACCCGGCTGCCCGGTCGCGTGGATCGTCTGCGGGCCTCCCTGTACGGACACGCTACGGATCGTGCCGCCGCTGTCGGCCCAATAGAGGCGATCGCCGTAAACGATGATGCCCTCTGGATATCCGGCGCCCGTTACGAGCGTGTTCGCAGTCCCTCCTCCCTTGAGGACGCCGAAGATCGCGGCCTTCTGGTTTTCGCCGAAGTAGACGTTCTGCGAGTCGACCGCGATGCCCCAGGTGTCGCCGAGGTTCGATGGAAGGCCGACGAGCATCTTGGGGGCACCGCCGCTCAGCGGCGCGGAGTCGACGCCCACCGGGAAGTACGCGGGCCAGTAGACGCTGCTCGCATCCAGAGCCATGTGGCAAGCCACCGAGACGTGCCTGGTATTCGATCCGGTGGCCGATACCGTGATGGGAGAGCCACCGGTCGTCGGGACGGC
>Ga0210409_10004351_pt1 | contig 15324 bp, 12 predicted proteins | sample IncBWH17MmetaG_FD_161649 | JGI IMG/M metagenome (GOLD analysis project Ga0210409, IMG submission 161649) | Forest soil microbial communities from Barre Woods Harvard Forest LTER site, Petersham, Massachusetts, United States - Inc-BW-H-17-M | ecosystem: Environmental > Terrestrial > Soil >...
ATAATGTTTGAGCTTGCCCGCAAATCAAATTTAGGTAGAGGATTTAATCCGCGATGCGCATAACCGACGCCAAAGTAATCATCTGCAGCCCCAGTCGAAACTTCGTCACGCTAAAAATCGTCACCGAAGACGGCATCCACGGCCTCGGGGACGCCACGCTCAACGGCCGCGAACTCGCCGTCGCCAGCTATCTCTCCGATCACGTCATCCCGCTTCTCATCGGCCACGACGCGCGTCGCATCGAAGACCTCTGGCAATACCTTTACAAAGGCGCGTACTGGCGCCGCGGCCCTGTGACCATGGCCTCGATCTCCGCGGTCGACACCGCGCTCTGGGACATCAAGGCCAAATCCCTCAACGTTCCCGTCTATCAGTTGCTCGGCGGCGCCTCTCGCGACGCCATCCTCGTCTACGGCCACGCCAATGGCAAAGACATCGATGCCACCGTCGCCGCCGTCGCCGACTATGCCAAGCTCGGCTACAAAGCCATTCGCGCGCAGAGCGGCATCCCCGGCCTCGCCAGCACCTACGGCGTCGGCCGCGGCAAAATGTTTTACGAGCCCGCCGAAAAAGATGCGCCAGCTGAAGATGCGTGGAGCTCCGAGCTCTACCTCAATTTCGTCCCCCGCCTGTTCGAACGCCTGCGCAAGGAATTTGGCTCCGACCTCCACCTCCTCCATGACGCGCATCACCGCCTCACACCCATCGAAGCCGCCCGCCTCGGCAAAGAGCTCGAGCCTTACCACCTCTTCTGGCTCGAAGATCCCACTCCCGCCGAGCTGCAAGAAAGCTTTCGCCTGATTCGCCGCCACACCACCACGCCGCTCGCCGTCGGAGAAGTTTTCAACTCCATCTTCGATTGCCAGCAACTCATCCAGGAACAGCTCATCGATTACATCCGCGCCGCCGTCGTGCACGCTGGCGGAATTTCCCATCTGCGAAAAATCGCCAGCCTCGCCGAGCTGTACCAGGTTCGCACCGGCTGCCACGGCGCCACCGATATGAGTCCCGTCTGCATGGCCGCCGCTCTGCATTTCGATCTCAGCATCCACAATTTCGGCATTCAGGAATACATGCACCACTCCGCCGAAACCGATCGCGTCTTCTCGCACTCCTACACCTTTGCCGACGGTATGATGCACCCCGGCGACGCCCCCGGCCTCGGCGTGGACATCGACGAGCAACTCGCCTCCACCTATCCCTATCGCCGCGCGTACTTGCCCATCAATCGCAAGCTCGACGGCACCATGCACAATTGGTAGTTTATGGATCCCGTGCGCCCCATCGTTCCACCTAACCCGTTGGCCGCCTCCACGAATCTCGATTCGGCGCCAGCGGAGGAGCTGACGAGCGCGCCACCTTCGACTCGCGTCGGCCATTTCCGCTGGGTCATCTGCGCGCTCCTTCTTTTCGGCGTCACGAAAAACTACATCGATCGCCAGGTCCTCGGCGTCCTGAAGTCCACGCTGCAACACGACTTCGGCTGGAATGAAATCCAGTACGGCCATCTAGTCTCTTATTTTCAGATCGCTTACGCGGCGGGCATGGTGCTCATGGGCCGCCTCATCGATCGATTCGGCACGCGCCTCGGCTATGCGCTGGCTATGGCCTTCTGGAGCCTCGCGTCCATGGCTCATGCCGCCGCGGGGTCCTTCGCCGCGTTCGCTGGCGCGCGCGTCGCCCTGGGCTTCGGCGAAGCCGGCGTCTTTCCCGCCAGCATCAAGTGCGTCGCCGAATGGTTCCCCAAAAAAGAGCGCGCACTCGCCACCGGAATCTTCAACGCCGGTACGAGCGCGGGCGCCATCATCACCCCACTAGTCGTGCCATGGATCGCGCTGCATTGGGGTTGGCGCTCCGCCTTCCTTCTCACCGGCGCCCTCGGATTTGTCTGGCTCATCTTCTGGTTTTTGCTTTATCGCAAGCCGGAGGAGCATCCGCGCCTTTCCAAGGCCGAGCTGGACTATATCCGCAGCGATCCCTCCGAACCCGTCGGAAAAATCAAATGGTCCGCGCTGCTCCCGCACCGCCAAACCTATACCTTCGTCGTCGGTAAATTTCTCACCGACCCCATCTGGTGGTTCTATCTCTTCTGGGTGCCCGATTTCCTGCAGCGCCAGCACGGTCTGGCGTTGATGAATATCGGCATCCCCATCATGGTCATCTATTTGATTTCCGACGTCGGTAGCGTCGCCGGTGGCTGGCTCTCCTCGCGGCTGATTCGTCAGGGCAGCAGCGTCAACGCCGCCCGCAAGATCACCATGCTCGTCTGCGCCCTCTGCGTCACACCCATTGTTTTCGCCTATCGCATCCAAAGCCTGCCGGGTGCAGTACTCCTCATCGGCCTCGCCGCCGCCGCGCATCAGGGGTTTTCCGCGAATCTCTACACGTTGACCTCCGACATGTTTCCCGCGCGCGCTGTAGGTTCCGTCGTCGGCATCGGCGGCATGGCCGGAGCCATCGGCGGCATGCTCATCGCCGAAGTAGTCGGCCACGCGTTGCAGTGGACCGGCAGCTACATGATTCCGTTCGTAATGGCCGGAAGCGCTTACCTCATCGCGCTATTCCTGATTCAGATTTTGGCGCCTAGACTGGAGCCGGCCAGAATCACGTGAGGCGAACTACCTGAGAGGCCGCGTGACGTTGCACATCAAACCGAAACAGGAATGCCGCTGGGACCTCGTCAGCCTCGGCGAAATCATGGTGCGCTTCGACCCCGGCGAAAAGCGCATAGCCACCACGCGCTCGTTCGATGTCTGCGAAGGCGGCGGCGAATACAACGTCGCGCGCGGCCTGAAGCGTTGCTTCGGCTTGGACGCCGCCGTGGTCACCGCCTTCGCCGACGATCCCGTCGGCCGCCTGCTCCAGGATCTCGTCTACCAGGGCGGTGTCGACCCATCTCTCATCCGCTGGGTCGAGCACGATGGCGTCGGCCGCGCCGCCCGCAACGGCCTCAATTTCACCGAGCGCGGCTTTGGCGTGCGCGCCGCTCTCGGCTCCTACGATCGCGGCCACACTGCTGTCTCGCAGTTAAAAAAAGGCGAAATCGACTGGGACCAAATCTTCGGCAAGCAAGGCGCGCGCTGGTTTCACACCGGCGGCATCTTCTGCGCCCTTTCTTCCACCACGCCGGACGTTGCCGTCGAAGCCATGCAATCCGCCAAGCGCCACAGCGTCGTCGTCTCCTACGATCTGAACTACCGTGCCTCGCTCTGGAAATCCCTCGGCGGCAAAAAGCAGGCGCAGGAAGTGAACCGCCGCATCGCTCCCCACGTCGATGTCATGCTCGGCAACGAAGAAGATTTTTCCGCCGCTCTCGGTTACGAAGTTCCTGGCATGGACGAGCATCATTCCACCTTCGAAGTCGAAAGCTTTAAGCAAATGATCGCCAAAGTTGTAAAGGATTACCCCTTCCAGGTAGTCGCCACCACGCTGCGCAAGGCCAAAACCGCCACGCTAAACGATTGGGGCGCGGTCTGCTGCTACGATGGCAAGTTCTACCAGGCCAGGAACCGCGAAAATCTGGAAATCTTCGACCGCGTCGGTGGCGGCGATTCCTTCGCCTCCGGCCTGATCTACGGTTTCCTCGCCGGGCAAGACCCGCAGTGGTCCGTCGAATGCGGCGCCGCTCACGGAGCGCTCGCCATGACCACTCCCGGCGACACTTCGATGGTCACGTTACAGGAAGTCCTGCAAGTAATGAAAGGTGTCGGCGCGCGCATCGCCCGCTGAGCAGTTGTAGCGCCCGCCTTCTGAGGCGGGCTCTTGATTGGCTCTCATCACTGGAACTTGAGGAAGTACAAACGTGGACAAACAACTCGTTCGTCAGCGCATTCTCGATATCGGAATCATCCCCGTGGTCCGCGCTTCTTCCCAACGCGAAGCGCACATCGCAGCCGAGGCCGTCTGCAAAGGCGGAATCCCCATCGTGGAAATCACCATGACCTGTCCCGGCGCTATCGACGTCATTCGCGAGCTAGCAAAAAGCGCCGGCTCGGGAATTCTCATCGGCGCGGGAACTGTGCTGAACGCCGCCGACGCACGCCGCTGTCTGGACGCCGGCGCCCAGTTTCTCGTCAGCCCCGGCTTCAACCGCGCCACCGTCGAGCTTGCCGTCCGCGAAGCAATACTGATCATGGCCGGAGCGTTGACACCCACCGAAATCATCGAAGCCTGGACCGCAGGCTCCGACCTCGTAAAAGTCTTCCCCTGCGGCCAAGTCGGCGGAGCAAAGTACATCAAAGCCCTAAAAGGTCCGCTGCCGCAAATCCCGCTCGTCCCCACCGGCGGCGTCAATCTATCCACCGCAGCGGATTTCATCGAAGCCGGCGCCGCCGCCCTCGGCATCGGCGGCGAATTGGTGCAAGCCGAGGCCCTCAAGTCCAACAAACCGGAGCAAATCGTGGAAACCGCCCGCAAATTCCTAGATATTGTAGCGAGCGCCCGCGCCAAACTGGCGAGCGCCGCAGCGAAAGGAAGCGCCCAAACGTTGTAGGGGCGCACTTTCAGTGCGTCCCAGCGGCTTCAGCCGCCATAAACTCTTAACAGCTACCTCTTTCCTTCTACTGATTCACCCCGCTAGCCAAAAGCCCCCCATCCACCGCCAGCACCTGCCCGGTCACATAACTCGCCGCATTCGACGCCAAAAACACCGCCGCCCCCGCCAGCTCATCCAATTGTCCGAACCGCCGCATCGGCGTGCGCAGCAAAAATTCCTTGCCCCGCGCCGTTCCGTCCAGCAACCCGGCGTTCATCTCCGTGCGATAGACTCCGGGAGCAATCGCATTCACGCAAACTCCCTTCGTGGCCCATTCGATGGCCAGCGACTTCGTCAGTGCCGCCACAGCCGCCTTGCTCGCGCAATACGCGGCAACCTCGTGCAGCGACACAAACGAGGCAATCGACGCGATATTAACGATGCGCCCATAGTTCCGCGCGATCATATGACGCCCAAACACGCGGCAAGCCCGCATCGTTCCGTTCAAGTTCGTATCGAGAATTCCGTTCCACTCCGCGTCCGAAACCTCCAGCGTGGGCGTGCGCTTCGTGCGCCCCGCGCAATTCACCAGAATCTCCACGCTGCCAAATTCCGCCAGCACTGCCGCAAGCAGTTTTTCGATGCTCGCCTCATCCGTCACATCGCAGACCTGCGCCAGCGACCGCCTGCCCAGCGCCTTAATCTCTTCCGCGGCCTTGCGCACCAGTTCCGCCCGCCGGCCCGTAGGCACGACGTTCGCACCCGCCAGCGCCAACGCCTTGTTCAGCGCCAGCCCGATGCCGCTCGTCCCGCCAATCACCACCGCCGTCTTGCCACTCAACTCCAATTGCGGATGACCCATAAGCACCTCGCCAGTGGCACAGGGAATCCTGCCTGTGCCCGCCAACACGAAATCGAGCAAGAAAGCCGTCAGTCGTGAACCAAGACCTTTGAAAATGACCTACGGTGTGATTCGTCCAGCCCAGCCACCGCCCGGCGCCAATTTTATTTTCAACTTCGTCCCGCGGTTCACCTGGCTCTTCACCATCTTGTAGTCGCTTCCCATGCGGTCCGCGTTCACCCCATCTTGATACGCCTGCAGCGTGAAGTTGCCTTCCGGCAAAAACGAAAAATCAATCTCCAGCTCCCGCGGCGACCAATTCGTCATCGCCCCCACGTACCAATCTTTCCCATTCCGCCGCGCCACCGCAACATACTGCGCGATCTTGCCGTCCAGCACCGTGGTTTCATCCCACTCCGTAGGAACCGGCGCGAGAAACTCCATAATCTCCGGCTCGCGCAAATAATTCGATGGACTGTCGGAAAGCATCTGCAAAGGCGCGTCGAACACGACGTACATCGCGAGTTGGTGGCACCGCGTCCCCTGGCTCATCGGACGATGCCCAATCGCGCGAAAATCGTTTTTCTGCGCGTTCAGCATCGCTCCCGGCGTGTAATCCATCGGCCCCAGCACCATGCGCGTGAACGGCAGCGTCACATCATGATCCGGATCGGTCTCCGCGCTCCACTTGCTCCATTCCATCCCCCGCACGCCTTCCGTGTTGATCAGGTTCGGCCACGTACGCGTCATCGTCGCCGGTTTCTGGTCCCCGTGAAAATCCACCAGCATCTTGCGCTTAGCCGTCTCCCGGCTCACCCTGTGGAAGTACTCGATCAGCTTTTGATCGCTGCGCTGCATGAAATCCACCTTGATCCCCGCCACTCCCCATTTCGCGTATTGGTCCAGCGCCTTCTCCAGTTGATCGCCCAGCGTGTTCCAGATCACCCACAAAATGATCCGGACATTCTTCTCTTTGGCGTAAGCGCACAACTCTTCCATGTTCACTTCCGGCACCACCTCCAGCACATTCCCCAGCTTGTACCAGCCCTCATCCAGGATGATGTAGGGAATCCCGTATTTCGCCGCGAAATCGACATAATATTTGTACGTCTGCGTGTTCACGCCGGCTTTGAAGTCGACGCCATAGACGTTCCAGTCGTTCCACCAATCCCACGCCACCTTGCCCGGTTTGATCCACGAAGTGTCTTGCACTTGCGAGGGCTTCGCCAGCAGCCACGTCAGTTGATTCGTCAGCAGGTCGCCGTCCTTTTCCGCGATGCCGATGATCCTCCACGGAAACGTCCGCGTGCCCTTGGTCACCGCGATGTAATCCGCGCTCTCCACCACGCGCACGTCGCGATCCCGTTCCAGTTTCTCCTTCAGCGGATACGGTGGAAACGTCGCGGCGAGCCCATTGCCGCTCGTCCCGCGCAGCCACAACCCGGGATACTCTTCCAGGTCCGACTCCGCGACGGCGACCTTCGCGCCGCCCTCCACGTCCACCACCGCCGGCAGCGTTGCGATAAATGCGGGCTCGATCGCCGCCAGCCGCCTCGGCAAATACTTGCGCTCGTTGTGCGAGAAAAAGCTCTCTTCTTCCGGATAGTAGACAATGTAGTTGCTCGGAAAATTCAGGTTCATCTCCTCGCCGTAAATCTTCACCTCGGATTGCGGCAGCGAGGTCTCGAAGCGGTACGCCACACCGTCGTTGTAAGCCCGAAACGTCACGCCATACCCGCCATCCAGATCCAGGTGCAGCTCCTTGTAGTTCTCGCGAATCTTCGCGAATTTCTGGCGCACCACCGGCTCGAGCATCCGGTCCTGGCTGCTTTCTTTGTGCTTCAACACCTTCGCTTCCGCGCCCAGCTTCTTGCGATCAACGTCAAGTGATAGCGTGCAATCCTGCAAAATCGCTCTCCCGCCCAGCAGCACGTCGTAGCGAATGCCATTCGCCGTGCGAATTCGCAGCTCCACTCGGCCGTTCGGTGACCGCAAGTCGTAACTCCCTTGTCCCTGCGCGCCGCCAGCCGCAAGCGAAATCGGCAGCATCACGAACAGCACCTTCTTCAGCATTCCGGTCATCGTTTCCCCTTTTGAGTCATTCCCCGAAATTTGCGCCTAGGCCGCGCCCGGACCAATCTCCACGACGAAATAATTCGCCGGCGTAGTCCCCACGTTTTTCACCCCATGCTCTTCATTCGACCGCACGAAGCCAACCGCGCCCGGCCCCAACGCGTACGTCTTGCCGTTCACAGTAAGCTCCAGCGTCCCTTCGCGCATAAAAAACATTTCCGAGTGCACATGATGGTGCGGTGGATGGGGCATAGCCCCAGGCGGCAGCGTGGTCGCATGCGCTTCAATGGATTCGCCAGTCGCCAGCTTGCCTTTGAAGATCGCGCGTGTTTGCGCACCGCTAGGCCCAGTCTTCACCGTCAGCGTTTCGAACGGGTAGCCACCCGACGGCAGCGAGCCGTCCTGCTCGCCCGCCTCCGCGAGCGCCGCACTCGCGGCCGGAAGCATCGCCGCAGGCAGCAGCCAACAAAGTTCACGTCGTGTCATAGTCACAGCCACCTCGCGTGGCACAGCCAATTCTGGCTGTGCGCCTTTCCACCAACCTTGTCGGACGATTCGAACCCAATTCCTGTAGCGCCCGCCTTCCGAGGCGGGCTCCGCAGCTGCGCAACGCGCGAGCACCCACGTGGCACAGCCAATTCTGGCTGTGCGCCTTTCCGCCAACCTTGTTCCGGATTCGAATCGACCCTCTTCAGAACTCCCTCGACATCGGCCCAAAGAATCTTTTAGCATCGCTCTGTTTGTCAAGCTCGAAAGCCCAAAGCCATAACGAAACAAAACTGCAGGATGAGCCGAAAAGAAGCGTGACCGCCCCAAAGATTCTGCGCCTCGGCAGCGTCAAGGATGTTTCGCAGTTCGCGCAACACTTGCGCGCGCTGCATCTGCAAATTCCCTGCGACTCCGAAATTCTGCGCGCGGCGGACTCCCCGCTGTTTGCACCGCTGGCGCGCGGCGAAATCAAAATCGGCAATCGCATCGCCATAAATCCCATGGAAGGCTGGGACGGAACCGCGGACGGCAATCCCACGGAAAATACGTTGCGGCGTTGGCGGCGCTTTGGCCAGAGCGGCGCGAAATTAATTTGGGGCGGCGAAGCCGTCGCCGTTTCCCACAGCGGCCGCGCGAATCCTAATCAGTTGCTGATCGCGGAGCATACGCGCGCGGGACTGGCGCAGTTGCGCGCCGCGCTGATCGCGGAACACAAGCAAGCGGCCGGTTCCGACGCGGGCTTGCTGATTGGCTTGCAGCTCACGCATTCGGGGCGCTACTGCAAACCAAATTCGCAGCAGCGCGCGGAGCCGCGCATTGTCTATCGCCATCCGATTCTGGATCGCCGGCTAGGTTTGCCGGGCGATTTTCCGCTGCTCACCGACGGAGAAATCGGCGGCATCATCGAGGAATTTCATCGCGCGGCGCGCATCGCGTCGGAACTTGGTTTCGATTTTGTCGACATCAAGCATTCCCACGGATATCTGGGCCACGAATTCCTCAGCGCGCACACGCGGGAAGGGAAGTACGGAGGAAGCCTCGCGAATCGCACGCGGTTTCTTCGCGAAGTGATACACGGAATCCGCGCCGCCGCACCGCAACTGAAAATCGGCGTGCGCGTCTCCGCGTTTGACTCCGTGCCGTTCCATCCCGATCCCGCGCAATCCCCCAATGGTAAAATGGGTGGAAAGTTGGGCGGCCAATTGGGAAGAAAGTCGGGTCCGGGAATTCCGGAGCCGCATGCAGACCTGCTTCCGTATCGCTGGGGATTCGGCGTGAACGCCGCCGACCCGACGCAACCGGATCTCGCGGAGCCCATTCAGTTTTTGTCTCTGCTCGAATCGCTGAATATTGTCCTGGTGAATGTGACCGCGGGAAGTCCTTACTACAGTCCTCACATTCAGCGGCCAGCCCTCTATCCGCCTTCGGACGGCTACCTGCCGCCGGAAGATCCGTTGATCGGTGTGGCGCGCCAGATGGAAGCCGCGCGAGAATTGAAGCAGCGATTTCCGAAGTTGCTTTTTGTCGGCACGGCCTACAGTTATTTGCAGGATTTTCTGCCGTACGTCGCGCAAGCCGCGCTGCGCGAGGACTGGGCGGACTCAGTGGGGCTCGGGCGCATGGTTCTAACATATCCGGAAATCCTTCTGGATGCGGCAAGCGGCCGCGGAGTGCAGCATAAAAGAATCTGCAGGACGTTCAGCGATTGCACCACCGCCCCGCGCAACGGCTTGCCTTCCGGCTGCTATCCGCTGGACAGTCATTACAAAAGCTCCACAGCAGCGATCCAGTTGAACGCGCTGAAAGCCAAACGTTGAGCGATGTTTACGCAAAGCGCTGCCGTCCCTGTAGCGCCCGCCTTCTGAGGCGGGCTCCCTCGCTGCCTTCGCGGCTCCGGGCAAGCGGTCGGCAACCGCTACAGGTCCGTGCCTTATGAATTGTGAGCGGCCATGAAAATAGAGTCGTTCCTGTAGCGCCCGCCTTCTGAGGCGGGCTGCCTCGCGGCCCCGGGAAGCGGTCGGCAACTGCCACAGGCGTGTGTCGTAGGAATAGTGAGAGGCCATGAAAATAGAGTCGATAATTGAGAAGCGGAAATTGCGCCGCAAGGTGCAAGGCATTGCCGCCGCCCTGCTGCCGTATGAATCGGATGGCAGCGTGGCCGTCGAAGCGTTCCAACGGCACCTCGTAGCGACGCAACGCGCCGGCTTGATGAACGCGGTGAACATGGACACCGGCTACGTGAACTATCTGAGCGATGCGGAAAAGCAGCAGGTACTGCGCTGGACGCGTGAAGCGCTCGGAGCGGGCGTGCCGTTCGTGGCCGGCGCGTATATCGAGAATCCGTCTGGCGATGGCACAGGCGATAGCGCCGGCCACGTGGTAGCGCTGTACCGGCGCGAGATGGATCGCATCGCCGCGCTCGGCGGCATTCCGATTCTGTTTCAGACCGCGCGCCTGCACGGAAAATCCCCGGAGGAAAAAGCCACCGCGTACCGCGCGATCTGCCGGGGATTTCCGCGCGTGCTGGCCTTCGAGCTGGGCCCGATGTTCGCGCCCAACGGAGAAATCTTCGACGAAGAAACGGTGCGCCGGCTCATGGATATTCCGGAGCTTGTGGGCATGAAACATTCTTCGCTGGACCGCATCGTGGAGCTGGAGCGGCTCGCTCTGCGCGACGCGCACCGCCCGGAGTTTCAGATTTACACCGGCAACGACCTCGGAATAAACATGATCGAGTACGGCTCGGACTACCTGCTGGGCCTGGCCACCTTCGCCCCGGAAAAGTTCGCGGAGCGCGACCAACTGTGGCACGCGGGCGATCCGGCGTATTACGCGCTGTCCGACGCGTTGCAGTACCTGGGCAACGTAGCGTTTCGCGACCCGGTCCCTGCCTACAAGCATTCCGCCGCCGTATTCCTGCACCTGACAGGACGAATCCCGACAGACCAGCCGCACCCGCAAAACCCGAAGCGCCCCGCCTGGGAACGAGAAATCCTGCAAGATTGCTCTCGCCGCTTGTCGCTGGCTGAGGGGGAAAAAGCGCAACACAGAGGGCACTGAGATCGGAGCACAGAGGACACAGAGCGTCCTCGCCCGTGGAACACCCCCCACCCGGGTGTCCCGTAGTTGCATTCGGGATACCCCACCCCCGGTATTTTGGGAAAAGAGGCTGCGACCTGTTGAAAATAAAGGGAGCGAGTGCGGAAAAAAGCGCAAAGAGACGACAAAGAGGCGGCAAGCTGCTGAGAACATGGGATTTGCCACAGAGACCCGCCTTCCGGTCGGGCTGGCACGGAGCGCACAGAGGCGGCTAACACTCCACACCCCTAGTATTTTGCGCAAGAGTTCGGATTTTCCTGATTACAAAGGCCTTGCCTTTTTTGGGAGCGACAAAGAGTTCGCAAGAGTATGAAAACAAAGGGTCGACAAAGTCGGAAGGCTGAGAATACACGACGGGTTGCGGGGAAATTAGGGGACCAAACGGGGACACAGTCAGCAACCTTGGATTAAAGGTTACCGCATCCGTTACTATGTGTCAAGTGTTAAATTAAAAGCTGTGGATTGAATGGTTTGCGGGGCAGGGGGCACGCGTTCCATTTTGGCACGTTGGGCTTCAGGCTTGACGAGAGCCTTGATCGCATTCGTAGCAGGAAGCTTGCCGCTCGGTCCATGGCATCGCTGAACCAGGGGCGATAGTTCCAGAACGCATGCGGCGCGCCCGGCAGAATATGGAGTTCCACCCGCGCACCGACTTCGCGGTAACGGCGCGCAAAATCCGTCGATTGGCTGGTAGGGACGGATTCATCATCGGCTCCGTGTAACAGGAGCACCGGAGGACCGTTGCGGGCGACGTGATTTATGGGCGAAGCCCATTGCCACTTCCTGCGGTCCTCGCTGGCGGTGGCATGCAAGAATTTTGCGACAGTCTGTTGGTTGTCCGGGCTCAGGGTGAGCAAGTCGGCTGGTGTGGCCATGGCTACTATGCCTTGAATGCTGCTAGATGTGTCTGGATGACCGCCGTTCCCCTCAAACTCCGGAAGGCCAGTAGTCAGCCCCGCCAGCAGTGCCATATGCGCGCCCGATGATCCGCCGAGCGTGCCAATTGCCTCGGGATCAATCCCGTAGGTTTCTGAATTCGCGCGCATCCAACGCACCGCGGCCTTTACGTCCTGCACCGCTCCCGGAAAGGCGGCCTCGTCGGCGCTTCGGTATTCGATGCTGGCCGCAGCGACACCGCGCTCGGCTAAGGCGGAGGCAATATGCGCGAAGCGCTTACGGTCGTTCACCATCCATCCGCCGCCGCGCACGACGATCACACCGGGGAGGGCGTGTTTTTCCGGATTCGTTGGTAGATAGAGGTCGAGAAGAAGAGAGCGTTCCCCATAACGCGCATAAACCAAGTCGAGCACCGCGCGCACGTGCGGCGAGGGGCCGTACTGAACGAAGTCTTGTTCCGCTTGGCTCGCCAGCAAATCGGCGGCGAAAATCGCAATGCAACCGCAAGTCACCGCAGCAAGGAATGTTCGGCAAAGCATTGCAGCGAGGATAGAGCATTGGTTCCGTTTGTCAAAGCATGGGTGCGCGGAGTACCCGTATCAGCCCGACGGTTCAGGTTGCATCCCGTTGTTCGGCTGCTGCTCTCAGGGCACCGATGGAGACAAAGCGGAGCCCCTCGCGGCAGCCTGCGACGAGAATTTGTGGCAAGGCTTGAATGCTCCGGGTTGGGTTGGAGATGCCGTCGTGGAGGATGACGATGGTTCCAGGGGCGAGATTTTTTGTTACGAGCCAGCGGATATACGACACGGGAGGACATGCAGAGGATCGTGTGGGTACGCCGAGCCGAGCATGCACTCATAGCCCTGCGCTCGCGCAAGCCGGAGCTGCCGTGGCCGCGCAACGCTACCGGGCGGGCGGAAGACGGGTTGCGGGCTAGTGACGCGCCGCCTTGAAAGGCGGCACTCCCCCGACTCGAAGTCGGGGGCTTCCACCCAAAACGGGAAACGCGACGGAGCCCGCTTCCCTTCGCGACTCAGGGCAGGCAGAAAGCGGGCGCTACAAGGTCCGGAGCGCTCGCTTGCCGGCCTGAAGCCCGGCCACTACACGCGCGAAGATTTACGGGACGGCATAGTGCAGCCCGACCACGCCGTCTGGGAACTCGGTGCTGGAGATGAGCTTTAGCGGCACGGTGCGGCGGGCGGGCGCGATCAGCGGGATGCCTTCGCCTATAAATTTGGGGATTACGTGAATCATGAACTCGTCGATCTCTCCGGCGTCGAGGAACGACGCAATGATGCCGGCGCCGCCCATCATCCAGATGTCTTTTCCTTTTCTCTGGCGCAGACGGGTGGCGAACGCTTTGACGGGTTCGTTCACGAACTCGACGCCCGCAGGCGCTGGCGATGGCAGCGGGCTGCGTGTGAAGACGTAGTTCTTGACGCTGGTATCGAAGTCCGTGCCGGGCACGCCTTTCTTTTGATAGGCGAGCGCCATATCGCAGGTCTTGCGGCCCCACAGGACGGTGTCGATCGATTTGTAGAACGCACCCATGCCGTAGTTGCCCTTGGGACGCGGACGCTCAAGCCAGTCGACGGAGCCGTCAGACCGGGCGATGAAGCCGTCGGCGCTGGTGGCGCCGTAGAAAATGATTTTGCGCTTGCGGACCATAGCGCTGCAGCGACCCAATCCTAATGCCGAACGGCCCAGGATTTCCAGCGGGCGGGCGGGGCACAGCGGCCAGCCGGGAGGCCGCCCCTACGTAAGGGCGGTGCATAAAGGGGCGTTATGCCGGGGAAATGTAAAATTAATGTCTCGCGGTTGACAGGCGGTTGATGGGCGTGGTAACACCACTGCGTCCCCGTAGCTCGAATTCAGGTGGAAAGGGTGTGCCCAGATGAAGAAATCCAATTTTCGGTCATTCAACAAATGGTGTCGGTTGGGTTTAGTGGTGGGTCTTGTGACGCTGGCGAGCGCCGCCGGCGTGCGGGCGCAGGACGACGACGCGATTAGCGTCGCTCCCGCTGGGTCGAAGGTGAAGTTCACCCACGTGGGTCCGCCCACGAGCAAGAACGGGATGGCGCATGCGCGGTTCGGCATCCCTAATATCGATTCGGTGCCCAACTTTAACGGGCAATACTTCACGGCGGGCCAAGACGCGAACGGGAACCCCCAGAACCATTGGTATTTCAATACTTTGGGCAACCCCCCGCAAATGGGCGGAACGACGACGCTTAACGCGCCGATCGTGCCGGTCTCGCTGGATCTGCGCAACGCGGACGGCTCGCCCCGATTCGTGAAGGTCGTGAACGGAGTGGTGACCACCTGTGCAAATCCGCCGGGCGCGGGTTGCAAGCGTCTCTTTTTTGACGCAACCCCATTCATCCAGCCGATATTGGACTCGCCTGTTTTCTCCAACGCGCATTACACCAGCAGCGACGCTCCCACGCAATTTGCGGATGCCGTCGCGCGCGCGGAGTACTCCAAGAGTGCCAAGCCGGACTGGCATACGTTGCTGGCCCCAAGCGTCAAGACGGGAAGAACGATGACGCTGCGCCGGGGGACGTACCAGTTCGCTCTCAACGGAGATGGGAGCTGTTGCTTTGTAGTGCTTGTTAACGTCTTCACGTTCGAAAGCAAGCTGTTCCCGCCGACCTTCACCTTCCCGCCCGACAGCAGCACACCGGTCGGAGCTGCCGAAGCTGCTGGAGACATTACGACGAAGGATGTGTCGACGTTTTTCTTTCCACCGGCATACTTGTTCATTCCCACCGCGAATGGGAACCTCTGCTGCATCGGCGGATTTCACACGTTTGATCAGGAGTCTGGGGATGCGAGTAACGGCAACGCGACCAGGGCTTTTGTTCTGAACTACTCGACCTGGTTCCAATCCTCTTTCTTCCGAGATCCAACTATCCTTGATGTGACCGGGCTGAGCCATGAAATCTCCGAAACGTATAACGATCCCTTGGTGGTTGCGGACGGTGTGCACGACCTCACGCCCTGGTGGTTGTCGCCCAACGGCAATTGCCAGGATGACCTGGAAGTCGGCGACGTGATCGAGGGTTTGCCACACCAGGTGTTCCCCATCACCATGCCGACCGCGAACGGGCCGTTTACGTATCATCCGCAGAATGAGGCGCTGTTGCAGTGGTTTGAATTCCAGTCGCCTTCGACGGCGATCAACGGGGCCTACAGCTATCCGGACATAACCACGTTGACGGCGTTGTCCGCGCCGCAGAAGGCGGGTTGCGCGCCGTAGCACGACCGGGCAAGTTGTGCACAACGGGTTCGGTGGAAGGGGCGGGTTCATTCCTGCCCCTTTTCATTTGCGCTGTTGAGGAGTGCGTATGCGACTGCTAAAAATCGCGATGGCTGGCTTGGTTTGCGTTGCTGGGGCGCGTGGGCAGACTGGCGTAGAGCGGCAACGCTACGACACAGTGTTTTATCCCAG
>Ga0210409_10004352_pt1 | contig 15323 bp, 15 predicted proteins | sample IncBWH17MmetaG_FD_161649 | JGI IMG/M metagenome (GOLD analysis project Ga0210409, IMG submission 161649) | Forest soil microbial communities from Barre Woods Harvard Forest LTER site, Petersham, Massachusetts, United States - Inc-BW-H-17-M | ecosystem: Environmental > Terrestrial > Soil >...
CGACTTTGCCGGATCGGGCAGCGGCCCCATCGCCAGCGGCATCGCCGAGGGCTTGTCGAGCGGATCGGCGCGCAGCCCGAAGCCCGACGAGACGGTCACGACATCGAGCGGCAGACGCATCGACGGTGTCGTCGCCGCTTCCCCGCTCGCCAGCCAGAGCCGCTCGACCCCGCCCTGCAGGCGGAAGCGATGAAGGGCGATCGTGCCCTTGGCCTTGGTGCGCAGCTCCGCCCACATCACGCGGCCGACGCCGATCGGCGTACCCTGCGCCGTAAAGGCCTGTTCGTAGCGGACATAGAAACCATCGCCGGCGGCTACGTCGCGGCCGAGATCGATCGACGTGGCGAGGGCCCGCTGCGCCTCGAGCATCGCGGCCGCTGGCACGCCGGCCTCTGCCACCGATGCCTCGAACGACCGGGCGATGATGCCGCTTGCCGCGATCTGCCGCGTGAAGGGCTGGCAGGCGAGGTATCGCGCGTCCTCGTCGGCGCTGCCCAGCAGGCGTTCCTGCGCGACGCGGGCATCCGCCAAATTCGCATTGTCATTGTCCGCGGCGACGGCCGCCGACATCGAGCCGAAAAGCAGTGAAGCGGCGAAAGCCGCGGCAAGCGATGCCTTCTGCATGAGCCCCCTAGGATGTTTCCGATAGATTACGGACGCGCCTCATCCCCAGGCGCGGCTGGGCAAGGCCGCGCAAAGGCAGTATCGATCTTGGTATTCCCAGCTCCACCGGGGGGATTACCCCCGCCCGACCTCAAGCCGCCCCACAGCAGCTTTTTCAGCGCAAACGCCCGGATCTACCCCAACCAGGGCGATTGCGCCTTCGTCAACCAAGGCTTGTAGCGCCGAAATCGCCGCGGTCGCCAGCCCAGTCCGGTGATTAAGGGGGGCCTGCGTAACTGTGGCGCAGCTACGGCCCGGGTTGCCATGCCTTGGCCCGCCGCTCGGCCTCGGCGATCTGCGCCGGGGTCATGCGGCTGGCCAAGGTGGCCTTGTCCTTCATCGCCTGATCGAGCCGGTCCTGGTTTCTCGCCGTGTAGCGCTGGATGGCGAGCGTCAGCCACTTATAGGCCTCGACGTCGTCGTGCGGCGGGGGCCCTTCGAAACCCAGCATGAAGCCGATGTCGTTCTGGGCCCGGGCATAGCCCTGGTTTGCCGCCAGCAGGTAGAGCCGTGCCGCTTCCGTGTGGTCGCGGGGCACCCCCTCGCCGCTCCAGTACATGGCCCCCAACAGGGTGCGTGCCTCGGCGTTGCCCTTGTCGGCCCAGACTTTCCAGAGCCGCGCCGCGGTCGTCATGTCCTTGCGCCCGTAGGCGGCGGCCGCGTCGCGCATGTCGGCCTCGAGCGAGGACTGCGCGGCGGCCGGCGGCGCGACGAGGAGCAGCGCGATCAGAACGGCGGCGATGGTCTTCATCCGCTCATGATATCGAAATTTATCATTTAATATCAATAGATTAGAATTGGACGATCTTCGACCGGCGACGGTGACCCTCTTCGCCTGGCGGCGCCCCCGCTTTGTCACGGTCCTCCATTTCCCGGTGGGCTAGGGTCGCTGCCTGGGTGGGGAGAAACGAGCCATGGCGCTACCTGCCGAAGGCGGGTTGGCCGGCTCCAAGCCGCGATCGGAATTCCATACTTCGGCCGCGACTCTCGCGCTGCTGGCGGGCGTGCCGGTGCTTGTCGCTTTGTGGGCCCTTCTCTCCCCAGGTCTTGTCCTGTCGCACGAGATGACCTGGGACCTCCTCTACAATCTCTCCGGCGCCTGGCACCTGCAGCACGGCCACGTGGCACATGTCGACTTCCACGAACCGGTGGGCGAACTCAACTTCATGCTGACCCTGCTCGGCTTCGAATTGGTCGGGCCGACGCCCTTCGCCTTCCTGGTCGGCGTCACCATCGTGGCCGCTGTCGCCTTCGCCGCGGCTTCGCTCGCCGCGGTGCGCCGCCTGCCGGTTCTGCCCGCCGCCCTCTTCGTGATCTTCGTCACCCTGCTCGTGTTGATGCCGGCCAATGTCGGCGACAAGCCGAACGCCTACTCCTTCGCCATGTCGTACAACCGCTACGGCTGGAGCCTGCTCAGCATCCTGGCGCTGATCCTGTTCCTGCCGCCGCGCAATCGTGTCGCCGGCGACGGGGTCGACGTCGCCAGCGGTGGTCTGCTGCTTGTTGCGCTTTTCTATCTCAAGATCACCTACTTCGCCGGCGGGCTCGCCTTCGTGGGCCTCGCCATGCTGATCTCCCCGCACATCCGCGCCCGCCTGCCGGCCTGGCTGGCGATCGGCGGGCTGATCGTCGCCAACGCCGTGGCGCCCTGGAACTATCCGTATCTGTCCGACATCCTGCAGGCGGCCGCCGCCGGCGCGGTGCGCAACAGCCTTGGCTTCCACCTCAATAACTTCTTCGGCAACGCCGAAGGCTACGCGCCCTATGCCGCCGGCCTCGTGGTCGCTATCTGGATGTGGGCGCGCGGCCTCGCCCCGCCGCGCGTGCCGCTTGCCATCGCCGGCATCCTCGTGATCGGCGTCTTCATGTTGTCGCAGAACCACCAGTCGCACGGACTACCGGTCGGCCTCGTCATCGCCTTTCTGCTGTACGACCAGATCCGCGAGCGCTTCGGGCCCGCGGTGCCGGCCCTGCCCGTGCTGATGGTCTTTCCACTATTCGCGATCGGCGCCTCGGCGCTCAGCTTGGCGGGCTACCACGCGCGCGCCGGGCGTGAGGAACTTTTGCAGGTGGTCGAGCGCACGCAGCTCAAGGGGCTTGCCGTGCCGGCCGAGCGGCGCAGCCGGCTCGCCGCCTTCGCCGATGGCCGGCCCCGGCACCAACTGCTCAATTGGGCGCGCGCCAAGGGGCCGCGCTTCGAGCTCTCTCCGACCGAATATGTCGAGACGATCATGGAGGCGGCCGCCGTGGTTGACAGCGGCCGCCATCGCCGTGGCGGTATTGTGGTCCTCGATCAGGTGAATCCCTTCCCCTTCATGCTCGGCTGGCCGCCGCCGCACGGCGGCCATCTGTGGTCGGGCCCGGGCGCGCCGGTGCGGCCGGCAGCCGAGGTTTTCGCCGAGGCCGATCACGTCCTCATCCCGAAATTCTCGACCTACAGTGCCTGGACCGAGCGGGCGCGGCTCGAATACGGCATGTACCTGTCGCAGAACTTCCCCGCGCGCGAGGAGACGCCGAGCTGGATCGTGCTGAGCCGCGAGGGCGCGGTTACCACGCCGCCGGGCGTGACGAGACGCGGGCCCCGCGACGTGGATCCAGTCGGCAATCCTCTAGCCCGCAGCGCGTGCGTGCAGCCGACCGGCGTCGCGGCCGCCGCCGACACAATTGGCGATGACGATGACGACCGTGGTGATGCCGACCATGGCGAGGCTGAGGACGGCGATGGCGCCGACATCGCCGCTCTCCTTGAGGTCGAAGATCAGGACTGACAGGACCTTGGTCTCCGACGTGAACAGAATCACGGCGGCGGACAGCTCGCGGATCACCGCGACGAAGACGAAGCACCAGGTGGCGATCACCGCCGAGCGCAGCAGCGGCGCGGTGATGTCGGCCAGCGTGCGCAGCCGCGTGGCGCCCAGCATGCGGCCGGCTTCCTCGAGCTCGGGATGGACCGCGTGGAACGCCGAGGAGAGCTGCTGGTAGGCCGCCGGCAGCTCGATGGTGACGAAGGCGATGAGCAGGATCCACAGCGTGCCGTAGAGCGTGAGCGGCGGACGCGTATAGGCGAGGAACAGGCCGACGCCCAGCACGATGCCGGGAATGGCGATGGGCGCGGTGGCGAGAAAGCCCAGCAGCCTGTGCCCGGGGACGGCGCGGCGGGCCACGATGTAGGCGATCAGCAGCGCCAACAGCGCGCCCAGGGTCGCCGAAGCGGTCGCCAGCAGGAAGGTGTTCTCGAGCGCGGGCATCGTCGAGCTGAGCTCGAGGAAGGTGAAGCGCACGTTGTGCAGCGTGATCGTGTCGAAGGTCACGAGCTTGGAGGCGACGCGCGAGAACGCCGAGTTGAACAGCGCGGCGTAGGGCAGGAAGAGCGGCATGGCGAGCACCAGCAGGGCCAGCGCCGCCGCGGGCCAGCGCAGCCAGCCCAGCCTGACGAGGCGCGGCTGGCCGTACTTGCCGCCCAGCACGGCATAGCCGCGGCGGCCCAGCGCCAGCGACTGGGCACGCAGCAGCACGATGGTAAGCAGCAGCAGCGGCAGCGAGGCGGCGGCGGCGAGCTCGGGCTTGGGCGGGAACTGGAACAGGCTCCAGATGCGGGTGGTGAGCGTGTGGAAGCCGGCGGGAATGGCGAGGATGGCCGGTGAGCCGAACAGGTTCAGCGCCTGCAGAAAGGCGATCAGGGCGCCCGCGAGCAGCGTCGGCAGGGCAAGCGGCACGGTGATCAGCCGCGCGGTCTGCCAGGTCTTCGCGCCCAGCATCGAGGAGGCGTCCTCGAGCTCGCCGGGCATGCGGTCGAGCGCGTTGGCGACCAGGATGAAGACGTAGGGAAAGGTGTAGCAGGCGATGACGAAGATCAGGCCGGGCAGATTGTAGATGTCCAGAAGCGCCTCGTCGGCCGGCATGCCGGTGAGCGCGCGCCACAGCTGATTCAGCAGCCCCGAATTGGGCGCGGCCAGCATCTCCCAGGCGATGGCGCCGACGAACGGCGGCGTCACCAGCGAGGCCATCACCAGGGTGCGCACCGTGCGGCGGATCGGCATGTCGGTGCGCGCCACCAGCCAGCCCAGCGGGGCGGCGACGGCGCAGCAGATCGCGCTCGTCGAGAAGGCGATGATGAGGGTCGTGATCAGCGGATCGACGAAGGTCGGGTCGGTGAACAGGGCAACGAAGTTGCCCAGCGTGGCGTGGCCCGCCTTGTCCGACAGGCTGTAGACCACGAGCCAGCCCATCGGCAGGGCGATCATCACCACCAGGAGCGCGGCGACGGCGATCAGGACCGGACGCGAGAGGTCGGGCAGGCGCCAGGTTTTATCCCGAGCGAAGCGAGGGACCTTTTCTTCAGCCGCGGATGACAAAGCTTCCTCGCAGCTTCGTGTCGTCCTGAGTCGCGCGGATCAGATCCGCGCTGAAGCGAAGGACCTCATCGCCGCTTGCCACGGGCATGAGATCCTTCGGTGCGCTCAGGATGACAACTGGGCGTGGACCGACAAACATCATACCTTGAACATCCGCTGGTACCTGGTCTTGATCTCGTCGGCCATCTTCTCGACCTCGGCGGAGTCCTCGCGCCAGGTCTTGATCGAGGCGAGCGGCGGCCGGCCGGCCTTGGCCTTCACCAGCTTGTGGGCCGGATACTGGCCGCTCAGATTGACGATGAAGGCCTGGCCTTCGGCCGACATGATCCAGCCGAACAGCAGCCGCGCGGCGTTGGGATTGGGCGCCGACTTGAACACCGCCATCGGGTTGGAGATCTGCGGCGTGCCCTCGATCGCCTGTACCACCTCGATCGGCGAGCCGCGCTCCTTGGCCATCCAGAACAGATAATCGCTGCCGTCGACGGCGATGGCGCGCTCGCCGGCCTCGATCTTCTTGGGCGGCTCGGTGGCCGACTGGACCTGCAATACCTTCTGCTTGGCGAGCTTCTCGAAATAGCCCCAGCCCAGCTCGCGCGCGGTCTGCTGCGTGGCGGTCATGATGGTGCCGGAATAACCGGGATGGCCCTTCACCAGCTTGCCGGCGTACTTGGGATCGAGCAGGTCGATGAAGCCCTTGGGCGCGTCCTCGGGCTTGATCAGGCTCGTATTGTAGGCGATGGCGCTCAAATGCGTGCGCTGGTTGGTGAAGGTGCCGTCGGGATCGCGCATGTCGGCCGGCACGTTCTCGGCGATCTCAATCGTGACATAGGGCGCCAGCCAGTCCTGGCGCTTCCACACGATGAAATGGGCGGCATCGGAGCTGTTGACGACGTCGCAGCGACGGATGTTGCTCGCCTCTTCCTGGGCGATGCGGTTGAACAGCCGTTCGGCGCCGGTACGCTCGACCGCGACCTTGATGCCGGGATACTTGGCCTCGAAGGCCTTGGCCAGCGGCTCGGCGACGGAAAGGTCCATCGCCGTGTAGTAGGTGACCTTGCCCTCCTTCTTGGCGGCATCGACCAGCGCCGGCGTGACCGCCTCGGGCGCCGGCGCGGCCGACACCACGCGGGCGCCGAAAGGAAGGAGCGATGGCAACAGTGCAGCGGCCTTTAGAAGAGCACGCCGCCCCACCCCGTCGTCTCGACCGGAGCGCGAAGCGCGGAGTGGAGAGATCTCGTCAGAGGAAGAGAAGGTCCCTCGACTTCGCTTCGTTTCGCTCGGGATGACGGGGGTGGTTTTCATCGTCATACCTTGAACAGCTTGGTGTAGTGCGCCTTGATGTCGTCGGCCTGGTCGGCGACGGCGGCGGCGTCCTCGCGCAGGGTCTTGATCTCGGAAAGCTTCTTGCGGTCGGGCCGCTCCTTGACCAGCGCGTGGGCCGAGCGCAGGGCGCCGACATCGACGTTCATCTGCTGCGCCTCGGCGGTCATCGACCAGGCGTAGAACAGCCGCGCCGCATTGGGGTTGGCGGCGTGCGCCATCACCGCCGACGGACCGGTGATGAGCGGCGTGCCCTCGACGGCCAGCACTTCTTGGATGGGCGCGCCCTCTGCCTTCAGCATGCTCACCAGATATTCCGTGCCATCGGCCATCACGGCCCGCTCGCCCAGAGCCAGCTTTTTGGGCGGATCGGCCGCCGACTGGACCTGCATGACCTTCTGCTTGGCGAGCTTCTCGAAGTAACCCCAGCCGAGGTCGCGGGCGAGCTGCTGGGTGGCGGTCATGATGGTGCCCGAGTAGCCGGGATGCGCCTTGACGATCTTGCCGACCCATTTGGGATCGAGCACGTCGTTGAAACCCTGGGGCGCGTCCTCGGCCTTCACCAGGCTGGTGTTGTAGGCGATCGGCGAGAGGGTGAGCCGCCACGAGGCGTACATGCCGTCGGGATCCCAGTGTTCCTTGGGGAAGTGCTGGGCCACCTCTTCCGGCAGGAACGATGCCAGCATGTTGGCGCGCTTCCAGATGATGAGATGCGCGGCGTCGGAGCTGTTCACCACGTCGCAGACGTAGATCTTGCTCTGGTACTCCTGGCCGATGCGCTGGAAGATGCGTTCGGCGCCCGAACGCTCGACCTTCATGCTGATGCCGGGATAGGCCGCCTCGAAAGCCTTGGCGACTTTTTCGCCGAGCGGCAGGTCGACGCTCGTGTACCACGAGACCTTGCCCTCCTTCTTGGCTGCCTCGATCAAGTCAGGCGTGATCTTCTGCGCCTCCGCCGGCGCGCCGCGCGCAACTGATGCGAACGACGCCGTCGTCGTCGCCGCGGCGGCCGCGAGCACGTGGCGGCGCGTCAGCTTCCTGCTCATCGTTTCATTCCTCCGCCAGTGCCCGGCATGTTTCCGCCGGCAGATGCAGCCAAACCCGTTCGCCCGGCGCGATGTTGCGGCCGGGCGGCGCCGTCACGCGCAGCTCGGTCCTGTCGTCGAGCGCGACCGTATAGTCGCGCGCCGAGCCGAGAAAGACCTGCCGCGTCACCACGGCGTGGAGGTGATTGTCGGTTGCCGATTGCGGCTTCTCGGCGGCGATCGCGATCTCGTGCTGGCGCACCGACAGCGCGACCGGTTTGCCGGCTGTGAGCGTCCGGCCCGTGGTGTGCAGGGTTGAGCCCGCGACCGAGACGCGCGCCTCATCGAGCGCCGAGCCGCGCAGGATGTTGGCGCCGCCGATGAAGCGGGCGACGAATTCCGAGCGCGGACGGCTATAAATCTCCTCCGGCGGCCCGAGCTGCTCGACCTTGCCGTGGTTCATGACGGCGATCAGGTCGGCCGTGGTCATGGCCTCGGCCTGGTCGTGAGTCACGTAGACCGTGGTGTAGCGGTAGCGGTCGTGCAGGCGGCGGATCTCGAAGCGCATCTCCTCGCGCAGGTTGGCGTCGAGATTGCTGAGCGGCTCGTCGAGCAGCAGCGTCTCCGGTTCGACCACCAGCGCGCGGGCGAGCGACACCCTCTGCTGCTGGCCGCCCGACAGCTCGCCGGGGTAGCGGTCGGCCAGGGCTTCCAGCCGCGCCGTCGACAGGATCGCCTGGAGCTTGCCGTCGATCGTGGCCTTGTCGAGCTTCCGGATCTTCAGCCCATAGGCCACGTTCTCGGCCACCGTCATGTGCGGCCACAGCGCATAGCTCTGGAAGATCATCGACATGTTGCGGCCTTCCGGCGGCACCGTCCGCGTCGTCGAGGACAGCACCTTGCCGCCGACCACGATTTCGCCTGCCGAGGGCTCGATGAAGCCCGCGATCAGCCGCAAGGTCGTCGTCTTGCCGCAACCCGAGGGGCCCAGCAGGCAGACCAGCTGGCCGTGCTCGACGCGCAGCGACACGCCGTCGACCGCGACGGCATCGCCGTAGTGCTTGGTAAGGCCCTTCAGTTCAACTGAGGCCATGTGTCCTCCCTGCCCGGCCCAAGATGCTTCGCTTCTCTCAATATGACAATGATGATGTATATTCGCGGCCTCATCGGAGGAACGGCATGCAGGAACAGAAGATCTACGGCCGGCGCGAGGGCGCTGTCGGGCACCTCGTGTTCAACAACCCGGCCAAGCTCAACGCCGTGTCGCTCGACATGTGGGACGGCTTTGTCGGCATCCTGCGGGACTACGAGAAGGACCCCGAGGTTCGCTGCGTCGTGGTGAGCGGCTCAGGCGGCAAGGCCTTCGTGAGCGGCGCCGACATCTCCAAGTTCGAGAGCGAGCGCGCCAATGCCGAGGCCCAGGTCCGCTACGACGCGATCTCCAAGGAAGGCTACGAATCGCTCTACAATTTCCCCAAGCCGACCATCGCCAAGATCACCGGCTATTGCATCGGCGGCGGCATGAACCTGGCGGCGTGCTGCGACCTGCGCTACTGCAACGAGGGCGCGCGTTTCGGCGTGCCGGCGGCCAAGCTTGGTTTGGGCTACGGGTTCCTCAGGATCGAGCGGATGTCGCGCATCGTCGGCCTGCCCCGCGCCATGGAATTCCTGTTCACCGCCAAGCAGTATTCATCGAAGGAGGCCTACGACATGGGCCTGGTCCACGGCGTGGCCGCCGACGCCGAGCTCGATGCGATGGTGGCCGGGATCACCGGCGCCATTGCGCAGAACGCTCCGCTCACCATCGCGCTTGCCAAGGCCTCGGCGCGCGAGATCGCCAAGCCCGAATCCAAGCAGGACCACAAGAAGCTGGAGAAGATGGCGGAAGCTTGCTTCGACAGCGAAGACTTCAAGGAAGGCCGCCGGGCTTTCATGGAGAAGAGGAAGCCGGCCTTCAAAGGACGCTAATCGTCTTTCGGACCGCGGGCGTCCCGCCCGCTCATGATCATGATGCGGGCCGGAGGCCCGCGCTCCAAGAGGAAACACCCATGACCACCCTGCCCCTTTCCCACATCTCCGTCCTCGACCTCACGGCGCATCGCGCCGGGCCGACGGCCGTGCGCCAGCTCGCCGACTGGGGCGCCCATGTCATCAAGATCGAGCCGCCCAGCGAGGGAGGCCCCGACGCGATGGGCGGCTCCCGTCACGGCTTCGACTTCCAGAACCTGCATCGTAACAAGAAGGCGATGACGCTCAACCTCAAGAGCAAGGAAGGCCACGCGATCTTCATGAAGCTCGCCGAGAAGGCCGACGTCATCGTCGAGAACTACCGCTCCGACGTGAAGCATCGCCTCAAGGTCGACTACGACACCGTGGCGAAGATCAACCCGCGCATCGTCTACGGCTCGATCGCGGGCTTCGGCCAGAGCGGCCCCGATGCCGCCCGGCCCGGCGTCGACCAGATAGCCCAGGGCATGGGCGGGCTGATGTCGATCACCGGCGAGCCCGGCCGCGGGCCGATGCGGGTCGGCATCCCGATCGCCGACCTGACCTCGGGACTGCTGCTGGCGCAAGGCATCATCCTCGCGCTCTACAACCGCGAGCGCACCGGCAAGGGCCAATGGGTCCACACCTCGCTGATCGAGGCGCAGATCTTCATGCTCGATTTCCAGGCGTCGCGCTGGCTGATGAAGGGCGAGGTCGCCAAGCAGGCGGGCAACGACCATCCGACGGGCATCCCGACCGGCGTCTTCCCGACCAGCGACGGCCATATCAACATCGCCGCGTCTGGGCAGAACCTCTGGAAACGCTGCGCCGCCGCCCTGGGCGCGCCCGAGCTGGTCGATCATCCCGAGCATGTGACGCCGGCGCTGCGCTCGCAGAACCGCAAGGCCGTGAACGAGCGCATCGGCGCCATCACCAAGACCAAGCCCTCCGCCTACTGGCTGGAGGCTATGAACAAGGCGGGCGTGCCGTGCGGTCCGATCAACACCATCGACAAGACCTTCGCCGAGCCGCAGGTCAAGCATCTCGGCATCGCCCGGGCGGTGAAGCATCCCAAGCTGGGCGACATCAAGGTGGTCGGCCAGCCGATCAACCTCTCCGACGCGCCGCAGCCCAAGGAGCTCCGACCCACGCCCGAGCTCGGCGAGCACACCGACGAGGTGCTGGCGAGCCTGGGCTACGACCGCAAGGCGATCGACGCGCTGAAGGCCGGCGGCGTGATCTAGGGCCGATTGACTGCCTCCCCAGCGAAGCTGGGGAGGTGGCGCCGTCTTGCGGCGACGGAGGGGTCAAACTCTTTTGATTGTTGACGCGCATGACCCCGCCGCCCGCTACGCGGGCACCTCCCCTTCACGGGATCCGCGAAGGGGAGGAATGCTGAACCTCTACCGCCGCAAGAACTCGCGCAGCGCCCGCAGGAAGGCCACCGGGTGCTCGACCTGGGGCAGATGGCCGGCTGACGGAATCGTCACCAACTTGTAGTCGCCAAGCGACGGCGCCATCTGCCGCGCCCCGCGCTTGTCGAGCACGGGCAGGCGGTCGGCCTCGCCCCAGATCAGCAAGGTGCGGACCTGCGGCGCCGGGCACGCCGATTCGGCCAGCAGGATGTCGAGCACCGCATCGACCTCGGCCGGCGAGAAGCGATCGAGTGCGCTCACGATCGCGGCCGGCGCGTTGCGCCGGTCGTGGAACGCCGTCGCCAACGCCTCGCTGCCGTAGATGCTGCGCAGGAAGTGCGACCGCACCATGCGGCGCAAGCTGGTGTGGCCCGCAAGCCAGCGGACGCCGCGATTATACGCGGGCGGCGGATAGCCGTTGACCATGACCAGGCCACGGCAGCGTTGGGGATATTGCGACGCGAAGCGCCAGGCGATGGTGGCGCCGAACGAATTGCCGACGATGGTGGCGCGCTCGACGGCCAAATTGTCGAGCACCTCCTCGAGCCACGCGGCATAGGCGCCGAAGCTCGGCAGCAATGCGCCCGGCACGCCGATGCCCGGCAGGTCGGGTGCCACCACCTGATGCGAGCGTTCGAGCTCGCCGGTCACCGTCGACCAATAGGCTTCGGCCCCCGCCCAGCCGCCATGCAGCAGCACGATTGCCTCGCCGCTGCCGCCGGTCCAGACTCGCGCCGGGCGCTGGCCGAGCGGGATTGTCTTTGCTTCCACGAGACGCCTTCATGAACGAATTGGCATGAACGAATTGGAGCGGGAGAATAGAAGATGGCGTCGCGCAGAACAGCACTGATCACCGGCGCCGGCCGCAATATCGGCCGCGCCTGCGTGCTCGGCCTGGCCGAGGACGGCTTCGATGTCGCCGTCAACGGCTCGAGCGATCGCGCGGCCTGCGAGAAGGTCGCCCGGGAAGCCGAGAAGTTCGGCGCCAAGACGCTGGTCATCATGGGCGACGTCGGCAAGCCCGAGGACTGCCAGCGCATCGCCGATGCGGCGATCGAGCAGTTCGGCGCCGTCGACGTGCTGATCAACAATGCGGCGCTGCGTCCCAACAAGCCGTTTCTCGAGATGAGCGAGGCCGAATGGCGCCGCGTCATTTCGGTCGACCTCGATGCCTCGGTGTGGCTGTCGCGCGCCTGCTTGCCCGGCATGCTGAAGAACGGCTGGGGCCGCATCGTCAATTTCACCGGCATGAACGCCATTCATGGCCATGCCGGCCGGACGCCGGTGTCGGTCGCCAAGCACGGCGTGTGGGGCCTCACCAAGGCGCTGGCCATGGAGTTCGGGCCGAGGAAGATCACCGTCAACGCCATCTCTCCCGGGCCCATCGCGCCCGATGTCGAGGAGAAGAACGCCTCGGCGCAGGCCCGCGCTCAAACGGTGGCGCGCGTGCCGCTCGGCCGCATGGGCACGCCGATCGAGGTCGCTGCCGCGGCCCGCCTGCTGGTCTCCGAGGCGGGCGCCTACATCAACGGCCAGATGATCCAGGTCAACGGCGGCGCCGAGACCTGACCCGCTCCATGCCAGTATGTGCAGCCTTGAGTTCCTCTTGGCGCTCAGACGGACTAGATTGCGACGTCGCCAGGCGGTGCATTACAGGAGGTCGACATGCCGGTGGTGAAGAACGAGGAAGCCCAGGAGATCCCATGGCGCCCGGGCTATCGTAACTATGTTCTTGCCGGCCAGGCGCAGGGCGTTTCGGTAAGTTCGAGCATGGGCGTCCTGGAACAAGGGGCTGGCGCACCGTTGCACTACCACGAGGAAGTCGATGAGGTCATCGTTGTCGTCGAAGGAATGCTCGACGTGCGGATTGGAGACGAGCGCCTCCTCGTTGGCAAAAACCAGACCATCTCGGTTCCCGCTCGCACGCCACACGCCTTCACCGTGGTCAGCCCGGAAGGGGCGCGCTTCATCGCCTTTCTTCCCAAGCAGGGAGCGCACATGGCGACAAAGTATCTCGAGGGCGGACCGCCATTGGGCGCCAAGCTGAAGTAGAGAACGCGTTCGATGACAATCGCCGCATCGGGAGGGCGCATGTTCGACCGTCGTCAGGTCCTTGTGGGTGCCGCAGGTACTGCGGGCATGCTGGCGGCCGAGGCCGTGGCGCAAACGTCGCCGGCCCCAGCCGCGGCCGCGGCACCGCCCGAGTCGCCCTACGCGGTCACCTACATCGAAGTCGAGCCGGCCCAGGCCGACGCCGCGCGCCGCCTGCTGGCGCACTACCGCGATGCGCTGAAGGACAAGGGCGCGCTCGAGTGCGCCGTCTTCGAGCAGATCGGCCGACCCAACCACTTCGTCATCGTCGAGCGGTGGCCGAGCGCCAAGGCCCGCGAGGACAATGCCGCTTCGGCGCCAGGCCAGGCGTTTCGCTCGGCTCTGACGCCGCTCCTGATCGCGCCCTACGACGAGCGACCGCACTTTGCGCTGTCGGTCGGGCCCCAGTCGAGCGGAACCACGCCGGCGACGCTTGCCGGTGTATTCGTCATCACTCACGTCGACATGGTGCCGCCGAAGCGGGAGGAGGGTGTCGCCGCAGTGCGCACGCTCGCCGAAAGAAGCGCCGGCACGGCCGGCAACATCCGCTTCGATGCGTTGGTACAGGCGAGCCGGCCGAACCACCTGACGCTGGTCGAGGCCTGGACAAACGCGCCGGCCCAGGCGGCGCATAGCGCCACCAACCCCACCCGGGCGTTCCGCACCGCACTCGGGCCGATGAGCGGCGCCCTTTACGACGAGCGGCTCTACACGCTGCTGAAATAAGGTGCGGCGCGACCATGCCAGCTGCCTTGTCCCGCCGCAGGCTTCTCGCCCGCAGCGCCGCCGCCCTCCTCCCGATGGGCGTCCCGCTCGGTCTCGCGATCGGCTTCCGGGTTGGCCTCATCGCGCGCCCGGCCGTGGCTGCTGACTACAGCTTCCGGCAGTTCCATAACCAGGCGGCCTCGAGCCCGCTGCATCGGCGCCTCGTCGAGATGTGGCTGGCGATCGGCGCAGAGACCAACGGCCGCGTCGTGGCCGAGGTGTCGGCCGAGAATGCCGGCATTGCGGGCTCCGATCCGGCGGCGCTTAAAATGCTGATCTCGGGCGAGCTCGACTTCTTCACCTTGATGGGCGGCATCCTGGGGCAGGCGGTGCCGGTCGCCGAGGTGCAGCAGGTCCCCTTTGCCTTCCGGACGGCGGCCGAGGCGCACCAAGCGGCCGACGGCACGCTGGGCGCCTACCTGCGCGAGGAGATGGCGGCCAAAGGCATTCATGGCTTCCCGGTCGGCGCGTTCGACAACGGCATGCGGCAGACCTCCTCGACCATCCGGCCGATCACGGCGCCGAAGGATTTCGAAGGACTCAGGATCCGCCTGCCGGCGGGCCAGATGTTCACCGACACCTTCAGGGCGCTCGGCGCCGAACCGGTCACGATCAACGTCAACGGCATCTATGAGGCGCTGAAGAATGGCAAGGTCGATGCGCAGGAGAACCCGCTGGCCGTGAACGAGGTCTTCAGGCTGTACGAGGTGCAGAAGCATCTGGCCATGACGAACCACATGTGGTCGGGCTTCAATCTCATGGCCAACGGCCAGTTGTGGCGAAAGCTGCCGGAAGACATCCAGGCCACGATCGAGCGCAATGCGGCCCGGTTCGTGCGCGCCCAGCGCGACGATCAAGGCCGCTTCAACGCCGGCTTGCGCACGACCCTGGCCGAGCGCGGCATGATCTTCAACGAGGTCGACCAGGCCCCGTTCCGCGCCCGCATGACCCCGGTCTATGCGGCGTGGCGCGAGAAGCTCGGCAGCAAGTGCTGGACCCTGCTCGAAGGCCACGTCGGCAGGCTGGGCTGAAACAGCACGGCCGGCGGCCGGATTGGCCTGAGCGGGATTTCTCCAGTTGACAATGTTCGGTTATTAGCTAATCATCTAAATATGAACCTCGTTTTCAAGGCGCTCTCCGATCCGACGCGGCGGCGAATCCTGCAGCTCTTGAGGGAACGGCCGATGACGGCGGGCCAGATCGCCGCGCACTTCGATTTTGCCAAGCCGACGCTTTCGGCCCATTTCGCGGTGCTGCGCGAGGCCGACCTGGTCGAGTCGGAAAAGGCCGGAACGTCCGTCACCTACAATCTCAAGCTTTCCGTACTCGAGGATGCGCTGCTGAGCTTCGCCGAAACAGTCGGCGTCGGCGCTCGCTCGGGCGGCAGGCTGAAGCTGGCAACCAGGAGGGGCAAGTGATCGACCGAAAGACGGCTCTGGTGTGCGCGGCGCTCATCGCCCTGATGCTGATGGCGGCTGTATGGCAGATCGCCATGCTGGACGACTGGACGACGCTCGCGGTCCACAAGGGAGCATCTCTGCCATCGTTGTTTCTCTTCGTCTTTCCCGCTGCCAGTGTGCTGGTCGTCGGGGCGCTGTACTGGAGCGGCCGTGGCGCGACGGCAAACGACGCAAAGCTCCAGCCTTGGCGCAAATGGGGAAAGTTCCTCTCGATCAGCTACTGCGGCGGCCTGCTGTTGCTGC
>Ga0210409_10004353_pt1 | contig 15320 bp, 14 predicted proteins | sample IncBWH17MmetaG_FD_161649 | JGI IMG/M metagenome (GOLD analysis project Ga0210409, IMG submission 161649) | Forest soil microbial communities from Barre Woods Harvard Forest LTER site, Petersham, Massachusetts, United States - Inc-BW-H-17-M | ecosystem: Environmental > Terrestrial > Soil >...
CTTGCTGGAAGAGCAGATTCGCCGCGTACCGGAACAATATTTTTGGGTGCACCGCCGCTTCAAGGGATTGAGCGCCGACTATCCGAATTACTACGGCCGCGATTCCCGCGATCCCAAGCCTGCGGATGCACTCAAGCCCGCGCCCGACGCCCCCGAGTAATTCCGCATCAGCCTTAACGTGCGCAAAGCGACGCTTGACGATGTGCCTGCTCTGCAGGCGCTGATTGCGCGCTCGGCGCGGGCCTTGAGCACGGAGGACTATCGTCCCTCGCAGGTTGAAGGCGCGCTCCGGGGCGCATTCGGCGTGGATAGCCAACTGCTGGCCGACCAGACTTACTTCGTGGTCGAGGAGGCCGGACAATTCGTCGGCTGCGGCGGCTGGAGCTATCGATCGACGCTGTTCGGCGGCGACGCCCGCGACGGCCGCGACAGCTCGACCCTCGATCCTAGGACCCAGGCTGCAAAGATTCGCGCCTTCTTTGTCGACCCCGATCATGCACGCCGCGGCATCGGCTCGATGCTGCTGGATTATTGCGAGACTGAGGCGCGAAAACATGGATTCACGCAGGTCGAGCTGATGGCAACGCTTCCCGGCGTCAAGCTGTACGCCGCGCGCGGCTACACCGGGACCGCCATGGTCCATTTCGATGTCGGGTCCGGCGAGACCATCGAGTTCATCCCCATGCGCAAGACCCTGATTTAAGGGTTCAAGGACTCTTTGGGTCGGCAATCCACAGCCGCCGCCAACCCTCATGTCCCAATTCGCGCAAGGTGCGGATATTTCTGCGGTATATCTCGTCGGTATCGCCCACCGCGGCAATGGCTCTTGCAACGCTGGCCTCGCGCAACAGGTGCAGCATCGGATACGGCGAGCGGTTGGTGTAGTTTTCGATATCCTCGGGATCAGTTTCCGCGAATTGGTACTGGGGATGAAAGCTCGCGACCTGCAGTTCGCCTTCCAACCCCAGGTCGGCGACCGCCGCATCGCAAACGTCGAGAAACTCGTTGTACTCGAGAAAATCGACCAGCACCCAAGGATGAATGAGCAGCGCCGTTTCACAGCGCGACGGATCCGCCGCCTGCAGGCCCAGCAATTCGGCGCGCAGCTCCTCCAGCAATCCCGATGCGGAGCGCTGCTCGCTGACGTGGAAGCGCACGCGCTCGGCCCGGTACGCCGCTTCCGCGAATGGACACAGGTTGAGGCCGATGACGGATTTCTCCAGCCAGCGACGCGTGCGCAGGATCACTTCGTCGTTTTTGATGGGCACCTCGGTTTGGATGCAAGTCTCAAGGTTGTTTCGAGTATCCTTATAAGCGCTTGCGAAACATTAGAGTACAACGATGTCACAACCGATTCCCGCCACCCTGATCCCCGGAGACGGGATCGGTCCCGAAATCATGGATGCGACGCTTGCCGCGCTCGACGCTCTGGGCGCGCCGTTCAAGTGGGACCGGCAGCTCGCCGGGTTGGAAGGCGTGAAAGCCGCGGGGGATCCGCTGCCTGCCAAAACAATCGACAGCATCACGCGCACGCGATTGGCGCTCAAAGGGCCGCTCGAAACTCCATCGGGCGGCGGCTATCGGTCCTCCAATGTTCGTTTGCGCGAACAATTCAAGCTGTATGCCAATTTGAGACCGGCGCGGACCCTGATACCCGGCGGCCGCTTCGACAATATCGATCTGGTGGTGGTGCGCGAAAATCTCGAGGGTTTGTACATCGGGCACGAGCACTACATTCAAATCGACGACGACCCGCATGCAGTGGCCATGGCGACGGGAGTCAACACCCGGCAAGGCAGCCGGCGCTTGCTGGAGTATGCGTTCGAGCATGCAGTGGCCACCGGGCGGAAAAAAGTCGCGATCGTGCACAAAGCGAACATCATGAAGGCCTTGACCGGCATTTTTCTGGAAACAGGACTGGAGCTGTACGAACGCAAGTATCAGGGCCGGTTTGAACTGCAAACGGTCATCATCGACGCCTGCGCCATGAAGCTGGTGCTCAACCCCTGGCAATTCGACGTGTTGGTGACCACCAATCTGTTTGGCGACATCCTCTCGGATCTGGTGGCCGGATTGGTGGGCGGACTGGGCATGACGCCCGGCGGCAACATCGGCGCCAATGCCGCGATCTTCGAGGCCGTGCATGGCTCGGCCCCGGACATCGCCGGCAAGGGGATCGCAAACCCCATCGCCCTCATGCTCGCCGCCGCGATGATGCTCGAACACTGTCACCTGCCGCACATGGCCGCGCGCCTGCGCACCGGCATTGATCAAACCCTCAACATCGACGGAGTGCGCACCGGCGACCTGGGCGGCAAGGCGAGCACCACGGAATTCTCCCGCGTCCTGGTCAAGCGCCTCGGCAAATCCTAGGGTCTACGCCAAGATCACGCATGTCCCCCATCGTTTCCATCAACAATGTCACGAAGTCCTACGCCTCGGGTTTTCAAGCCCTGAAGCTGATCAATCTCGACATCGAAGCGGGAGAGATCTTCGCCCTGCTCGGGCCGAACGGCGCCGGCAAGACCACGCTCATCAACATCATATGCGGCATCGTGATCGCGAGCAGCGGCACCGTCACGGCGGACGGCCACGACATCGTGCGCGACTATCGCGCCGCCCGCTCGATGATCGGCCTGGTGCCGCAGGAGCTATCCACCGATGCGTTTGAAACCGTGTGGGCGACCGTGACCTTCAGCCGCGGTCTGTTTGGCCGCGCGCCGAACCCCGCATTCATCGAAGGATTGCTGCGCGATCTGTCGCTGCTGGACAAGCGCAACACCCGGATCATGGAACTGTCGGGCGGCATGAAACGCCGGGTGATGATTGCCAAGGCGCTGTCGCACGAGCCGCGAATACTGTTTCTGGATGAACCCACCGCGGGCGTGGACGTCGAATTGCGCCGCGATATGTGGCAATTGGTGCGCGGCCTGCGCGACAAGGGTGTCACCATCATTTTGACCACGCACTACATCGAGGAGGCCGAGGAGATGGCCGACCGGATCGGTGTGATCAACAAGGGCTCATTGGTGCTGGTCGAGGACAAGCAGGTACTGATGAAAAAACTCGGCAAGAAACAGCTCACCATGCACCTGCAAGCACCGCTCAAGCAGATCCCCGGCGAACTGGCTTCCTGGAACCTCGAACTCAAGACCGGGGGCACGGATCTCATCTACACGGCCGACAGCGCCGACGGCGTCGACATCTCCAAGCTGCTCGAGCGCTTGAGCGAGTTGTCGATCGTGATCAAGGATCTGCAGACGCAGCAAAGTTCTCTGGAAGATATATTCGTTGAGCTCGTGAGCGAGCGGACATGAACCGGCCGCTGGCGCGCCTCGACTTCAATCGCCATGGCGTCTGGGCGATCTACAGGTTCGAGATCGCGAGGGCGCTGCGCACCCTGGTCCAGAGCCTGGTGACGCCGGTCATCACCACATCGCTGTACTTCGTGGTGTTCGGCGCGGCCATCGGTTCGCGCCTTGCCGGCACCGGCGGGGTCAACTATGGGGCGTTCATCGTGCCGGGGCTCATCATGCTGGCACTGTTCACGGAGAGCCTCTCGAACGCCTCATTCGGAATATATTTTCCGAAATGGACGGGCACGATCTACGAACTGCTGTCCGCGCCGGTGTCCTATGTGGAGATCGTGATCGCCTATGTCGGCGCCGCCGCGACCAAGTCGGTGGTGCTTGGACTCATCATCCTGGCAACGGCATCGCTGTTCGTGCCCATCAGGATCATGCATCCGGCATGGATGATCGCCTTCCTGCTGATGACGGCGGCCACCTTCAGCCTGTTCGGATTCATCATCGGCATCTGGGCCAAGAGCTTCGAACATCTGTCGTTCATTCCGATGCTCATCATCACGCCGCTCACCTTTCTGGGCGGCGCCTTCTACTCGATCGACATGCTGCCGCCGGCATGGCGCACCTTCAGCCTGTTTAATCCCATCGTGTACCTGATCAGCGGCTTCCGCTGGAGTTTTTACGGCAGCGCCGACGTCAGTGTCGGCTTGAGCATGCTGATGACCGTGGGATTCTTCGTCATCTGTCTCGCGGTGGTCGGGTGGATATTCAAGACCGGATACCGGCTGAAGAATTAAAAAGGGCGGCAGCGATTGCTCGCTGCCGCCCTTAAGTTGCGATCAGATAATTATTGTTGTTGTCTTAGAATTTGTACACCGCCTTGACGTAGTAGAACCCGCCGTTGATGCCGAAGGGCGAGAATCCCGGGTATTGCGTCACGGCGGCGTTGTCGGAAGCCGCAATTTCGCGATTCAAGATATTGCTATTGAGCTTGTTCGGGAAGCGGTTGAACAAGTTCTCGGCGCCCACGGCCAGCTTCAGTTTGTCGGTGAACAGGTAGCTGATATCGACGCTGGTGGTTGCCGTGAGATTGATCTTGTCCTGGAAGTACTGGAAGTTACCCGTCAGGTTGTCACCGTCGTCATTCTCGTAGTCCGACGACGGGCCGTAGATATGCTCGACCAGGTTTACTTGCATCTTGTCGTAAGTCCACAAGGCGCCCAAATTGATCACGTATTTCGGCGTCGCCGTGGTCAGCTGCGAATAGGCCTCCTGGTCATACAGCACGTTGGGCTGCAATTGCGGCGGCGTGGTCGCGTACTTGGTGATGGTGGTGTCGTTGTAGGTCGCGCCCACCGACCAGTCGATCTTGCCGAAGCTGTATTCGTACGGGAAATCGAACACCAGGTCGGCGCCTCGCGTACGGGTATCGATGCCGTTGGCGAAGATGTTGATGCCGTACGAGCCGGTCTTGAGCACGTCCGGATCGATGACGTTGGTGCCCGCGCCGTAGATGGCGATCGCCTCGTTGATCGAGGTGGAGCCCGGCGGCGCCGTCGGTATGCCGTTGATGGCGCCGGCGATGTTGCCGCTGCCCACGATGCGATTGGTGATGGTGATCTGGTACAGATCGAAGGTCATGTTCATGTGCGGAATCGGGCGCCACACGAGGCCGGCACTCAAGTTGACCGATTTCTCAGGCTGCAGCCCCGTGCCCAAGCCCAGCGGTATCGCGGCGGGCGAGTTGGGCGGCAGCTGGATGTAGGCGGTCGCCGGTCCGACGTTCGTTGCGGAGTAGTATTCTTCGGCCAGGGTCGGCGCGCGGAACCCGTTGCTCACCGTGCCGCGCAACGCGAACTCCGGCGAGAAATCGTAGCGAGCGGTGAGTTTTCCGACCGTGGTGTTGCCGAAGTCGCTGTAATGCTCGTAGCGTGCCGCCGCATCGACGCGCAGATGGTCGATTACCATCGCGTTGAAATCGACGTAGCCCGCATAGTTTTTGCGGTCGTGGGTTGCGGCATCGGCCGGTGTCCAGCCCGGGAAGGACTGCGCGCCGCCGTTTTGCCAGGAAATGGGAACACCGGCGCTGATCTGGTAGGTCTCGCGGCGATACTCGGCGCCGAAGGCGATGTTCAAGGGTCCTGCCAAACCCACATTGAAGTCGCGCTTCAGATCAATGTTCGACACCCATTGCGTGGCCCAAAGAGTACCGTCATAGAAGTTGGTGGTTTGCGGTATGCCGGCGAAATTGCCATTCACGCCCACGCCAGTCGTAAACACACCGGCATTGATCGAGCTGAGGGTGGAAACGCGCAACTTGTCGCCGCCATAGCCGGTGGAGATATCCCAATCCCACGATGCGAGGCTGCCTTTGAGGCCTATGTTGCCCTGATAATCGTCCTCACTGCTGGATTCTTGGGGGTTGAAACCGTATGGATAGGGATACGCGGAGTCCGTCTGTGCCTGGCAGCTGGTGAGGGCCCGCTCAGCAGGAGTCAGCGCGAAGAATGTGGGGGAATAGCAGGCTTTGCTCGGCATGCGGTAGTTCTCATAGGAGGTCGCATCTTTGTGTCCGTAGGTGCCGAAGGCATATAGCTCCATGCCGTTCTCGAAATTAAATCCCGAGTTCATCAACGCGACTTTCTGTTGAATCGCCGCATCACCGGAGATGCGATTCAAGTACGGATACCCGGGCGCATTCACCGCGTTACTGTCGGTGGCGGGGGGAGCGGCTAGATTTTGCGGCAGCAAGCGCGGATCGATCTCGCCCACATTGCTGTGGCCGTGATCGCGGAAGTTGCCGGTGAGATTGAAAAACCCGCCGCTGCCGGCCTCGAAACCGGCATTGCCGCTGACATCTTCGGTGCGGCCCGCGCCGGCGTTGCCGTACTGGCCATAGGTGCCGGCGAGGGTGCCGCCGGATCTATTGGTCTTCAGGATGATGTTGACGACGCCGGCGATGGCATCCGAGCCGTACTGGGCGGCCGCGCCGTCGGTCAACACTTCGACGTGATCAATGGAATCCAAAGGGATGAAATTGAGGTCGACGCCTGCGCCACCCTGGAAGGGCGAGCCCACATCGACCGCGAGATTGGCGGTGGTATGACGGCGCTTGCCGTCGATCAACACCAGCACGTCGTTGGGGCTGACGCCGCGCAGTCTTGCCTGTAGCGTCTGGCCCGCCATGTCGAAGCCGAAGGCTTGCAATTGCAGAGACGGCACCAAGGCCGCCAGGGCCGACATCAGGTCGGGAGCGCCGGAAGCCACCAGTGCCTGCGCGCTGACGATTTGAATCGGGGCGGGGCTATCGGATGCCCGCACGCCGCTGATGCGCGAACCGGTTACGATGACCTCATTGAGAGCCGTGTCCGTATCGGCGGCGTCGGCCGCACGCAATGGCGACGTCGGCAGAGCGGTCGCCGCGCATAGCATGGCAATAACCGACCAGAAGGTAACGGACGGCGTTCGAATTCGTTTCGACGACATGTAACGGTCTCCGTGATTATTGAAAATCCGCATTTGGGCACCCCTTGTAATAATTTATCGCCCGGGCGATTGGCATAATGCATCCCGCCTGGGCGGTAGTGTAGGTGCAATTAGTAGGCCAAGATACAACAAAATACAACAGGGGCAATTCACGCGCCCCGGCCGCACCGGTGCCGGTGCTATTTTTCCGGGATAAATCCATATATTTCATCAAATTGAAATATGAAGCTCGGCTTCCTCTATAGGATGAATCTTGTTGTGTTCTTGCTACATGTGTCGACCCCCTGGCGGGGGCGGCGAGTCGGCGCGGTGCAGGTGAGAAATTGCTGCGCCCCAAAAAAGTGCGCCTTGTGGCTATTCCCAGATGACCGGGACGACGGATGCCACCAACAGGGCGGCCATCGAGTAGTTGAACCAGCGGCGTCTTGAATCCGTTTGCAGGAAATTTCTCAGCATCGCGCCGAATAGTGTCCAGCAGCAGACGCTCGCCATCGTGATCACGAGGCAGATCGCGGCCAGCACCGCGATTTGCAACGGCAGCGTATGGTCAACCACCGTGTACGTGGTCACGACGCTCAGCGCCACCACCCAGCCCTTGCCGTTCACCCACTGCACGGCGGCCCCCTGCAAAAAGGTCAACGGCTTTGCGGTCCTGCGCGCCTCGTCCATGGCCGACGCTGCGGCAATCCGCCAGGCCAGGTACAACATGTATGCGATGCACACGTACTTGAGGGCGGCGTGCAGCAGCGGAAACGCAATGAAAATCCTCGCCAGCCCGAGACCCACGATCAACAGCATGAGCGGAAAACCGACGGTGATGCCGATGATGTGCGGAATCGTCGCGCGAAAGCCGAAATTCACGCCGGAACTCGCCACCAAGATGTTGTTCGGGCCGGGCGTGAAGCCCATGGAGATCAGGAAGGGAAAGCTCGTAATGATGAGCGCCAGCGGGAAAGTCTGCATCCTGTAAATACTAGCATCTGCCCCGCTGCGCCAGCGCCAACGCCAACGCCAACGCGAGCCTCTTGTAATTAGTTAACCCATTGGTTAATATTTACATCATCAGTTTATATTGTTGTACCGGAGGTCATCATGAAACCTGCTCCCGCCGATTGGCCGCGTGTCTCCAGCTCGGTGTTCTACCAGGACGCCGCGGCTGCCATCGATTGGCTGTGCAGCGCATTCGGCTTTGAGGTGCGTTTGAAAGTCGAGGGCGACAACGGCCGGATCGAGCACAGCGAGTTGACCTACGGGGAAGGATTGATCATGGTCGCGCAGGAGTCGCGCAACTCCGAGCGCCCCTGGAAGAATGCCATGCGCAGCCCAAAATCCTTGAACGGCGAAACCACGCAAAGCATCATGTTCTTCGTCGATGACGCCGACGCGCACTGCGCAAACGCACGCCGGCACGGCGCGCGCATCGTCGAGGAACCTGCCACGCATGACTACGGCGCGGATTACTGGTCGGATCGCAGCTACGGCGCACTCGATCCGGAAGGTCATATGTGGTGGATCACGCAGCGGCTGCGCAATGCTCCCGGACCGTCGTGAGGTCCACCGCCCATGGAACCTCGCGCCCCGAATATTCAATTGAATGCCGCGTTCGCCGCACTGTCCGACGCATCGCGGCGCGAGATGATCCGCATGCTGCTGCAAAAGCCGCGGCGCGCCGGTGAACTGGCGGCCTGCGTGGACATGAGCCCGCAAGCCTTGAGCCGGCACCTGCGCGTATTGCGCAAAGCCGGCTTGGTGTCCGAACAGGGCATCGAAGACGACGCGCGCGTGCGCATTTACAGCGTGCATCCGGCGGCGTTTCAGCCGGTGCAGCAGTGGATGGCGCAGGTTGAGGATCTGTGGCGCCGGCAGCTGCAATCCTTCAAAGCCTATGCTGAAAACCCGCGGCGCGGCAGGCACAAGACATGACGGGCGATAGCGCCCGGATCAGCGTGGCGGTCGCAGTGCCTCCCTCGCAGGCGTTCGAGATTTTCACGGCCGACATCGACCGCTGGTGGCGGCGCGGCGTCAAATTTCGTCACTCGGGCTCGCGCAGCGGCCTGCTGTGCATCGAACCGCTGGTGGGCGGCCGCTTGTTCGAGTCATTCGAGAGCGACGGAAGCCCAAGCGTCGTCGAAGTTGGCCGTGTCCAAGTCTGGGATCCGCCGCGCCGCTTGAATTTTACTTGGCGCAACGCGAACTACGCGGCGCACGAACAAACCGAAGTACAGGTGGAGTTCGCAGCCGCACCCTCCGGAACCCTCGTGACCGTCATTCACAGCGGCCTCGCGGCGCTGCGCCCGGATCATCCGGCCCGGCACGGATTGCAGGGAGCGGAATTCAGCCGGATGATCGGCCTGTGGTGGGGCGAACAAATGAGTTCGCTGCGCATGCTATGCGCCGATGTCAAAGCCCCAGAATCACAATCTTGCCGTTCACCTTAGGGGTGGGCCAGATCGGCGAAGTCATGCCGGCAGCGACGGCGATCTTTTGACCGACGCCGGTATCGTAGGTGATGACTCCGCCTGCCACCGCACCGCCGAGATCGGCTGACCACAGCTTCTTGCCGTTGCCCGCATCGAGCGCATAAAAGTTGCCGCCCATATCGCCGAATAGAACCAATCGCCCGGTGGTCGGCGTCACGCCGCTCATCACGGGATAGGGCGCGTGGAACTGCCACTTGCGCTCGCCGCTGTCGGCATCGCTGGCGGTCAGCCATCCGGACCAAAGCTTTGGATCGTCCTGGGTGCCGAAGCCCTGCGTCGCCCCGCTCCATGGCTTGGCCAGCGGCGCGCTTTTCAGGGAATTCACCGGCACCGCATGCACCGTCGTGCACCAGTCCACCTCGCCGGTGAAAATGAGATTTTCCGCCGGGTCGAACGCCGCTCCATTCCATTCCGCTCCGCCTTGCGAGCCTGGACAAAACCGCGTTCCCGACGCGCTGAGCGGCGCATCGGCATTCGACACTGTGGTCACCGGCTGTCGATAAACGAGCCTGCCGACATTGAGATCGATCAGGTATAAATGGCCGTCCTTCGGCGCCTCGGCCAGCATGCGGTGGCCTTTTCTATTCAGAAACAGCGCCGGCGCACTGGACACATCCCAATCGTGGAAGTCGCCCTTCACCAGTTGAAAGTGGCGTCGGTACGCACCCGTTTTGGCATCGAGGATTACCACCGAGCTGGCGAACAAATTATCGCCCGGCCGGGTTTCCTTGATGAAATCGGGCGCTGGATTGCCGGCGGGAACGAACAATAGTCCCGTCGTGGGATCCAACGAATAGGAAGTCCAGGTGGCCCCGCCGGTGATTGGAAAGCCCTTGGCGTTCCTCCACGAAGAAACGGTGCGCGATCCGGGATCGGAGCCTGCCGGCCCGCGGGCGGTATCGCCCGGCGACTTTGGCACCAGATAAAACTCCCACACGATGTGGCCATCCCTGGCGTCGAGCGCGTACATGCGGCCCTTGACGCCCTTGTTGTCGCCGCCGGCATTGCCGATGAAAACCAAACCCTCCCAGGCGATGGGCGCTGCGGGCACCGACTCCCCCTTGGAGGCATCCGCGATCACTGTCGCCCATAATCGCTTGCCGTTCTTTGCATCGTAGGCGATCACCCTGCCGTCAGCGGTTCCTCGAAAGACGCGATGCTCGAACCAGGCGAGTCCGCGGTTGACCTTCAGATCCCCCGCCGCCATATCCTCATGGCTGCGCCAGTTCTGTTTGCAGCTATTCGGGTCGATGGAGATGGTGTCGCGGTCAGTGGTCGCAAACAGCGCCCCATCCACCTGCACCAGCCCGGATTGAAACGCCATTTGTTCGCCGGTGTCGAAACTGCACAGCACTTTCAAACCGGCCACATTGGTGTTGTCGATCGTCTCTATCGTGGCGTACCGATCTGAGGTCAACGTGCGGTTGTAAGCGGGCCAGTCCTTCGTGCCCGCAACGGCTGCCGGCGCCGCAATGATCGCGGCGATTGCAACGGCGAGAAATTTAGATCGCATTGGTTATTCCCGATGGTCTGCCCCTTTCCATTATGCACCTCCGCGGCGCTCCGGTCTGTCACATGAAAAGCGCGGCCGCTGTCAGCGCGGGACTACAGTGGGAATGGCAACAGTACGAGATACTGGTCACATGACCGAGCGCGAAACAACCGAAGAGTCATCCGCTGACGCAAAGGAACTGCCGGCGTCGGCGAAGGAGAATCTCGAGATTCTATCAAGCTTCAAGGATGGCGAAGAGGCGCAAATTTCGGGAGTACACGTTGTCATTGAGCGCATCAGCAGATTCTTCGGCAGCGCCGCCTACTTCCTGTTCGCAGTCGCGTTCATAGCGGTATGGATGATATTCAACGCCTGGGCGACACATAGCGGTTGGCGACACGTCGACGCGCCGCCATATTCCTTGCTGCAGGGGCTGGTCAGCTGCAACGCTCTACTGTTGACAGTGGCGGTACTCATCCGCCAAAACCGGATGGCCCGTGTCGCGGAGCATCGTGCGCACCTCGATCTTCAGATCAATCTCCTGACCGAGCAGAAAGTGACCAAGATTCTGCAAATCGTCCACGAGCTGACGCGAGAGTTGACCGCATTGCGCGGCCACCCGGATGCCGAAGTCGCTGAAATGACCCAGCCCGCGGACGCCCACGCGCTCATGCATGCAATCAAAGAGAAGCAAGGCGGTCGCTAGAACGCCCCTAGCGCCGGGCGCGATTTACCTGCCCGCCGCGTTCTTGGTCTTGTCGATGAATGCCGACACATTGGCGTGCAGCGCCTTCAGGTCCGGCTCATGCGCGTACACCATGTGCCCCGAGGTGTAGAAATGCATCTCGATATTCTCCTGCAGCGCGGCCTGTATCGGCAGCTGATGCAATTCGTACTCGGCTGCGAAAAACGGCGTGGCGAGATCGTAGTAGCCGCCGTTCAACTGCACTTTGAGGTTGGGGTTTTGCTTCATGGCAAGTGCCAGATCGGGCATGACGTTGACCGGCCCGGGCACCTTGCTGGGTGAGCCCGGCGGCTGGTGCAGAACATCCCAATACTTTTCCAGGTCGAGCCCCGCCTTGTAGGTTTTCTTATCGCCGAATTTCAGCGAGCCGCGAACGTAATCGTTGAAGGCCGACACATAAGCCGATGAGATGGCGGCCGACTGCGGATCGTATTCGGCCTCCTTGCTCATCGGATCGATGGTCGGGCCGGCAAATCGCGTGTCGAGCCGTCCGGTGGTGATTTCGCTGCCCAGCAGCGTCTTCTCGAACTCGCCGCCGTTGACGCGCAGATTGGCGCGCTCGATGTAGTCGGCCGGCAGACCGGTGTAATTGTGCAGCCGCGCGGCGATCGCCGCCTTGCGCTCGGCGCTCAAGGTGGAGCCGGCGGCAAGCGCCTGCATGTAATCGGTCACGGCGAAATTCTCGACTTCGCGCAGCAAGGGTTCCAGGGCCGCCGGCTGATTCGGCAGCTTGTGGTGATACCACGCGGTTGCGGCATATGTCGGCAGCACCAGTACGTACGGCAGATCGACGCCCGGATTGAACTGCGGCCCATCCGGGCTGTTGTCGAAGTTCAAGATCTGCGACAGCAGAATGACGCCGTTCAAATCCAGTGATTTTTCATTTTCCAGAATGCTCGCCAGCGCGGCCGAGCGCGTGGTGCCATAACTTTCGCCGAATAGATACTTGGGCGAATTCCAGCGGTTGTGCCTCGACAGGAATTCAACGATGAAATTGGCGAACGCATGCGCATCCTGATCGACGCCGTAAAAGGCCTTTCCTTGTCCGTTCCCCGCAAATGGCCAAAGCCCGTGCCGGGCGCGTCGATGAACACCAGGTCGCTGACGTCGAGCAGGGTGTAGTCGTTGTCGATAATTCGATAGGGGGCAGCCGGACTGTGCGAATCATCGGCCGTGACCACCCGCTTGGGTCCGAATGCGCCCATGTGCAGCCAAACGGTCGATGAGCCGGGCCCACCGTTGTACAAGAACGTGATGGGCCGGCGGCTGTCTTCCTTGTCGCCGCGGAAATAGGCGACATAGGACATGCCAGCTTCAGGCGGCTGCGGCGGCGGCGGCCCGCCCTTCTCATCGCGCGGCGGCGGCGGATCATCGTCCAGAGGGTCCTTGACGTGCACCACCAAAATACCGGCTTCGGCCTGATAGCCGACGGGGCGTCCCGCGATCAGCACCGTGCCCGAAGTGCCCTGATGCTCATCCTTCAAGTACCGCGGTGATTCGGTGGGCTCGGGGACCACGGCGATTTTCGTGGTTGGCGCGTCGTTCGGCGGTGCTCGCTCGGCGCCGCAGCTTAATTGCGCGCACAGGGCAAGTGTTGCGCCGAGGGCAGCGCTGATCGTGTTCAAGCCAACAACTCTGCGAAAGCCGCCATTCATTCTTCTTTATCTCCGATGATTTCAACGACGCATCATTGTATGCGTTTCACGCCCTTTCAATACTCGAATTGATAGAGTAAGCCGATGCTGCTGCCCGGATCATTCTCCGGAGTGGTTCCCTGAATCGACGCCGTACCGTTTCCCAAGCGGGTCTGCAGCTTCAAGTGCTTGGTCAAATCGACAACCGCGCCAACCTGACTGGTACCAGCGGTGGTCTGCTTGGCCTCGATGTAGATGTGCTTGGAAATATATCGGCCGGCCTCGATGCTGGCGCCGGAATTGTCGATCCCGGTGGGGGTGGTCGTGGTGGTGGCCGAGCCGAATGTCAGGCGGTCGAGCCCCAGACTTTTCTGCAGCTTGACCAATGGATTGAGGCCGCCATCGCCGCCGATGCCGCTCAGGGACGCGAGTGCGTAGCCGATTTGCGCCATCTGGATCGCGCTCAGCTGCGATACGGGCACGCCGAACAACAGGTATCCCATGATTTCGTCCTGCGGCATCGCCGGAATGCTGCTGAACTCGAATACCGGTGCGTCGGCGACACCGGTGATGTGCATGATGGCGGTGGTGTTGTCGGCCACTGTCGCCTGCGCGGTGAAATCCAGGCTCGGGTCGATCTTGTTCGTGAGCCCCAGGCCGTTGAAGCCGACGCGCCCCGACGTGAAATTCAAGCGGCTGCTGCCCAGCGAAAAGCTGCCGCGCTGCAGATCGAAACCGCCGCTCACCAACGGCGTGTCCACCGTGCCGCCGATGTGCAGCTCGCCGCCCATTTCCGCATCCAGCCCCCGGCCTTGCACCAGAATTTCCTGAGGCGCTTGCACCTCGACGTCAAGACTGACGATCAGAGGTCTTGAGGGTACGCTCACCGCCTTCTTGCCGCGCCGGCGCACGTCCAGCACCGCGACATTGGGCGGCAGGCCGCTCGGAATGCCGATCACAGTGTGATTCAGGTGCACTTTTCCGGACAGTTCGACCCGCTCGCGCGCCGTTCCCGCAAGCCGCAGGTCGGCGTTGAAATTGGCCGTGAACAGCTTAGCTATGATGGGCTGCGCATTGCGCGCCGAGATTTGCAATTCCACCGGCCATCCGGGCTGCAGGATCCCGACGCTGCCGCTCATCGATAATTCTCCGGGCGCCGCCGAGGCCGTGAAGGTCTTGATCTTGAGCGTTCCCTCGCTGCCCGACATCTCTGCCGTGATGTCGGAAAGGCTGATGCCGCGCACATAGTCGCGCATACTGCCGCGCGTCAGCTTCAGCGTGCCGGTGATCTGTGGGTCCGCCACGCTGCCTGTGACACCGGCGTCAATGTCGAGTTGACCCGTCGCGCGCAATCCGCGCGCTTCGAGAAACGGATTGATCATCCCGACATCGAACTTGCCGCCGACCTTCACGTCGACGGCGCCGTCGAAGGCGATGGGCAGCGCGCCGACGGCATGCAATTGCGACGCAAAGCCTGCGTCCAAACGGGCATCGATGTCGGCGGTGTGCCCGCGCAGATCAGCCTTCACCCGAAGATTGGCCAACGGCAGACCTAGGGCGGCATCATCAGCCCTGCGCAAACCCGTGGCGGTCAGTTCGATCGCGCCCGTGGGCGAGTTCACGCTGCCCTCGAGGTCCGCGTGAGCCTCGATCGAACCGCTCGCCAGGAACTCCGGCACGAACGCGTTCACCAGCGGCGGACCCACTCCATGAAGCGATGCGCGCAGGGAAAGTGTCGGTAGGATCCGACCTTGTATGACGAGCACTGCCTGCTGCGCGCCCAGCTTCAAAACATCGACGGATACGCCGGACGCAAGGTCGATGTGCGCCGGGGACAGCAAGCGAATGTTTTCGCCTTGATAGGATAGCAGCGCGCTCGAGACGGCAATCGTGGCGGCGTCAAGATTCAAATTCCCTTTTGCCGCCAATGTGGCCTCGACACCCCGGGCATCCCGGGCGCGCGCACTGGCGTTGAATCCGAAGGAATCACTGAAGCCATCGCCGCTCACGTGCAGGCTGCCCGCGAACCTGGCCAGCACCACATCCTGCGCGTCGAGCTGCATGCCGATGCGGGTGCGCGCCTCATCGGGCTGCAACGCAAGAGTTCCCTGCAGACTGCCGGCGATGTCCACTCCCAGCAGGTTCTGCAAATCGTTAAGATTTGCCACGATCACGCCC
>Ga0210409_10004354_pt1 | contig 15311 bp, 12 predicted proteins | sample IncBWH17MmetaG_FD_161649 | JGI IMG/M metagenome (GOLD analysis project Ga0210409, IMG submission 161649) | Forest soil microbial communities from Barre Woods Harvard Forest LTER site, Petersham, Massachusetts, United States - Inc-BW-H-17-M | ecosystem: Environmental > Terrestrial > Soil >...
AGCCTTCGATGAAGTGAAGCCGAAGAGTCTTCTGCTGATCCTCCGATAGGGTTCTGAACATCTTTTGCAAGTCCACTCCGGCCAGCATCCTGTTGCTTGCAGCGTCATCCCCACCAAAGATGAAGCAAAATGAAAATGTCTTGGAGGAGGTCATCTGCCTCTGACGCGTCTCGGAGGATGCGATAAGCCACCCCGCGCACAACTCGAGAGTAGCGACGAAAAAGGATGGCCTGCGCTTCCCTGCTCTCCTGACAGATTTGTGCCATGAGGGCTTCGTCGGGTGGATCATTTGTCGCGACAGAATGGTCGATGGTGCTGGATGGCTTCGCGTGCTTTTCGGAGAGCCCCACAGCGGGAAGGCGCAATGTAACGGGGGCATCCATCCGGAAGTAACCCCGGAAACGCCTCGCGGAAATACTAGCTAAGCTCTTCCAAACTCAGCACTTCCCTGCCGAAACTCCGCTTCAGTCGGTTCTGGAGGTCTATCCTCATTTATAGGTTCTCAGGGTCTCTGGAAGAGCATTGGGGCGGGCGATGAAGTCGATTCGCACAGATCACCGCACGCACGCCATTTATATTCAATCACTTACTGCAGAACCCCAGTGTCGCGCACTCAGTCTTACCTTGCCGCAACTGACTACTAGTTCGATCGAGCTGATCTCTATAGACGGTCATTCTATAGGCGGTGGACGCTTGCATGAGCTTGCTTTCAAATCTCGCACGTGACACAACTGCTCCTTAAGATAGGGAAACGAGTACGAAACCTACGAACGGACCGTGGGTGGCGCAGGAAGAACTTGCCGATCGAAGCGGCGTGAACCGTTCCTATATGAGCCGAGTCGAACTCGGAAAATCCGACGTGCCATTGTCCGTCCTTCACAAAATTGCCCGGACCCTCGGGATCTCACTTGCAGAACTGCTAACGGGAATTTAACAACCCAGATTGCGCAATCGACAATCGAATATGAACAGAGCGGTCTCTGCCCTGTTTGCAATATGAAGATCACCCGGACCACGGGATGGCGCCTGCATTATTGCGTCTCTCGCACGATGGGTGGTTCGACCAGCGCTGAGAACTGCCTCTTACTTCACCCGAGTGTGTGACAGGGTTCATAGCCTACGTCTTTCTGTCTCCAAACCGCGTCTCCCTGAAAGAGGCGTTCGAAGTGCTTGAGCCGGATGACGGGAAACCGTCACGTCCGGTTCTTAGAGGGCCGGGCCTCAGCGATGGGGTCCGGCTACTCGATCCAGGCCGACTCAATGTCGCCGTCGGTATTACGACCTATAGCTGTGAATATCTCGAGCGTGTTTCGTGATCCCCATCTTTTCATTACCGACAGGGTGCGCGTCTTGGCGCACGCTCAACGCGTCGGGCTCTTCACGGCGGTTGAAAACAGTGCCACTCATTTTTCGTTCCTTGCTTCTGCGGGGCGGCCCTCCCGCTCTATCACTCGTGTCTTAATGCCTCCATTGGCTGTACGGCAGCCGCGCGGCGGGCCGGAACCCAGGTCGCCGCCAATCCGATCAACGCGAGCAGCGTGGCCGATGCTGCCAATACCGCCGGATCATTCGGCTGCAGACCGTACAGCAGCGACTTCACCATCCGAGTCGTGAGAAGAGTGGCACCAAGGCCGAATATGATTCCTCCCATCCCAATCCACGTTGCCTCGCGCAATACCATCGCCAGCACCTCCTTCGGCAGGGCGCCCAGCGCGATTCGAATTCCGATCTCGCTCGTGCGTTGCGCAACCGAGTACGCCATTACGCCATACACACCCGCTGAGGCAAGCAACAGCGCCAGCACGCCGAACGACGCCGTCAACGCCGCGATGATGCGCTCCTGTTGCATCGAGGCGTCAATCTGCTCCTGTTGGGTACGAATGTCCTGCAGGGGCAAGTCGGGATCTATCGCCTGTACCGCCGCGCGCAGTGACGGTGCGATTGATCCCGGACTCATGCTCGTTCGCACTTCGTAGGTTGCTCCGAAGTCGAGGTTCTGCACCTGCAGGTACGGTTGATAGAACATGCCGACGGGGTTCTGCTTTAGCGACCAGTACCGCGTATCGCCGCATATGCCCACTACTTCGATCAAATCGCCCGGAGCGCCTTCGCTCGGATGAAAGTGTGCCAGGAAATGTTTGCCGATGGGATTCTGACCGGGGAACGCTTTGCGCGCCAAGCTCTCGCTGAGGATGCCGACCTTTGGCGCACTCGCCGTATCGTTCTCGTTGAAATCGCGTCCCGCCATGATTGGAATGCCCATGGTGTGAAAGAAACTCGGGCTAACCGCGTTATTCCACGCGGACTGATCCTTCTCAGGATCCTGGATTTGTCCCTCAGGCAGGAAGGGCGTATTCTCCATGCTGTCGGAAATGTAACCCACCTCCGAGAGCGTCACGTTCTCCACGCCGGGCAAAGCGCGCAGCCGCTCTTCGATCTGATGATGCAGTTGCAGGTCTTTCGGCGGCGGATAGCGCGACTCTGGCTGCTGAATTGCGAAAATCACGAGATGGTTCGTTCGGAATCCCGGATTCACGTGGGCGAGGTTGAACAGTGTCCCCACAAATAGAAGCGCCCCCGCCACCAGCAACGTCGACAACATTACCTGGAAGCTGACGATCATCTTGCCGCCAAAGCCCTTGCGCCGTCGCGCAATGTTCTGCGCGGAACCTTTCAGGCAAGCTCCGCCATCACTCCGGGTGGCGATCCATGCAGGAACAATGCCGAACAGTAGCCCGCTCAGCACAGTGACGCTTGCCGTGAACGCCAGTACGGTCCAGTCAAGCGGCATCTTGAACTGTGACGTCTCCCAAGGATTCGCCAGCAGTGCGGGCAACGTACGGCATCCGGCAAAGGCGAGCGCCACGCCGAGCGCTCCGCCGAGCGCCGAGAGCAACATGCTCTCGGTGAGCACGCCACGCAACACGCGAGCCCGCCCCGCTCCCAGAGCGAGCCGCACGCCGACCTCCCGCTGCCTCGCCATCGACCGCGCGAACAGCAGGCTTGCGATGTTCGAACAGGCCAGCAGAAGCACCAGTGCCACCACCGCCATCAGCAGTTCGAGCGGCTTTGCGAACAGCTGCTTCGAGAGGAACAATCCGCGGCTGCCGTCCAGCAAGTCCAGTCGAGGGATGGTTGTGTTCGCATCCGGCCGCAGTGATGAGTGCACCACGGCTGAAAGAGATGCGTCCAACGCCGCCTGCGCTGTGGCATCTGAGATGCCTGCCCTTGTGCGTCCCATGATGTTCAGCCACCACACTTGCGGACTCGACGCTCCGAGCAGCGATCCGTTCCTGCCGCGCGGTTCAACCAGCGGCTGGGAACTCAACGGGAGAAACAGGTCTGGGGCGGACTGCAAACTTTTCGCTCCTGTGAATCCCGGCGGGGTCACACCGATGACGGTTACTGGCACCATGTTTACTTTGATAGTGCGGCCCACGACAGCCGAGGACGAGCCGAATGCTCGTTGCCAGAGCTCTGCGCTGATCAGTGCAACCGCTGGCGCGCCGATCTGGTCGTCGGCCGCGAGAATGGGACGGCCGATCTGGGGCGACACCTGAAGTTGATCGAAATAATTCGCGCTCACCAACTCGCCCTGCAGGATTTGCGCATCTCCGCCAATCGTGGCGTTCATCCTTCCCACGTCCTTGAAGGCGAAGAGGTCTTCGAGCACGTGGTTGTCGCGTCGAAGTTGTTCAAATGCGGGATAGGAAAACGATGCCGCGCCGATTCCTTCGGGCGTGTTGTCCGACATCCCCCACATGTTTGTGACCGCCGTGTTCCTGTCTCCATGCCAATGGAGCAGACGAAATTGCTCGGCATGGGGCACGTCGAGCCGGTCGAGAAGCAAGCGCTTCATGACCGAAAAGATGGTTGTGTTCGCGCCGATTGCCAGCGCCAGCGAGATTGCCGCAATCGATGTAAAGCCCCGGCTCTTTCCCAGGATGCGTATGGAATAACGCACGTCCTGGACGACGCTCTCGAGTAACGGCAGGCTCTTCTCGGCATGGTATTGTTCGCGGATGGCTTCCACCGCCCCAAATTTCAGTACAGCCTGGCGGCGCGCTTCGGCAGGCGTCATCCCGGATCGCAGGTTTTCTTCCGTCTGGAGGGAGAGATGCTCTGCCATCTCCTCCAGAAAGCGCCGCTGGTCGACGCTCTGGCGCGAGACCAGGTTGCGAAGGCGGATGAGCAAGCGTTTGAGCCTCTTCATGGACGTGTCTCCGCTTTGATGGCGAGGAACCGCGCAACGATATCCGCAGTTTGCTGCCAGCCCTGGAGTTCAACCTGCAACTGCTTCCGCCCGGCGCGCGTGAGGCGATAAAAGCGAGCGCGACGATTGTTTTCTGATGGTCCCCACTCTGACGCGATCGCGTCCTCCTGCTCGAGTCGGAGCAGCAAGGGGTACAGAGTTCCCTGGTTCAGGGCCAGCTGGTCCCCGCTGATCTGCTCGATGCGTCGGGCAATGCCATAACCATGCAGTGGCCCAAGAGCATCTAGCGTTTTCAGAACCATCAATGCCAATGTGCCTTGCTGAATATCCGCTCTCGGTTTCATGTGCTCCCTTTTGGTTTCCAACAGGGAGTATGGCATGATTCCTGTTGGAAAGCCACAGGTAGAGTTTATGACTTCATTAGCCATTGGTTCACTGCACAACCGGCTGAGCTCTAAGTCGGCAGATCTATCACGCTGGAACCGCCATCCCGCGCGACAGCCGAGCTCTGGCCGAGTACAGATTGGCGCGGGTGATCGCCAGCGGCGATTGATGTCTCAGAGCAACCGTCGCCTTGAGCTCATAAACCTCAACAGCCGGTTACGGGCCCTTTCCTGACGAACGTATGGATTTGGCGACCATTAGGAGGAATACTCCATCAAGGTTGAAGTAACAAAGCTGACTGTCCCTGGGCCCATTATGGATGATCCCTTTGTGCTGGAGCCACATCGGGTGCAGGTATAGCATCGCCATCGCAAAGGGGCCCGCTATCGAAGCGCTCAACAACCCAGACGTTCGGAGGATGCGGTAGGGTAGCCAAAAGCGATAAACTCGTTACAGGAAAATCCATGACAGACGATCAGAGAAACCAACCGACCAACGACGAGCATCCCGGAGACATCACGCGGCGCGACTTTGCAGCCCTCTTGGTGGGTGCGGGCCTGGCTGCGACGGTACAGTCGGCAGCGGCAGCGGGCCTTGAAGTGGCCGAAACGGACGTCGAGATCAAGACTCCCGATGGAACGTGCGACGCCGCATTCATTCGTCCGAAAACCGGTTCCCATCCGGGCGTATTGATCTGGCCCGACGCATTCGGCTTGCGGCCCTCGATGCGCGCCATTGCGAGGCGTATCGCCTCTGAGGGTGACGGATACTCCGTTCTCGTGCCTAATCCCTTTTACCGTGTGTCCAAAGCTCCTTTCACGGATGCCTCCACCTTCAACTTTCAGAATGCCGAGGATATGGCGAAGCTCCGACCGCTGATGGCGTCGGTGAACGGGGCCGGCAATGCCGAAAAAGATGCTACCGCCTACGTTGCCTTCCTCGATGCGCAAAAAGAAGTGAACAAGGCAAAGAGGATCGGAACCCAGGGTTATTGCATGGGCGGGGCGCTGGTTGTGAGGACCGCCGCGTCCTTGCCCGATCGCATTGGTGCGGGCGCATCTTTCCACGGCGGAGGCCTGGTGACCGATAAACCCGATAGCCCGCACCTGCTCGCGCCGAAGATCAAGGCACGAATGTATTTTGGGATCGCGTCGAACGACGATGAGCGTCAGCCGGATGCCAAAGATAAGCTGAAGGAGGCCTTTGCAGCCGCCAAGGTTTCCGCTGAAATCGAAGTGTATTCAGCCTTGCATGGCTGGTGCGTGTCGGATATGCCCATCCGCGATGGCGTGCCCATCTATAACAAGGCCGAAGCCGAGCGTGCCTGGGCGAAACTCGTCGCCTTATATAATGTGGCTCTGGCATAGCCGATACCCGATCCAGCTACGGGCGACTAAGGCATCAACCGCCCGATCAATCCTGCAACTGGCTGTACTGCTCATAGCCCCGTCGCAAAAGCATACAATCGAACCAGGCCCATCTGCACTCCGGTTAGCTCCAGCACCGATTCCCACGGTCTTTCTCATCACCGCAACCCCATTGAATTTGCATAAGCGCTTCCTCACCAGCGGCTTCCTTCAAACAGCTGTATCGGAAGCGCCTCGTAGTGAGTGGAAGGTAGATTTCGGGAGTCGGGCGGGCGCGTCCGATACAGCACTGGCGTTTCTGGACCGCGAAACGGAGGGCTGCAGGGCTCCCGGATCTCCACCCGTAGCCGGACAGGTCTCGCTACGGATGTGCCTTATCGTCTGATCAACTCACTCCAGGAAGACTCCGGTAACCAACCTACAACACCGAGGTCACATTCACTCCCAAACTTGGGACAGAGTGTCCCACGCCCGCGCCGGTGTGACAGAGTGACCCAACCACCTCGGGCAGGCTCCGACAATCTCCAATAGAAGCAATCATTCACAAGGCTTCGATTGGCGGCTCCCGTGCACCAGCGAGACTGGGTACGAAGCTCTATCTTTCCCCCATCAAGAAAGAAGGGTGAGATTTTATGGAGCATACGAAGAAATCACCGAAACCTTCGGGGCGCGGAGAACGACAGAGTGCCGCCTGGGGTAAGCGCTTGAGCCTAATGCTTCTCCTGGCAACGGGGATGGCGTTTGGACAGCGCTGGACCAACCCCACGGCCGGCGAAACGAGCGGCCGGTTCTCCCGCATCGCTCCCGAACTCTCGGGACTTCTGGCGAAAGCTCATCAGGGATCCGCAAAGGGCCAGACCGTGAGGGTCATTGTGCAATACAAACAGGTGCCGTCGGCTGCGCACTACGCCACGATGCAGGGCAGGGGTGGAAGATTGCATGTGAAGCTGCACATGATCAAGGGGGCAGCGTTTACCATCCCGGTCAGCGTCCTGCCTACATTAGAGGCTGATCCCGAGATCGCGTCCGTGAGGATCGACCATCCGCTCAAAGGGATGGACGACTATACCGACGCAGCCATGAACGTCAGCGCCGCCTGGAACGCGGGCTACAACGGAACCGGCATTGGCGTGGCCGTGATCGACAGCGGCATCAACGACAATCATCGCGACCTGTGGGATTCGACAGAAACCTATTCGCGCGTGGTCTATCACCAGGACTTCACTGGGACGACCGACTATAACACCTACGGTCATCTGGTTTACGACCTGTACGGACATGGCACGCACGTGGCAGGGATCATTGGCGGAAACGGCTACAGGTCCAGTGGACGCTACGCCGGGGTTGCGCCGAATGTGAACCTGGTTGATCTCCGCGTTCTGGACGCCAACGGCTCGGGCACCGACAGCATGGTCATCGCGGCCATTCAGCAAGCCATCGCGCTGCGGAATACATACAACATTAAAGTCATCAACCTGTCGCTGGGCCGCGGAATATCGGTCGGCTATGCGCAGGATCCTCTGTGCCAAGCGGTGGAATCGGCGTGGAACAGCGGCATCGTTGTGGTCGCGGCAGCCGGCAACTTTGGCCGCATTAGCGTGAACGGCAGCAACGGTTACGGAACGGTGGCCGCGCCGGGAAACGATCCGCTCGTGTTGACTGTGGGTGCCATGAAGTCGATGGGCAGCTACTCGCGGACCGATGACCAGATTGCAAGTTACAGTTCGAAGGGTCCGACCACGTATGACCACGTGGTGAAGCCGGACATCGTGGCTCCGGGCAACCAGGTCGTTTCGTTGGACGCACATGCGAGCACACTTGAGAGCGAGTACCCCGGCAATGACGTAGCAGGCAACTACACCAACCACGACTACTTCATCTTAAGCGGCACCAGCATGGCGACGCCGGCTGCGGCCGGTGGCGTGGCGCTGTTGCTGCAGCAGAATCCTTTGTTGACGCCGGACCAAGTCAAGGCGCGTCTGATGAAGACCGCGTACAAGACCTTCCCGACGTCCACCACAGCAACCGACCCGACTACTGGGCAGACCTACACCTCTTATTACGATCTGTTCACGGTGGGCGCAGGGTATATGGACCTGGGTGCGGCGCTGGCCAACAACGACTTGGCGCCGGCATCGGTGGGCTCGGCACTGTCGCCGACGGCGGTTTATGACTCTTCGACGAATTCAGTCAGGCTGTCGAACGGAAACAGCACCGTCACTCCCTCGTCGGTAGTGTGGGGATCGTCCGTGGTGTGGGGATCGTCGGTCGTGTGGGGCGCGAACGTAGCGGGCAGCTCCGTCGTTTGGGGCAGTTCGGTGGTGTGGGGCAGCAGTGTCACCAGCGGGTTTAGCGTAGTGTGGGGCTCTGCGACCGATGTTGCGGGAAGCAGCGTGGTCTGGGGCTCGTCCCTGCTGGGAGGGAACGGTGCGTTTTCCGCTGCCGCAGGTGAACAGTAATTAGCCGTGTGAATTGAGCGAGAATGGAGACGGATCATGAACGACACACGGCGAATTAAAACCTTTATCGCCGCAATGATGCTGGCTGCAGTCGGCACCACGGGATATGCAGGGTTGGTGAGCCACGCGCTGCACAACTACTTTGCTCTGGCGGTTCTCGTACTGGCGGCAGTGACGTCGCGGATGAAAGTCAAGTTGCCAGGAATTAACGGCAACATGTCAATCAATCTGCCATTCCTGCTCACGGCAGTCGTCAGTCTGAGCGCTGCCGAAGCGGTGGTGGTCGCCTGCGTTTCAACCGCAGCGCAATGCTGGCCGCGGAAGGACACGAAATTCAACCCGCAGCAGATCGCATTCAACCTCAGCATGATGGCGTTTGCCAGTTGTCTGGCAAGCCTGATGTTCCGTGCCGACTGGCTGCGTGGGATGCAGTGGAGTTCCAGCACCCTGGGAGTGGCGTTGGCGACAGCCACTTTGTTCCTGGGACAGACCGCGCCGGTGGCTGCGATCGTAGCCGTCACCGAAGGGAAAGCGGCAGGACAGATCTGGTGGAGCCTGGCGCATCTCTCGTTCCCCTACTACGTGGTCAGCGCGGGAGTCACCACCATGGTCCAGGCGGTCAGCTCTCACATGGGCTGGGGACTGGCGCTCGCGGTCTTCCCTGTCATGTACGGAGTCCACCGGTCTTACGGCTTGTACTTTGGACGGATGGCGGAAACTCCGCGCACGGCAGCTCGGGTCAGATCCGCGAGTGTCGGGGCGTAAAAACCTCATCTACGCTTGCGCGAAGAGTACGCCAAGACAAACACGCGTGATCACGTAATTTTCGTTCGCCAATATAATCTTGGGCCCAATTTATAGCGTATATGCTATTTATATGATTCATGAAATTAAAATATTTCTCTGTTATAGTATTTATGCTATATTGCAGTCATGAACCTGGCTGCCCAGATCGCTGGGTATAGAGATAGGGGATTCACCGGCGAGCAGGCCGAAGTGATCACAATGATGCGGCTTGCCGCCGGCGTGCTCTTCCAGGATTTCCCCGACTCCTTTTTGTTGTTTGGCGGTGCGTCACTGTTGCTATTTCACGACAGTGTGCGTCACTCCGCAGATTTGGACTTGCAGCCGAGAGCGGACAAGCTACCAACGTCTGAGGATCTTCGTGCCTCGCTTGCGGCCGGACTCGACTCGGCGGCGGATGCCCTGAATCTAGGCCCGCTTCAAGTCGAGGTTTTTGGCGACAAGATTCTGGTTAAGAAGCGGGACAACAGCCTTCTGTTCAAAGTGGACATCACTCGGTTTGGGTCCGTGCTTGAGAATGAGGTAGAGGAGCATGCGGTTGAAATTGATGAAGGCAACGTCGCCAAAGTGAAGGCCGCTTCGCGCGATTTGCTCCTGGTGCAGAAGGCTGAGTGTTTCCTGTTGCGAAAGATCGTGAAAGCCCGTGATCCGTTCGATATTTATCGCTTGAGACAGTCTGGTGTCGTCCTTAATGAGCAACTGGAAAATCATTTGGAAGATACGCTAATGGGCTACGAAATTGAAGCGACAGATATCACCGCGAGGATTGCCCAGGTCGATGAGAAGCGTTGTAGTGAGCTGCGGGCCTTGTTGCCGCCGGAAGTATTCGAGTCGCTGGCGAAAGAACAATTCAGTCCTCTCCGTGACGCACTTCGCGATTTGTATCGACGCTGGTTGTAGTCGGAAGAAAATGAGGAAGACAAATATGGACTGGGTAACTGTGATTCGCAAAGAAGCGCAAACAAGCTCCATCCTTCGCACGGATGAACTAGCACGTAAGTACGGCATCATTCCTGCTGCTGTAACACAGGCGCTGGCGCGCCAGGAGCAGAAAGGGTTGGTCGAGCATGTCGGCAGTAAGGTCTACTACAACTGGCTTGCGCTGGATGGTTCTCCTCGTGATCTGGTGAATGTTTTGCGTGATGATGCCTATGTTTCGCTTGACTCTGGCCTCCGCGAATACGGAATCAGTACGCAGTCTCCTCGTACTCTCACGTGTGTGACCACGGAACGCCCCAAAGAGTTCAAGGCGAGAACGATCACAATCAGCTACCGCAGTATTAGTCCCCGCCTCTATTGGGGTTTCGTGCGAAAAACCACTCGATACGGCAGCTATCTGATCGCGGAGCCAGAAAAGGCAATCCTCGACTGGATTTATTTGGGTATTCAAAACGGAAGTGCACCCGGTCTTGACGAGCTTGATTTTGGCGGTGTTGATCGCCCGAAGCTCTTGAACTATGCGCGCAAATTCCCGTCATCCATATATCTACACGTGCTACCGGCTTTAGTGGAAACTGCGGGTGCGGTAAAGTCGGCCGGCTCAGGTGCCGGTGCGAGAGCCCGAGATTAAGGGCGTTTGAGCGTAGCGGCTCATGTTGCCGTTTGCGTTCAAACAGTCAACACGCATGACACAATGTTTCCTAAAACCTTGACTGAAGGCTTGCTTTTGCCCTCCATTCGCTACAATATCCAGATCCCAACATGAAGCCGCACCCAGTTCGCAAACTCACATCAGTTCTTCTGATTTTTCTTTGCTTCGCTCTTATGCCGCTGCGCGCGCAATCCGTCTCTCCCGATCTTTTCAGCGGCCTCAAGTGGCGCCTCATCGGTCCCTTCCGCGGAGGCCGCGCCGTCGCCACCGCCGGAGTCCCCGGCGATCCCAACACGTTTTACTTCGGCACAGTCGATGGCGGCGTCTGGAAGACTACGAACGCCGGGGGAACCTGGACGCCCGTCTTCGACCATCAACCCGTTGCTTCGATCGGAGCTATTGCCGTCGCTCCCTCCGATCCAAAAATCATTTACGTCGGCTCCGGAGAATCCGACATTCGCTCCGACCTCGCCTCCGGCGACGGACTGTACCGCTCCACCGACGGCGGCGAGAGCTGGCAGAACGTCGGCCTGCGCGACACGCGTCAGATCAGCCGTATCGTCATCGATCCACAGAATGCAAATATCGTCTACGTCGGCGCGCTTGGGCACGCGTACGGCCCCAACGACGAGCGCGGCGTCTACGAGTCCACTGATGGCGGCGAGCATTGGACCAGAGTCCTCGACCAAGGCCCCGAAACTGGCATCGCCGATCTCGCCATTGCAACAGATCATCCCAACATTCTGTTCGCCTCGACTTGGCACACGCATCGTCCGCCTTGGAGCACCTACGCGCCCCTCGACGCTGCAGGTGCCGGAATCTTCCGCTCCCAAGATGGTGGCAATTCCTGGACGCGCCTCACCGGTTCCGGCCTTCCCGAGGGCGATTGGGGACGCACCGCCGTCGCTGTCTCGGCAGACGGCAAGCGCATTTACGTGCTGATCGATGACGACAAGAAATCCGGCCTCTACCGCTCCGACGATGGTGGCGAGAGCTGGGCGCTCAAGAATTCCGACGCCCGGCTCACTAGCCGCGCCTGGTACTTTGGCAACATCACCATCGATCCACAAAATCCCGATGTCTTGTACGTCCCGAACGTCGCGCTCTACCGTTCGGAAGATGGCGGCCAAACGATCTCGATCGTTCGTGGCGCGCCCGGCGGCGACGACTATCACCAGCTCTGGCTTGACCCGAAAAATTCTTCGCGCATGATCCTCGCGACCGATCAAGGCACGACCATCAGCGTCGATCGCGGCCAGACGTGGAGCACGTGGTACAACCAGCCCACGGCGCAGCTCTATCACGTCATCACCGACAATCGCTTTCCCTATACGGTGTACGGGGCGCAGCAGGATAGCGGCAGCGCCCCGTCCTTAGCCGCACCGATCACGGTCAGATCACTCCGCGCGACTGGTCTCCCGTCGACGGTAGCGAAAGCGGATACATCGCCTCCGATCCCAAAGACGCGAATATTCTTTATTTCAGCGGAACCTACGGCAGCGTCTCGCGCTTCGATCTTCGCACCTCTCTCAGCCAGGACATCACGCCTTGGCCGCTCCCCACGTTCGGCGTCGACATCGCGCAACGCAAATACCGCGATCCCTGGACTCCCATTCTCGTCTTCTCTCCCGTCGACAAAACCAGCCTCTACCTCGGCACGCAATTCGTGATGAAAACGACGGACGGCGGCCTGCACTGGCAGACGATCAGTCCCGATCTCACCGGCGCGGAACCAAGCGCCAAGAACGTCTCAGGTCCTCCGTCAGTTCAAGACGCGAAGCAGCGCGGATATGGGGTCGTCTACACCATCGCGCCCTCGCCGCTAAACGCGAACCTAATCTGGGTGGGCAGCGACACCGGGCTGATTCACGTCACGCACGACGGCGGCAAGACCTGGAAACAGGTCACGCCGAAAGGTGTCACGGATTGGTCAAAAATTTCCCTGATCGAAGCCTCGCACTTCAATCCTCGCGAAGCGTACGCGGCCGTCGACCGCCATCACCTCGACGATCAGGCTCCCTACCTCTATCGCACGCGCGACTACGGTCAAACCTGGCAGCCCATTACCGAAGGCATTCATGCTCCGGCCTTCCTGCGTGCAGTTCGCGAAGACCCGACTCAGAAGGGGCTGCTGTTCGCCGGCACGGAGTTCGGTATTTATCTTTCTTTCGACGACGGGGACCACTGGGAATCGCTGCAACTCAACCTGCCGGTAACCTCTGTGCGCGATCTCGTTATCCACGGCGACGATCTCGTCATCGCCACGCACGGACGCTCCTTCTGGATCCTTGACAACATCACGCCTCTGCGCCAAGCCACGGACGTTCGCGAAGCCGGCGCATGGCTCTATCGTCCAGCGACAGCTGTGCGGATCGATAATGCCGGTTTCATGGGCACTCCGCTGCCGCCCGAAGAACCAACCGCGGAAAATCCTCCGAACGGCGCCATGATCGATTACTTTCTTGCTCATCCCGCCAAACACTTGAAGCTTGAAGTCTACGATGCGCAGCACGAGCTCGTGCGCAGCTTTTTGTCCGATACCGCGCGCCAAGCACAGCACCCACCAGTTCCGATTGCCGAGCGCTGGCTTCCTAAACCCCAAATTCTCGATAAGGCCACAGGGATGCATCGTTTCATCTGGAATCTTGCCTGGGGCGCCGAACTTCCCGACTCAGGTGACGAAGAGGAATACGCCGCACCGCGTGGTCCGCGCGCGGCGCCTGGAGATTATGAAGTTCGCCTCACAATCGATGGCAAGATTTTCACTCAGCCGCTGCACATCACCATGGATCCGCGCTCGACGGCCACGCCGCAAGATCTCGCCCAACAAGTCAAACTCGGTCGCGGGATTTTGACTGAGGCGCTCGATGCTCGGCAAGCCCTCTCGGCGATCCGAAATGTGCAGAAGCAGCTTTCCGAGTTGCAGCCCAAGCTGCAGCAGAACGCTGATCTGAAGGCAAGTGCCGACATTGCTTCCAATGAACTGAAGACCATCATTGGCGGTGCTTCGTCCCGCGATATGGGCCTGGACAAAGCCAATACTGGCCTGTCTGCCGCGCTCCGAGTAGTCGAGAGCAGTGACCGTCCCGTGCCCGCACAAGCGCTTGCGGTGTATCGCGAGTCGAGCGCCGCGGCAAAGCTGGCACTAGCAAATTGGAACGCCTTCAAATCGAAACGCTTGCCCGAACTGAATCATCAACTCGAAGGCGAAAGCCTGCCTCCGCTCGCGGTAGCGCAAATCGAGAGAGAAATCAAAGAAAGCGAAGCGCGGTAGAGTCGACAAAGAGGGTGCCCCGTTCTCACGTCAGCGAGTGGGAATCCAAACTCCAGTCGCTACAGAAAACTGCCTTACCGGAACCGACCGTTGCGACTGGCAACCGTCAAGGGAACGAATAGGTGCGGGACTGCTTTCGCAGTTGGTGAGACGCGGTACGATGGCAACGTTCAAATCACGTCCAGCCACCAGAGCGTCTCATCGCGCTAAGAATTAAGCGACACGCCGTCGCTTCGTGGGATGCGACACCTTCCACGCTGGCTTCCGGCCGAGGTTCCTCAGCTTCCACCGTCTTGTACTGTATCCGATAACCTTCGCTAGGAATGGCGGTGATGCAGACCAGCCAAGGTGAACACCAATCATCAGCCGCCAACAACCACAAGTGCGCGAGAGACGTTGAGCCCCACACATTGAATGGGACACAGACCTCGCTAAGCATGGGTATGGGAAACAGGGACAACATTTGCGCCCCCATGCTACTGGTAACGCTATCGGTTGACGAAGCCAACCCTTGATAGAAACCCTCTAATGTCGTTGATGGCTGACTGGATGTTCGCCGCAGCGTCATTGAGTACTTTCGACGCTTTGCCAGTTTCCGCTGGAGTCCTGCGTTTCAATGCGAGTGATGGGATGTACCTCCCACACAGTCGCTCTTTGTGTTCCGATGACGCCGATGTGCTGCCAGTCATACATCAGCCAGCCGGAGATCCGGACTCTGGTGCTGGAGTCAACTAGTTGGGTCAATTTGTTCTGATCCCACGAATGTAACGGACGCGTTCTCGGCGTCGTCTCAACGATAATGGCACTGGCGATTCCCTGGGCCGGTTGGTTCGTCAGATACATATGCCAATCCACTTCGTCGAGATTGGTCAGATGGCAATTGGTCGATTCGCCGCTCCCGCTATTCTCTACTTGTATGCGATGCGACAGAAAGCCCTCAACCTCGACAGGTGCGCCCTGCAATTGGTCCACCTGATCGGAAGGCAAATTGGCAAGGGCGTTCCAGTCGATCGGAATGTAGGCCCCTGGATCGGGAATGTCAGTGCGGTTCTTGTTGCTATCAAGCGCCTGCGTTTTGGCATCGCTGGCGTCTCCTGTTGGACCGCAGACGCTTTGGCCGTTGATAATCAATGGCTGTGGGACAGCCTTAACGCTTGCTGCCTCCAGTTGTGCGACCAATCCGGTGGGAGTCGGGCCGGGCGAAGGTCCTGGACCTGGA
>Ga0210409_10004355_pt1 | contig 15311 bp, 13 predicted proteins | sample IncBWH17MmetaG_FD_161649 | JGI IMG/M metagenome (GOLD analysis project Ga0210409, IMG submission 161649) | Forest soil microbial communities from Barre Woods Harvard Forest LTER site, Petersham, Massachusetts, United States - Inc-BW-H-17-M | ecosystem: Environmental > Terrestrial > Soil >...
GCGCACGCCGTAACCGCCTGAACTCTCCTGCTCCGAACGCTTTGCCACACGGAGCACACCCGTTTATCGTTACGCTGCCATCTCACGCCGGTACCTCCACGAAGAGGTACAATGGAATTGGGCATTCATCTGGCGAAATCCGTTATCCGGCCACCCTCGGCGGTAATTCGATCGCAACGGATCTTGGTGCGGAAAGCAGGTTCTATGCGGGCTAAATCACTTTTCTCAGTGGCAGCGCTAGGCTGCGGCATTCTGTTCTCTTCTCTCACGGTGGCGCGCCAACAAGACAACTCTCAGCAAACCGGCGATCCCGTCGCCGACGCCGCCCGTCGCGCGCGCGAAGCCAAGCAGACCGCCCCCAAACCCAAGAAAGTTTATACCGACGACGACGTGAGCAGGCCTAAGCCAGCGCCTGCAGCTACATCCACGACGGGTGATTCCTCAACACCAGATTCTTCCAAGTCGGCGGCGGGCACTGCCTCGAAAACTCCAACTTCCGCAGATCAGGACGCCAAAGCCGAAGCCGACTGGCGCAAGCGTTTCAAAGAACAACATGACAATATCGCTCGCGCGGAAAAAGAATTGGACATCCTGCAACGTGAAGGTCAAAAAGATCAGATTCAGTATTATTCCGATCCGCAAAAAGCCATGACCGAGCAGTACACCCGCAAAGACATCAACGAGAAGGATGCAAAAATTGCAGCCAAGCAGAAGGAAATCGAGCAACTAAAACAAGGCTTGAGCGATCTGGAAGACGCCTTACGCAAAGCCGGCGGCGATCCCGGCTGGGCCCGTTGAATCCGGTTTCCTAAAGCTTTGTCCGTTGCGCGGTGTGAAAAGCCACCGTACCAATCGTCCATACTCGATACTGCACCGTCGTATAACCGACCGACTCCATCAGCGTCTTCAATTGCGTAGGACGAAAGAATCGCGACACCGACCTGGGCAGGTAGGTATACGCGTCGTGATCACCCGACAACATTCCGCCAATACGCGGCAACACGCCGCGAAAATACCATCTATATAGATTGCCCAGAAGGCCTTCCGGCGGCTCCGTAAACTCCAGAATCGCCAACGTCCCGCCCGGTTTTAAAACGCGCATCATTTCCCGCAAACCCACTTCATAGTTCGCCAGATTGCGGAATCCAAACGCCGCAGTCAGCAAATCGAAAGCCGAATCCGCAAACGGCAGCCGCAGCGCATCAGCCTCCAGAAAAGGAATCTTCGCGCCACTCTTAGCCATTGCCTGCACCAGCATCGGATGCGCAAAATCCGCGCCCATCACGCGCGCAGGGCCCACGCGAGCCAGCGCAAGCGCCAAGTCCCCCGTCCCGCAGCACAAATCCAACACCAATGCATCGGGCCGCTTCAAAATCGGAGACAATAATTTCGCCGCTCTGGCGCGCCACACTCGATCCAGTTGCAGTGATAACAAATGATTCAGCAGATCGTATTTCGGCGCGATCTCCGTAAACATCTCGCGAACCTTTTGCGACGCCTCCGCTTCCGTATGGGTGCCCAGCGGTTGTGTTCCCTTTACCGGAGCAGCCGTTTCAACCATAGGACTTCCCAGTGCGATGCATTTTTTCTGCTCGACCCAAAACCTTCGGCGTTAATCGCATTGCGCGCTGCAGCGCGTTCATCGACACCACTTCGCTCGAATGCGCCTCGCCGATGTGCGGCGATACAACAAATCGCAATTTCCCAGCTCGCGTCTTTTTGTCGGAGAACATCGCCGCGATAAGTATTTTGTGCGCGACCCGAGGCCAATCTGGGATTTTGCCCATTCTGCGTATCAAGAACACCATCCGCGAGACATCATCGTTCCTGGTGATTCCCAATTCGCGCCCCAGCAGCACCGCCGCGATCATGCCCCAAGCCACCGCTTCGCCGTGCAGGTAGCGCCGGTACTTCGTCACACTCTCCAATGCGTGTCCGAATGTATGACCGAAATTCAAAATCTCGCGCAATCCGGACTCACGCTCGTCACGACCCACAACATCCGCCTTAATCTCGACGCAGCGCGGTATCAAGTAATCCATGGCGTCGTGATCCTTGCGCAGCAACTTCTCCATGTTCTGCTCTAAATAAGCAAACAACTCCGCATCCGCGATCACGCCGTACTTTATAACCTCGGCTGTCCCACTGCGAAACTGTCGCTCCGGCAGAGTCTTCAACAAATCTGTATCAATCAGAACTAACCTCGGAGGATAAAACGCCCCGGCCAGGTTCTTCCCTTCCAGCAAATTCACGCCCGTCTTCCCGCCAATGGAGCTGTCTACCTGTGCCACCAGCGTCGTAGGCACATGTACCAACGCCACCCCGCGCAGATAAATTGCCGCCACAAATCCGGCTACATCGCCAACAACGCCGCCTCCCACCGCAATAATTAGTGATTTACGATCCGCCCCCGCGCGCGTCAACTTGCGGCATAGCGCTTCCACCGTTCGCATGTTCTTCTTCGTTTCGGCATCGTCAAACAAATGCACATTTTTCCGAGCGTCGCGCGAAAGAATTGGCTTTACTGCTTTTCCCGCCGCGCGCCAAACTTTGAGCGACGTCAGCACATGCACGCTCGAGAATTCGCCCAGCTTCGCGATCTCTGCGGCCGCGTTGCGCAAAACTCCGGCGCCGCATAAAACGGCGTACTCCCCCGCAGCCGATCGCACTCGGATTATTTTTACTGTCATTGTAGACGGAAACGATAACAACTATTTTGAATGTAGCATACGGCCCCGATCAGCTCGCCAGCAGCCGGAACAATTATTTCTTCTGAAGCTCGTTCACTGTTTCCAGAAATACGTGCCCGCTGATCGCCAGGCTCCGCGCGCTGATTTTATCCAGCGTATCATCCGCGGTATGCCAGAACGGCACGTCCTGCTCCCGATCAAAATCGATCACATCCATGGACGGAACTTTGCGTTTCAAAAACGAATCATGATCGTCTTGCGCGCCACTCGAGGCGTTCACAAATATGTCCGAGTATCCGAGCCGCGCAGCAGTAGCCCACATCAAGTCCACCAGCGTTTTGGTCGACGACTCCTCTCGCGCAAAGTGCAAAGACCGGCTGCCCACCATGTCCGCCAGCAAAAACGCTTTGATCTTCGAAATATCCCCGCTAGCAGCAAATCGCGCCGCCATCTGCCTGCTCCCGTAGCGGCTATCCGTGTTGCTCCAGGCTTGCATCGCTTCTTCGCCATCAAAAAACGCAATCCACACCGCGTGTTTTCCATGCATACCGCAAAGCAGCCTCGCCAATTCCAGCATCACCGCAGTAGACGACGCGCTGTCATCCGCTCCGACAAACGTAATGTCATGCCGCAACAGCGAATCGTAGTGTGTACCCAGCAGAATAATCGACGAGTCATCGCCAGGAATCTTCACCAAAATATTCTTCATTGGCAGCCGCCCGATGGGAGTATCCGCGTTAAACGCATCAACTTCCGTCGTGCACCCGTCGCTCTTCAACTGCGTCAATATATAGTCCTGCGTTTGCGCGATCGCTTGCGAACCCGACGGCCGCGGCCCAAACGCGACTTGCTTGGACACATGTTCGAACGCACGTTTACCGTCAAATCCACCCGTGCTCTGTGGAGCCGGAGCATCGTCTGCGCCGCCCTGACCTGCGTTCGACGCAGCTGCGCTCACGGCCGCAGGATTCCCAGCCGCACCGTTCGCCTCACCGCTGTTCGCCTTACACCCCGTTAAACTGAAAAGCCCGGCACACAAAAAAAGCGCAACGTGTGCGCTTAATTTCCACGCCGCCCACGCGTGCATCTCAAAATCACATCTCACTCCACTCGCTTTCGAACCCACCTAATGCGCCTCCGCAGCCGGAGTTCCAGCAGCCCCCGCTGCCAGCCGCCTGTTCCGTCTACCCACCACCAGCGCCGACACCCCGATCCCCGCAAAATACAAAAGCACCATCGGCGCCATCACCAGCAACATCGTTAACGCGTCCGGAGTCGGCGTAACAATCGCCGCAAGAATCGAGATCACCAGGATGGCGTATTTCGAATTAACAAATAAAAATTTCGGCGTCACAATTCCAAACAGCGTCAAAAAGAAAATCAGCACCGGCAGCTCGAATACCAGTCCCGCTCCCAGCAACACCATCAGCGTCAAATCAAAATATTCATTGATGCTGATCAGCGGTACCACTGGACCCTGAAAGCTGATCAAAAACTTCAGCACCTTCGGCAACATCATGAAATACCCGAATCCAATTCCCGCCAAAAATAAAATCACCGTAGAAAACAGAAACCCCGTCGTGGCGCTCCGTTCGTGCTTGTACAAAGCCGGCGCAACAAATAGCCAGAATTGATACAGCACCACCGGGGACGCCAGTACGATTCCCAGATAAATCGAAAGGCTGATCAACAAACTCAGAAATCCTGTGGGATTGGTGTACACCAACTGCTGCGTCAGGTGTTGGTCCGCCAGCGCCTTCAACATCGGCTTGGTGATCCACGAAACGAAATGCGGAGCCACAAACCATCCGACGCCCGCACCGATCCCCACCGCGATTAGCGAGGTAATGATTCGCTTGCGCAGCTCCACCAGGTGTTCAAAAAATGTCATCTGTCCGCCAGGATCTTCCGGCGGTGTTGTCGGCATAATCGTTGCTTCAGGCGGGTTGCTGGTCATGAGGAACATCAATACTGACTACGTGACCTGCTGTTTCACGGGCGGTTTTTGAACTGCCTCCACTTACATCCGTGTCAACGCCATCGGTTTGCGCTGCTGCTCCGTTCGCGCCTTCTGTCGTCGTCTCCGTAAAACCCGCTGTAGACCGCGCCACCGATTCCGCCACCGGCGTAACCACCAACTCCGCGGTTCCCTCCGTCACGCGCGCATCAATGGGCTCCCCAAAAGCATCCGCCACCGGACTGGCCGGCGCCGCATGATCAGTCGCGGTCGGACTAGCGCCTCCGCCAACCCAGAACTGCCCCGCCCCGCTCGCAGGCGTTTCCGCGCCAGCAGGCGTAGCAAGCGTCGCCGCCTGCACCGGCGCCTCATTCGCAGCCTTCGCCGCGGCATCCGCAGCCTTCTTGCGTTCCACCTCGCGCACCTGCCGCTCCATATCCTTCATCTCTTGCTCAAACGCCCCGCGAAAATCCGCCGACGCTTTGCGAAATTCGGCCATTAATTTCCCCAAGCTCCGCGCAAGCTCCGGCAGCTTCTGCGGCCCAAAGACCACCAGCACAATCACAAACACCACCAGCATGTGGGGAATACTTAGCATGGACTCCCTGGTAGCCGTTTTCGCGGCCATCTGCATCATAGAGAACGGTGTCAAACGCTGTCAAACCCACGCGTGGCGCGTCCAAGCTATAGAGTACGTTGTGTTACAATTGGTTGGATGCCCACTTCCCCGAGGTCCGCATGAAATCACAGTTTCGTGGCCTGGTGCTTGTAATCACAGTCCTGCTCCTATGTGCAGTCCTCGGAGCCATTTACGGACCTAATGTCCGCGCCACCAGTTCCTCGGCCGACGATTACCAGTCCGCCGTGCACGATTTCACCCGCGTCCTCGACGTGGTTCAGAACAATTACGCCGAGCCCGTCGACGTAGACAAGGCCGTCTACCAGGGCGCCATTCCCGGCATGCTGCGCATGCTTGACCCGCATTCCAATTTCTTTGATGCCAAGCAGTTTGCGTTGCTCCGCGAAGATCAGCGTGGCAAATATTACGGCGTCGGAATGGTCGTAGCCCCGCGTGAAAATCATACCGTGGTTATGGCCCCTTACGTTGGCGCACCCGCCTACAATGCTGGCCTCCGCCCCGGTGACGTCATCGTGAAGGTCGATGAAAAAGCCACCGACGGCCTCACCACCAGTGAAGTTGCCGACCTCCTCAAAGGTCCCAAGGGCACAGTCGTAAAAATCACCGTGGCCCGCGAAGGTTATTCCGAGCCGCTGGTCTTCACCGTAACGCGCGACGAAATTCCGCGACATTCCGTGGACATCGCCTTCCTGCTCAAGCCCGGCATCGGCTACATTCGCCTCTCCGGCTTCAACGAAACCACCGACCGCGAAATCGCCGAAGCCCTCAAGCAGCTCAACGCCTCGCAACTCGATGGCCTCATCTTCGACATGCGCGGCAACCCCGGCGGCCTGCTCAATGAAGCAGTGGCCGTCGGCGATATGTTCCTCGACAAAAATCAATTGATCGTCTCGCATCACGGCCGCAGTTCACCTAATCGCCCCTACTACGCGGTGCGCGGCAATCAAGGCGTAACCGTTCCGCTCGTAATTCTTGTAAACAATAATTCCGCCTCCGCCACCGAAATCGTCGCTGGCGCCGTCCAGGATCACGACCGCGGCCTCATTGTCGGCGAGACCACTTTCGGCAAAGGCCTGGTACAAACCGTCACGCCGCTCAGCGAAAACACCGGCCTCGCGCTAACTACCGCGCGTTACTACACCCCCAGCGGCCGCCTGATTCAGCGCGATTACAAATCCATCTCTCTGTACGAGTATCACTACGAGCGCAAAGTCCCCGAGCATCCCACGGAGATCAAGCTTACCGACAGCGGCCGCCAGGTCACCGGCGGCGGCGGCATCACCCCCGACATCGTCGTGGCCGCGCCCAAGCTGAACAAATTTGAAGAGTCCCTTTTCCGCGCCGACGTTTTCATCCCGGTAGAAACTGGAGTCGGCGGCTTTACGCGCTACTACCTCGGCACCAAGCCAGCCATCACCAAGCAATTTGAAGTGGACGACGCCGTCATGAAATCCTTCCGCGATTATTTGAACAAGCACAACGTCCACTACACCGAACCCGAAATGGCCGAAAATCAGGACTGGATCAAGCGCAAAATAAAACAAGAAATCTTCATGTCCGCCTTCGGCCAACAGGAAGGTTTCAAGGTATTACTCGAAGCCGACCCCCAAGTCCAAAAAGCCGTCGACAGCATTCCCCAAGCCCGCGCGCTATACCAAAACGCCCGCAAAATCGTAGCCCAGCGCACCGGCACACCGATCGATCAACCGTAGATCGGTTTTTCCTTCTGTTATTCAGGGTGCCCAAAGCCCGACTTTTAGCCTGGGCCTTGAAATCGCAGTGTCCTTCATCCGCGCCAGATAAATCAATCTGTCGTGAGCTATACCCGACTAGCTCCGGCTCCGCGTTCTGTCTCTGCTCACTAATTTCTGCGCCGATTTGCCAGAAGTACATATCGACTAACTTCATAAGCGGATATTTTATTCCGCCAACGCACTCAATAGTACGTAAGGCCGAGTACCCGAGTTACCGTTTTTTGCATCTCACGAAACTGTCGTCGCTTTCGCAGAGAATTTACAAATAGGCTGCGCACGTGTTCAGGATAAGCAGTTTCATTCCGAGCGGCATAACTCATATGAAAATACACTTCTTAATTGCATATTTCGGTATAAGCGATAAAACCTGCTTATAAATTTCCTCTGTTTTAGAAATCGAATCTCTTTGAAATAAAAAGCAATAATTTCCTTCCTAATTTCTCTCAGCAATGGCCGCCGGATTGCTCCTCTCGTGTGCCCGCTACTTGGTGTTTGCGGCTCACCCGATCGGAGACTCGTCGTGACTAAAATAGCTTTTCAAATAATCACAGTTATTTTTCTTTTGGGGTTCTTAACTTTATGTGGAGCCGATGCTCAACAAGACGTGGCTTCACTAACCGGCGAAGTCACCGATTCTTCTGGCGCGCAAGTGGCCAACGCTTCCGTCAAAATTCTGGATACACGCACGGGATCTGAAATCGAGACGAAAACCGAGAGCGATGGCTCTTACCGTTTTCTGCGCCTTCAGCCAGGCCCTGGATACACATTAACCGTCGGCAAGGACGGATTTCAGACCTCCAGCATTACAAATCTATATCTCGCGGTCGCCACCACCCGCACGCAAAATGTTCAACTCGAGGTTGGCGGCGTGAATCAAACTGTCGAGGTCATCTCCGAAGGTTCGGTTACCCTGAACACCACCGACAGCACTATCGGCAACAATTTCGATCTGCGAGCTGTCGGTTCCCTGCCCATTGAATTCCGTGATGACCCGTCCGCATTGCTGCGCCTGCAGCCCGGCGTGGTCAACGCCCAAAGTGAACAGACTGGCGCCAACAGCGCCAGCGATCCCAGCGGCAGCCGCGATGGCTCCGTGGCCGGCGCACGCGCCGATCAAAATAACATTACCGTCGACGGCATCGACGCCACGGACTTCGCCTTCGGGCAATCCTTCAGAACCCAAGCCGCGGTTCCCGTCGAATCCGTTCAGGAATTCAGCACTCAAGTGGCGGACATCACTCCCGCCTATGGCGGTCGCGGTGGCGCTCAGACCATCATCACCACCAAGAGTGGAACAAATGACTGGCATGGTTCCGCGCACGAATACAATCGCACCGCTCTCACCGAAGCCAATACTTTTTTCAATAACGCCGCCGGCGTTCCGCGTACAAATCTGGTTCGCAACCAGTTCGGCGCGGATCTGGGCGGCCCTGTGAAACACGACAAATTGTTTTTCTTCTTCGACTATGAAGGCCGCCGCGACGCGCAACAAATAAACGAACTCCAGCTCGTGCCGTTGCCTCACGTAAAGAACGGCCAGCTCGCGTACATCAATGCCACCAGCACGGCCACCGGAAATCCTTGCCCGACCAACAGCCGTGTTACCTCGCAAGACGTCAGCACCGATTGCGTCACAATTCTTTCTGCCGCCCAGGTCGCCGCGCTCGACCCCTGCTCACAGGCCGGAGGTTGCCCCAGCTCGCCAGGCTTCGCTGCGCCGGGCGTAGCTCCAGCTCTGCTGAATTTGTTTCAGAACCGCTACCCCGCTCCTAACGATTTTGCTTCCGGAGACGGAATCAATACCGCCGGATTTCGTTTCAACGCTCCTAACCCGCTCGATGAAAATTCCTATCTTGGCCGTTTCGACTTCAACATAAGCACCAAGCACAAATTATTTGGTCGCGTGAACTTCCGCAACCAGGATTCTATTAATCAACTCATTCAATTTCCCGGTGACCCGCTCACCGGCCCGAACATCGTCCGCGATTACGCGTGGGTGATCGGCGAAACCTGGGCCATCAGCCCGAGAACCGTCAATCAACTGATCCTCGGAGAAACCAGATCCAACCTTGATCAACCTATTCTTTTCAATCCCTCCGGCGGCATGGTCGAGCTCAGCTTTTTCGGCGGCGCGCTGGCCACACCCTTTGCACGCCAAAGCCAGATCGGACACATCAGCCCGGTTCCAACTTTTCGCGACGACGTCACTTTGCTTCGCGGCCACCACACCATCCAATTCGGCGCCCAATTTAATCCCACAAAAGTTCGCAGCACCTTAACCAACAATTTTGACTTCATCCAGGAAGGCCTCGGCGGGAGCATCGCCAGCCTCCCCGCCAACCTGCGTCCCGCCAATATTCTTCAAGATCCCGGCGGCATCGCTGCAGCAAACTGGGACAACTTTTTCGTGGGCGCGCTCGGCATCATCAACAACGACCAAAGCGCCATTACCTATAACAAAAACGGCACGGTCGTTCCGCAAGGAACAGAAACGCATCGCCGCGACTATCGCTCCAATCTCTACGCTGGTTACGTGCAAGACACTTGGAAAATGCGCAGCGATTTAACCGTCACCGCCGGCGTGCGTTACCAGTTCGCGCAGGTTCCTTACGAAGTGAATGGTCTTCAGGCCAGTTTCTCGAATACCACTCTGAGCCAGATTTTGCAGACTCGTTTCGACAATGGGATCAATGGAGTTTCTGGGCCGCACGTCACCCCCGAACTCACCTATTCACTCAGCGGACAAGCAAACCCTGGCACTCCCGATTTGTATGATCCCGACAAGCTCAACTTTTCACCGCGCCTCGCCCTCGCCTGGAATCCGTCTTTCCGCGGCGGCCTGTTCGGTTCTCTCTTCGGCGATCGCAAAACCGTGCTGCGTGCGCAAGCCTCGCTGATTTACGACCAGACCGTAATCAACGCCATCACCAATCTCGAGGATCAGGGCAACTACGTCTTCGGCAATACCGTGGCCACAAATTTTGGTGGTGGCGGCGCAAATGCATCCTTGCAATCCGACCCGCGCTTTAATTCCCAGAGCGCCGTGCCCTTTCCTGTCGCCGTGCCACCCTTTACCAACACTGTTACGCCCAACGCCATCTTCAATTACGGCGTAGACAATCATCTGCACACGCCGTACTCGGAAACATTTTCTCTGGGTGTGCAGCGCGAATTGCCTGGCGGCTTCCAGGTCGAAGTCGATTTCTTTGGCCGCTACGGCCGCAGACTCTTCGCCCTGGCTGACGCCGCCCAGTTGGTCGACTTCACTGACCCAGCCTCCAAGCACACCTTCGGAGGTGATACCACCACGCTGGAAAATTTGGCGCACCAGAATGTCTCTCCTTCCAACGTCGCTCCTCTGCCCTTTTTTGAAAATCAGCTCCAGGCCGGAACTGGCCTGACCTGCCCGCAGATCAATCAACAGATCTTCGGCACGCCGTTCAACACCTGCACGCAAGCGGTCTACGCCCTCAATCAAACCGCTCTGCAGCAGGGCAACATCGGTGGCGTGGCTCTGGGCATCTTCGGTCTCGTGCCGCCCAACGTGGTCATCCCCTCGCAATTTTTTGTCAACGCTTTGGGTACCAACAAGGGCTACTCCTCCTACAACGCCATGTTCCTGACTGTGCGCAAACGTCTGTCGCATAACCTCCAACTGGATTTCAACTACACCTATTCTCATTCCATCGACAACAGCTCCGTAATCGCCAATAACAACGGCAATTTCATCTCTGGCGCAACGCAGGTACTGTGCAACGCTTACGATCTCAGCGCCTGCAAAGGCAATTCGGAGTTCGACGCCACTCATCAGATCACCAGCGACTTTGTCTATGACCTGCCCATCGGCCGTAAACAATTTCTCGCTCGAAATGCTCCTCGCTGGCTCGACGAAATCATCGGCGGGTGGCAAGCCTCCGGGATAATCACCTGGCGCACCGGACTGGCCTTGGACGCTGTCGGTGGCGGCAGTTCGTTCAGCCTCGCTGCCGACCAAGGCGTTAATTTCACTGGCTCGCCTTCCGCAGTAAGAAGCAACATCCACACTGATTCCAGTGGTCAGGTTCAGTTCTTCGCCGATCCCACGGCAGCTGCGGCCGCTTTTTCGCCCATCACGGGACTCACCGTCGGTAGCCGCGATACTCTGCGTGGCCCACACTTTTCCAATTTCGATTTGGGCGTCGCCAAAAACTTCCCCCTCTTTGGCGAAAAATACAAACTGCAGTTCCGCGCCGACGCTTTCAATGCCTTCAACCACCCGAACTTTGGTTTGCCCAATACCGGCGTAACCACCTCAACCTTCGGCGTAATCACCAACCTGGCCGGCCAGGAACCTGCCCGCGTCATGCAATTCGCGCTGCGCTTCGACTTCTAAAATCGCGGCGTTACTCAAAACCAAAAGCCTGGCACGCGGATCTCGCGCGCCAGGCTTTTCGTACCAGGAGTCCATCCGGCGAGGACTGCTGTTGCTCTTTCTTTTATCTTTACTGGAACTTCGAACCGTCGAATCTCAGATGCGTCAAATACAACTCAAATCCAGCCCCCGCTGCCTCCTCGGCCTTTTCAAGGGAATGTGTGCGATCCGCGTTGAGGAATCTGCACAAGCCTGCATCGCGCATCGCTTTAACCAAAGCGACCGCTTCTTGCACTCCCACAAACTCAATTTCACTCTCCGACACGCCCACCACAACGGCAGTATCCAGCTCACGCGCGGCCTCGCCTACAGCCTTCAATACCGTCAGTTCAGAGAAATTGAAGTGCCCCACCGCCACTCGCCGCTTCTCTGCATCTTGGAGAACCTCTCTCAGTGTCTTCATCGTAGTTCCACCTGCGTCTGCATATCATGTCGCCCAGTTCCGCTTGATGATAAAAACTGTCTTGTCGTCGATACCATCTTGTTCCCCAATCTGTCGGCGACGGTCGTCTTCTCTTAGAGCGTGCTCGAGCAACGCATTGCAGATGTCCTTTGCTGGTCGCTGGTAGTTCTCGCGCATGACTTCCTCGAGCCGCTGGCGAACTTCTCTGTCGCTGCCGTCATAAACTCCGTCTGTATAGAGAAAGAATATGTCCCCCGGACTCATCAGTGTTAGCTCGGCTATATGAGAGGTTTTCACTGGTCTCGTACGGGAATCCAGTGACAAATACCTGTTGCGATCCGGGTGATCTTCTGGGATCTGCACGCCAAGCGGAAGGAATTGCACCATCCGACTTCTGTCAATGTCCATAAACTTGCGGTATTCGGCGGAAAAGACCAAGGGAGGGGGATGTCCGAAATTCACGAATCGGAAGAACCCATAAGGGCGCACCTCACCGTATAGCATAGTCGCAATCTCCTGGGCGTTCTCTCGCTCACTCCTGCCGAGCGCATTGCGGGCCGTGACCGACAGCGCCAGCCGCAAGTTGATCCTCTCAAATAACTCTGGCGTCGTTTTTCCGCGGTGATCGAGTTCTGAAAGCATGAGTGCATGAAACGTGTCGTGGACCGTGGACGCGATTTTCGCTGAAATGATTCCATGCCCTTGGGCGTCGACCAGTAGGACTCCCGCAGTGCTGTACAACTCGCGCAGATCTTCGGCAACCCGTACCTGCTCCGAACTCCGTGCGGCTCTGTACTCTCTCTCTAGCTCTGATTTGTCGCCCGACCTTGATTTCAGCCACTCCACATGGTCGTCCACCGAATTGCGCGGCAGCGCCCCTAATGGCAGAGGCTCCAGATACTCCTGCGATCGCTTCAAGGCCCGCTGAATGCGCGCATCAATGTCGTAGCGTTGTTGAAAGTTTATGTACTCGAACAGATCGCCGCCGACCGTTCCTGCGGGAATGGAAGAACCGTACATCTCGATGCCCTGCAGATGCGGGATCGCACCCTCCACGGGCATGAGTCGCTTGCGCAGATATTCATCAATGGTCGGAGGAGTGTAGGGTGTGCTCATAGCAAAATCTCGGGAGGAATCCCCGACGTCCGTCGAGCTTGATTCCCCTCCCTGAGGATGCACTCGGTGTGAGTTGGTTTTAAAGCTACCTCGCTAACTGCGTAGTTTACACGTCAATCAGAGCACATTTTTTGTCGGCTTTAGTTTTCGCTACCGGACCACGTTGACTAGCTCCCAGATTCGCGCGAGATGGTGGTCATCGTGTTCGGCGACAAAATACAAGTGGTCTACAAGACGCATTGGCGTCTTCAAACGCGGGTGTGGAATGGTGCGAGCAAATAGTGGTGGGTCCAACTCGTCCACACGTTTCAGCAGTCTTTCTCGTGCAGCGCGGAACGCAGCCAGAATCTGTTCTAGTGGGCGCGCGTTGTGGTTCGCTTCGTCGGTTTTTCGATTCTTCAAGTCTGCCACGATGAGTTGGACGCTGGCCGCCACGTAATCGTCCACTCGTGTCAGCCACAGTGGTTCGAGGTCCAGCAAGTGACCGGCGTGTTCCTGGGCCGACCACTTTTCTTGCGTTTTCTCGATCAGGGTTTTGTTAGAACGTCCGCGAAGCGCCTCTTCAAGTCTGGCCGGAGTTCCGCGCAGACGTGCGCACAGGTTCGGTCGCAGCTCGAGCGGAAATGAAAACTCGAACTTGCGTTCAAACCACAATGGGATCTGACTCATGGATTCGGTCGAATTAGAGCATGGTTTGTCTTGCGCTGGCCAGTCCCGTAGCGAACACCTGCGACGCCGGAGGCGGCGTCCAAACGAGGGCACAGCACTAATCCTTCAACATTTCCTTGTGACGGCGCAGCGCTAAACCGAGACGCGTGGCTCGCAAATACCCGCCAGTAGATAGTGTCTCGGTCACAAACCCCTGAATATCGTAAGGTTCATTGCTCTTCGCCAACACAAACGTGAAGCGTCCCGGCCTTGAAGCAAATCCGTCATTTCCACGTTGTCGGAGGCATTGACAGAAAGGAACGCTTGCACGGTTTTCCGATGCATCTTTCCGTAGCCGGGACACCTTCGGAGGGCGTAATGGCGGGGCCAACAGAATTCCAAGGATCCAGATCAGCCACTTCTTTCACCAAACGCAACCTACTCATCATTACCAGAGCGTCAGCAGAAACCGCCAAAAGGAGCCAAGCTTGTCCCGCGGCCGCGGCCTCGGCGATTTGAGGTTGACGCGAGATTGCGGCGGGCGTATGGTTTTGCGCAGAAATGGAATTGAAATCGGAAATTCCGATTCAATTAGGTTTTGTCTGCAATGAAAGGTTGGGAAAACATTATCGAGCCAAGTTGGACTTTTCTTCCGCGGGGAGCAGGTCCTGGTCGCGCGGGTTTTGTTAGAAGTGGTTGAGACAGGACCAGAAGCCAAGGTCCGGTTTCATTCCTGCTGCTGCACCCCTCGTATATTGGTCAAATCACGAGGTGAGGAGTAGACAAGATGCAATTCGGAAAATTTCATGGGTGGGCATTTATCGCGCTGGGCGTCTTGTTAATGTTCGTTCAGGGGGTAATTTGGCTTCCGATTCTGTTGTCAGTGGAGAATCCGCACAGGCCCGGCGCGGTCCCCCCCGTGACGACTCCTCTGCCTTGCATCGTTGGTGGGCTATCCCTGATTTTTGGCGTCGTATTATATCTAACCAATCGGAACAAGCCCCAGGAGTAAGTCGTTTTCTGACGCCGAGTCCTGTGAACACAGCTAGACGAATTGTTGTGGCCTCTTTCTCTTTTTGTGTCTCCTTAGTGTCAGAAGAAGAAGCGCTTAATTTGGATCGACCAACGGGAAAAGTCGATACGCTCGGTACAGCAGGCAGGTGCCAAAGACAAGGAAAGAGTGAAGCAAGAGCCAGGCGCGCTCTCAAAATGGCAAAGTTGAAGCGGGCTGATCATGAACCTAAGCCCACAGGCAAAGCATGTATGACGCAAAGGAGGCTCAGGTGGTGATCGAAAAGTGGCGGGTGGACTACAACACGAAAAGGTTGCACAAAGCTCGGCTACAATCGGTGTAGAATGCCGCCCGACCAGAAATTCAAATCGGACATCGGGTTCAGATCCGCAGTATTGGAGGAAGGTTCATGATCGTCGGAGTTCCGCGAGAGAGCTTTCCGGGAGAGCGGCGCGTTTCGTTGGTGCCCGCGGTGATCCCTAACCTGGCGAAAGCAGGCCTCGAAGTCGTGGTGGAAACGGGAGCGGGCGTCGAAGCCGGCTACCTCGACGCCGACTTCGCTGCCAAAGGCGCGAAAATTCTTCCGCAGCGTGCCGAGGTTTTCCGCGCCGCCGATATCCTCGTTCAGGTGCTCTGCTACGGCTCCAACGACCGCACCGGCGAGGCCGATGTTCCGCTTT
>Ga0210409_10004356_pt1 | contig 15306 bp, 12 predicted proteins | sample IncBWH17MmetaG_FD_161649 | JGI IMG/M metagenome (GOLD analysis project Ga0210409, IMG submission 161649) | Forest soil microbial communities from Barre Woods Harvard Forest LTER site, Petersham, Massachusetts, United States - Inc-BW-H-17-M | ecosystem: Environmental > Terrestrial > Soil >...
GTCATCTTTTCGTCGAGAATGAACGAGAAACCCGCCCCGACATGCGCGCACAACGACTCGCACACTGTGCAGTGCCACCGCAGCCGGCCGTTAGACGTATCCATGAGGCTGATCGTGACGACAGGCGGGGATTCAGTTTCGCCCGGCGTCGGAGGGAACTTAAGGCGGAACAAATCCTCACTCAAGCACACGTCTTCCTCGATGCGAAAATCCCAGTTATCCCCAGCCCGCAGCAACTTCGGCCCGTCGCTTCCCAGCAGCTTGAGCGTCTGAGGGTACGACAGCCGCGAGAGCCTGTCGATGAGCGTTAGTTCTGTGCTCTTCTTGGCAGAGCTGGAATCAACTTGCGACATGGCAGATCCACCCTTCCTTAATACAGCGGGCCCTAATCAACTGCTGCAAGGGCGCTGCCGATCAGAGTCGCTTCTTGTGGAAATCCTCGATAACTTTCAGCGCTTGCTTGTAGTCATGACAATGAATTCCGTTGTGCCATTTTTTGCCAATCACGAGTTTTGCGCTCGATGGCCACCATTCGGCCAGGAAACCTCCGTCCGTGATCTGCCAATGATGCCCTTCGTTGGTTATCCTTAGCGTCAGCCCCCGCTCACCACACCACCGGCGAATGTTGGCCTCCTGTTCCAGATTTGCGCTTAGACGACGTGCATGGCGCATTCTGAAGTCCTCGCCTCGGTAGTACGGAACGATACGGCTCCTGCCAGCCCTCACACTGTCGGGAATCGATCTTTTTCGACTCATTCGTGGACGTCCCCTCTTCAAGCTTACTTAGTAACGAAAGTCGGGGCCCGTTAGAGAAGGTCCAGTCTACTGGACTAGGGTTAGCTTCTCAAAATAGGACCAGCTATCGATCGGGAGGAGGCCGTCATCGAAAGCGACAGCAGGGCTAGGCGCCTCCCAGCGCTGAGGTGTGGACATTGTGTCACAACGAGCCATGTTGGCGGCGCGCCAAGGATCGCGGGATTGCATTCGCATACCATCAAAATCCTTCGCAACTGCGTCAGCAAGAATCGCAGCATAATCCAGGTTCCACTTTAGTTTCAAGCTCTGCGAATCTGTGGGATCTGTGGATCTGTGGAAAGGGTGCGCGGAGACCAGCGCCGCCGGCACCGTCGAATAGGTTTGCAAAGATGGATCGGTTTCGAGCCTGTCGGTATGCCTTAGGAGCGCATTGAACACGATGCCTCCCTCGCGCACGATCATCTGGGCGCACTCTAGTGTGGCCGCCTGACTGTCCGGAACAGGAAGTTCCGTAAGAAATTGAACGGATTCTGCTCTCGCATGTCCACGAGCAAGTCTGGCACCACGCCAAGTTCCAAAGTGGTGCCGGCTTTGTTTGCCTCGAGCGGAACGGAGCTGAGTCGTATTCCTCCAAAGATAAGGCGGTTCTCTCCTTTGAGGTGCCTGATCTAAACCCGCACCCTCTATAAACCAAACCCAAAAGAGTGCGGCACCCAAAGTCACTTCGCACGCTATTCTGTCGGCCACCGCCTATTTAATGGAATTATTCTTGATTTGAAGATGAACCGCTCTGTTTGAGAAGCTGTCGATGCACTCTGGACCACACAAGGAGGGCATAGAAAAGAATCGAAGAGACAATTGCTACTATAGCCGCTCCTATGAAGTGAACTGCCTCGTGGCCCGATGGGGCCAACCTGTCAGCGATGGCGTTCGACGGGGCTGCCAGAAAATCAAACAATCTTGCGAGCCGCGGAAAGCGTTGAGAATTCTCCCCATAAGCAACCGAGGCCACGATACCTAAGATGAAGTTCAATGCGACGGAAACTGCCAGCGCTGTAAGTAGATTTCGGTACCTTCTCGTTGATTTCATTCCCCCTCCGATCTAGATCAGATACCGCACGCTGCGGGTTTCCTAAACTACCCCTTCACTCTCGGCGATCCCCGTATAGCGGACCCGGATGAGTACTTCGTTGATGCCGATGGCCGGCTCCGGAATGTTTTCGAGCCAGCGACGACGCTCTGCCTTGCTCTCAACCAACGTCTTCATTGGGACCCTCCTGGATGGTATTCGCGCTCCGTATGGTCTTTCAGTTGTTCACGGTAGAAGTAGACCTCACGCAGGTTCCCGGTGCTATACCGCTCGGCCTGATCATCGAAGTGCAGCGACTCCGGGTGACCGCTCTCGCCTCCCGCGGTCACCGCTCTTGCACTCACCTTGTCTCCGAACTCCACCACGGCGACAAAGCTGTTGCCGCTGGTCCCGTACCAGCACTGGGTTCCGGTATACTGCCGCGCCGCGAACGAGGCCAGCGATCCCCATTGCGAATAAGTGAAGGGGACCGGAATGCTCGGGCCGGCATCGCTGAAGGGCTGGACGATATCTCCGTTCAACCGCTGAAACCGATTGATTCTTCCCCAGGGTGTGCGCCAGGTCCCGAAGTCCGCGGCCAACTTGTCTGAGGCTGCGGCTAGTGAGGCGAGCAGAGCGTCCGCAGGTACTCGCGTCGCTACCCACTCCTCACTCGGCATCAGCGCTTCGCGCGCTGGCCGGGCCGCGGTCTTCATTATTTCGGTACCCCAGTAGACAGCAACCGAAGTCGCCACCGAGTCGGCGCTGCAGCGGTCGTCCCACGCATGCAAGAGCGCAATCTGATCGGCAAGCCGCCGCTGGAGCGGCGCGTCTGCAGGGAGCTCATCGTACGCTGCGGTCAGGACCGGGATTGTCCGAGCAAACCACGGCAGATAGGCGTCGTATGCCGCATGCATGAGGCCATCCAGCGTGAAATCTTGACGCGGTGTCCCACCGGGAGCCAGCACCCGTATCGCGTGCAGCCCGCGCGCCGACTCGATTCCCCGCTCCACGTAGGCAGGGTAGGCGCTCTTCCGCAAAGAACTTCCCCCCGCACCGTTCCAAGGTGAATCGTTCACGTTGAATACGTACCCGCTCTTCGGATTGAGCAAATGTGGCACCTGGTCAACCGTCATCAATCCCTGCCAGTTCGTCGCAGGATCGCTCCCATCGACCGGTTTCGTGTAATCGAATCGAGTGTTACGAATGGGAATGAAGTTGCCATGCCAGTAGGCGATGTCGCCATCTGCATCCGCAAAGATCGTGTTGTTGGAGGAGTTCGCCCGCAGCTCCATCGTTTTCTTGTATTCGGCATAATTCCGCGCCTTGGTCCTCAGGTAGCTCTGCTCAAGGGCGGGCACGGGAATATTCATGAGCTGGATGGTGACCCAATGACCGCCCTCCTGCGCGATCACCGGTCCATGCACGGTGTACATCGCCGTGAACGTCCGCGAAGCCAGCCCGTGAGGTGTTTTATATTGGATCGTGATTTGCTTCGTGGTAAAAGGCCGGCGCTCGCCGCCATATTGGTAGCTCAGTTTGTTGCCATCGTGAATGACCTTCTCCAGATACTCATCCACGGCATCCACGTTGCTAGATGTATGCATCCATCCCGCATGGTCGTTGAAACCCTGGTAGATAAAGAACTGGCCCCACGTCACCGCCCCGTAAGCATCGAGGCCTTCATCGCTCGCCATCTGGAGCTCGCTGCGGAAGAAGAACGAGGTATGGGGGTTGATGAGTAGGAGAGCATGGTGATCGAGGGTATTGTTGGGCGCAATTGCAAATCCATTCGACCCACCGGGCTCTGGCTCAGACTGATCGGAATCGCGCAGTGATTCGCTCAAGGAGGGATCCAGGCGGCTCATCGCGCCGGCGCCCAACTTACGCGAGTCATAGAAGGCCTGCAGCTTCTTCAGGTCGACTCGCTCGATGTCGCCGCCGATGCTGCCCTCGGTAAACGAGAGCGCCATCCAGGGCTCGAATCGCGTTAGCACCTTCGGCCTTGTCTCAGGATGCCCAGCCAGGTAGAAATTAATTCCGTCTGCCCACGCATCCATCAGCCCCTTGAGCCATTCCGGGCTAGCAGCATAATCGCGTTTAAGCTCTGCAGGATCCAGAAACAGCCGTTGACGGAGATCATGCCAGACTGCATCTTCTCCCTCGGCCTCAGCCGTCCGCCCGAGCGAGGTGAGGTAATTCGTCTCCACCCGGTTAAAGTCATCCTCGCACTGCGCGTAAATCATCCCGAACACGGCATCGGAATCGGTCTTCCCGTAGACATGGGCGATGCCCCAATCATCTCTGATTATGGTGACGTGTTTTGCCTCCTGCGCCCATCGCACGGCATCCCGCTCTGGAGGCAACGCTGCTGCCGACTGCGCGATTGCACCTGCAATAAGAACCGATGGCACCAGCGTCGTAACGAAGCTTCTCTTCATTCGCTGACCGCGCAGTTCAATTCTTTCCGCACGATGAATCCTTCCGTGGTTAGTGGCTCACCAGACTACAGAAGTTGATGAACAATTGACAAGCTTCGGCGCTTTCAATCTTGAGCTTTGCTTCCGCCTCAGGTCAGCAGAGACACTGTTTATCAAGGTTTGGTGGGCTTGAACCAGCGATTGGTGGTACCAAATCGACAGTCTGCGAGGGAGTAAATGCCCAGAAACCGAACCGTGGCAATGGCGTCCACAGAAAAGGGTATCCACATGCCGTTCACGGCGGCGAATTGCACGGTGATGTGGTGGTCTTTGATCCAGAGAGGACGACTCTTGCATTCGCGACTTCACGCCGGTTTATCCGGCGCACTCCAACTGCCTCCAAAACTCGGGTTTTTATAGGGAATTTTGGGGTAGGAAGCCCGTAAACTCAACTGCATCAACAGGGTTTATGGAGCGGGCGATGGGAATCGAACCCACGTCCGAAGCTTGGGAAGCTCTAAATAATACCCTGAAAGCGATTGATCTGGCGGCATTCAGCTTTCTGAGCGACGACCCTAATTGGAAACTAGATGGAAACCGAAACTGGTACCACGCCCAAATTCAATCGGTTCCCTTGCCGCTAATCTCCCCGGAACACGGCCTGTAAGGCGTCTGGATTCTCGGCGACCGCGCCTATTGTTGGAAAATGCTAGCAAATTTCGGCACGCGTCACAGATGCAAAGGTGTTTATGACGCTTCCTAAGGAGTATCGCGTCACTGGTAATAGCGTCTATGTGAAGTGCCTCGGCAATTCGATCGTGCTCATCCACAAGACAGCCGATCGCTGGGCGGGACTGTTCGCAGCCCTCGACGAATTCCCCCGCGATTTTGTGCTTGAGCGCCGCCAGCACCAGGCGCCGCGTGCCGACCTCGACAAACTCTTCGATACGACCACGGACTGAGCCCCGTGTACCTGCTCGACACCACGGTGTGGATCGATCTGCTGTGCACCAATTCCCCCTCGATCCGTTGTGTCGCACTTTGAACGGCAGAAAGCGTCGGTTGCAATATCCAGTTCGGACGATTGCCATATGACCAATTTGATTTCAAGGTGAAGGACCGGAATATCTCCCTGGGGAGGCACATCCGCGCTGGAATATATCTTCCAGCATCGATAAATGACTCCTGCGCAGATCGTTGTTATCGCTTCATTTCGACTTTTCGCAGCGACGCTCCAAGGACTTGGCCGGGGCCCGTCTCTTGAATGAATGCCACGATTCGAATATCCGAGGAAGAGGTGTGCGGGAGGTTGAGTTTCACGCGGAAATCTTGACGGAAGCTTTTTCCCTTCTGTAGCTTGCCGACTTTGGTGATTTCTAATACGACTGCGACATGGACAAGGTGTCGGCCGCGATTTTCTCCGTCTGAGACCTGGGACTCAACATGATCAAGCGCCACAGCGACATAAACATCAGCGCTGTGTTGTTCAGGACCGCTTTCCGCTTCGATGGCTCCTTGAACGATTGCCGGCTTGTTTCCTTCGATCGTCGCCGATGTAATGCGTACAGGAACCTTTGAAACCGCGACCGCTTTCTGAAAGATTTGACTGGCTTGTGCAGGGTCATTTAATCGTAGTTCAGCGGTTCCATCGATGAATATTTGCGGTGTGTATGCGGTCTTCAAACCAAGAGCGCGGACATAACTGTTCTGGCGGCCAGTTATCGATGCCGATGAGTAGGGATCCGTCCAACCGTCGTGGTTCCAGTAATCGACGTGTTCGCTGAGGACAATCAGTTGTGCACCGGGGACCGGCTGCAGACTGTCCATTTTCTCTAGCGTGACATCCGCGGGAGGACAACTGGAACAACCTTCCGAGGTGAACAGCTCCACCAGAATGGGAGCAGCTGCGCCGGTTGCAGTAGCGTGATTTCCAGTGAGGGCCACGCTGGATCCCATGCAGATCAAACCCGCAAAACACGCACGGAGCGAGTGTTTTCCCATCCGGACGGAAACACTCTCGGCAGTTGTATTGGTACCAGTAATGAGCTGAATGAACGAAGTTTTCACGATGAACTTCCTGGGTTGCTGGACTCAACTGCGACCAGGCGCGGACAATACCGAATGGTCTCGTCGATGCCCTTTCGACTAATGTGTACCAGTGTGGTTCAAAGTCCGGTGGGAGGAAATAACCACTAGCGTCAGTTTGCATATGACCACTATTGCAGAGTTGTTTAGTTTTGTTCCGTGAGAACCCTCTCGGCTATGAGCACGCTCTTCAGGCGCTGAACATCATCGGGTATCTCCGCCACCTTTGTGGACCCGAAACCCAGAATAAATCCTTGGCGAAGAGCCCTGCCTAAATACGCGGGCGAGAGGGGCCAAAGCCAAAGCTTCTTTAGGGCGGCGCGTTCCGCGATTTCCTGATCGTGAAATCCTCTGGGTAGTGAAACAACAAGGTGCATGCCGGCCTGTGCTCCATGGACGTGGAGGCGAGAGCCACACTGCTGGTGCAGGCTGTCAACAAGAGCGGTCCGCCGTTCGCTGTACACCAGTCGCAACCTTCGAAGATGTCGTGCGAAATGTCCCTCGCGTAGGAAGTCCGCGAGCACCGCCTGATACAAATGAGGATGAGTGAGGTCCAGAGCTTGCCTTACGGCTACAAAACGATCGACAAGGTCCGGAGGAATGACCATATAGCCCGTTCTCATGGATGGAAAAAGAACCTTGCTAAAAGTCCCGATATAGATCACACGGGAATTACTATCGAGACCCTGTAACGAAGCGATGGGCATGCTGCCATAGCGGTATTCACTGTCGTAATCGTCCTCAACTATCCAGGAACCAGAACTCTGGGCCCAATTCAGAAGTTGCAAGCGACGCGAAGCGCTCATCGTTGCTCCCAGCGGGTATTGATGTGAAGGCGCAACATAAGCAGCCCGCGCTTTGTGACAGCGCTTGATCCCGACGGTGACGTTCAGGCCGTCGGCATCTACCGGGACGGGAATCATTCGGCAACCCGCCAGAGCGAGGACCCTGCGTGTCAACCAGTAACCCGGTTCTTCGACCCACACGGGAGTCCCGGGATCCAAGAGAACCCGCGCTGAAATCTCAAGCGCTTGCTGAGAACCGGCGACAATCATGACGTGTTGCGGGTCGCAGCGGACGCCGCGCGCCGTTCTGAGATAGGTACAAATAGCGTCGCGCAACACCTCGGAACCCAGCGGGTCACCGTAATGCAAAGCGCTGGCGCTTGGATTTCGACAATGACGCATAACCAGATTCGACCAAACTTGAAATGGGAAGTACTCATAAGCGGGATGGCTAATGTTGAAGGCCCCGAAGCCGCGTACCCAAGGAGAGTTCTCGCCAGTTGGTAAATGCGCAGTGCGGCGCGCGACAGGTCGCAAGCCCCGACGCCCTTCGCCGGACGGCGAATCCCGGCGTTGCGTCGGTGCGAGTTGTTCCGGCAGAGTGCTGCATACAAACGTGCCCGAACCTGCTCGAGCCTCGAAATAGCCCTCGGCCAAAAGCTGCGCGTAGGCGGTCAAGACAGGAATTCTAGAGATCCCTAATTCGATAGCCAGAGCGCGTGTAGAGGGAATTTGCTGGCCAGCTCGCAGACCGCGTCCGACGATCATCGCACGGTAGGAATCGTAGAGTTGTCGATGCAATGGCTTCGCGATCTTGCGGTCCACAGCGATAACGGGCGAAAAAGCGCTCGGGACCTTCTTCATCTTGGCAACCAAGTGGTCATGACGGAATCGCCTCATCTGGATATTGCCCCCGACCACCACCGGGTGCAAGAGTAAAAATATAGCAGCGGGCGAGCAGAATTATTGCTAGCCATTAGGAACTTCATTGGAGCCGTTGCCTATCTTCGGCGCGACACGACGTGGCGGTGCGGATTGTGGCCGGAGCGCTTGAATAGATATCGGCTTGGCCGGTTGAGTGGATGCGTCGGGGGGTGGAAGTTAACTCGTTGTGGGAGAGGATTAAGAAATGAGATACGCAATCCGTTTGACTTTGGCAGTCCTGGTGTTGCTATGCGCGACCAGGAATGTTGTGGCGCAGAATACAAACTCCGGTGACATCCGCGGTACCGTGCTGGATACCTCGGGGGCCGTAGTCCCGGGAGTAACTGTAACGCTGACCAACATAGATACCGGCGAAACGAAAAATTTCGTCACCAACGACAACGGTATTTACGACACCGTGTCGACGCGCCCTGGGAATTACAATCTCACATTTAAGAAGGAGGGTTTCAAGCAAGTCACGCGTGGGCCCATCCAGCTCCAAGTCTCCGTCATCACTGAGGACGCGACACTAACGGTCGGCCAGGCAAGCGAGGTGGTCGTCGTCGAGTCCTCTGGCGTGCCGCTGTTGCAGACCGAAACGGCACAACTCGGCACGATTCAGGAAGCACAAACCATGGATAAGCTGCCTCAGGTAGGGGCTGGCATCACGGGCAACGACTGGGCCAACTTTAATGTCCTCCTCCCGGGAGCTGCTGGCTCTCCCACGGCGCCCATGTCGGAGGGTAGCGGCGCTTACAACGCCGGGGATGCCATCTCAATTAACGGTAATCTGCCCAATTATGCGAACTACCTGCAGGACGGAGGCGTAGTTCAGTTGCCTGTGAGCAACAACGTAGACAACACTTTGTTCTCGGCCTTATCGGAGGTCCAGATTACGACTTCGTCATTCTCGGCGCAATATGGTATCGGCGGCGCCGTTTTCAACCAAATTACCAAGAGCGGAACCAATACCTTTCATGGCTCCGCTTACGAATACTGGCAGAACTCCGTTCTGAACGCCCGACCCTTTTTCGGGATTCCGAACAGTACTGGCGGCCTTACCCCACAACCGGTAGGCTATCTCCGCTACGATCAGTACGGGGGAACGGTTGGTGGGCCCATCATAAAGTCAAAGTTCTTTTTTTTCTTCGCCGCAGACAAGGTCTACAACAACGGCGCGGCAAGTGCGACGCTGGGCACCGTTCCGACGCTGGCTGAGAGGGGCATGGGAACCGCCAATCCAGGCGCTTACGATTTCACCGGAGTCTCGACCCTATACGACCCACTGAGCTGCAATACCCCGGGTTGTACACGAACTTCTTTCGCGGCGGAAAACACCGGAGCGCTGGCTGGTGTGAATGCGATTCCTGCCAGTCGGATCGACCCTGTCGCCGCAAAGATTCTGAACCTCTATCCTTTGCCCAACGTAGGAGCCCCCGGACAGCTCACGAATAATTTCAGCACGACCCTACCAACCCCGAACCCCAATCTCCGCTATTTCGGACGTCTCGATTACACTCTTTCGCAGTCAAATACCATGAATTTTTCAATCAGCGCGAAGAACAACCCCGGGGTCAATAAGGGCGGGCCGCTCGCATGCCCGATCAACTGCTTTTCCGGGGATATAGATGGCTACAACGTGCAATATACCGACACTTGGACAATCAGTCCGACGGTTGTGAACGAATTCCGCATGGCCTATACCAAACAGGGCAACTGGTTCGTTCCTCAGACCATTGGATACGACGCCGCTACCGCTCTGGGTTTGCAATATGCCAAGGCGGACGTTCTTCCTCAGATAAACATCAACGGCGGCGGACAATGTTGTGCGGGGCTTAATCCCGGTACAAACGCGATCTATATCGAGAATCTGTATGACCCCTCGGACGTAATTACCCTGATCAAAGCGAAGCACATCTTCCATTTTGGTGTTGAGGTGCTGATGGGCCAAGGCAATACCACGCCATGGGGAAACCTCCAATCCGGTAATTTCACCTTCAGTGGGAACTACACGGCGCAAAATGGCGCTGCGACGACCACGGGAGCCGGCTTGGCTGATTTCCTGCTTGGTAATGTCCAGCAGTGGAGCGCGACCAATCAGGCCGTCTCGTACGCCCGCCTGAAAAGTCCCCAGCTGTTCGTTCAGGACGACTTTAAGGTCAAGCCAACTCTCACGGTTAACCTGGGCCTTCGTTACACGGCCACAACGGGTTTCACCGAGGTGCATAACAGCATTGGCGGCTTCGATCCGAATCTCCCGTTAGTCTACCCCTGCCCCTCTGCCCAGTTCACGAACTGCTCGTACGAGGGCTCGTTGGGTTCGATGTGGTTCGCTGGCCAGGACAATCGAAACTCACTCGAGAAGCCTATTTACAATATCTTCTTGCCGCGGGTTGGGTTTGCTTGGTCCTTCCTGCCGAACACCGTGGTGCGGGGCGGCTTCGGGATGTACTCGTATAACTTCAGTCAGGATACTTACGGACAAGGAATAGGAGCTGGCTCCCTGGGCACAAGTGCTGGTAACGCTTCGGACGTGAAGGCGGGAACTGGACCGCAACCGCTGATCTACCTTTCCTCGTCAGCCGCTACCGCTGCTTCTGTACTCAACTACGTCGTGGGCTCGCCGAGCGCCAGAGTACCTTACACGTACCTCAACCTAACATCACCGTCGAATCAGACCTACATCCCGTATAACGTTCCAGCAGGTCGCATCAACGAATGGCAGCTAAGTATCGAGCATCAATTCGGCCGGGATTTCATGGCTTCCCTGGCGTATGTGGGGAGCCACGGCATGCATCTACAATTTCCGACTGACATCAACCAAATAACCAGCCCGGCTGGTATCGCCGCAAGCTCCGCCGCTGGCGGGTTTGTTCAGGCGGACCGTCCCTATCCGGCTTGGGGTAGCCTCTCCGGCAACAATTACAACGCCATTTCAAACTACGACGCTCTTCAGGCGCAAGTAACGAAGCGCTATTCCAACGGACTGCTTTTCAGCGCGAACTTTGTCTGGTCGCACTTCCTGGACGATCAGGATTCGGGCGGATGGGGCAGCCGTGGCGGGACTCAGTACTGGCAGATCGGGAACGACCCCTCAGCCAATTACGGCAATTCCAATTTCGATATTCCCATCGCGTTCAAGGGATATGCTTCTTACGAACTGCCCTTTGGCCAAGGCAAACGGTATCTCAACAACGGCGCGGTCATGGATGTACTCGTGGGTGGATGGCGCATCGCGGGAACCTTCATCGCTCAGAGCGGGAATCCGTTCACAGTGGTAATGAATACTAACTTGAATCAGACTATTACCGGCTGCGGCCTCGGCGGCGGCTTAGGCGCCACCGCCTTCGCTTCCGGCGGCGACGTCATCAACGGATGCAATTGGTTCGCCAACGTTGTGGGCAACACCAATGGACCCAAAACTACCGCCGAGTGGTTTAATACCGCAGCGTTTGCCAGCCCCTCCGCACCAGCCACAACGAATCCAAGCGCGTTGTTCGAGTTCGGCAACGAAGGCAGGAATTCCCTCAGGGGACCAAGGTTGTCAGTTGTTAACCTGTCCCTTGCGAAGCGCTTTAGCGTCAAGGAGCGTTTCCACCTTGAGCTGCGCGCGGACTTTGTCAATGCTCTAAATCATCCGAGCCTCGGAATTCCGGGCCAAGTGTTAGGAGCGGCCAATTTCGGGGAGATAAATGCCGCAACGCAAAATGGTGGTGTTGCGGTGGCTCCCCGCAGTGGTCAATTGAGTGCCCGTTTTTCGTTCTAGCGCTGGTAGAGGAAGTTGAAGGTGGGACGGAGCTGTGCCGCCGTCCCACCGTTTCGTGCGGAAGCAAAGCTGAAATAGAGCCGCGGCGGCACATCTTCGGCTCGCACAGGCTACCACGCGCCCCAACAGCTTAAGGGATTTAATTACGCAAGGCGTCGATCCGTCCAGCATGGGATTGCTCACCCTATACGCCCACACGTTCAAAGAAGTTCGATCGGCCATCGAAGAGATCCATCGGAGTCTATAAGGATGGCCAATCGACAGTTATGGGCCGATCATCCGTGAGGCCGGTAAACCAATATCGACCCCGAGTGAGCAATTTCAGAATCAGCAAAAGTTTTGATGATGATAATTATTGAAGATCTGTGGAAAAAAACTGAATGAAAACTGAATGAAGAATTTGCCTTTCTCGCCTATTTCGGCACTCGCGCCAGTCGTAGAATCAATAAGTTACGTAGAATGAGTGGCCCGCTGGGGAACAAATCCACTCGCCCCGCTCTCATATAGAGACTTACACCGCAACTTCTTCTTGCCTTTCATCTTTCAAAACTTGTCCCGTTTCCAAGCCAGCTTAGAGCACACTGGCATCATGGCAAGCTTTATCGCAGCTAAAAGACAGTTTACTGAAGAATGGGGTATCGCGTCCTGTCTCCGTTCAGACTCTGAAGATCGCCCGCCCATTGTCGCAAGGCTCCAAAGGGCTCCAATTGGAATGAGGCGGCGGTGCTACGCCGTTTGCAGGGAAGGACTTAGAAGCTAGGGATGCAATTTCGATCCCCACCGCCCCTACCAGCTTTCTTCTTCACTGGTAAGGACCTGTCAGTTTCGCGAGTGGGCAGAAGTGGGCAATAAGAGGTTTAGCGGTCGGCTCAGAAGCGACCGCTGCACCACCGACTTGCCCAGTACCACCGAGGATAATTGCAGCGAAATTCTGATTCATAAAGAGGACCTCTGCTTCGGAAGGATGCGACAGCCCCGTTCATCCCAAGAGGGAAGCATACTTGGTATAGGTTCTAAATTAAGCCAATAAGGCATCTCTTCCTTAATTGGCGCTGTCAGGCTGATGCACTTATTGAGCGCCTTCAGGAGTCAGCGCAGACAATTAGTCCTCGGAAACGCGCAAGCAGTGACCGATCAATCGCTGGAGAGAAGCCGACTTGTCGGTACCAATCGCGGAAGGCCTCCACCACATCACTTGCGTGTGGCCGACTTTCAAGCAGTTGGCACAGGAAAACAGAATGCTGTGACGCGCTGAGTTCCTTCGCCCAATTAGCGGAGATTTTGAAATTCTGCTTCCCTAATTCATGGAGAGGAGTCTAAACTATTGCCTTGTCATCTATCGACAGGAGACACTAGATGGCTAAGCCAACCGACCTGGTCCAAGGCACGCTCGACCTCTTGATTCTGAGGACGCTCGCGCTCCAGCCCATGCACGGCTGGGGCATCGCGCAACGCATTCGCCACGTTTCGAACGAAGTCTTGCAGGTCCATCAAGGTGCGCTTTATCCCGCGCTGCATCGCCTCGAGCAACAGGGTTGGATTCGCGCCAAATGGGGTGAATCGGAAAACAATCGCCGCGCCAAATATTATTCGCTGACTCCGGACGGCGCAAAGTACCTGCGCAAGGAACAAGCGCAATGGAAGCGCCTTTCATCGGCCATTGGGCTGGTCCTGGAGATGTCTTAGGGAGCCACAACCATGCGTTGGTATTACAAATTGCCGCTTCGCCTGCGCTCGCTTTTCCGCAAGGACAAGGCGGAGCTGGATGTCATCGACGAGCTTCAGTTTCATCTGCAAAATCAAATCGACGAATTCGCGGCCCAGGGCATGAATCCCCAGGAAGCTCGCCGCGCCGCCCTGCAATCCTTGGGCGGAGTTGAACAGGTCAAGGAGGAGTGCCGCGACATGCGCCACACAAACCTGATCGAAAATTTCTTGCGAGACGTTCGCTTCGGCTTTCGCATGCTGCGCCGCAGCCCGGGATTTACCGTCTTAGCGATTCTGTGCCTTACGCTCGGCATTGGCGCCAACGCCGCCGTGTTCAGCTGGGTCGAAGGCATTCTTTTCCGTCCTTATCCCCTCGTTTCTCACCAGGAGCGCCTGGTCGCACTGGCCGGAACGGTGGGTGAGGAGAGAGACGAAACGTCATGGCCCGATCTCCTCCAGGTGCAAAGAAGCTGCACCCTGTGTGACACCCTCTTTGTCAGCTCAATCACCGGCGCGACTCTGAGCATTGGCGAGCGCGCCCAGGTCATGACCGGAAGCATCGTCTCCGCAAACTATTTTGACGCGATCGGAGTACATCCCATTTTAGGCCGTGGCTTTGAGCCAGGCGAAGACACCGGCCGCAACGCACATCCGGTCGTGGTGATCAGCTACCATCTTTGGCAGACCCGCTTCAAGGGCGATCCAGAAATCATCGGCAAGACGCAGCGCTTCGATAACGTCGTGCTCACCATTATCGGGGTCGCGCCCGAGGGGTTCTACGGGACTTTCGTCGGCCGGGGCATGGAGTTTTGGGTGCCCGTCTCGATGCTGCAGGCTTTCTACACTGGCAACGACAAACTGGAAGATCGCGGCGCGCGATGGGCGGAAGCCTATGTGCGACTCAAGCCTGGCGTGACCCGCAATCAAGCTCAACAAGAAATTTCCGCCATTGCCGCGCGGCTCGCAGCTGAATATCCGGCGACCAACCGTGGCCGCGGCATCAAGGTCTGGCCGCTGTGGGAAACGCCTTTCAATCACGCCGGTGAGCTGATGCCGATCTTCGAGATCATGGTTGTTGTCGTGATGTTTGTTCTGCTCATCGTCTGCGCCAACGTTGGGAATTTGCTTCTCGTCCGCTCATTCGCGCGCCGGCACGAGATGACGATTCGCCTCGCCATTGGCGCCGGCCGCGGCCGCTTGTTGAGGCAACTCGTTACGGAAGGCTTGCTGCTATCAGCCTGCGGCGCAGCGGGCGGCATGCTAATGGCGTACTGGTGCCGTCACGCGCTTGCTCTGCTTTTCCCGGTTCGTGGGGGAGATGTGATGTACCTGCCCGGACAAATCGACGGCCGTGTGCTCGGGCTGAGCGCGGCCATTTGCCTCGTCGTTACGCTTGCTGTTGGGTTGGTCCCCGCGTTCCAGACGCGCCACCTTGCCCTCGCCGACACGCTCAAAACCGGGGCATCCGCCGTTCTGGGCGCCCGCGGCCCAGCATGGTTCCGCTCGAGCCTCGTGGTCCTCCAAGTGACTCTCGGCTTCATCTTGCTGGTGGGCGGGGCTTTGCTGATGCAAAGCCTGCGCAAAATTCGAACCACCAGCCCGGGCTTCACCACAACGCGCGTGTTCGATACCTGGATACCTTTGGCTGCCGCCGGCTATGACGCGCCGCGCGCTAAAACTTTTCAGGATGAATTGATCCAGCGTGTCCGGGCGCTGCCCGGTGTCGAAGCGGCCGCTTACGCCCGCGTTGTTCCGCTCGGCTATGACTCGTATTCTTCGACGCCGATTGCCGTC
>Ga0210409_10004357_pt1 | contig 15303 bp, 8 predicted proteins | sample IncBWH17MmetaG_FD_161649 | JGI IMG/M metagenome (GOLD analysis project Ga0210409, IMG submission 161649) | Forest soil microbial communities from Barre Woods Harvard Forest LTER site, Petersham, Massachusetts, United States - Inc-BW-H-17-M | ecosystem: Environmental > Terrestrial > Soil >...
GTCGTGTACGAAAGCCCATGTCCGAAGGGAAAGAGCACAGTTTTCTTCTCCGCGTCATACCACTTGTAGCCGACCTTCACGCCTTCGTCGTAGGTGACCTGGAAGGGAGCCAGCCCCGTCGCAATCTGATTCCACACGTCGGGCTGCTTGTCATCAGGAATCGACTCCGGCGGAGGCTGCACCACGGTCGGATGTGGCAAGTCGGCTTCGGTCCCCGGGAACGTCAACGGAAGCTTCGCGCTGGGATTGATATCTCCGAACAATACGTTCGCCACAGCGTCCGATCCGCTGCTGCCCGCAAACCACACCTCCAGAATCGCGCTGACTTTATCGGCCCACGGCATGGTCACCGGGCCGCCGCTTTCCACCACGACGACCGTCTGTGGGTTCGCAGCGACAACCTTCGCAATCAGATCGTCCTGATGCTCGGGAAGCCCGAGACTTGGCAAGTCCATGCCCTCGCTCTCCCACTGGTAGGCAAAGATGATGACCACATCGGAGTTCTTTGCCAGAGCCGCCGCTGCGGCTGGATCCGCCCCCGAATCAAACTGCACCTTCGCCCCTGCCGCCTTCGCCCGGATCGATTTCAACGGTGACGTCGGGAACCAGACCGGCTCCAGCCATCTCGTCTGCCCCTTGCCCGGTGGCAGAATTGCGTTTCCCACCGGAGGATCAACCTGCGCCGAGCCTCCGCCCGAAATCATCCCGACATCCGCATGAGGTCCGATCACGGCGATGCTATGAACCTTGGCCGCATCCAGCGGGAGTTGCGACTTTTCATTCTTGAGCAGAACGATGCTCTGCTCCTCCAACTCGAGCGCCACTTCCAGCCCGCCCAATACATCCGGGACGCTCCTTTGCACCGGGTCATCCATCAGGCCGGTGGCAAACATCGCCCGCAAAATCCGATGCACGTGATCATCAAGTTCGGCCTGCGGCACTTTGCCGGATTCGACAGCCTTCTTCAGATCGTCTCCGTAGAAAATCCATCCCGGTTGCTCGTGATCCATGCCCGCTGCCGAAGCCTTCTCGACGCTGTGTGCGCCACCCCAGTCAGTCACCACAAATCCCTTGAAGTTCCAATCCCTCTTGAGAACGTCGGTCAGCAGATACTTGCTTTCGCAGGCGTAGTCGCCATAAACGCGGTTGTACGAACACATCACCCCCGCCGGATCGGATTCCTCGATTCCGATCTCGAACGCCAGCAGGTCGCTCTCCCGTGCCGCGCGCTTGTCGATAGTGATGTTCACCGCGTTGCGTCCACTCTCCTGATCGTTCAGGGCATAGTGCTTGATGTCGCCGAGCACATGCTGCGCCTGGATCCCTCGGATCACCGACGCCACCATCTTGCCGGCCAGCACCGGGTCTTCGCCCATGTACTCAAACGTGCGGCCATTGCGCGGCTCGCGGGTGAGGTTCACCCCTCCGCCGAGCGACATGTTGTAGCCCTGCGCGCGCAGTTCGCGCCCGATCAGCGCTCCGTATTCGAATCCGCTCTCCAAATCCCAACTCGCGGCGCCCGCCACACAAGAGGGAAGCGCTGTCGAGTAGCGCCCATTCTGGCCGCTCATACGCACCCCATAGGCTGAGTCCGACATCTGGATCGCAGGAATCTCCAGCCGCGGAATCTCCACAACGTATCCCGCGCCACCATTCGAATGCACGGCCAGCGGGCTCATGGGGCTCAGCCCCACCATCCCAGTCCCATGCAACATCGTGATCTTTTCGTCGATCGTCATCTCCTTGACGACCATCGACGCGCGCTCGTCAGGGGACAAACCGGAGTTCATCCAGCGAAGCGACTTGCCATCGGACTGAGCAGAAGCGATAGAAATGAGTGAGGGGATGAGGAACAGAAAACTGAAAAGCACAAGGCACAACTTCTGGGACGGCCTTTGCAGGGGCATCAAACTTACCTCCAGATCGTACAAAATCGATATTGTAGCAGGTTTCGCGGACTTCCCTGAAAAAGATGATATGCCCTTCGAAATACGAGGTTCGCAAGCCCATGCCGGGAAGCTTTACACTTAATTGGTGAAGATCGCCCTCGGACAGATCAATCCGACGGTCGGGGATTTCTCCGGCAACGCCGCCAAGATCATCGACTTCGCCCAACGCGCCAGGTCAGTCGGCGCCGGCTTGATACTGTTTCCCGAATTATCGGTTTGTGGGTATCCCCCGCGCGACTTAGTCGAGCGCCCCACGTTCGTCGCACGCAATCGCGAGTCGGCCGAGCGCATTGCCGCCGCCACAACGGGTATTGCTGTCATCTGCGGCTTGGTAACACCCGCTGATTCTGACACTGGCAAGTCCGCGATGAATTCCGCTGCCCTGTTGATGAATGGCAAGCTCGCGTTCCTGCAGTCGAAAATGCTGCTGCCCACCTACGACGTCTTCGACGAAATGCGCAATTTCGCCCCCGCAAAGAGCCAGCAACTCTTCCCCTTCTGCGGCAACCGCATGGCGCTCACCATCTGTGAGGATGCCTGGAACGACAAGCGATTCTGGGCGAAGCGCCTCTATACCGTGGACCCGGTCGAATCGCTTGTTCGCGAGGGTGGAAATTTTGTGCTCAATATCTCCGCCTCACCCTTCTGGATCGGCAAACGCGAATTCCGCCGCGACATGCTGGCCAGCATTGCCCGCCAGCACAAAGTTCCCGTCGCGCTCGTGAATCAAATCGGTGGCAACGACAGCCTGGTCTTTGACGGCTCCAGCCTGGTGCTCAATCGCGAAGGCAAGATCATCGCGCAGGGGCGTTCTTTTGAAGAAGACCTGATCTACTTCGATTCGCAGGATCTTTCTGGTGAGATGCACGAACAGATCCCAGGGGATGAAGCCAGCGCCTATTCCGCCCTGGTGCTGGGCACGCGCGATTACATCCGAAAATGCGGATTCCAGAAAGCCATCATCGCCCTCAGCGGGGGCATCGATTCCGCATTGACGGCCGTGATCGCCGCCGATGCCGTCGGCCCCGAAAACGTCATCGGCGTCGGCATGCCCGGACCCTACTCGTCCCAGGGTTCCATCGACGACGCACGCGCTCTGGCAAAAAATCTCGGCATCCGCTTCGAACTGCTTTCAATCAACCCAGCCTATGAGGCTTACCGCCAGACTCTGCGGGAGGTATTCGCAGGACTGAAAGAGGACGTCACAGAAGAGAACATACAGTCCCGCGCTCGGGGCATGTTGCTGATGGCGCTCTCGAACAAGTTCGGTGCCATTGTCCTCTCGACCGGCAATAAGAGTGAGCTCGGCGTAGGCTACTGCACACTGTACGGAGATATGGTCGGCGGCCTGGCGGTCATCTCCGATGTTCCGAAAACCCTCGTCTATGGCCTGGCTGAATACGTGAATTCACGCCGTTCCGTGATTCCACGCGCCTCGATCGAAAAGCCGCCCTCAGCGGAGTTGCGGCCTGATCAGAAAGACAGCGACTCGCTTCCGCCCTATGAAGTGCTCGATGCCGTTTTGGAAGACTACGTTGAAGACTCCCACGCCGCCGAGCGCATTGCCGCTGATCGTGGCATCGACATCGAAACCGTCCGGCGCGTGATCCGGATGGTCGATCGCGCCGAATACAAGCGCCAGCAAGCCGCCCCTGGGCTCAAGATCTCTCCCAAGGCTTTTGGCTACGGGCGCCGTTTTCCCATCGCTGCAAAGTCGGAAATATGATCTACGAATCTGAAGTATTCTAGTGAGTTGGAACCAAGTTTCTGCAAGATCCCAGCACTTCCAATGCGAAAGGAACCCATGCGCTTTCTGCTGAAAACAGTTTCTATTTTCCTTCTGCTCGCCGGTACCCTTGTTCTCGGCCAGGCTGCGGAGAAAACTAAACCTGCGGCCCAGCCCGCCGAGAAACTCGGAACCCACGCCACCGCCAACCTTCCCTCAGAAGCAACCGTCGAGTCGTTCCTCCACGAACAATTCGGCTATCAAGCCGACTTGAGCTGGAAGATCTCCAGCATCAAGCCTTCGCCGATTGAAGGACTGGCCGAAGTCACGGTCGTGCTTGCTAACCAGCAGGGTCAGCAGTTGTCGCGCTTCTACGTCTCGCCCGATGGCCAGCACGCCCTGATTGGCGACATCATTCCTTTCGGCGCCAGGCCATTCGACCCTGCCAATAAGGCCTTGGACAAGGGAATCAGCGGCCCGTCTCGCGGCCCCAAAGACGCACCGGTGACCATCGTAGAGTTCGGAGATCTGCAGTGTCCCGCGTGCAAGGCCGCGCAGCCCACCATCGAGGCGCTCGTCGCCGCCGAGCCGCAGGCTCGATTCGTCTTTCAGAGCTTCCCCCTCGAGATGCATAACTGGGCGGCCAAGGGCGCCGCATACGCCGATTGCGTGGGCCGTGCCTCGAACGATGCCTTCTGGAAATTTCTCTCCAAGACCTACGAGACGCAAGCGGAGATTACCGCCGAGAACGCCGACGAAAAACTCACCGCGCTCGCCGATGGGGCAGGCGTCAGGGGCTCTGAGATCGCCGCTTGTGCCACCCAACCGGAAACGAAAGCGCGCATTGATGCCTCCATCGCTCTTGGCAAGAAAGTCGACGTGAGCGGCACGCCTACGCTCTTCATCAATGGCCGCAAGATCGGCAGCTTCGATAACCGCCTGTCAGACGTTTACAAGAACCTCGTGGATTTCGCTGCGAAAGACGCGCAAAACGGAAAAGAAGCGCAAAAGTAGATTGGTGGCCGACTCAGTTGGAGCTGCCGCTGTCAAAGCTGCTGGAATCTACCGAGCAGCCTCCCGCGTCATAACTGGTTGAGTCGGCTGGGCAAGGAACAACCGCCGCTGGAGTTGTCGCTGCTGAAATCTTGCGGGCAGTCCTGAGATGATGTCGTCTGCGAAGGTTGGGAATCTTCAATCGTTGAGGACGCTTCGGAACTGTCTATGCTCTGAATCGTCTGATCGAGGATCCACGAATTCGTGTTGTTAAAGAAAACAGAGGTGGAACGCCGTGTGACTGAAGCCCGGCATCCGACGCCGGTTTTGCTATCTCTCACTCAGCCAGATCTCATTCGTGGTACGGTCGAAATTGGAAATCACATGCGGCGTGATGGCGATCATCAACTCGTCGTAGTCTATCTGCCGGGTGTTGCTCACCATAGCCATGTTAAGCCCGGGGACAAAGCCAAGCCCCGGAAGTCCGCTCATCGACCGCATATCGCTATTGGAAATCTCGCCGGCCACGAACGCAGGCTCACCGTCTTTCAGGTTGATGCTCGCTTTGTACTCGCGATTCGAGATCACCGGCACGCCGTTGTCGGATTGCCCGGTCAGCGAGCGCACCTGCAATTCAAGCTGCAGGCTGACCGTACCATCGGCGTGAATGGTGGGCTTCGCCTTCAGGTTCAGTCCAAGATCCTCGTAGCTGACGGACGGAATTGGCGGAATATAAGTCTGATTCCCAAGCACCTGGGAAATCTGCGGCGAGTTGAAGATGGGCGCGTAGCTGGCATTCAATATCGGATACCGTTGCCCCAGATGGAAGTTTGCGTCGGTTCCCTGGCCGGCACGCATCGACACATCGTCGAGACTGCGCACCCACGATTCGTTCAGCGAAAGCTGTGCCGCTAACTGATCGAGGCTCAAGCCCATGAACGTGAGCCCGCCGCCGAACGTCGCCAGCGGCTGGCTGAAGATTGAACTCTGCTGCCCGGTGAGCTGCGAGAGCAACCCGGCGAGTGACGTGCTGCCCGCCTGGTTGATTCCACCCGACGCAATTAACTGATTGATCAGATCCTGTATGTTTTGTCCGCCCAACCCTAGCAGTGCCGCAGCCGGGATGTTGAACATGTTGAACGTATTCGGAATGTGCACGCCCATATTGCGCGTGAGCATGTGACTGATCTGGTAGACGCGTACATCGATCATCACCTGCGGCTTGGGATTACCGAGTTGGTCCAACAGCCGGGCGCAGGCCTCGACCGCGCGCTGCGGTCCACGCACTTCCAGGACATCGGCAGTTTGCCCCGAACTCAGGTTGCGCAGATCGAAAATTTGCCGCATCGTATTCACGATGTCGGTCGCTTCCTGCGGTGTCGAATGCGGCGGCAGAATGAATTTCCGCAGTGACATGCGGTCGTATTGCCTGTGGTTCTCAGCGTTGTCGGCAAGGATCAGCATCTGATGAGAGTCGAGAGCCGCCCACATCGTCTTGCTTACTTTGCAGGCCAGGTTCAGCGCCGTAAAAAAATCCACATTATCTACATTGAAGCGCACCTGGCGCGTCGCCACCGAATCGTCAAATTGGACCGTAATCTTGTATGCCGACCCCAGTTCGCTAAACAACGACTTCACATCACCGCCAAAATGAAATGTGGCCACGTCGTTGGTCGGCTCGAGATGGATCTCCTCGGACTCTCCCCACCGCCCAGACACCTTCGATTGCAGTATCGGTGCAAACTGACGTGTAGCCTCCTCCAACCGCTCCTGGGCAAACTGATTGTCCGGATCCAGAGCGAGCGCCGCGCGGAATTCAGCGGCAGCCCGTATTCGCGCATCCTCCAGCAACAGAGCATTCCCATGCTGAATGTGGTCGAACACCAGCTTTGATCGAAGCACTTCGCGCGCAGTCAGATACTCCCGATTTTGTGGAACCAACCGCGTCGCTTCTTCGAATTGCGCAAGCGCCTCTTCAAACCGCTGGCCTTTGTGCAGTTTGATGCCACACTTGAAGGCTTCTTGTGCATCTTTGAGGTCTTTCTTGGTCGTGATGCAACTGACTCCACCGGGAACTCCATTGCTGCAAGTCCTGGGAGCGGCCAGCGAAGGTTCATCGGCCAGCGCGAACGACGCACCAATCAGTGGGGCCAGTAGCCCGGCCGCCAAGATGGACCACTTAAAGGACATCGTTGTTGATTTTATCGTGCTTCCGTTCTTGCGGATCAGTGGCCGGTAGTCCGTAGTACCTTTGGTCACATCCCAAGAACGCAAAAGATCCAAGGTCTTGCATCACCAGAAATGTTTCGATCGAGATCCCGAGGGTGCCCCACCCTTGTCGCGTTTTGTGCGACAGGGTGGGGATTTAGACTCTATTTTTACATCGGTAACCGTTGCGGAACGATATGCAACCTAGGTCAACATCAACCGCTCGATCTTCTGCGCCTTCCCGCTCGTTTCGTCACACTCGATGACCACAGCGCACAACCGCACATCACCAGTCGCGGGCTCAAACCGCACCGGCATTCCATTCAGGAACTTGCCCACGACCAGTTCCTTCTTAACGCCGATTACTCCGTCATAAGGCCCGCTCATTCCAACGTCAGTGATGTATGCCGTTCCATTCGGCAGTACCCGTTCATCCGCCGTGGGCACATGGGTATGCGTGCCCAACACCGCGGTAACTCTCCCATCCAGATACCAGCCCAGCGAAATCTTTTCCGACGTAGCCTCCGCGTGCATGTCGACAAGAATCACCTTAGCCTTGATCTTTTGTAGAAGCTGATCTGCCACTCGAAACGGATCATCGTTCGACGCCATGAACACGCGCCCCTGAAGATTGATCACCGCATAGGGCACCTTCCCTTTCATGCCTTCGTACAGACCGGATCCCGGCATGTCCGCCGGATAGTTGGCCGGACGCAATACGCGTCGCGCGGGTCCGTGTCCGTTTCCCTCAACTATCTGGAAGTAGTCGACGATCTCGCGCTTGTCCCAAACGTGATTCCCGGTGGTAATGACGTCAATGTTCAGTTCGAACAATTCCTCGGCAAGTGCCGGGGTAATGCCGAAGCCAGCCGCAGAGTTCTCCCCGTTCGCAACAATAAGATTGATGCCGCGATCGCGCACGATCTGCGGCAACCGGTCCTTTACGATCGTTCGTCCCGGCCGTCCAAAAATGTCCCCAATAAAAAGAATGCGCATACGATGCCCAAAATTCGATAGTAACAGAGAATGTGGGGACAGCCGCCATCGGCTGTCCGTCGAGCAAAGCTCGACGAGGTTTCCTCGACGGCGACACGAAACTTATAATGGGTGGTCTTGAAAGGGTTCGGCTTTAGCCGCGCCGCCCACAGTCAGAAATAATGCGGGCTTCAGCCCCTGAGGGAATTACTCTGGCAACTTCGGCAAATCCGCCCGTGCCAACACCGATCCCCAGGCATCGATCACGTACACGTCAGTCCACTGCGTCCCAGGTTTTCGCCTGGCCACCAGGTCCGCGAGTGCGAAGACCACGGTAGTCCGAGGAGAAGTACATCCGGTCAACTGCCGAACTTCCTCCCCGCGATCTTCAGTATCCGAGAGTTCTCCAAGTCGTATCATCTCTTTCCGCCCTGGATCGGCGCGCAGCACCACTTCCACCGCCCCTACCAGATTCTGGCAACGCATCGGAATCTGGATCTCCCACTCCTTGGAGCCACGCTTCTTGACCAACGGTGAATCAGCGAACACGACGACTGGCGGATTTCCTCCCGGAGATGCGTACCACTCACGCCATCGGTGCTCAAATTCGATGCTCGCCTTGGTGTATGCTCCGCCCAACTCGTGGTCTCGTTCCTCCCAGCACGGATGCATTGCGTACAACGATGCAGTCTTAGGCCCGCCGCTGCGCGCGTGCAGCAGATGGTGCAGCGCGGGCACGAAATCTGGATGGTACCCGGCCCGCGCCATCAGCATCAGCCCTTCACGGTCGGCCTCCAGTTCCATCTGCCGACAAAACCGTCCCAGGTCCGCTGAGGCCTTTTCCGAACTACTCCAGTTCGCCTGCGGAGCGCCGGAATCCCCCAGCACGATATTCTGGCTGCCGCTAGTCTCCAGGACCCTCTCATACAGGTATCGCCGTGCCCAGTCGCGGCGCACGACATGCGCGATCTCGTGGGACAGGATTGCGGCCCAGAGTCCGGCGCTCGGTCCCGCCATCTTCGCCAGCCCAGTCTCGACGTAGACGGTCCCATCGGGCGACGAATACGCGTTGAGCTGCTCGTTTTCAACGATTCTCAGCTGCCAGCGGACCTTGCTCCTGGAAGCAGGTTGCACCTCCGGCAGCAACCGTTCGAACACCAGTCGGCCGGTGGCGTAGTGCCCGGCAGCGGCCACGCTCTGCACCATCAGTTCGGGCCGCAACCGCGCCGCAGTTTCGATGTCAAGCTTGAATTGGGAGGGAACTTCGGGAATATCCGCGACCTGCCCGACCGCCGGAAGGGTCCACAGCACACAAACGCAGATTGAAAAATGGAACCGCGATCGCTTGGTTCCTGTAGCTGTCACGTCGTACCCCTTCGGAGAACCATCTCCTACGTCGGATTATGCTCCTTCTGGAATGGGCTGGAGGAAGAAAAGTGCAGGACCTACCAATTCGGGAGCTCATCCAGGAAAGATTGCGACTCTAATTCGAGTTCGAAGCGAGTTCGGCGCTCCGCAGGAAATCAAAATTCCCCGCCGGATTCAGCCGCAGATTCCGCACCCGCTTCGTATGCACCATGACATTGTCGAGATACCACAAATTAATGTATGGCAGATCCTCAGCCAAAATGCTCTGCACCTCGGCATACAGCGGCTTGCGCGCCTTCGGATCGACCTCGCGTCGCGCCTTGTCGATCAGCGTATCGACCTTGGGGTTGGAATAGTAGTTGCGGTTGGCCCCGTTCGGCGGAAACTTCGAAGAGTGAAACGCATAGTCAAAGATGTCCGGATCTTCATTCCCGCCGATCCAGCGCAGTCCATACATCTGAAACGCGCCATGCTGCACGTCATAAAAAAACGTGGCTGATTCGAAGCTCCGAATATCGAGAGCGATTCCCACCTTGCGCAACTGCTGTTGCATTACGGCGACCATGAGGCGCGTACTCTCGATGGTCGACGTTTTCATGGTGATGTGGAACCGCACTCCATTCACTACCGGATACCCCGCCGCGTCGAGCAGTTGATTTGCCTTTGCTGTGTCGTGGTCGTAAGCCGGAACCTCACCGTTGTAAGCCCAGCTTTGTGCTGGCAAGATACTGCGCGCAGGTTGCGCCAGACCGCGCCACAGATATTCGATCATCGGCCGACGGTCAAGCGCATAGGCGATGGCCTGCCGCACCCGGACGTTCCTCAAAATCGGGTCGCGCAGATTAAATCCCAAGTATTGCACCTCCGTTCCTGCCGCCGTTTCGACGGCTAGCGATGGTTCTCGGGCGAGCGTGAGAACGGTATCGGGTGTGAGCGAGTTGATCGCGATGTCCCCGCTCCCCTTGCGCAACTCCAGTGCCTCGGTCGTCTCATCCGGCACAACTGCAAAACGTACGCGCGCCAGCTTCGGTGGACCGCCCCAGTACTCATCGTTCCGTTCAATCGTGACTTCACGGTCGGTCTCGGCGCTGACGAACTTGAAGGGCCCGGACCCGATCGGATGCTCCGTGATCTCATCACCGCTGCCGTAAGGCACAATCCCCATCGCCCCGTCGGAGAGATTCCACAGCAGCGTCGCGTCGGGCTCTCTCATCTTGAAGATGACGGTGTTCTCGTCCGGCGCGTCGATTCGATCGACATATTTGTAAACGGCGGCTTTGGTGCTACGGATCTTGCCCTGTAGCAGCGAATCGAAGGTCCACTTCACGTCCCCCGAAGTCAGCGCACGCCCGTCGTGAAACTTCACCCCCGTGTGCAGATGAAACACATAGGTCTGCGGATCGGGAACGTCCCACCGCTCCGCCAAGCCGGGCGCGACATTGAGATCGTCGCCACGCGATAGCAGATCATCGAAGATCAAATTATCGATTCTCTCCGACTGCGCATCGATCCCCACGCGCGGATCCAGATTCGTCGGACTCGACTCAATCAGCATGACCAAAGTGTCCGCATCCGGCTTGGAAGAGCAGGAGAGAAGCGGGAAGAGCAAAGTAAAGACGAAGAGCAGAGTAGAGAAGAAGATCGCACCGCGTCCGATAGTCCGTCGTAGCGCCGGCATCCTGCCGACTGTGGCGGGGGCATCTTGCCCCCGCCGCTGGTATCGCAACGAAGCCCAGGTCCCGAAGGAAAAGCCCAGGGGCGCAAGGCGCGAGCCGTCACGCATACGAAATCTTCCCCAGCACAGCCCCTCGTTTCGCGCCCGTAGCCGAAGGCACATTGGAAGCCCGCCGATTCCAAGTCTCATAAGCCAGCACCGCAAAGGCCACCGCTTCCTTCGCCTCAGATGGCAGACCGAACTCATCCGAGAACCGCACCACAATTCCCAGAGGCGCCAGCAGTTCCGCCAGCATCCCGACCAGCGTCGCATTCCGCGCCCCCCCGCCAGAAAGAATAATCTCGCGAAAACCCGCGCTCTTGAGGGTGCCCCACCCTTGTCGCGATTTGTGCGACAGGGTGGGGTCTTTGACTTTGAAGTTTCCGGTCAGAACGTACCGCTGCACCGCCTCCGCGATCGACCGTGCAGTCAAAGCCGTAGCCGTGGCAACCACGTCCTGCTTGCGCGCTCCACGGCACGCCCGCAGAAATTCCGCCGCAAACTCCCGCCCAAACTCCTCCCGCCCCGCAGTCTTTGGAGGCTTCGCCCGAAAGAATGCACCTTTCAAAATTAGCGCAAGAACAGGCCCCATCAGTTCTCCGGACGCCGCAATCTTCCCATCACGATCGAACGCCTTCCCGAATAGTTCCTGCGTGACCGCATCGATCACCATGTTCCCCGGCCCAATATCAAACGCGAAGACCTCTTCGGAACGCGCGCCCGCCGGAATCGCCGTCAGGTTTGCGATCCCGCCAATGTTCTGCACAATCCGCCCAATCCGCGCATCGCGAAACCACAGATAATCAAGATAAGGAACCAGTGGCGCACCCTTGCCACCAGCAGCCATATCGGCAGGACGAAAATCCGACACCACGGGCACTCCCACCCGCGTCGCAATAACAGCCCCTTCGCCTGTTTGCCATGTAGTGCAAATCTTGCGCCCCAGAAAACTCTGAGCCCCGCCTTGATGATAAAGAGTCTGCCCGTGACAACCGACCAGATCCGCCTTCACGCTAAATCGCCGCTGCGCGACCAACACCGCGTCAGCATAAAGTTCGCCTAGCAGAAAATTGAGCCGAGCCAGATCCGCAACCCGCGCCTGTTCGGCGTTCATCGCAGCGAGTATGCCAGCGCGAACCTTCGCAGCATATGGAAAGTGCATGTGGCCCAGAAGCCTGATCGTGTGGCCACGGGCGCCCCGCCCGTGCGCTTTAGATCCGGCGATGTGGACCAGCGCCACATCGATCCCATCCGCCGACGTCCCGCTCATCACTCCGGCGACGATCATCCCGCTCTTGCTCATCCGCGCCGCCGCCGATCTTCCCGCCGGCTCAATGGACCTAGCCGCACCTGTTCACCCAGTTCCCACAGATTGCGCGTCAACCTCTCGACGACAGCCGCCGTCGGGGCCTTCCCAGACGCCAGACTCTTGCCACATTTCTTCTTGAACGCAGCCACTCGCCGCGAAGATTCCGCCGCTCGCTTCGCGAATTGTTTGTCGCGTTCCGTGGCTCTGATCAAAGCTTCATAAGCATCGATGACGCGATCTTCCCGATGACAAACGAGACACAGATCTCCACCTGCCCGCACGAACTCAACTGTTGCCCCGCCCACCGGAGCTGCCGACAAGACTCCGCCCATCTCCAGATCATCCGACACCGCGAGCCCGCGGTATCCGACCTTCTTCTTCAGGATGTCCGTGATCCAGATCTTTGAAAGCGACGCAGGTGTCTTCGTCTTTGTCACCTGCGGATACGCCGCGTGCGAAACCATCACAAAAGGAAGTTGCCGCCGCAGGGCGCGGTAGGGAATCAGATCCTCAGCCCAGAGGTCCTTCAGCGATTTCTCGATCACCGGCAGTTCATGATGACTATCCAGCTTACCTTCGCCCAATCCCGGGAAATGTTTCCCACACCCAAGAACCTTTGCGTCCTTGAGCCCTGAGAGGAATTCCCGCGCATACGTCACGGTCGCGTCCGGATCGGCCGAAACCACCCTCGAACCCATGACTGGTCGCGATGTTTCAAACGCCAGATCCAGCACCGGAGCGAAATCGACATTGAATCCCAGCGCTCGGCAGTTCTCCCCGATGATCCGCCCATGGGTGCGAAACAGCCTGGGATCGTCGACCGCAAACACATCCCCCGCCGAAGGAGCGGGCCCCAGCGCATCGCGAAGCCGATCCACCGTGCCGCCTTCGAGATCAACGCAAGTAAACAATTGTGTCTCAACGCACTTCTGACACTCGCGGAGAAGATGCCACGTCTGTTCCGGGCTCTTAATATTGCGTGCGAACAGGATGACGCCCGCTGGTTGCAACCGCTTCAGCTGGGAAGCGAGCGGCGGCGTCATCTCCGTGCCGTCCAAGCCAACGATCAGCAACTGCCCAAGTTCGCGTGCCAGAAGCCCCCCTGTGAACTCTGTGTCCTATGTGGTTAGATTTCTTTCTTCAACTCCGCCAGCAGGTTCAGCGCCTCCAGCGGCGTCAGCCGGTTCAAATCCACGTCCCGCAACTTCTCCAGCACCGGCTGCGACAACGGCGTAAAAATCGTTAACTGCGCTGCCGGAGGACTCGCCCCTGGCGACAGATGTGCAGTCGCCTGCTGCTCCGCGAATTCGTGCTGCACCAGCACCTCCCGCGCCCGCTCGACCACTTCATTGGGCAGTCCCGCCAGCTTCGCGACTTCAATTCCATAACTGCGATCCGCGGCCCCAGGCTCGACCTTCCGCAGGAACACGATCCCGCCGCCCGTCTCTTTCACTGATACGTGATAATTCTTCACGCCCTCCAACTGCTCGGCCAGGTCGGTCAATTCGAAGTAGTGCGTCGCAAACAAAGTCTTCGAGCATACCCGCCCATGCAGATACTCCACCGCCGCCCAGGCGATCGCCAGCCCATCGTAGGTCGAGGTGCCGCGTCCCACCTCATCGAGGAGAATTAAGGACCGCGCCGTAGCCGTATGCAAAATCGCCGCTGTCTCCGTCATTTCGACCATGAAAGTCGAGCGCCCGCGCGCCAGATTGTCGCTCGCTCCGATGCGTGTAAACACTCGATCCACGACACTCAGCTTCGCCGACCGCGCCGGCACAAATGATCCCATCTGCGCCAGGATCACGATCAGCGCCGTCTGCCGCAAGTAAGTCGACTTGCCCCCCATGTTCGGCCCGGTCAACAGCAGAATGTTGTGAGTCGTGTCGTTCAGATAAAGATCATTCGGAACAAACCGCTCACTGCCCCCGGCCAATTCCTGCTGCTCAATCACCGCATGCCGGCCTTCGATAATCTCCAACTCGCCCGAGGTCCCGACAAACCGCGGCCGGCAATAGTTCCGCAGCGCCGCGATATGCGCCAATGACCCAAGCACGTCCACCTCAGCCAATGCCAGCGCAGTCTGCCGGATCCGCTTCGCCTCAGCGGCAATCGCGGTCCGCAACTCCGTGAACAGCCGCCGCTCGATCTCGACGATCTTCTCCTGCGCGTCGAGAATCTTCGCTTCATACTCCTTCAACTCAGGAGTGGTAAACCGCTCAGCCCCGACCAGCGTCTGCTTCCGGTCATAGTCTTGCGGCACCAGATGCAGATTGGATTTCGACACCTCGATGTAGTAGCCGAATACAGAATTGAACTTCACCTTGAGCGAGGAGATTCCCGTCCGCCCGCGCTCCCGCTGCTCGATCTGCGCCAGCACCGCCTTGCTGTTGCGCGAAAGCTCCCGCAGTTCATCGAGATCACGATCGATTCCTGCGGCAATCACGCCCCCGTCGGCAAAACTCAAGGGCGGCTCCGGCACAATCGTCTTCTCGATGCGCCCGCGTAAATCGCTTAATTCATCCAGTGCCGCATGCAGCGCGTGCAAGCGGGCAGACATCAAACGCGCTACCACTCCCTTGACTGCTGGAATTTTCCGCAACGACGCCGCCAGAGCCAGCACGTCCCGCGGATTCGCCGTTTCCAGCGTGACACGGCTCAGCAGTCGTTCCAGATCCAGTACTCCATCCAAAGCCCGACGCAATTCCTCGCGCGCGATTAGGTCCTTCACTCCCGCCTCGACCGCGTCCAGCCGCGCATTGATCTCCGCCAAATCCAGTGACGGCCGCAGCAACCACGCGCGCAGTAGCCGCTTGCCCATAGGCGTTACGGCTGCATCGATCGAGCGGAACAAAGTCACGCCCGCATCGGTCCCGGCAAACAGTGGCTCGATCAATTCCAGATTGCGAACCGTCACCGCATCGAGCACCAGGCAATTCTGTCGCTCGTACCAGCCGATCCGGTCCACGTGATCCAGCGACCCCCGCTGCGTCGACCGCACGTAATAAAGGATCGCCCCCGCCGCCGCAGCCGCCGCAGTTCGCCCAGCCAGCCCAAAGCC
>Ga0210409_10004358_pt1 | contig 15299 bp, 16 predicted proteins | sample IncBWH17MmetaG_FD_161649 | JGI IMG/M metagenome (GOLD analysis project Ga0210409, IMG submission 161649) | Forest soil microbial communities from Barre Woods Harvard Forest LTER site, Petersham, Massachusetts, United States - Inc-BW-H-17-M | ecosystem: Environmental > Terrestrial > Soil >...
GGCGCATGCTGTGTCCCGTGCCTTGCGGCCCGGCGGATACTTCTTTTTCGACGTCAATAATCGGCGAGCATTTGAGAAGATCTGGCCGGGAAGTTCGTGGGTGGAGCAACCTGGCGTCGTGCTCCTTATGCGCGGCGGGTACGACCGCGAGCGTGATCGTGGCTGGCTCAACCTCGAATGGTTTCTTCGAGAGGGAAAGCTCTGGCGGCGGCATCACGAGCACGTCGAACAAGTCGCGTGGACTTCAACGGAGATCCGCTCTGCCCTGCAGGGCGCCGGCTTCGACCAGGTGCGGGCATGGGACGCGCGCCTTTTTTCAAGAATGCCGAACATCAGCCCGGGCTGCCGCACGTTCTACCTCGCGCGGAAGGCCAGTTTGTCAAAGGATACCTCCCTGTAATACAATGATCGTTTACACCAAGTAGGCCCGGCATGTAGTGTGCTTGGGCTCCCTGATCGAGGATTTCCCCAAATGCATGCCATTATTGAAACCGGCGGAAAACAGTTTCGGGTCGCTCCGGGCGACGTGATCCGTGTCCCCAAACTGGCTGGCGATATCGGTTCTGAGGTCGCGTTCTCGAAAGTGCTGGCTATTTTCGGTGACGGCGGCGAGTTGCTGGCCGGTTCTGAGATTGGTGACCGGGCCATCAGCGGAACCATCACGGCCAACGACCGCGCCAAAAAGGTACTGGTGTTCAAATTCAAGCGGAAAAAGCAATACAAACGCACCATCGGTCATCGCCAGGATTACACCGAGGTAAAGGTCGGCGACATCGTCGCATAGGATTTTCTCATGGCACATAAAAAGGGTTTAGGCAGTTCTAAAAATGGGCGCGATTCAAATGCGCAACGCCTTGGAGTGAAAGTGTTTGGCGGGCAGTTTGTGCCGGGGGGTTCGATCATCGTGCGGCAGCGCGGCACTCGCATCAAACCGGGCGACAACGTGGGTTGGGGTAAGGACGACACCCTGTTTGCCAAGGTCACCGGCGTGGTGGAGTTTCACGATCGCGGCCGCTCGGGCAAATTCGTCAGCGTGCGCACCGCCTCCTAGTAATCCTTCGCAGCAATCATCCTTGGGCCGCCGGACCGCCTGTTTCGGGACCGGCGGTTTTTTTTGTCCGGCCATGTTTATCGACGAAGCCAAAATCTACGTTAAGGCGGGCGACGGCGGCAACGGCTGCCTGGCGTTCCGCCGGGAGAAGTATGTTCCACGCGGCGGCCCCAGCGGCGGCGATGGCGGGCGCGGCGGCGACATATATATGGTCGCCAGCGAGCACGTCAATACGCTGCTGCATTTCCGCTTCAATCCGGAACACAAAGCGCAGCGCGGCCGTCACGGCGAGGGCAGCAATTGTACCGGCCAGGAAGGCAAATCGATCGACCTCGAAGTGCCGGTCGGCACCGTAGTCTATGACGCCGATTCCGGCGAAAAGCTACATGATTTCACCCACGCTGGCGATCGTTTTCTGGTTGCCCGCGGGGGAAAAGGTGGGCGCGGCAATGCCCGTTTTGCCACCGCCACCCACCAGGCTCCTACCGAACACGAGGAGGGAAAACCTGGTATCGAGCGGCGGCTGCGGCTGGAGCTGAAGCTGCTCGCCGATGTTGGCCTGGTGGGATTTCCCAACGCGGGAAAATCCACGCTCATTTCCCGCATCTCCGCAGCGCACCCCAAGATCGCAGATTATCCGTTCACCACGCTCGAGCCCAACCTCGGCGTCGTGAAGATGGACGATTTCCGCAGTTACGTGGTGGCGGATATACCCGGCCTGATCGAGGGCGCCCACCTGGGCCACGGCCTGGGCATCCAGTTCCTGCGCCACGTCGAGCGCACCAAGCTGCTGGTCCATATGGTAGATGTCTCGGAAGCCACTGGCCGGGATCCGGTGGAAGACTTCGAAACGGTCATGCGGGAACTGGCCAGCTTCAGCGAAGACCTGGCCAAGAAGCCTATGCTATTGGTGGCGAGCAAGTTGGACGCCGCGCAGGACCCCGAGCGTGTGGCGTCACTCAAGCGCTTAGCCGCTGAAAAGAACCTGCCTTATTTCGAAATTTCGAGCGTGACGGGGCTGGGATTGGAAACGCTGAAGTACGCGATTGCCGAGCGGGTGTTGGGCCGGGAACCGGCTGCCGCGAGCTGATTTATCGCGCGCAGCAGATCTGCGTGGAAACCAGTGACGCCGGCGTAATGGAATGCTGGTGGTTGGCTGCGAAGTAATTCTGCTCCGCCAGATGCCTGTAGACGTCGCCCGCGACACCCGCGGCCATGGGACCGATGGAGGGACGTCCTCCAGTCAGCAGAACGACCACGACCAGCTTGCTGGGTCCACCTTCATTGAAGGATCCGAACCAGCCGAGGTGCGTGCGTCCTTCACTGCAGGTGCCGGTTTTCCCCATGATGGTGTCATCCTGGCGGGCGCGGCGCGCGGTGCCGTATTCTACGGCGCCCTGCATGCCCGGTTTGATCTCTGGAATCAGATCGGCGATTTCGAGCTGCCGTTTGACGCGCGGCACGAAATGATCGATGTCATCCTGGCTGTGCGGATACTGCAGGTAGTAGAGCGTACCGCCATTTGCTACCGCAGTCATGAGGGCGGCCAATTCCAGCGGCGTTTGTGAAATCTCCTCGCCAAAGCTGGTCAGCATGCCCATGCCGCCATTTTTCGGAGGCGCCGGGGGGAAGTATCCCGGTTTTTCACCCGCGATATCGAGGCCGGCGGTTTCGCCGTATCCAAAGAGCCGCGCATAATAGTTCACGCGCTCATAGCCAAGCTTGACTCCCAGGTTGGCGAAGTAGTAATTGTTCGAGTGCGCCAGGGCATCCGTCATGGCGATGCTGGTGCGGCCGTAAATGCGCACTTTGGTGGTGCGCTCGACCAGTTTCTCCTGCAACGCCGCTAATGCCACCGAAACCTTAATCGTGGAACATGGCTGGAAGCCGCCCGAGAGCGCCAGTTTCTGGTTCACCATGGTCAGGATTCGGCCCGTTTTCGGATCGACAACCACTACCGAGCCGTTATACGATCCCAGGGCTTCAACGGCTGAGCGCCGTACGGCCAGATCTTCGCCATCCACGTTATCTCCGGCGGTTGAATCGGCATACGTCGGCTCGGTCCAGGGGCTGTAGCGGGCCCTGCGGTGATGCACCAGCCGCGTCGTTGAAACTTGGGTAAGCGTAGCCGCCTGGCTGCTGGTATGCGCGCGCTTTTTCTTCTTTTTAGAGGTAAGAGCGCAAAGGTTGCCTACCAGGAGACTGCAAACAAGGGAAAAAACTGAGATGCGAAGTGAGGCGCGAAAACCGTCCATAATCTATGGCTTCTGGGGGCTGAGCCGTGCAGCAGCGCTAATATCGGCCGCCAAGCCTCCGGAGCAGCAACCTATGATTTCATTGTGAGGTACACCATGCGATTCCGTCAATTCCTTTATACATTTTAACATGGCTTTTTTGCTCGGGTGTTCCCCTTACGGCGCCTAAGCGGCCGTCCAACCCCCATCGATGGTTAACACTGAACCGTTAATAAAATCGGCCTCTTTGGAGCTCAAATATAGGGCCAGGTTGGCGATTTCTTCCGGCCGTCCTAGCCGCCCGATGGGCTGCCGCTGATTCAGTTCCTGGCGCATCTTTTCTTTCTCATGTTTGTGATACTTCTCCAGATAAGCCTCCACGAACGGCGTATCCACGGTCCCGGGGCAGATACAGTTCACCCGAATGGCGGTAGGGTAATCTACCGACAACTGGCGCGTTAGCGCCACGACGGCGCCCTTCGAGGCACAATATGCGAAGCGCCTCTTGACTCCCACCAGACCGGCAACCGAGGCGATGTTCACGATCGATCCTTTGGCAGCAAGCAGTAGAGGCAACGCGTATTTCGTGACCAGAAACAAGCCTTCGACGTTCACGCGAAAAACGCGCTGGAATTCCACTAACTCGGTTTCTTCAATAGTTCCTACCAGGCCGATGCCGGCATTATTCACCAGGATGTCGAGTGACGCCAGCGATCCGAGTCCCTGCTTTACCGAACTTTCGTCGGTAATATCAAAGGTAAGGACGGAAGAGCCGGGAATCTCACGAGCGAGGGCTAAAGCAGCAGCGAGGTCAATATCGACGATGACCACCGAGGCTCCGGCTCCTGCGAGGGCGCGGCAGGTGGCTGCTCCGATTCCGCTCGCGCCGCCGGTGACCAGCGCTTTGCGCCCGTCCAATTGAAAAGGAGTACTCATCGAGTGAATTCTAACAGCGGGCCGCTCACGGTGTTACAGCAGGAGGTGATTGCGTGCCAGCTTTGCCCTAGGCTGGTCGACTACCGCACCGAAATCGGCCGCGTGAAACGGCGCGCGTACCGCGAATGGGATTATTGGGCGAAACCAGTACCTTCATTCGGCGATCCCAATACGCGCATGCTGATTGTGGGGCTTGCGCCGGGCGCGCATGGCTCGAACCGTACTGGACGCCCGTTTACTGGTGATGGTTCCGGCGCCACGCTCTACCGCGTGCTGTACCGGGCCGGTTTTGCTTCGCAGCCAGAGGCCCGTTCCCGAGATGACGGGCTGCGGCTGACGGATGCCTACATCACGGCGGCGGTGCGCTGTGCACCACCCGGAAACAAACCCACGCCGCAGGAGATTCGCACCTGCCGCGGTTACTTCGAGCGGGAACTGGCCTTGCTGTCGAGAGTGCAGGTTGTGGTGGCGTTAGGGAAGATCGCCTTCGATGTTTACCTCTCGATTCTGCGCGACCGCGGCGTGATCAAGAGCCGCGCTCCGTTTGTCTTCGGCCATAACCGCGTTCACCGCATCGCGCCTGGTTGCCCGATCCTGATCAGCTCTTATCATCCCAGCCAGCAGAACACCTCAACCGGCAAGCTCACCGAGAAGATGTTGCTGGATGTTTTCCGGCGCGCGCGGAAGATCGTGAATTCGATCAAAACAGCTTCAGCGTGACCGATCCCTGCTTGCCGTCGCACAACAGTTTCTGTTACCAATCCAGCGTTTCGATACAATCGCGAATACTCGAATGGTACGGCTGTGGCTTTCGCGAGGAACCTCGATCCCAATCCGCGAACAGTTAAGCGCGCAACTGATTCTGGGGGTCCTGAGCGGCAGGCTCGCGCCGGGCGAGCGGCTGCCCAGTGTCCGGGAGCTCGCTCGACGGTTGAACGTGCACGCGAACACGATCAGTGCGACCTATCAGGATCTGGCGAAGCGAGGATGGGTGAGCAGGCGGCGTGGAAGCGGAGTTTTCGTGCACGATTTGCGAATGCCGGAAGACGAGAGGAGCCTTGAGATGTTCGTGCGCGGGTGCGTCGAGGACGGCTTGGCGCGCGGATTCTCCCTCGATGCCCTTCAGTCCGCATTTGGAAGACTCGCACAGAACTCTCCAATGCAAAGGTTCCTCGTCGTCGATCCCGACCCGCACATGGCGCGCATTCTGGCCGCGGAGATCGGTGAGGCAACTGCCCGCATCTTGCCGTTTGCCGGTTGTGGCGAAGCTTCACAGTTGTTGACGGCGGACACCTGCGTCCTTGCGAGCGCAGCCCAAGCGCCCAAGGTCCGTGAGTTACTCGGCCATGTGAGTCTTCGGACGATTCAACTGAAATCAATGCAGGATGTGCTCACCGGACATCAGCGCCCGGCGTCGGCAGTCCTGATTGCCGTGGTTTCCCGCTCTGAGTCTATTCTCCATTGGGCATCGACGTTACTTTCGGCTCTGGGCTTCCCCGCCGACTCGGTTCTGGAACGAAATCCGCAGGTGGTGCATTGGCAAGATGGTCTGGCGGCGTGCGACATTGTAGCCACGGATGTGGTGACCGCCTCTGAACTCCCGAAAGGCGCACGTCCGACCGTTTTCAGGGTTGTATCGGATGAATTCCTCGCCGAATTCCGCGCGCTTGTGACAGCATAAAAACTGTCACAGCGCGCCACGCCTCGGGTATCCCCGCGCCGTAGACTGCTGAGCAGGGAGTTCAAATTCAACAAGTCGTCGGCAAAGGAATGTTCATATGGGCGGTAGGCTCTTGCTTATCCTAGTGTTGCTCACGATCCCCGGCGCGGCAGATCCGGGTTTGTTCTACAGGATCCATCCCAATGACGCGATAACGCTTGTGCTGCCAAACGGTCACTGTGAAGCAAAGGTCGTCACGCGCGACCTGGATGAACTTACGGTCAGGCTGAATCGCACAACGAATGTCTGTGGTGATCGCAAGTCGCTTGTGAGGCTGTCACGCAGCGATATCTGGGACGTTATGGATGACAGACGCTCGCCCGATCCTGACTCAGCTCACTGCGTAATAATGGCCATGGTCGTAGCGGCGAGCACGGCTGGTTTCGCCGTTGGCGAAGTGACTGGCAGTAACCTCGCTTCGTTGTCTATCGTTGGCGTCAGCGGGATTGCAGGCGCTCTTCTATGTCGGGAACGCCACCGTATTGCCGTTTTCGCTGATCGGATTGTCCCGGCCAAGCCGTGAGACGGGCCGTCCGACTCGGTTAAAACAGCTTCAGCGTGACCGATCCCTGCTTGCCTTCATAAACCAGGTCGAGCGACTTGATGGACTTGGCTTTTCCCCTGTAGTGAAAGAAGACGTATCCGGCTACCGGTTTGTTGGCCGGAGCGTTTGGAAGAGCCACCAGAGGGAGAGCCTCGTCGGCTGTTTGAGGCGAGTCCTGTTCGATCCCGTGCTGGTCTTCGGGCGTAGGAGCCTGGGGAGGTCGCGGCAGCCTGGTCTGGCCGGGAGTCGGATCATCCGGAAACCTGCCCACCACCGGCGGCCTGCCGATGGTCACACCCGCATCCCCGACGCCTGCCTGTACTTCTGTCCGGCGATGCTGCTCCCAATCGGGGTAGGTCAGTGAGGCTGCCACAGACCCCGGAGTGTCAGGGAGGATGATCTCTTTCCTGCCGTTCATCCGTAGCGTAAACGTATTGGCGCCGATCTCGAACGGCTCCTGCCGCCCGGGGAAAACGGCCACTTCGACTACAAGATAGTCGCGAGCGAAAAACGTCTGGTTATGTGCCGGGATGCTGTGCACTAGATAGTCGGCGCCGATCGAAACCGTCCCGACGTCTGCATGCACCGGATAATCCGTTACCTTCTCTTTAACCGCGACCTGCCCGGAAAGCCAACTAGCGGACACGAGCGCGAGCACCAGAGGGGCGAGCCTGGACTCACCATGCGCCATAGTTACAGTCTACTGCCGGGAGTCTACCCCGTCCCGGATTTTGGTTGATGATAAGAGGATGACTTCGACGGCGGCCCTCTGGGAAATTTATCAGGACCAATTCCCGGTGCGCGAGCACCTCATTTATCTGAATCACGCGGCGGTGACGCCGCTATGCCGGCCAGCTTCGGATGCCATGAAGCATCTGGCGGAGGATCAGGCGCAGTTCGGCAGCGTGCATTACGACCAGTGGCTGGCGGTGTATGCCGGGCTGCGGCGCGCGGCCGCGAAGCTCATTGGCGGAGCCGCCGAAGACATTGCCATCGTGAAGAATACCTCGGAAGGCATTGCGACTGTGGCTACGGGGTTCGACTGGCGTGAGGGCGACAAGATGGTGGCTTTCGAAGAAGAGTTCCCCGCGAATTATTACCCATGGAAGCGCCTCGAGCAGAAGGGCGTGGAGGTGGTATGGCTTTCCGTCCTCGATCCGCTGGAGAAAATCGACGCGGCCTGCCGTGGAGCGCGTCTGCTGGCCATCAGCTTCGTGCAATATTTGAGCGGTCACCGCGTGGACTTGGAAGTACTGGGCGAAATCTGTCGCCGCCGCGGATCTTTTTTCCTGGTAGATGCGATTCAGGGACTGGGCGCGTTTCCGGTGGATGCCGGCCAGTGTGGAATTCACGCGCTGGCAGCCGACGGCCACAAGTGGCTGCTCGGCCCGGAAGGCTGCGGTCTTCTGTACATCAATGCAGAACTGCGCGAGCATGTAACGCCGGTGGAATTCGGCTACACCAATGTTGCGCGCTTCGCCGACTACAGCACACGTGACATGACGCTGCGACCCAACGCCGGGCGTTACGAGTGCGGCACGCTCAACACGATTGGCTGCTACGGTCTCAAAGCCGCACTGGACTTTCTGCTAGCAGTGGGAGTGGACCGGATCGCGCCCGCTGTACAGGTGCTGGGGGATCGCATTGCCGCCGGAGTTCGCAAGAAGGGATACGAGGTACTTGGGCAACGCACGCCGGCGACGGGCGCTGGAATCGTGAGTTTCCGGAAGCAGGATGCAGACAGCGCCGAAATCGTGCGGCACCTCAGGGAGCGCGGCATCGCGACCGCGAACCGCGGCGGATGGGTGCGAACTTCACCTCACTTTTATATCAGTCCGGAAGAAGTGGACCGGATGGTGGCGGAACTGGCGTAAATCCGTCGCTTATCGTAATAAAATGACCTGAGCCATGCTGCACCTGGGATGCGTTACCTACAACCTGCTGAAGGACTGGGATCTCGAAACCATCATCCGGAATCTGGAAGCGGCGGGGTATGAGGCGGTGGAGCTGCGCACGGGGCACAAGCACGGCATTGAGCCTTCGCTCAATGAGGCTCAGCGGAACCAGGTCCGCGAGCGGTTCCAGAAATCTAAAGTACGGCTGTTGAGTTTCGGCTCGACTTGCGAATTCGAATCGCCGGATGCGGCGGTGCGTCAGCAGCAGGTTGAGATCGGAAAGCAATGGGTAAGCCTTGCGCACGACACCGGCGCGTGGGGGGTGAAGGTGCGTCCCAACGGACTACCGAAAGGCGTGCCGATAGAGACGACGATCGACAATATCGCCGCGAGTCTGCGCGAACTGGGGGATTACGGCCTGCGTTACGGGGTAGAGATCTGGATGGAGGTGCATGGCCATACCACGCAAAATCCACCAGTGGCTGGCGCCATCATGAGAGCGGCCAAACATCAGAATGTTGGGGTGTGCTGGAATTCCAATCCTACCGACGTGGTGAATGGGTCCGTGAAGGCCAGTTTCGAACTGCTGAAGCCGTGGATTCGCAACGTTCATATAAACGATCTGAGTAATTCGTATCCGTGGCGTGAACTATTCACGCTGTTGCGTGATTCGGATTATGAACGCTATACGCTGGCGGAGGTGGATCCGGAGAGCAAAGAGCCGGAGCGGTTTTTGCGTTATTACCGCGCGCTGTGGACGGAGTTGAGCCGGGCGTGATAAAGGCCGCAGGTCCCCGCAAGATCGGCGTGGCCCTGCGCTACCTGGCTCTTGCGGCGGTTTGTAGCGCGGCGGTTCCTACTCCCAAGAGTCATTTCGGGCATGAGATTGGCGTTGACCGAGAGCTTCTGGACTGGGACAAGGTTGTTTCGTATTTTCGGGCGCTCGAAGGATCAAGCGATAAGATTCGCGTGGAAGAACTGGGCAAGACGGTGGAAGGCCGGCCGTTCATCGTGGCCACCGTCGCCGAGACAGAGACTCTGCGTAATCTCGATCGCTACCGCGAGATCCAGCGGCGGCTTGCCGACCCGCGCATTACACCGGAGGCGGACGCCGAGAAGTTGATCGCGCAGGGCAAGACGGTCGTATTGCTCACTTGCTCCATTCATTCGACCGAAGTCGCTTCCACCCACACCGCGATTGAGTTTGCGTACCGCCTGTTGACGGAAGACAAACCGCGTTTCAAAGCGATTCTGCACAACACTATTCTGCTGCTGGTTCCGTCGCTCAATCCGGATGGCGTGGACATCGTCACGCGCTGGTACCGGCGCACGCTGGGCACGGCGTATGAAGGCACGTCGCCGCCCGAGTTGTATCACCACTATGTGGGCCACGATAACAATCGGGACTGGTATATGTTCACGCAGCCCGAGACGCGGCTGACGGTCTCGAAACTGCACAACGCCTGGCATCCGCAGATTGTTTACGACGTTCACCAGCAAAGCCCGTACGGGTCGCGGATCTTCATACCGCCGTGGCTCGATCCCATCGAGCCCAATGTGGACGCGATCCTGGCGCAGGAAATGAACATGATCGGCACGGCCATGGCCAGCGACCTGACCGCGGCCGGCAAGAAAGGCGTGGCTATCCATGCGGCGTACGATTTCTGGTCGCCAGCTCGGCATTACCAGGCGTTTCACGGCGGGCTGCGGATTCTGACGGAATCGGCCAGCGCGAGGCTGGCGAGTCCGGTGACCATCCACCGCGACCAACTGGCGAGCGACGCCCTGGGTTACAACGCGCGAGAGCGAAGCTGGAATCATCTGGAGCCATGGGAAGGCGGCGAGTGGCGACTGCGCGACATCGTCGATTACCAGTTGATTGCGTTTGAATCGTGCCTGTATCAGGCAGCCATCCAGCGCGAGGAGTTGCTGCGCAATTTCTATCGCGTGGGCCAGCGCGCCATCGCGGGCAAAGAACCGGCGGCATTTCTCATTCCGGCGAAGCAACGGGATACGGGCGCGACAAGAAAACTGATCGAGACGCTGGAATTCGGCATGGTGGAAGTCGAGAGCACGCGCCTTGGCCACGTCATTTCCATGGCGCAGCCATACAGCAGTTTCGCCAAAGCGCTGCTCGAACGGCAGAGTTATCCCGACATGCGCCAGTACTCCGGCGGGCCGCCCGTGCGTCCGTACGACGTGACGGCGCACACGCTGCCGCTGCTGATGGGTGTGGATGTGGAGGCACTGGATAGCCTGCCTCGGGACTCGAAGGCAGCGCACCCGCCGGAGTCTGCCAGCCTGTCGACGTTATCGGGTTCGGACACCGATTCGTGGCTGAAGGTCAACCAGCTCTGGAAATCCGGCGTTGCGGTGTGGCGCGATCCAGCGACCGGAGATTTTGCGGAGTCTCAAAAGGGTCCAGCATGGAAGCCAGTGCGGCGGCCGCGGATTGGCCTCTACAAGAGCTTCATCCCGAGCATCGATGAAGGCTGGACGCGGTGGCTACTGGACCAGTTCGAATTCGCGTACACGAGTGTTGGCAATAAAGAAATGCAAGAGGGCGATCTGCGCAGGCGTTACGATGTGTTGGTTTTTCCAGATCAGCCATCGAGTGAACTGGTGAGCGGCTTCGCCAAGGGCGCCATGCCCGAAGAGTTCACAGGCGGATTGGGAGATGCGGGCGCGACGGCGCTGCGCGAGTTTGCATCGGCGGGCGGCACACTGGTGTTCCTGAACCGTTCAACGGCGTACGCCACGCGAGTTCTCGCCGTCAAAGCCAAGAATGTTGTCGAGGGGGCTTCCGATCGCGAGTTTTATGCGCCGGGATCACTCTTGAATGTCGTGCTGGACACGAACCATCCGCTGGCGTTGGGGCTGCCGCGGGAGATCGCGGTCTGGTCTGAACTCAGCCCGGCATGGAGCTCGGACGAAGTCGCCGTCGCGCGATACCCGGCGGCTGAAATCCTCGCGTCGGGTTGGCTGCTGGGAGAGCAACGCCTGGCGGGCCAGACCGCGCTGGTAGATGCGCGGCTCGGCCAAGGCCATGTGATCCTGTTCGGCATGCGCCCGCAGTATCGCGGCCAGAGCTATCAAACGTTCAAGCTGTTTTTCAATTCACTTCTTTATTAAGTCTGCCGCTTCCCCTTGCGAGGTCACTTCGTCCGCCGGATCGCCCCCGACCATGTGCTGTGCCGCGATCAGCCGGCGCGCTTCCGGACGCAACGCAGGCAGGCGCAATGAGAAGACTATGCTACCGACGATCGCAACGGCTCCGCCTGCGGCTACCGTAAACGGCGCACCGAACCGGTCCGCCATCACGCCCGCAAGCAGCGCGCCGAGGGGCGCCATGCCCATGAACATCATCGAGTAGACTGACATCACGCGGCCGCGAAGATGATCTGGCGTCATGGTTTGAATCAGCGTGTTGGACGCGCCCATCTGGGTCATCATGGCAAGGCCAACCGGGACGAGCAGCGCGGCAGCGATCCAGAACGAATGCGAGAACGAGAACAAAATCAGGCTCGCGCCGAAGACGCCGGTCGAGACGGCTATCCAGCGGCCTAGGCCAATCACGCCCTGCCGCGTGGCAAGAGCCAAGGCTCCAATAAGGGCGCCCGCGCCCGAAAAACCCATGAGAATGCCAAGGCCTCGCGCGCCCGAGTGGAAAATGTGATCGGCGAAGACCGGCATGAGCACAGCGTACGGCATACCGGTAAGACTGACCAGGCCCAGGAGCAACAGCAAGGCTCGAATGGGCGTGTTGCGCGCAGCGAAGCGGAATCCCTCGGCGATGTGGCTAATGGCCGAGGCCTTTTTCGGCACGGCTGCGGGCGGGACCTTGATCATGATGAGGCCGATGATGACGGCGATGTAACTCACGCCGTTCGCAAAAAAGCACCAGCCTTCGCCGATGGCGGCGACCAAAATTCCCGCGACGGCTGGGCCCACAATGCGCGCTCCGTTGAACATCGACGAGTTGAGAGCGATGGCGTTAATCAGGTCCTCACGCCCCACCATTTCAACCAGAAACGACTGGCGGGCCGGGATGTCGAATGCATTGACCACTCCGAGCAGCGCAGCCAAAACAAAGATGTGCGGGACTTGCACGCGGCCGGTTAACGTGAGTGCGGCCAGGATGAATGCCAGGATCATTGCCGAGACCTGGGTCGCGATGACGGTGCGCTGGCGGCTATACCGGTCGGCGATGAGACCGCCCAGAGGAGATATAAAAAAGACCGGGATTTGCCCGGCGAAGCCGACCATGCCGAGCAGCGCTGAGGAGCCGGTTATGCGGTACACCAGCCAGGCCTGCGCCACGTTCTGCATCCAGGTTCCGATGAGCGAGACGAGTTGGCCGGCGAAAAACAACTGGAAGTTGCGATGGCGAAGTGCGCGAAGCGTGGTGCGGACCCGGGAGGAGGACTCGGCCATTGGATCAGACCCAGTGGATTTTGATCTCGGAATCGAGCGCGCGGAATTCGCGGTCGCCGGTGACCAGTTCAGCATTGCGCTGTTTGGCCAGCGCCGCCGCAAATGCATCCGCGTACGAGATTTTGTGGCGGGATTTGTAATCGGCTGCCTGAAGGACCATGGGCCAGTCGACGTCGACGCGCTCGAGGCCGATTTGGGCCAACAGAGCGAGTTGCTGTTCTGCTATATCGCGAGATTTCCGGCGTGCCAGCGAATACCACACCTCGCCCAGATTGATGCTGCTAATCCAGGCATTCTTCAGGCGTGTGGATTCTACCAGCAAGTTCTCAACGTCATCCGCAGCCGGCTCATTATACGCGTAGGCGAGAATCGCCCAGCTATCGAAGACGTGGCCAGCTTTCAATCCTGCGCTCCTCCTTCTCTCTGTCGCGCGCCCGCTCGGCTTCGAGTTCTTTCGTTAGTGATGTGCCACCCTGCACAATGCCACGCAGCTTTTGCAGCTTCGCCCGGATCAGTTCTGGCGTAAGTGGATTGAGAATGATGTGATCGCCCTGCTCGTAAACCTGAATGCGCGTGCCTTTCTTGATGCCGAACTTTTTGCGGAGTGCGGCCGGGATGACGATTTGCCCCTTCTCGGTAGCACGAGTTTCGGTTCGTTCAACCATACAAGAAAAGTATAACATTTCAGAAAAGTAACACTTTTGACTTTGGCGGACGTTTCTGTAAAATTAGAGTGCGGCGAATATAAGGCGAAAATTGCCAACCTATTTATGGCCACTTCCCTCCTACAAAGCATTGATTTCAAGCTGCATGAACGGCCTGCACCGGAATTTCTTCCGTCTGGCATTATTAGCCTCGATTCAGTGCTTGGCGGCATTCCGCGGGGATGTGTCACCGACATTTTCGGACCGGCTTCTTCGGGCCGGACTAGCATTTTGCATTCGCTGATGGCGCAGGCGACGAGCCGCGAGGAATTCTGCGCGCTGGTGGATGCGAGCGATGCTTTCGATCCGGTATCGGCCGCGGCGGCGGGTGTGGCGCTCGAGCGGCTTTTGTGGATTCGTTGCGGCGGCAACGCCGAGCACTCGCTCAAAGCGACGGATCTGTTGTTGCAGGCCGGCGGATTTGGCCTTGTGGTGATGGATCTGGGGGATATTGCGCCCGAAACGGCACGGCGCATTTCGCTGGCGTCGTGGTATCGGCTGCGCCGCGCGGTGGAGAACACACCTACTGCCCTGGTGGTAATCGAGCGGGCACTCCAGGCGCGCGCTTGCGCCATGCTGGCGCTGGAGTGCACGCGTACCAGAATCCAATGGTCGGGCGCGCCGGGATGCTCGCAACTGTTGCGCGGGGCGGCGTTTGCGGTCGAGCGCCGGAAGCCATTACGCCCGGCAAGCGCCGGGTTCGAAGCGCGCGCGCTGAGGTGACTGACTGTGTTCGCGTGTATGCATGCTCCCGGTGATGGCGCGAGGCTGCTCGCCTGCGCACAGGATTTTTCACCACTGGTCGAGCAGACGGACGCCGATACCGTAATCCTGGACATCGACGGTCTGGGCCATCTATTTGGCTCGGTTCACGAGATCGCGCACGCCATGGCGCGGCGAGCGGGCGCGCCCGTAAATATCGCCGTAGCTTCCAACCCCGATGCAGCTTTTCACGCGGCGAGCGCTTTTACCGGAATCAGCATCGTGCCGCAGGGTGATGAAGCCAAATTTCTGGCGAGCGTGCCACTCACGCTGCTAACGCCACAGGAAGAAATTGCGGAAACGCTGGCACGCTGGGGCATCCGCACCTTTCACGATCTGGCGGTGCTGCCGGATCTGGGAATTGCAGCGCGGCTGGGCGAGGAGGGAGTCAGGCTGCAACAACTAGCGCGCGGGGAAGGCGACCGTCCGCTCAAGCCCGTGGAAGCGACGCAGCAATTCGAGCAGCAGATGGAACTCGAGTATCCTCTGGAACTGCTCGAGCCGCTGATGTTTGTTCTTGGGCGGCTACTGGGTGATGTGTGCGCGCGGCTGGAAGAACATTCGCTGGCGGCGATCGGGTTGCGATTGCGCTTGCAACTCGAGAATGCGGGCGAGCACGAGCGCTCCATCCGCCTGCCGGTGCCCATGCGCAGTTCGCGCGTGTTCTTGAAACTGTTCGAGCTGGATCTGGAAAAGCATCCACCCGCGGCGCCGATTGTGAAAGTTTACCTTGTCGCCGAACCGGCGAAACCGCGCACTACGCAGAACGGATTATTCATCCCGCTCGCGCCGGAGCCGGAAAAACTAGAGTTAACGCTGGCACGCATTGCGGCGGTGGTGGGGAAAGAAAATGTTGGGTCGCCGGAGCTAGTGGACACACACCGGCCGGGAGCGTTCCGGATGTCCGCTCCTTTACAGTCGCGGCTCTGTAGAGCGTTTCCGCGTGAGCGTGAACGAGCGGTTGCTCTTGCTATCCGCGCCTTTCGTCCCCCGCTTGTGGCCAAAGTGCAGGCGGGCTT
>Ga0210409_10004360_pt1 | contig 15290 bp, 11 predicted proteins | sample IncBWH17MmetaG_FD_161649 | JGI IMG/M metagenome (GOLD analysis project Ga0210409, IMG submission 161649) | Forest soil microbial communities from Barre Woods Harvard Forest LTER site, Petersham, Massachusetts, United States - Inc-BW-H-17-M | ecosystem: Environmental > Terrestrial > Soil >...
GCTGAAGCCCCGCGCGGAGTGGCGTCGCGTGGACACGTGGTACTCCGCCTGGGCTCCAGAGTGGACACGACCCATCTTGCGACATGTGACTGCCGACACGATTTCATCGGAGGAACTGATCCGCGAAATGAACGCGGCGGTTCAAGCTCCGGGCGTTAGTAACGCATGGACGATGCCGATTAAAGGCCGCATAGATATGTTGACCAGCGGTATTCGTACGCCAGTGGGGCTAAAAATATCCGGTAGAGATCTTAAGACCATCGAAGAGATCGGCAGCCAAGTGCAGGCATTACTGCCCTCGGTTCGCGGAACCCGAGGGGTATTCGCCGAACGTGCTAATTCCGGCTACTTCATCGATATCAACTGGAAACGCGAACAGCTTGCCCGCTATGGCATCAGCATGGAGCAAGCGCAACAGGTAATCGAAAGCGCAATCGGCGGCGAGAACGTCACTACCGTCGTGTCCGGGCCTGAGCGCTATCCGGTGAACGTTCGCTATATGCGTGATTTTCGCAGTAGTGTGGAGGCACTGGGGCGGGTGCTCGTCTCTACCGGAGGGCAACGGCAAACGCCTATAAGCGAACTGGCGGATCTCCAACTCGCTAGTGGTCCTGCGATGATCCGCGACGAGAACGGCTTGTTGACGGGGTATGTCTACGTGGACATCGCAGACCGCGATGCGGGAAGCTACGTCGATGAGGCCGGCAGGCTTCTGCATCAGAAAGCAGCATTACCAGCAGGCTATACGCTCGCGTGGAGCGGACAATATGAAGCTATGGAACGCGTAAACCATCGATTGAAGTGGATTGTACCGGTGACGGTAGGTCTTATTGTCCTGCTGATCTACTTCAGCACTGGCTCGGTGAGCAAGACCTTGATCGTCATGTTAGCCGTCCCGTTTTCCGCTATTGGTGCAATCTGGCTCCTATACTTTCTCAACTACAACATGAGTGTCGCGGTATGGGTTGGTCTCATGGGATTGTTGAGCATTGATGCACAAACGGGCGTGTTCATGTTGCTTTATCTCGACCTTGCCTATGAGGATGCGAAGAAGAGGAATCGTCTCCGGTCGGAAGAAGAACGAAAGGAAGCAATCATCTATGGTGCAGCGAAAAGGCTCCGCCCTAAGTACATGACCTTCGCAACAACCTGTATCGGACTCCTTCCTGTAATGTGGTCGATAGGGACCGGTTCGGACGTCATGAAGCGGATCGCAGCTCCGATGGTAGGCGGTATCTTTACCTCATTTCTTTTGGGACTTCTGGTATATCCAGCAGTCTACGATTTATGGAAACGTCAATCGTCGATGCGGGAGTCAGGGAATTCAGAGTTCAGTCGGCAACTGAAGGATGAAACGCTGGCTTTCTCCGTTGAGGGGGATTAGAGTCAAGCGGCGAATATATTTGGTCTACGAGCGACGGTATTTTGAAAAGCTCTTTCAATCTGTTCGTGCGAGGATTGGGGACATTGTGACGGAGAATTATGCAACTCGATTGCTTTTCTGCGTCTTCCTGCTCGCAGGGTACGCGTGTGAATTGCAGGCCCAGCAAGTCACCAACGGTGCAGTTCCTGGCAGTGGCGAGACGTTGGATTCTGTAACCTTGCCAGAACCACCAGCCAACTTCCCAAAACCTCCTCGAATCAGTTGCCAAGGCGATCAACTCTCGATTGTGGCGGACAATTCAACCATGGGCAGCGTTCTTGCCGGAGTTCATACCTGCACGGGCGTAGATATCCAGATGCCAATGGGATTCGCAGAGGAACGGACCTACATTAAACTGGGTCCCGGTCCCATTCGCGAAGTCCTGAATGATCTATTAAGTTCCACTGAATTCAACTATGTGATCGAGTCGTCGAACTCAGACCCAAGAAAAATCCTAACGGTCCTGTTAACTTCGCGCACCAAAGATGCCGACACCAATGGCGTGCCGCTTGGAGCAAATCTCACGATGACGCCAGCGCGGCGTGCGTGGCTTGCAAGCAGAAATGCGGCCCGGCCTGAATCGACCCCAACAGCAGATGAAGGGGCTGTGCCTGTCAACGAGGAACCGGGCAGTTCAAAAGCTCCCGAAAGCCCTCTGCCCCCCCAGACAGATTCTAAAGGTCCTGTCGAGGGAACAGCCGCCGCCGATTCGAAAGATCATCTGCAAAGCAATGATGGCCTTGACCAAGCGGCAGCTGTGACCCATTCGCCGGACGTAACAGCTTCCTCCGACATAGTTCCTGCAGTTGCAGGCCCTGTGTCTGCCCCGGCAGATTCCAATGAGGAACAACCGGCGGCAAAAGTGTTGCAGAACAAGATCAATCAGATGGAGCAACTGTTTGAAGAGCGTAAGAAAATGAATGCTAATCCACCGGCAGCCCCAGTTCCGAATTGAAATCGAAACAACCAATCGGGCTTATTTATTGAGAGGCCAGCTCATCGCATAGGGTGAGTTGGTGTGTTGACTGGCGTGGCTGGAATGGATTGAGATGGCGGTGAAAGTTGTGCCGGCTGGGTTGTCAACGGTTTGTCGGAAACGACAGGGGAATCAATGGCGCGATAGATAACACTGTTTCCCGTGCCAACATCAACCATCCTCTGATTGTCATCGGTAATTTCATTAGAACGAACAATGTGAGGAGTTATTGCGAAGACGATCTCGCTCTGTTGGCGGTCCTTGTTCTCTTGACCAAAGAGATACTTGAGGATCGGGATCTTCGTGAGCCACGGATACCCGCTCAGGGAGTGGCTTTCCGTGTCTTGAAGTATGCCTCCGATTAGATTTACTTCGCCGTCTGCCAACCGTGCTTCATGTTCGATTCGTCGCTGACCTATCGTAGGCTCGGTAACTCCGGAGATCGTAGTTTCCCCGGTTACCGAGGAAATCTCGAACGACATCTTCAGTGTCACTTCTCGATTGGCGTGGACGTAGGGAACAATATCGACATTGACGCCAACATCGATATAGGTAAACTGCGTGTTCACTCCGTTGCTGATGCCGCTCTGGAATGAGCCGGTGGCAATTGGAATGCGATCTCCGATCTTCAAAACAGCCTTTTCGCTATCGATTGCCCGAACCTGTGGCTTTTGAAGCACTTTTGTGTTGCTATCCGACATTAGAGCAGTGAGTGAGGCACTGGGGATGGATACGACAACATTATTTGAATTGAGAGATGCAAGCGAACTCAGAGTGAAGGTTGAGCTTGAAGAACCTGAACTTGAAGAACTTGTAGAAGAAGTGTCGGTCGGGTTTAGCGAAGCGGTAATACTGGTGGGTGGATTAATCCCCAAGGTGAGAATCTTGCCACGGCTCACTTCCAAGACCGCGATTTCGATCATTACCTCGGCTCTGGGTTTGTCAATGTCCTGGAGCAGTTTCTGTGCGAGTACCATTTGATCCGGAGTGCCTCGAATCGTAAGGGATCTTTGCTCTGGTGTTGTCTGGATGCGGGAAATGTCGAGGATACCCTTCAGCGTCGAAGCCGCCTGTTGAAGTTCGGCTGGAGTAGCGGCGTTCTTCAGGTAGAACGTCATCATCACGTTCTGTTCGAGGTCTTTTCGTTTACCTCCGTTATCGGACGACACCATGATGGTGTTCGATGATACGGGTCTCCAGAACGTCTTTGATTGCAGAGCAATCATTGAGAGAGCCTCGCGAAGGTTCACATCTTTTAGTTCAAGGGTGACTTTCTGTGGCTTCAATTCTGGGTCGATCAATACATTGATTCCTGCGAGCTTACCGATTGTTTTGTAGACCACGTCTGTAGTTGTTACCAGGTGCAAGCTGACGGTGTCATTCGAAAGAAAACTCAGCGAGACCGGCCCTGCCGCAACACCGGCCGCTTTTTCAAGATAGGATATCTGCGCCTTGGTCTGCGCTGGTTGGGCGTCTAGAGCTTCCTGCTTGTTAATCAGGTCTGTGGTGCGGCGAATTTCCTGGAATGCAGCGAAGTTGCTTCCGTCGATCTCCGCTGCGCGCCGAAACTCAGCTAAGGCCTCTTGCAGTTTATAAACGTCACGGAGCGATTGGCCTGTCTGAATATGCTGTGCAGAGGCATAGAGACGTGCTTTCAGATAAGCTGCCAGATACTTCGAATCTAAAGGTTTTTTTTCGTGAGCTAATTTAAATGCTTCGTATGCCGCCTCGTAGTTGCCCTTTGCCTCGGCTCGAGTTCCGGCTTTGAAAGAAGATTCTGCCCTCTGAGCAAGCGCCGGCATGATCGAAAAACATACTAGTACGAAGCACAATGGAAGTCGGAAACGGGTCATGTTGCCCTCATGCTATGGAGCGGTGCTTCAGCCAGCACTGTAGACCTTTTGGGGTATATGTTATTTGCGAAATAGCAATGAAGAGGGCTCAGGCGTCACGGAAATCGGTTCGGAAGAGCTAGGGTTGATCTGGGCGGGGCCGTCTGCAGGGCTTCACTGGCGTATTCTTATTCCAGCGAGCGCTTTACGGAAATGTGCGATGACTCGCTTTATGGTCTCAAACACGCGAGCATTTGGTCCGACGCCATGCGTCCGCAGGGCTCTTGCCTGGAGTTTGAGATACGTACTGGTGGTCTGTACGCTTGTGAGCGGATTCCTTGCTTCTGTTCCAGGGTTGTCAGCGCAATCAGCGGCTAAGCCAGAGATTCTCATCGCCGTAATGGACAGCGACCGGCATCCATTGGCGGGTGTAGTGATCGAAGCCAAATCAGATTCGGAGTTACTCTGCAAGGCAATCACGGATGTTCATGGCCTCGCCACACTTAGGGGTTGCGGTTCTGCCGCAGCGCTTCGTCTCATTGCGAGCCTTGAGGGCTACTTCCCTGCGACAATCGATGTTCCCTTGCAAGACCGACAGGTCATTGAGATCACGTTGTCCAAGAAGATACTCGTACAACAGACCACCGAGGTCCAGGCTGATTCACCGAGCGTTTTGACAGAAAGCGCAAGCAGCCAGACAAAGCTTCCTCTGGAACAGGCCAGATCCAGTCCCGTGCGCCCCAACACATTGGTCGATGTTCTCCCTCTGATACCTGGCGTAATACGAACGCCCGATGGCCGCGTCCAGATCGCCGGTCTGGACGAACAACACAGCTCTCTGCTCATTAACTCGGTTACTGTGAATGACCCCGCGACCGGCAGCTTTGGCCTAAGTGTCCCTATCGATAGTGTGGGTATTCTCAAGGTGATGCAGTCTCCATTCCTGGCCCAGTACGGCAGCTTTACAGCCGGGATTGTGAGCGCGGAGACGCTTCGGGGCGGCCCCAAGTTTAGCTACAGCCTCAACGATCCTTTACCCGAATCACGAATCCGTAGCGGACATCTTGTAGGGGTGCGCGCCGCATCGCCCCGTCTGAATCTAAGTGGTCCTCTGATAGAGGACCATCTTTACTTCCTTCAAGGCTTTGAATATCTCATGAGTAAATCTCAGGTACGTACTTTGCCGTTCCCGGAGAACGTGATTCGCTCGGAAGGATTTAATTCGTTCACTCAGATCGATGCGCTCCTGGGCGCCAGCAACAGCATCACAGCCACCCTCCACTTCGCACCTCACTCAGTGAACTACGCTAATTTGAATTACTTTGATCCGCAGCCGGTAACTCCTAACGCCGACTATCAGGAAAATACGGGAACCATTACCGAACACCTTGGCATTGGTGGCGGGGTAGTGACCTCTACTTTTGCGGGTACCCGGTTTGTCACAAATGTCGCCGCACAGGCTGACGGAGAGATGGTTCTCTCGCCAGTGGGCAACTCTGGTAACTACTTCGGGCAGCAGAGCCGCGAGGCTACCCGCTTCCAATGGATGGAAACGTGGAACCCCGCAAATATCAAGCTACTCGGACAACATGCCCTGCAGATCGGAACAGTACTTGCCCATGCTGAAGACGAGGGGCAGGTTATACATCGCAATGTAAGCATCGAAAGTGCGTCAGGCCAGTTGCTACGTACAATCGCTTACGACGGCGATGGGGCCTACAGCTTGTCAGATATTGAATCGGCTATCTATGCTCAGGACCATTGGATTCTCAATTCTCGCGTTGCCGTAGACACCGGGATGCGCTGGGAGACGCAGTCTCTTACCCACGCAAGTCGATTCGCGCCGCGCTCCGGCATTACCTGGACGCCCCGCGAGAATAACGCTACTGTCGTTCGCGGTGGTATAGGGGTCTTTTATGACTCCCTCCCGCTCAATACTTATGCGTTCGGCAGCTACCCAGAGCAAATCGTCACAACATACGACGGTAGTGGCAATGTTACGGACGGACCGCGACACTATCTGAACATCATCGGTACCTCTAATTCTGGGTCTCCGCTTATCATTCAGCAAACCACGAGTGGAAACTTTGCACCGTACAGCGTGGCCTGGAATGTGGAGGCTGAGCATGAGGTGAATAAATCTCTCATGTTCAGGGTCCGCTATATCCATGCGGATGGACAAAATCGACTCACTCTTGCGCCTGAAATCACGTCGGCCTGGAGCGCTCTCGTGCTCGGCGGTTCGGGCACTCTACAAAGCAGGCAGATGGAAGTCACTTCGCGAGTCGGAGCCACTGAGCAACGCCAATTCTTTTTCTCCTATGTCCGCCAATCGGCCCGCGGCGATCAAACCGATGTATCCAGTTACCTCGGTGATTTTCCTTTTCCAGTAGTTCGTTCGCCGATCAGTGCCAGCACCACAGGAGAAATCCCGAACCGCTTTCTGCTGTGGGGAACCTGGGTCTTGCCATGGCAAATGCGAATCGCGCCGCACGTCGAGTATCGCGACGGGTTTACCTGGCAGCCGGTGGATGTCTTCCAGAACTACGTTCCATTCTCCACTTACCAATCACGCTACCCCCGCTATTTCTCGGCTGACGTGCGAGGCGCCAAAGATATCAAGGTTGGCGCACATCACGCGATTCGCCTCTCTATGACGGTGCGGAACCTGACGGACCATACCAACCCGCTGCAGATCCACAATAATATCGCTGACCCGCAATATCGCACATTTTTCGGCGATTATGGGCGGCATTATCTGTTTGATTTTGATTTTCTCTATTGACCTAATAGAACTGCTCGCCGTCTTTGAGGAAGCTTCGACTACGTCAGAATTGCTGCCCTGCTTTATGGTAATTCCCGGTAATTCAGCAGGACAAAGCCGGCCAGTGCCAAGCACAGCGGCCAGAGGTAGCTTGCACTGGTGGCCATGCGGCCCCTAGGTAAACGCAGCTCCAGCCATCGGCTACACCCCGCTGTAATACCAAGCAGCGCAATAGGAGTGTGGCTCATCTCTGCAATCAGTGCTTCTTTTATGTCTATGGCCGAATGCTCGTGTGTCAGCAACATCGCGGCGCCGAGAGCACACATTGCTGGAAAAACGTAAGTGCTCCCCCACGCTCTCAACTTGCCTGCCTGCACTGCACATTCGAATGCTGCGAAAACCATGATAAGGAACGCCCCGAAACGATGTTCGAGTACGTCGGGCGCGGAAAAACTCTGCCAAAAGGGACGCGGCCCAAGGGGCCAGTTCTCTGGGTCAGCCCGCAGCAGGATGAAGACTGCTAAACCCGCAAAGCTCAGGGGCCAAAAGCGGGCCCAGCGCATTGAGGGGTGCCGGCTGAGCAGCGCCAGCAGCCCTGCGATGAGAACAATCAGCCCTGCCCAGTGATGGTTGTACTCCGACCATGCTCTGTCGATGTCGTCGCTCCCACCAATACCTCCGAACTGACTGTTCTGGACGGCCACTGCGATTGAACTCGGAGGAGTCAGCACAGCTAAGGGCGGACTGCTCATGCGCGGCGGTTCTGGGTGCATGCGCACGAAGATCTCGTGGGAAGTCAGCGTATCCTGAGCGGAAACGTCGGCCGCGGGTGCCTGTGCGGTCAGGGAAGCCGCCGTCAACACTGCGAGAAATCCCAGACAAACCTCAGCCTCGACGACCCGTCGCAGCCGCGCCAGCAAAGGCGCAGGATCGCTGGCCAGACGCCGAACCAGGAACCAATTTCCGGCGCCAAGTGCAATCATCGCTAGGAAAAGGTAGATCTTGGCAACCAGCATGATGCCGTATGCAGTCGTGTATAGTCTGCTCCACGATCCTACGTAGAACCAAGCCATGCTCACTCCGGCCAACACGAGCGCGGGCGCGGCCAATAGGGCCATCCTGGAGTAACGCTGGGTCAAACGCCGTGCCTCGTACAGGTCTTCGACGCGGCCTAAGGAAATCAACAGATAGGCCATAGCGCCAATCCAAGCGGCTGTACCCAGGTGATGTGCGGCAGTGAGAATCGCCAACACAACGCGATGGTCGATGCGTGCCGCAGCATGGCTTGTGGATACCGTGGCCACTAGCAGCAGCAGACCTAAGGGGAGCATTGCGACCGTCGCTTTATTGCTTTTGAGCCGAGCGCAGATCCAGAGTCCAATCGCGGACAGGATTGCGAAGGAATCGGCGCGGAAGAAGCTGGTGCTGATCACATCCTTGAGCGTCAAATCGGATCCACCCATCAGGATGGCACCGGAAGAGGAAATGATCGCAAGCTCACCAACCACGACAGCGAGTGCCGCTAACCTGATACCCCGGCGGCAAAAATTACCGACTGCCTCGCTCGCCCTCGCCGGGCGTACCACAGCCAGGAGAAAGGCAACGCCTCCCAGCAGCAACGCTTCGAAAGCAAGCGTTGCCGCGCGCGCCAGAACGCTCAACAGCTCGATATCGCGCAGGAACCAGATCAAGAGATTAGGTCTCTACTCTACTTGGAATGGAATTTTACCGCGCGTGATGTGTCCATCCGTAGCCAGAACCTGCCAGCGCAAGACATAGGCTCCTTTAACAAGCCCGGTCAACTTCGCAGACAGCAACTCGGGTGCGGGCTGGCCGTCGATGGCGACCTTCTCTACTCTTCCGCCAGGGGCGAGCAACGTCAGGGTCGAGTGCTCCATATCGACCCGCGAATTGTATTTGAGGAGGACGGCGATCTCTGATCCTGAGACGGTACTGTTCGCTCCTGGCTGAGAGCTCACCAACACGGCGTGTGCCAACGCCACTCTGGGAGCAAACAGAGCAATACCGCAAGCAACAACGATAGCTGCTATAAGCCGAGGCGTAAACATCCGAGTATTCCTGCGCATAGCCAAGCCACCTCTCCTTCATCAATTAAGTCAGCACGTTGAGGACGATGCCTCACCGGAGATTGCTATCCTAAACGCTTTTGAGCATCGCCGACGGAGACGCCTTTTGCATAAAGGCGTCCGATATATTCACAGATCGCGACTCTCTGGCTTACATTAGTGGCAGATTTCGGTCCCGGTGGTTTTCTGGAAGGCCTTTCACGACGTTTTCGCGACGTCTTTTAAAAGACGATTAAGCAAATTATGGCGGATACGAACGCAGTAGTCCGTTCCTTTTTGTGGCGGATGGGTTCCCTGAGACGCTGTCAGGATCACAAACGTATCACTAGCGAAGATGAATTCGAAGAACAGGAGCGCCGCGAACGTAAGGCCACCCCAGATTTGCCGGGGAAGCCAAGTGACGGCACAGGAGCATTAAGATCCCGAGCAGCACAGTGTTGTTCCTAGATTGCTATCTCTAACTAATTGAGAAGAATGGTCGGCCCTGGTAGACGATTTTAGAACTTTTCATGGCTTGAAGCTTCTCTCAGTCTGCTTTCCGGCGTCCTTTTGAGACCCGAGCGCCAACCTCAGTTACCGGAAATCCGTTTGGTGGGAAGCGAGACGCCAAGTTCCGAGCGGTCGTCTGGATTGTTTCCGTGTTGCCGACGATGGCGCATTCCCAAGGGTTGCTCTTACCCCGGCGTTATTACTACTTTTCCGCGAGCGTGTCCTTCTTCTTGATACCGGATGGCCTGAGGGACCTCACTCAACCTGTAGCACCTGTCAATGATCGGCCTTACCTTTCCGCTCGCCATCAGCTCGCACAGGATGGTCAAGTCTTCTTTGCTCGGTTTCGCCAGGAACGTGACGAGCTTCTGGCTTGTCGAACGCGACAACACAAACATTTGAATCAAACGCGCCAGAATACCGGTTCCGCCTCCGCTCGCGGGTGCCCCAACTCCGACGTATCTCCCTCGGGGGTTCAACACGCGCCCGCATGCAGACAACGAATGGTCGGCAAAGCAGTCGAGGATCAGGTCGTAGTGTTGCCCACTATTCGTGAAATCCTCCTGGGTGTAATCCATCACTTGATCTGCGCCAATGGATCGAACCATTTCCACGTTATTCGTTCTGGTTACGCCAGTCACATATGCACCGAACGACTTAGCGATCTGCACAGCGAACGTACCCACACCTCCCCCTGCGCCGTGAATCAGGACTTTCTGTCCCGGCTGAATCTGTCCTTTGTCGCGAAGACCCTGCAATGCGGTAAGTGCCGCTAGGGGCACAGAAGCTGCTTGCTCAAACGTCACGTTCTTCGGTTTCACAACCAATGTCGACTCGGGAGCGCACGCATACTCGGCAAATGTTCCTTGGAGGTGGGCCCAGACTTTGATACCCGAATTCTGCGGATTACTGATACACACCCCGAAGACCTCGTCGCCTGGTTGGAACTGCGTTACGTTCTTGCCGACTGCCTCAACCTGACCAGCCAGGTCAACCCCTGGCCGCCCTGGCCGCGTGACCTCTGGTTTGCGCAGCCCGAGCATGATGCGAAAATATGTACGGCACGCCTTTCAGTTCGCCGCAGTCAAGCGGATTGACAGACGCCGCACGGACTTTGATCAAGATCTCATTGTCCTCGGGGGCTGGCTTTTCAATTTCTTCGCATTGAAGAACATCGGGTGAACCGTAACGGTAATAAACGATAGCTTTCATCGGAATGAGAGCTTTGATACGCATGAAGCATACTCGCTTGAAACATTCTGTGCGCAAGGTCTCCTGATCCATGCGGACCTTCTATAGCCCGATGGACCGGGCCTTCTCCATTGCCGGATGAAGAGCAATCCGGAAACTATCCTTGGGTCTGAAAAGTCGGGTTTACGGAACTTCACGACGTTGCTCGGTCAACATGGCCTTGCGGCATCTATGACGAGTTCTAAAGCGACAATTGGGTTCGCTTGTAAGTCGCTGAGAAGAAAGTGCGATTTTGAATGGTCGGGGCGAGAGGATTCGAACCTCCGACCCCCTGGTCCCGAACCAGGTGCGCTACCAGACTGCGCTACGCCCCGAAATTTGCTGCGGTGAGATTGTCGATAGATATGGGCTTTCCGTGTGGCTCAAGCGCATTGGGAGCGCTTGCTGGATCGCTGCATCAACTTGATTAGTTTAGCAGATATTAGCGTGGTGTGTCTGGTCCTTAAATTTGGGTGAGGCTTGGAAGTACTTGTCTATGGTTGCGGAGCGTGTCGACGGGTCCTATACTTTATTGCATGATGTTTTCGCTTGAGCGCGCGTGTTGTTGCTGGAGGAATACTCTCCGGCGCTGTCCCCGCTAACGGATCATCTCCCTTCCTTTTCTTATAGCTATCCCATAATTTCGGAAGTCTGCGATTCGCAACTGCCGTAGATTTCCTTCTCTGAACGGATAATTCTAATGATCGCTTTGGACCAAGTAGCACTAAGCCATCCGGCCCGATTGAACCATCTACAAGCGCTCGAGGCCGAAAGCATTGCGATACTTCGCGAAGCAGTGGCGGAGTTTGCCAAGCCGGTGATGCTTTATTCCATTGGAAAAGATTCATCAGTCATGCTGCGGCTTGCTCAGAAAGCGTTCTATCCAGGGAAGATTCCATTTCCCTTGCTGCACGTCGATACCAGCTACAAATTTCCTGAGATGATTGCGTTTCGTGATGCGTATGCCAAGGAGATTGGGGCAGACCTGATTGTGCATCGCAATGAAGAGGCGATTGCAGCGGGGGCGAATCCTTATACGCTTGGGACGCAGAATTGTTGCGGATTATTGAAGACGCGCAGCTTATTGGACGCACTGGAGGAGGGTGGCTTCGACGCAGCGTTTGGCGGAGCGCGGAGGGATGAAGAGAAGAGCCGGGCGAAGGAGCGGGTATATAGTTTTCGCGATACGGCGGGACAGTGGGATCCGAAGAATCAGCGGCCAGAGCTCTGGAGCTTGTATAACTCGCGGTTAAGAAAGGGCGAGAGCATTCGGGTATTTCCGCTATCGAACTGGACGGAGTTGGACATCTGGCTGTACCTGCATGCGGAAAAGATTCCGATTGTGCCGTTGTACTTTGCGAAGGAACGTCCCCTCGTGATGCGAGGCGGTGCGATGACTCTGGTGCATGATGGGATGAAGCTACTGCCGGGAGAGACGGTGGAGACGGTAAAGGTGCGAATGCGGTCGCTGGGGTGCCTGCCCTGCACAGGAGCCATGAGGAGTGATGCGGATACGCTGCCAAAGATTATTGAAGAGTTGATGACGTTTCGGCGGAGCGAGCGGGAGAATCGCGCGATCGACCATGATGAAGAGGGCTCGATGGAAGTGAAGAAGCGGGAGGGCTACTTCTAATGGTTAGGGAAACGATCAGGTTTGAAGAGTTGCTTGATGCTCATCTCGGGCAGGAGATGTTACGGTTTACGACGGCAGGTAGCGTCGACGATGGGAAGAGCACGTTGATTGGGCGTCTGCTGCATGACACCAAGAGTGTTTATGAAGATCAGTTGGCGGCGGTAAAGAAAAGCCGCGTGAATCGGGCAGCAAATGGGCATGTAGATTTTTCGCTGTTGACGGATGGGCTGAAGGCGGAACGCGAGCAGGGCATCACGATCGATGTAGCTTATCGGTATTTTTCTACTGCTCGGCGGAAGTTCATCATTGCCGATACGCCGGGGCATGAGCAGTACACGCGGAACATGGCTACGGGCGCTTCGACGGCGGACCTGGCGATTGTGTTGATCGATGCGAAGGCGTTTTTGAAGCAGGGTGCGCTGCTGCCGCAGTCGCGACGGCATACATATATCGCTTCGTTGCTGGGGATTCCGCATGTAGTGGCGGCGGTAAACAAAATGGACCTGGTGGGGTATTCAGAAGAGAGTTTTGCCGCGATACGCGAGCAGTTTGTGACGCTGGCTTCGCAACTTGGGTTGAAAAGTGTGACTGTGATTCCGGTGAGTGCGTTGGAGGGAGACAACGTTGTTACGCCGAGCGCGGCGATGCCATGGTATGAAGGGCCGACGTTGTTGGAGTATCTGGAGACGGTCCCCCTGCGGGTGGATGAGGCGGATGGACCTGTGCGATTTCCGGTGCAGTTGGTGTTGAGGCCGGATGCAAACTTTCGCGGATTTGCGGGGCAGGTTGCGCGTGGGGTTTTGCGGGCTGGTGATCGGGTGATGGCGCTGCCTTCGCGTAAGGAAAGTACGGTGAGCCGCATTGTGACTTACGATGGCGATCTGGCCGCGGCTGCGTATCCGCAGAGCGTGACGGTGGAGCTTGAGGATGAGATTGATCTGAGCCGTGGGGAGATGCTGGTTTCGGCTTTGGAAACTGCTGATTTACCAGAGGTTAGCCGGCGGTTTCGCACGATGGTGGTGTGGATGCACGAAGTGCCGCTGGTGGTGGGGCGGAGCTATGTGGCGAAGCATACGACACGGACGGTGCGGGCTACCGTGAGGGCGATTCGGTACAAGGTTGATGTGAACTCGCTGGAGCATGGGGCGGCTAAGCATCTTGAAATGAATGAGATTGCAGAGGTGGAGTTTGAGACGAATCTGCCTTTGTTTTTCGATGCTTATCGAGAAAATCGGTGGACTGGGTCGCTGATTTTAATTGATGGGTTGACGAATGCCACGGTTGGTGCGGGGATGATCGTCTCTGCGGTGGAGGGTTCGACTGAAGACGGATGGAAGGCGGTGCTGGTACTTGTCCCAGGACAAGTTGAGCTGGCTGAACGAGTTAGAGATGGCTTGCTTGCTCGCGGGGAGGGGGCTGTTGTGATTGATGATGGCTTGATACCTGAGGATTCGCTGGTTGGTGCGGTGCGGGCTTTGCAGTTGGCTGGGGTTCTGGCGATTTCGACGAGAGAGATTGGTGAGGAATATCTCTTGCGGATTCAGGAGTTTGCGGCGGATGGAGTGGTCAAGGATCAAGATGAAGTTTTGCGCTTGGCGGGGGTGAAGGGATGAGTGTCGTGGAAGCGGTTGTTGATTATGAGGTGATGGGCGCGGAGGCTCTGGTGGCGCGGGTTTTGCGCGATGCTGCTGTTGATTCTGTTTGCTTTACGAGCAGTTTTCAGACGGAGGATATGGTGGTTTTGCATATGCTTCGGCGGCATTTGGCGGGGGTGCCGGTGATCTTTCTGGAGACGGGATATCACTTTAAAGAGCTGATTGCTTATCGGGATCGGATGGTGGAGGAGTGGGGGCTAAACCTTGTGAATGCAATGCCTTCTACTACTGTGCCGGAGTTTGAGGGGCAGTTTGGGAAGCTGCATATTGTGCAGCCTACGGAGTGCTGCAGGGTTAGGAAGGTGGAGCCGCTGATGCGGTCGCTGGAGCCTTACTCGTGGTGGTTTACGGGGTTGCGGCGGGAGCAGTCGCCTACTCGGGCGGGGTTGAAGAAGGTGGAGGATCATACGACGCCTACGGGGAAGAAGATGAAGAAGGTGAGTGTGCTGGCGGATTGGGATTGGGCGCGGGTCGCTAAGTATGCGGAAACAGAGGGGATTCCTCGGCTGGAGCTGTATGACCGGGGATATACGAGTATTGGGTGTGAGCCTTGCACGGCTATTCCTGAGGCGGGAGCTGACCCTCGGAGTGGGCGTTGGGGTGGGAAGAAATTGGAGTGTGGGATTCATACTTTTTCGGAAAAAAGTTAGCTGGGGATATGCCAATTTAATTGGGATTTTTGGGGAAATTGGTGTTCTGGACGTGGTTTTTTGATGGACAAGTTGTGGTGAATTGCGTGGTAAAGGTGGATTGCTGACGGACAGTTTTTGGGGGCTGTGGATTTCGCAGTTTGTTGAAGTATTTTTGCAAAGGGGTGCTGGGGACTCTTCGATGTGGGCGAAATCATCTAAGCTCTTGTCATGATGGAGCGGCGACAGATCGTTCGGCTTTGGCGGCGAGGTGGGGTCTCGGTGGTGGTTACGCTGGTGCGCGCTGAGGGGTCGAGCTATCGGCGGCCGGGGGCGCGGTTGTTGCTGGGGGCGGATGGGGTTTATGCGGGGACGATCAGCGGTGGGTGTCTTGAGGCTGAGGTGATTCGTAAGGCCGGGTGGATGGTGCGCGACGGTGCGGTCGTGGAGCGCTACTCGACGATGTTTGATGATACGGCTGAGGTGCCTTTTGGGTTGGGGTGTGGGGGGGTGGTGGATCTGCTGCTGGAGCCTGTGGGTACTCCGGAGTGCAGAGCTTTGATGGATGCGAT
>Ga0210409_10004361_pt1 | contig 15289 bp, 15 predicted proteins | sample IncBWH17MmetaG_FD_161649 | JGI IMG/M metagenome (GOLD analysis project Ga0210409, IMG submission 161649) | Forest soil microbial communities from Barre Woods Harvard Forest LTER site, Petersham, Massachusetts, United States - Inc-BW-H-17-M | ecosystem: Environmental > Terrestrial > Soil >...
ACATGTTGTAATTCTAAAACAATAAATAGTTTAGCCCACTTGAGAGGCAATTAATGGGGTATTCGCGGTCGGTTATGGCTCGATCTAAGCCTGAGTCTTACAGTTTATCCCACTTATTGTCTTGTTGGTTTGCCGCGGGGAGCTTTCTACAGGCCCTCAGCGCTTATATCCGACTGTAAGCACACGGGACTGGGATGTAGGAATCGTTATGGGATTGGACCAGTTTAGGGTTGGAAGAGCTGATTGCGCTTGCGGCAACTGGGTCTTGCCTATCAGCAGAGCCAGACGGCCACTTGGAGCGACGAGGTTGGCTGCCACTGGCAGGATCGACTCGAAGCGCTCTACCGCGCGGAGGGTCACCACGGCGAACGACGCGCCCGCCAGGGATTCGGCGCGGGTGGACTGTATATTGACGTCCGTCAATGTAAGGAACCGGGTAACTTCTTTGAGAAATGTAGCTCTTTTTTGGTTTGATTCGATCAGCGTTAACGAGATTTCAGGGACCCAGAGTTTGATGGGGATGCCGGGGAATCCGGCGCCGGAGCCTATGTCGGCTACTTTACAACCTTTCACCATAGAGGGCACAGAGGAACGCCGAGGAAAAAGGTGGCGTGCGGCGAAGAGGCTTTCGCCGAAGTGGCGGGTGACGATCTGTTCTTCGTCGCGGATGGCGGTCAGGTTGATGCGGGCGTTCCAGCGGAGAAGTATATCGATGTACGTCGATATATTCCGCAGTTGGGCGGGGCAGAGGACAGCAGATTCCACGGCGCTTCGCGCCTCGGAATGACAAGGTTCGAATGAGAGCGTTGACGGCGCAAGAAATGGTTGCAGCAGCTCGGCGATGCGATCGGGTTCCATGGATCTCAGATTTTAGATTGTAGAATGCCGCGCTTGAACGAGACATTTCGCCCGAGCAGAAGTTTCTACGTCTGGCAGGCATTCTGCGATTGGGGCGGGTTCCGCCTCGGTTTGCTTCGTCGGGACGGATCCCTTCGGCGGCGCTCAGGGCAAGCTGCGTCCGTCACGGAATCGGCTGTGGGATGCCGATTAAAGTCAAAGACCCCACCCCGAATGGCTTCGTGGTGAAGACGGGGAGAGCAGATTCCTCCTTGGCGCTTCGCGCTTCGTCGGAATGACAAGGCGTTCGACAGTTGGGCAGGTTCCGCCTCGCTTGGGCGGGACAGCCGAGGCGGCTGTGTCTACGTGGTTCGTAGTAATGAGCTTAAAACCATCGAGGTTGTCAAGGTGGCATCGGCAAATTTATGAAAATTTAACGGGAGTCCTTCGGGGGGGATTTTGCATCCCAATCCGGTATGAAGCCGAAGAATCGGAAAATCTTTGACGAGGATTATCGAGTATTGGCTGTTGAGAGTCAGAGACTGACCATTCAAGGGGTGCGTAGCGGAGAGGTGCTGACCATCGTGACGCAGAACCCTGAGGCTCCGCTCAGCGCGGCCGATTACCCGCCCGGGAAGTTGATTACGCTGAGCGATCCTTCGAATGCGCCGCCGAACTAGTATGGATGCCCTTGGGGAGTGAATCTATCGTCCTCAGATGCGCATCGGCATGACGATGTAGCGATACTTATAATCGTCGCCCTCGGCTGGCCGCAGTTGGCCTGCTGACTGGGGATCCTTCAACTCCAGGCGCACCTCGCTGGTGCCGGCGGCCTTCAAGAAATCGACCAGGTACGCGGCGTTAAAGCCGATCGTGAGAGGATCTCCGTTGTAGGGAGCTTCCAGAGAGTCTTCGGACTCGCCAGCTTCCGTCGAAGAGGCCGAAAGCTTTACCTCACCCTTTTCCAGGCGCATGCGCACGGCGCGCGAGCGCTCGTCGGCGAACTGGGCCACGCGGAGAATCGCTGCATTCAATTCGTCGGCATTCAAGGCGATCACCTTGCTGTTGTCCTTGGGCAGTACGGCCTCGAAGTTAGGGAACTGGCCGGTCAACTGGCGCGAGGTGAGCAGGCGGGATCCGATGCGGAAGAACAACGTGGATTCATCTTTCGCGAACTCGACCGTCTCGGCATCGGTGGAGTCGAGCAGAGATTTCAACTCGTCCATCGCCTTTTTAGGGACCAGGGTCTTCATTTCGCCGGAGACGCCCTCGAACTTTTCGCCGGCGCGTTCGCAATGTGCCAGGCGGTGGCCATCGGTCGCGACCATTGTGATCGATTCGGGCTTGAGCAGCATCAGCGCGCCGTTCAGGGTGTAGCGCGACTCTTCGTTGGAAATCGCAAAGCCGGTGCGGGCAATCAGGCCACGCAGGACTTGCGCCGGAATCGTGATGGCGCCTGAAGTGGGAAAGACGGGAAGGCTGGGGAAATTGGATTTCGCCATGCCCACCATCTTGGTATTGGAGCGGCCGCAGCGGATGCTGACCCAGTGGTTATCGAGCAGTTTGATGGTGATATCGGCATCGGGCAGCAGTTTTACATAGTCATGCAACTTGCGGGCGGGGATGGTGCAGGAGCCATCTTTCTTGACCTTGGCACTGCAGGAGGTTCGCAGGCTGAGATCGAGATCGGTTGCCGTCAGCGACAGACGGTCTCCAGCAGCCTCGAATAAATAGTTGGACAGGATTGGAATGGTGGTCTTGCGCTCGACCACACCCTGCGTGGCGGTCAATTCTCGCAGCAACTCGAACTTGCTGACCGTGATCTCCATGGTACCCGCGGCAACGGCGGCCTCCACCGGCATAAAGTTCGTCTCCCCTGCGGCGCGCCTAAAGCGCCCTTTCAAACCTGCTACTTCTATTACTTCCTTATATCAAATACAAAAGCTATAAAACCAGCAGTAACAGTAGGCGGTGCGGAAACGTGGAAAACTTTATCAACTATCCCGTTTCCACCGACTTCCCACCGCAACCTTGATGTGAGAAATCGGACAACTTCACTTCGGAGCCCCTACTGTAACTTGCCGCTAAAATCAGTTTCACTCTCTTGATTCACAACTTCCACATCGCATTCACAAGGACCAGCGAGAAAGACTTGATGAACTAGTGGAAATCCCGCGCAGCCCCGCGATCTATCCGCCTAATTGCTCGGTCAGTTTATTGATCAACCTGTTCAAATCTTTATCGTTCTTTCGGACCTCTTCGATCTTCTCGACGGAGTGGAGCACCGTCGTGTGATGCTTGCCGCCAAACTGGCGTCCGATTTCCGGCAGTGAAGCTTCCGTCAGATGCTTCGCCAGGTACATCGCAATCTGCCGCGGATAGACGATCGCGCGCGAATTGTTTTTCGCTTTGATCTCGACCAGGCGCAGGCCGAACTGCTCGGCAACCATCTTCTGGATCGATTCGATGGTGACCTTGCGGGCTTGCGAGTCGATGAAATTCTTGAGCACCTGCTGCGCGTAGGGGAGCGTAATCTCGGCGCCGATCAAAGAGGAGTGGGCGACGAGGCGGATCAGGGCTCCTTCCAATTCGCGAACGTTCGAGCGGATGTTCGATGCGACGTATAGCGCTACGTCGGTGGGCAGCGTGACTTTCTCTTGCTCGGCCTTCTTCTGCAGAATCGCGACTTTGGTTTCGAGGTCGGGCGGTTGGATATCGGCGATCAGTCCCCACTCGAAGCGGCTGCGCAGGCGGTCTTCAATTTCGGCGAGCTCTTTGGGGGAGCGGTCGCTAGCGATGACAATCTGCTTCATCGACTCGTGCAGAGCGTTGAAGGTATGGAAGAACTCTTCCTGGGTGCGCTCCTTCTGGGCGAGGAACTGGATGTCGTCGATGAGCAGCACGTCGACGTTCCGGAACTTGTCGCGGAAGGTGGTCATCTTGTCGTAGCGCAGCGAGTTGATCATGTCGTTGGTGAACTTCTCGCTGGAGACATAGCAGATGGCGGCGTGCGGAGTACGGCGCTTGATCTCGTGGCCGATCGCTTGCATGAGGTGAGTCTTGCCCATGCCGACGCCGCCGTAGAGGAAGAGCGGATTGTAAGCCTTGGAGGGACGCTCCGCCACGGCCTGGCAAGCGGCGTGGGCAAACTGATTGCCGCTGCCGATGACGAAGGCGTCAAAGGTATAGCGCGGATTCAGTTGCGCCGCGCCATCCCAGTCGAAGCGGGATTGCGAGGGCCCGGCTGTCGCGGATCCGGACGTCAGGCCGCCATCATGCCGTATGGGAGTTGCCGCGGGATCATCTTCCGGGGTCACGAACCTCACATCGTTGAATCCGAGCCCGAGAACGTCGATGGCTTCCTGAATAAGGTCGGCGTACTTGTCACCGGCGTGACGAAACTCCACGGTGGGAACACGAACAAACAGAATGCCTCCACTCGAGTGACTGTAGCGAGTGGGTTTAAGCCATGTGTCGTAAGAATGACGGTTAATCTTTTTTTCCAGAGCATCGAGAATGCGCGCCCAAGGGTTCGGGGAGAGGGTCGTTGTGCCGGTTGCTGACATATATGAATTTCACCAATGGGCGTCCCGTGGCTGGGTGAGAGCGCCTGTTAAAAACTTCCGTTGATCAGGAGCTGGAACCGCTAATTTTACTGCGGAATGCGCCAGTTTTAACCGTTGCGGCAAAAAATTTCGCGAAGCGCAAAGCAGGACCAGTCGTGGATACTAGCACAAAATTTTTTGTCGTGTGGAAATCTTTCGGCTGGATTTCATCGCGAGTCTCTATTCAGAACTCCATCGCATCGCTTGTCAAGTACCGCGCGAGTTAATGTCGCGCGCGCGGTGCAAATTTTGATTGCGTGAGATCGCGAAGAGAAGGAACATACTGATGCACTCTGAAGTGTTCTTGCCACGCTCGCCGCTGTCTCGACCGCGTCGGCGTCGCCGTGAGCATCGGCAGGCAGGGTCCTCAACCCAGGGTGCAGCCTATATAACGACCGCAGGAGGCACATCCCATGCTTCGCAACGCCAGTTTCCGCGCCACATGCGCGATCGCAGCCCTCGCGTCACTCTCGCTTCTCGGCATCACTTGTGGCGGCTCGAGCCACACCCTTTCGCAAGCACAGGCGCAGGCAATTTCCCAGGAAGTATTCACCGCGCTAAACTCCGCGATGGTGGCCGGACTTACGCCAACCGGCACGAGTACGGCGGCAACGCGACCGTCTCTGGGAGAGATTCTCGAGCGCGCCCAGCCCGCGCAATCGTCTGGATGCACCGTCACGAACAGCGGCGAGTCGTGCAATATTCCGATTACGTACCAGGGCGCTTGTCCGAACGGAGGCACCATCGGCGTGAGCGGGGATTTCAACTACACGCTGGACAATTCGGGGAACGGTAGCGACAGCTCTACGCTGACGGTCACACCTGCAGCTTGCGCGGTCGACAATGTGACGTTCAACGGAAATCCCAGCGTGACGTTTACGACCCAGCTCAATCTGCAGAATTATGGGCTGGCATTTCCGGTTACGTTTTCGGGAATGGGCGGAATTTCGTACGGGCCCAATCCCACGGGAAGTTGCAGCATTACTGTGAAAGCGACCGCTGCGTCGATAGGCTCGTGTAGCGTCAGCGGGAGCATTTGCGGAAGGTCCGTCAGCGGCAGCTGCTAGCTGAACGTTGATATGGCAGTTTTGCCGCGTAGAGAAAAGAACCGTGCCGTCCGCTAAAGCGCCCTCGCCACCCTCGCCACCAGACACAATGGCTGAACGCGGTGTGATGCGCGACCCACATTAACGACGATTTATCACGCGTCAGACCGGTAAGAGTAAGAACTTATTGCGAGGTGGCGTCGTTCTCAACCAGCCATCCCAGCACAGCGGGCAGGCAGAATCCCACCGCGTTCAGAATTCCATGCGTGCGCGCCATCTGCGGAATCGGCAGGACAACACTCCCACGGAAATCGGCTACCGCGTATGCAGTCGAGAGCACCATCCCGGCGAAGACGCTCGCTGAGGCGACGTAGAGCAGGACACGAGCCGTGCGCGAATCGAGCCTCTTGGCGCAGGAGCGCAAAACCACCGCCAGGCCCGCGACTGCGACAGAGAACACCGCAGCCGCTCCCAGTTTCAGCTGCGGAGAGATCACGAACCCAAGTGCGACGATCAAGGGCATGCCTATTACGACAGCCACGAGCCAGCGCAGCCACCGATAGTCTTGGCGCTGGGCAGCGAACTGCAGCATCGCGGCCGCGATCATCGCCGTTGCGAATCCTGCATAGTGAAAGTGTACGGCTGTCAGCAACCCGATCGGCTCCTGAATCCCCATCGGCCGCAATCCCAAACGTGAAGCCACAAGCCAGGCTCCGCCGACACCCAAGTCCAGTTGTGCGACGGCAACCGTAATTCGCTGCATTGTGGAACGAGTGCTGCTCTCGGGCTGCGACTTGGCGAGGGATGAAAGATCAATGATCGCGGCAATAGTCATCGACAAGCAAACGACCATCCACACGCAAGCCAAAGCGCCGGCCGGTCGTCCCGGCGGGAGCCACAATGCGGCGACGGCGAGCGCGGCCGCAAGCGGCTGAATCCTGCGCGCAAAACGGGTGAGCGGAGTGTCGCTGCCCATTACGCGCCCCAACTCTATCCCCAGCGGAACGATGACCAGGGGAGCAAAGAGGAACATCAACTCGATGGCTCCAATCGGCGCGACGCCGATTCGCGCGAGCACCGCGACCCCGGCCCAAATGACGGCGCCAAAGACTGCGCACATCTGGGGCCATGTCCCCTCGATGGTTGTCGCCTTCATCGCTAACGAAGCCCGATCTTGTGAGTTCATAAGATCACCATGCACAGGGGCCGCAATGCGGCCACGCCAAACACCGCTACCAGCACAACCAGCGCTACCATGTACAAGGCGTCCAGGGCCCGGTTCTGGCGCCGGATTTCGCGATCGTAGTAGAAAACCTGCAGGCCAATCCGCAACAACCAGAACGCGGCCATGAAGGCGCTGAGGAAGCGGCCCATCGCGGTGGCTCCCGCCAACTCACGCGCGAACCTGAAACACAATGCCGCAAACATTCCCAGCACGATCACGATGTAAAGCCAGTGCACGTAAAAAATCTGACGCACGAAGCGGGGCACTCCTGCCAGCCGCTGACGGACGCGCAACCGGCCTGGCAAAGGAACATTTGCTGCGATGATGCCCAAGTGCACCGCGCCCGCTCCCCAGATTGCCCGCGTCATCCATTCCGTATGCATATGGCCTCCGGTGACTTATGCGTCAGACATTTCTGTATACACAGAACTACACCACCAAAAAAATTTTAGCTCGCCTTCTTTCTCATTTTGGTTCCCATGCGCAACAGCTTTCTGACCGTTCCGGTGGGCAGGCGTTTCATCTGATCGTGCAATTCGGTGACTGCCTCGAAAAATCCGGCCATAGCCTCCAGGCGTTGGCGCGTGTAATCGGCCCCGGGTTCTTTTGGGTCCAGTTCAGCCAGGCATCGGCGAAGCATCTCGCGCGTGGGATCGATCTCGCGGCGTTTTCTCTGCTCGATGACGAGGCGGAACATCTCCCAGACGTCTTTCATGGACTCGTAATGCTCGCGGCGGTCGCCGAGCACGTGCACGGCGCGGACGATGCCCCAGGTCTCGAGCTCGCGAATGGAGGTGCTGACGTTGGAGCGGGCGACGCTGAGGGTCTCGGCGATCTCCTCGGCGGGCACCGGTTTGGGGGAGAGGTACAGGAGCGCGTGAATCTGGGCGACGGTGCGGTTGATGCCCCACTTGGTGCCCATCTCGCCCCAGTGAAGGATGTACTGCTTCTGCAATCCAGTCAGTTCCGCCATATCGGTTATTTCAGTACAGACAGAATACACTGAAAGTGCGTTCGTGTCCAGTAAAAAATTCCCCAGAGTATGAACGCTGGGGTTAATGTCAGGAGCCCGAGGCGGAGCTGTCTCTGGCTGCCTTCTCGGATAATCGCGGTGAGGTTTCCCATGGCCAGAATTGTGTTGGGCGCTCGGCTTCGCCGTCGCTTGGACGGCCGAGGCGGCCATCGCCACGTGCTCTCCCATTGCCGAATTTGCCGGGGGTCATGCTTGACCGGGGGGCGAGCGTGACTTACATTGGCGGCACTTCAATTTCGGAGGGGCTAGGTTATGCTCGACGGATTCAAGAAATTCATCCTGCGCGGCAATGTTGTGGATATGGCGGTGGGCGTGGTGATTGGCGCCGCCTTTGGCGGCGTGGTCGGTTCTTTGACAAAAGGCTTACTGACGCCATTTATCGGAGCTCTTGTGAAGTTGCCAGACTTTTCGAATCTTAAATACAACGTTCGGGGCAGCGATTTTCTCCTTGGCGACTTTATCAATGCTGTCATCTCCTTTCTGTTGATTGCGGTAGCGGTCTATTTTTTTGTCGTGGTACCGGTGAATTGGCTGCTGGCGCGCATGCACAAGGCCGAGCCCGCGGCGGCACCCACGACCAAAAAGTGCCCGGAGTGTTTGAGTGAAATTCCGATCGAGGCGAAGCGATGCGCGCACTGCACGCAGGTTGTGATGGGCAGGGCAGCATAGAATTTCCGGGCGGGAGCGCACTGTTCGGCTTTGTTTTCGTCGACAGTCCGGAGGCCCGACAGTCAAAATCCCCACCCTGTCGCAAACTGCGCGACAAGGGCGGGGCACCCTGTGGAGTGAGTGGGAGAGAGTCGATTGCCGCTCGACTTCTTGATCTGTAAATCTCGCGTAACATGAGTGCATGAGGTTTTATCAGGGCAGGGCTTTAATCTGCTTCGTGCTGGTTGCTGTGTCGGTGGCTGCTGTGGCGCAGGGCTCGGGGGCGTCTCAGTCTTCCCCTTCTTCTTCCTCAAAACATACGAAGGGCTCGTCGACGCGGCTGGTGGCGGATGTCGATGCAGGCACGGTGGCGGCTGGGGTTTATCGGAATCGGGCGCTGGGTTTGTCTTGCAAGGTTCCTGCGGGGTGGGTGCTGCGGACTGAGGAGATGAATGTGAGGGAGGACGACCCCGGGCCAGGGTCGGCCGCGTCGGAAGAAAAATCGTTACCACAGAGGGCACAGAGGTCCACAGAGGAAGAACCAGGACGCGTGTTGCTGGCGGCGTTTTCGCGGCCGCCGGACGCTAAGGGCGAGGACGTGAACTCGTCGATCGTGATCGCGATAGAGAAGGTTGCGACTTATCCGGGGCTGAAGGAGGCAGCGCAGTACTTTGGGCCGGTAACCGAGGTGGCGAAGGCCCAGGGTTTCATCGTGGATGAAGAGCCTTATGAGATGGAGATGGGGACGAAGGTTGTGGTGCGAGGGGATTTTCATAAAGATGTGGGCACGCGGGTGATGCGGCAGTCGACGCTGGCGTTTTTGGCACAGGGGTACGCGGTGTCGATAACGGTGATTGGCGGGACCGACGATGAGGTGGAGGAGTTGATCGATGGGGTGGGTTTTGGGAAGTAGGTGCGAGCTTTGAGTGAGAACCGCTTTATCAACCTGTCTGACGTGCAGGGCGTTCCGGTCGGGCAGTTGTGACTACTCGAGCGGTTCGGGGTGGAGGCTCAAGTCTTTTTCGCCGCTGGCTTTTTTCTCGGCATATTTTTTCATCCAGGCTTCCCAGGATCTGCCGGCGGCGGTGTCGCGTCCGGTGAAGGCCAGGGCAGCGATGTCGGCATAGGAGATCGCGACCTTCTCGTTCGAGTTTTTCGGGTAGAGGCGGACTACGGAGTCTTTCAGCGTTGCCGCGGTGCGACGGTCGAAGAGGTAGCCTTCGATTTCGGATCCATCTTTGCGGGTAATAGTGATGTCGCCGCGATAGTCGAAGGCTTTTTCCAGGGCCTGGCGGAGGTCTTCGTCGCTGGCTACTCTCGGGATCCAGCCTTCCAGATTTTCGTGTTGAGTGCCGGGAGCGACTTCCAGCGCGTCGGGGTTGACGTGCGGGGGATGTTGGTCGATGTGGCCGGCTTCTTTGCCTGTCATGGTTCCCTGTTTCTTTCAAGTCCAGCCGGCGAGGTTGAGTCCAGCAACGCCTTAGGGACCCAAACGCGCGCGTTTACCCATGCTCCGTTGTCGGTGTTGCACAAGTCCACATCCCTTTCGGGATCGTCGTAATCGAAGTCGAGTGTTGCGAACTCAGCAGCTCTTGAACTCATTTGCGTCTTATCATATTCCGACGCGGGAGAGTATTCGTACTCTTCAATTGCTTTCCGAAGATATTGCCGCTTCAGTTCTACATCTCCGGCTTCTTTGGCTATCATTGCGTGTCCTTCAGCTTGGGGCTTTGAGGCATGATCGGGGAGCAAGACGTTACTCAAAGCCTCCCGCAGTTACGATTGCCGAACATCGCGGCATTGCAGGGTGGGCTCGGCTTCCTTCGCTTGGACGGCCGAGGCGGCCATCGCCACATGATCCATTTTCAGGCGCGCGTTTCCTGCAGCGTGTCGGTTGGAGGCGCGATTTGGATTAGCGGGTTGACCGGAGCCTGCCGTTCTTCCAACATCCTCAACGCCTCTTTGTCTTTGTAGGTCGTGAATAGTGTCGCTTTTACTGTGGCGAGAAATCCGCCCAACGAGCTGAATGTGGCGTTCACTGCGCTGGCTTCGTAGCCGCTGTGGACCATGCAGTTGGCGCAGGCGGGATTGCCTGATTCGGTGCCGTAGTTCTGCCATTCTGTCGTCGATAGCAGTTCTGAAAAAGTTTCCGCGTAGCCGTCTTGCAGCAGGTAGCACGGCTTTTGCCAGCCGAAGACGTTGTAGGTCGGCATTCCCCAGGGAGTGCAGGGGTAGGTGCGCTTGCCCATCAGGAATTCTGCGAAGAGCGGCGAGAGATTGAACTGCCAGCTCTTTTTGCGGTTCGAGAGGATCGCGCGGAACATGCGACGGGTGCGGGCGCGGCCGAGAAAATGTTTCTGGTCAGGAGCCTTGTCGTAGGAGTATCCCGGGGAGAGCATCATGCCTTCGACGCCGAGGTCCATCATTTCGTCGAAAAAGGCGCGGACGGATTTCGGATTCGCGCCGTCAAACAGCGTGGTGTTGGTGGTCACGCGGAATCCGCGGCGGAGAGCCTCTTTGACAGCGTCGACGGCGATGTCGTATCCGCCTTCGCGGCAGACTGCGAGGTCGTGCTCTTCGCGTTGGCCGTCGAGGTGAACACTGAACGTCAGATATTTGCTGGGCTTGAAGAGGTGAATTTTCTCCTTCAGCAGCAGAGCGTTGGTGCAGAGATAGATGTACTTCTTGCGGGCAACCAAGCCCTCGACGATCTTGTCGATCTCCGGGTGCATGAGGGGTTCGCCGCCGGGAATCGAGACCACGGGGGCGCCGCATTCGTCGACCGCGCGGAAGCATTCTTCGGGGCTGAGGTCTTTCTTCAGGATGTGAGCAGGATATTGAATTTTGCCACATCCGGCGCAAGCCAGGTTGCAGCGGAACAGAGGCTCGAGCATCAGGACGAGCGGATATTGCTTGCGTCCGGCGAGCTTTTGGCGGAGGACGTAGCTCGCGACGGTCCACATTTGAGAAACAGGTACTGGCATGTGTTAGGGAACCCCTTGCGGGTATTTTATCAGGGAATGAGGGTCGAGTTGGGGCGGCGGGATCGGAGTGGGCACGGGCGAGATGAGCAAGGGGGCTAAAGCCCTGATTCTTTAGGACGCTTAACGCGGCCCTGAAGGGCCGCTCTTCCACGATAGATTCGGGCCACTTTTGCGCGATAGACTCCGGCGCTCTTCCACGGTAGCTTCAGAATCTCTGTGTGGCTTTCTAAGACGAGGTTCGTGGCTGGGGTGCTTGGCTTCGCCTTCGCTGGACGGACGAAGGCGTCCGTCCCCACACGGGGCTTGCCCTCGGCGGCCCTCACTCCGCGGGCGGCAACAAAGTCTGCAACCTCGCGCTCGGTTGATCCGTCTAAAGGTGATGATCTTTCGCTTGTTGGTACGGACCAAAGGTCCCTTGTTCCGTGGCGGAAAACCCGGTACCCTGAAGTCCGGCCGTTTGTATGTTTAACCCCCATCCGAACCTCGCCGATGAAGTGAACCGCGGGATCATCCAGTCGGAGATTGAAGGCGGCGTGTTTCTGAACGATCTGCCTCCGTCGACGGTACTGGAGATTCAGACGATGCATCATTGCTACAAGGCGGTGCTGCTGGGTGGGAGCGAGGCGCTGCTGTCGGGGCACCCGGAGTTTTGTCCGGAGCCGGTGCAGGTGGCGATCTCGGGGTCGACCTGGGGCGGGTCCATGCTGAAGCTGCAGTTTGTGGGGCGGGGGATGCATCTGGAGTTCCGGCATCCGCAGTATCCGATGCCGATCGTGACATCGCCCATTCAGGAGATCCGGGACAACGTGGCGCTGCCGGCGGTGGAGTTGGACGGGCGGGCGCACGGGGCGCATTCCTGACGGGCGGCTGAAGCTTCGGTATCTTTTCCTTCCTTTCTTTCTCGTTACGCGGTAATGAAGCGGTTTTCTTGGGCTGAGAATCTCCTTTGAGATTTGTGGTGACGGACGCTACCGAACGCGGGCTTCGCCCGCGGGACGGACGAAGGCGTCCGTTCCCCACATTCTCGGTGAACCACCGCAGATGGTGCTGGCTAGGACATTGACTTGCCTGGGGGGAGGCACTACTATTCCGGCCAGCGGGCGTGTGCCCGTCCTTCATGCCGCTACTTATCAAACCACGGGAAGTCGCTCACGTCACCATTCTCGACATCCGCGGCCGCATTGTACTGGGAGAAGAGATTCATCTTCTGCGCGACGCAGTTCGCAACCTGATTGCCGAGGACAAGAAGAAGATCATCCTGAATCTGGCAGATGTGGACTACATCGACAGCTCGGGAGTTGGTGAGTTGGTGGGAGCGTTCACCACGGTGCGCAATGCCGGGGGAGAGTTGAAGTTGCTGAACCTGACGCAAAAGGTGCACGACGTGCTGCACGTGACCAAGCTGTATACGGTGTTCGATATTCGGGACGATGAGTTCACGGCGGTGAAGTCGTTCGATTATTACTTTGCGAAGTAGTTCCTCGGGCCTAAAAGCCCAATTGTCGTGCCGATCTTACGCGGCGCTGAAGCGCCAGCCTTCCACCCGCTGGTATCGGTCCCGTTTAGAGTCGATTCACCAGAGTTGGCCTGGACGCGGGCTTCGCCTGCGGGGACGGGCGAAGGCGCCCGTCCCTACACTGATCCGTTTTTGGTAGTTTTCAAGCCCTTGGGCACGCGCTACCATTTATCTCAACAATTATCGTGGGCCACGCTAGTCGTTGGGTGCGGGAGTGGCTGAGTGGCGAATTACGGCAGTTCCGATCATCGGTCGCTGCAGGAGAAGACTGCCCGCGAATTAATCTGGACTTCCAATCGTACCTTTCAGGGATGGACGTGCTCGCAATGCGAGTGGAATAGTCCGCTGCCGACTTTGCTGAGCGAGGCCGACGCGCGTACGGCGTATGACCGTCTGGCGGCGGCGAAGTTTCGCGAGCACAAATGTGCGGACCATTTGGCGCGGCTTGACATGGTCCAGGAACAGGACAGCTTTACGGGGCGCATCCGGAAACTGGTCACGCAGGGGTTCAAGCCGAAAGATGCGGTCGAGTTGTTTTTGCAGGAAATCGAACTGGAGTATCGGAATGACCCGAAGACGTTGGCTCGGGCGAAGGCCGAGGGGGAAGACTTCTTGCGACGGTTGAAGACGGGGTTGATTTGAGGAGCATTCACCAGACGGCACAGAGAAGCAAAGAGGAGGCGGGGCTTGATCCGATGGAGGTGGGCAGGGCGCGGGCTTTGCCTGCGGGACGGACGAAGGCGTCCGTCCCTACACAATCAGTTCGTGATTCCCATCTGGGTGAGGATGTAGGCGTAGTCGAAGGACGCCTCGTGGAGGCGGTCGTATCTTCCTGAAGCGCCGCCGTGGCCGGCTGGACTTAGGTTCGTCTTGAAGATCAGAGTGTTGTGATCGGTGCGCGTGGCGCGCATCTTGGCGACATATTTTGCGGGCTCCCAGTACATCACCTGGCTGTCGTTGAACGACGTCTTCACCAGCATGTTGGGATACGCCTTCGCCTCGACGTTGTCATATGGCGAGTAAGTGATCATGTAATCGAATGCCGGCTTCTCTTTCGGATTTCCCCATTCTTCGAACTCGCCCACTGTAAGCGGCAGACTTTCGTCGAGCATGGTGTTCATCACATCGACGAACGGAACTTTGACCACGGCCGCGTGAAACAGGTCGGGGCGCAGGTTAAGGACGGCGCCCATGAGCAGGCCGCCGGCGCTGGCGCCTTCGATAACCAGCTTGTCTTTCGATCCGTAGCCACGCTTGGTGAGGTCTTCGGCGACGGCCGTGAAATCGGTGAACGTGTTCTTCTTATTCATCATTTTGCCTGCGTCGTGCCAGGCCTTTCCCATCTCGCCTCCACCGCGGATGTGGGCTACGGCATACGTGACTCCACGATCGACCAGGCTGAAGATATTGGAACTGAACCACATGTCGAGCGAGATGCCGTAGGAGCCGTATCCGTAGAGATAGAGAGGGCCGGTGCCGTCGAGTTTCGCGCCCTTCAGATGCAACACGGAGACTGGGATCTTTGTGCCGTCGGAAGCCGTGGTGTAGATCTGCTCGACTTCATATTTGTTACGATCGTATCCGCCGGGAACTTCTTTCTGCTTCAACAACTGAGAGGCGCCGGTTTCCATGTCGTAGGAAAAAACCGAAGCCGGAGTGATGGGAGACTCGTAGCCGTAGCGGAATTCCGCGGTGTCGTACACGCGATTCGTGTAGGGCCGGACGTCATAGGCAGGCTCGGGGAATGAGAGGCGGCGGGAGTGCCCGTTGCGCAGGTCGACGACGCGGATTTGCGGCAGGCCATTTTCGCGCTCGTACAGGACCAGGAAGTTCCTGAACAGATCCATTTCATCGAGCATGATGGCCGCATTGTGCGCCATGACCTCATGCCAGTTTTTGCTGCCGGCGTCGGTGACGGGAGCGGTCACGAGTCGGAAGTTGCGTCCTGTGTCATTGGCGCGAATGTAGAAAGAATCGGCGTTGTGGTCGGCGTAGTATTCAACGCCCTGCTTGCGCGGCTCGATGGTTTTCCAATCCGCTGCGGGATCCTTGGCCGGGATATAGCGCGCTTCGCTCGTCGTGTGACTGCGCAGCTCCATGATGATGTACGTCTCGCTGCGCGTCTTGAAAGCGCGAACCGTGAATTTCTCGTCGGGCTCTTCGTAGACGAGTGTGTCGGGGTCTGATGATCCAACGATGTGGCGATAGAGGCGATTTTGGCGCTTGGAAGTGGCGTCTTCCTGCGTGTAGAAGATGGTGCGGTTGTCGTTGGCCCAGACTACAGAGCCGACGCGCTCGGCATGATCGACGAGCGTTTGACCGGTGCGGAGATCTTTGACTGCGAGATTGAACTGGCGGAATCCAGTGTTGTCGTAGCTATAGGCCAGAAGATTTC
>Ga0210409_10004362_pt1 | contig 15289 bp, 13 predicted proteins | sample IncBWH17MmetaG_FD_161649 | JGI IMG/M metagenome (GOLD analysis project Ga0210409, IMG submission 161649) | Forest soil microbial communities from Barre Woods Harvard Forest LTER site, Petersham, Massachusetts, United States - Inc-BW-H-17-M | ecosystem: Environmental > Terrestrial > Soil >...
CTGACCGAGCGGCCCTCCAGCACGTGCGCCTCGACCAGATACCGCGCCTTTTCCACAGGAGAGCTCCCCTCATTCGGTGTCTCCTATGTCCTGACACAGGTGTCGCCTATGTGGTGGAACCGGACACCACCCCCTCCGCTTTATTGTGCGGATTCCGCGGTCCCAAGCGGGATCGCGTGCGGTGTCTTGCCTGACGGAGCGTGTCTTTGTTGCCGGTCAATGCCGCTCAAGACCGCCTGGCCTGGGCGGCGCCGATCGCAAACCGATCGCACAGACCCACCTCTCCTCCGGCGTTCGCGGAATAGCAGTCAGGCACGGCTAGAAGCGCCGCAGCGGAGCGGCCTCGAAGCGGTCCATTTCGTCACGCCGCCGTGGCGCTGAAGCAGTCAATGCCGAGACGTAACTGCCTCGCCGCGAATATCGCTACCACGCGAAGGAATAGCGCCATGTCGGCTTGCCAGGACGCGCCCTTTCGTCCCGACCGGGATGTCTGGAGAGGAGCCCGGCGGACGCTCGCAAATCGCGCAGAGCAGAAGCCGGGACAACTCCTGCCCTTAGGTCCTGCCGGTGCCCTTCTAGGCCTCCTGCAGACCGTCCCCCGACTGTGCGTCGCCCGCTTCCGTCAGCTCGTTGCCGTTGCCGCCCTTGCCCTTGCCATTGTGGCCCTCGCCGTCGCTGCCGAAGTCCTGTGCGGCGATTAGCGCCTCAGTGAATTCGCGGTTCTTCATGATCTTGTCGATCTGCTCGTTTCCATTGGCGAAATCGCTCAGGGCATCACGAACCGCGTCGAGTGCCTCCTTCATCTCTTTGTCAGTGAACTCCGTCCCCACGACGACACCGAGTTGAGAGGGGTGGTATGCTCGCCCCCCGACTTTATTGGCGACGACGAGCATGGCAACGTGGAACCGCATATTCGTGCGCTCTGACTGCGTTGCGACTGCCGCGTCAGAGCGCAGGAATCCGTCTACAGCCTTTTGGACCTTGGCGACCCAAAGGTAGATCGAGTAGTCCAGATTTGGGTCGAATACCCGGTGGTAGTCCTGGTCGCGCTTCAGCAGCGATGATGGTCGAGCGCGCGCGCTGCTCGGCTCGCTCAGACCAATCGCCATAATCGCTTGGGCGAGATGCGAGATGCTTACAATTCGCGCCGGACTGCGCCCGAGGTTGCGGTGGTAGTTCTTCCGTCGGTCATAGAACCAGTCCTGCTGGAGGAAGTACTGCTCGAGGTCTCGCTGGACTTCGTCCGTGGCGCGTAGTGAGGCAGCGGGTACGGCGGTCTGGCGGTTGGTCGCTCGAATGACCCTGTCCCGGACGGTGTGCTCGTCCGTGACGATGATGCGGACGAGGATGGACCTTTCCCGAGCCGGGTCGTTCTCGTCCGCGTTTTGAAGGTAGTGATAGATCGTTACCGATGTCTGCAAGCCGTTGACGATCTGGATGTCATCGAGCGAAAAGGTCCGCCCCGTGGCAGACGCCCGAGAACAGACGATCGTCACGCCGTTATTCAGCCACCAGAACTCGGGCGACTTCGCATCAGCGAGCGCGTCCCTGATCTCTCGGTTGACCTCGACGTCGCCCTCATAGTCGCGGACGTTCCAGTCGAAGATGTACTTCCGCAGGGCGCCGGAGTCGTCCGTGATGAACTTGTAGTAGTCATTCAGCGACACGAGCGCGAGGTGACTGTTGTCCGCAGTCGCGTTCTCGCCGAACTCAAGTTGCAGCGTGTACGACTTCTCTCGTCCAGCGAGATCGACCAACTCGCGCGCGCCCAGGAATGTGACCGACGACTCCGCCTTGGGGATGTCCTCCACAACCTGCTCTTCGAGGCGCTCAGCGCGCGCCTTAACCTTGTCGTGGATCGCGCCAGTGTCGCCCTTGGTCGCGTAGACGAACTGGAGCTTGATCCGAGGATGGCGCGTGGCCAGCTTCTTCCAGGCCTGCCGGAAGATGCCAGCGCGCTCGATCAAGGCGGGGGAGAACAATTCGGCCAGGTCCTCGTCGGTCTTAGCGAGGTCGAGCAGGTCGTTCAGGGCAGCGGACAACTTCTCGAAGGCGCCCTCGCCGAAGTTCGGGGACTGCTTTGCCTGGACGACGACTAGGTCAAGCTCCGACTCGCGCTTCACGTTCGAGGGATCGAATGTGTCTTCCAGGACCTCCGCGTCCTCTTCAACGAGGTTGCCGTTCAGGAAGCAGTACAGGCCGTCGATTCCGCCGTCGTTCCCGCCGCCAACCTGGCCGGCCTCCAGCTCCTCCACACTGAGGTCCTGCTCCTTGAGGGCCTGCTCAAACGCGAATAGCTCGAACGCCTGATCGTTCGGCAGCTGGCTGTCCTCGCCCCGCGCGTTTGCACGATCCTCGAGGATCGCGTCCAGCAGCACTACAGCGTTGTCGACCATAGGACCGGACGCTAACCCATTCCGGGCTCTGGTTTCTCTCGGTCAAGAGGTGCCGCCGGGTGTGCACCACGGCCGCGTGCCCAGCGTTCCGCGATGCACCGGACGACTTCGCTCTCGCGTGGTTGCGAGCGCGTCGACAAGCGCCGCTCACGCTCCCCCTTCGGAACGAAAAGCAGCTGCCCATCAGCCCACAGTTCGTGTTGTTCTTTCCAGGTAAGCACTGAGGCGTCCAGCCGCTTCCGCCTCGCTCCCCGGCATCAGGTGCCCATAGCGATCCATCGTGATCGAAATCGAGGCATGGCCGATGTAGGTGGAGAGCGCCTTGGCGTTCACGTCTGCGGCGATCATCAGCGAGGCGAAGGTATGGCGACACTCGTGCAGGCCGATCGGTTGAAGGCCCGCCACCTTCCAGCGCCTCTTTGCCTTCATGGTCAGGGTCGTTGAGTCGCAGAGGCGGTTGTTTTCATCCGCCAGCACCCGGTACTCGGGCCGCCCGCCGTTTCTCAACTTCTGATCCAGGAGGAATGTCTGGAGCACGCTCGCGATCGGCACCCTGCGGATCCCAGCGCCGCTCTTTGGCTCGATCTCCCCCTCGTGCACGTCCCAACCCCGTCTCACGTGGATAACTCCGGCTTCGAGGTCGACGTCTTCCCAGCGCAGCGCCCACAGCTCGCCACGCCGCAGCCCTGAGTAGAGGGCCAAGGCCCAGAGCGGCCGTTCCGCCAGCCGCAGCGCCTCGATCAGCGCCGCCGCCTCGACGGGGTCGGCGATCCGCTGCCGGCGCCCGCGGCTGGCTGGAAGCTCAAGGCCGCTGGTCGGGTTGATCGCCACCTCTGAGCGGGCAAAGGCGCGGCGGTAGACCACCCGCAGCGGCATCAGGATGTTCTTGACGCTGGAGGGATCAAGGCCGGTGGCGAGGAGGCGATCGGCGAAGTCCTGCACGTCGACTCGGCTTAAACCCGAGAGCTTCTTGGCGCCCAGCTCGGGCTCGATGTAGAGGCGGAGCGAACGGGCGTAGTCGCGGATCACCGAGGGCTTGTAGCGCTCGCCGGAGCGGTTCCGGATCGAGCCGTCCTTGATCCCCGCCACTAGCGCCTTGCCCGCTTCGGCGATCGTGACGTCGCCCGGACCGCGCATGGTGCCGCGGCGGATCGCCGTCTGGGCTTCGGCGCGCCAGGCCTTTGCTGCGGCTAGGGTCGGGAAGGTCTTTCGCAGGGTCTTTTTGTCGCGGCACGAGTAGGCCTGGGCCTGGTAAGTGGGCCGGCAGTTGCACTCTCGCCCGCTCCTCGCCGCACAGCGGCTCTGGTGGCGGACCGTGATCCCTTCGGGGCGCTTTCGCTGCGGCTTTTGGGCGGTCGCGGGGCTCATCTTGCTTCTGACCTCGTTTGCCCGGCCTCGCCGGGTCGCGACCATAGCTCTGGCTCGGCGAGAGATCGAGCCGTTCAGGTACCCGGCAGCGGGCGCTCGGTGCGCTCGGCGAGCCAGCGCTCCAGCTCCGCAACCGGGATCAGGCGGCGCCGGCCGATCCGGACGACCCGAAGCTCGGCGAGGACGTGGTCTTCGAGGAAGTCGACGCTGATGCCGAGCGCCTGGGCGGCCTCGGCCTTGGAGAGGGCCAGGCGCGGAGTTATTCGCCTCAGCGGAACTTGCTTGCGCTGCTCTTTGCTCACCTTGCGAGCGTCGCGTCGCTCCGCCCCCTGGCCCAGGTCCCCTACGGGGTCAGATAGTCCGGCGGGCGCAGTTCGCCGAGGCGACGTTCCTTCTCGACCTGCTTTCGCTCGGCCTCTGGCCTTGCCAGGAACTCGGCCTCGGCGGCGTTTCGCTCCGCCTGGGAGATCGAGTTCTCGTGCCCTGACCAGTACTTGCGAAGCGTCTCAACGCTAGGAGGAGCTTCAAAGCCGGTGAGTTCTATGCACAACCCGCGGTTCTCGCGCAGGACCTCGTGAAGCTCGTCGAACACGGTCGGGCCGTGACCGATTTCGGCCCAGCGGCGGAGCATCAAGCTCTGGCAGGCCTCGCGACGGCGGGTGTTGGAATCGCGGCGTCGGATGCCGCGGTTTCGCTGGCTCACCTTGCGGATCCTTGTCTCGTTGATTGCCGGGGCCAGTTCGCCGCGCTCCCAGGCCCTGACCAGCGAATCGAGCTGGTCGGGCTCGACGCCTTTCAAAAGCACCGCCAGCTCCGGGTTCTTGCGCAACAGCATGCTGGTACGAAGCGGCCCGTGGAGGGGCTCGCCGACGATAAATGGGCTTGGGCATTCGGCACAGCGAAACCCCGCCGCGCCCGACGGGCTCGCAAACCAAGCTTCGATCAGCGCTCCCTGTGGTTCATGTTCTTGCCAGGAGACATCGCGCTCTACCTTCAGCTCGATCCCGTGCTCTGCCAGGTGCGTCCTGATCTCCCCCCTCAGCTCCTCGGGCAGCTCAGTCGGGGCCTCAAGGTCCTCGGGCGGGCCAAGTCCCGGTGGCGCTTGGGCCGCCTCGGGATGCTCGTGCCCTGGCTGATCCATGCCTTTGACGATAGAGGCCTCCCTCGGCAGAGCGGCCCAGCTTAAGAGACCTGGTAAGCGGCATTTGGCAATCCACCCCATCGTGTGCGTACATGGATGCATGTCCATCCATCAAAAGCACGGGCATAAGCCGGGCTTTGCCGCTACAACGGGGCTCCGTCGCCGGGTCATCTTCGAGCTCGACCCCTCTCAGCTGCCGCTGCTTGAGGCCGTGCGCGAGCGTCACGGCTCCACCCGCGCGGGCCTGATCGCCGCGCTTGAAGCAGAGGGCGGAACACAGGAGCTGCTTAAGCGAGCCGAGGCGGCAGAGGAGCGCCTGGCAAAAGCAGAGCAGGCCGCGAAGGGGCGCCAGAGGCAGGACAAGGCGAGCGCCAAGAAGGAAGAGCAAGCCCAGGCCAAGGCGGCAGAGCGCGAGCGGAAGTTAAACGCAGAGTTGAAGAGCGCCCGCCGCGAGCAGGCCGAGGCCAAGGAGCAAAGCCGCCAAGAAGAGGAGGACTACGAGGAGGCCATCGAAGAGCTGAACGAGGAGATCAGCGAGCTTCGAGAGCGTTCCGCCGATTGGCTCTTCTGCGCCCGCTGCGGGGAGTGGGTGGGGCCGGAGGATTGGGCCTGGCAGAAGCTGGAGGGAGGAGGCCGCTACGCCTTTCACCGCGACTGCGGCGATCACAAGCCGGGGCTCCTGCCCTCGAGCTGGCTTGCCAAGAGGCGCTAGTCCAGGGCTCTTAAGTTGTCAGGTAAGAGTCCTTTCGCCGTAGGCCCGCGCGCTGCATTTTGGGCTGCGTGGCCAAGCCGAGGCGGCCAAAGCGGCAGGGAAAGCGGGATAAGCCCCGCACCGAGCGCTGCCTTATCTGCAGGCGAAGCTTTCGCCAGGCAGCCCGGGGCCGGCATGGGCGCTACTGCTCAAACGCCTGTCGCCAGGTCGCCTACAGGCGCCGCAAGGGAGAAGGCCTACAGCGCGGGCTGGTTCGCCTTGTGGCGGCCGATGCCCGCGAGCTGCTGGCGAGCCTCCCAGACGAGAGCGCCGATCTGATCGTCACCGACCCGCCCTACGTCTTTGACCGCGGCGATACGCACTTCCGCGAGTGGTTTGCCGATCTTCCCGATGAGGTGTGGCCGGGGATCCTGGTTGAGCTTTACCGGGTCCTGCACGAGGATGCCCACGCCTACATCTTCTGCGACTGGCGAACGCATCGGATCTTCGAAGACGCCGCAGAAGGGGGCGGCTTTCGCGTCGGCAGGCCGATCGTTTGGGACAAGGGCTCACCGGCGCTCGGGGGGACCTGGCGCTCCCAATACGAGCTGATCCTCTTCCTTGAGAAGGGCAACCGCCCGGGCAACTTCAAGAACCGCGGCAACGTGCTCCGTGCCCCGAGGGTCGCTCGCGGCTACCCAACCGAGAAGCCGGTGCGAATCCTCAGATCGCTGATCAGCCAGTCGAGCCTTCCCGGCGAGCTGGTGCTCGATTGCTTCTGCGGCTCGGGCAGCACCGGGAGGGCGGCGCGGGAGCTGGGGCGCCGGGCGGTGTTGTGTGATGTGGATGCGGGGTTTGCGGCGCGACGATTACGTCTCGGGGTCGAGGGGCTGGCAGCCGCGAGGGCGTGACGAAATCGAACCGCTGCCCGGTCATCACCTGGATAGGCTGCGCGCGTGCGCGCTAAGGGAGGAAGGGCCTGAGCGATGGGAGAAACGATCAACAACCATGCCGCCTTCATCTGGAGCGTGGCAGACCTTCTGCGCGGCGACTACAAGCAGTCCGAATACGGGAAGGTCATCCTTCCGCTCACGGTCATCCGGCGTCTGGACTGCGTCCTGGAGCCGACGAAGGACGCCGTCCTCGCCAAATACAAGGAGATCGGCAAGAGGATCAAGAACGTCGAAAAACCGCTCGAAATCGTGGCGGGTCAGCACTTCTACAACACCAGCCCGCTCACCTTTACCAAGCTCCTCGATGACCCCAGCAATATCGCCGACTCCCTCAACCTCTACATCGGGGGGTTCTCCGAGGGGGCCAAGGATGTCATCGACAAATTCGACTTCGGCATCCAGATCGACCGGCTCCGCAAAGCCAACCTCCTTTACCAGGTCGTCGGCAAGTTCGCCGAGATCGACCTGCATCCGGAGGCCGTCTCCAACATCGAGATGGGCTACCTCTACGAGGAGCTGATCCGCAAATTCTCGGAGCTGTCCAACGAGACGGCAGGAGAGCACTTCACGCCGCGCGAGGTCATCCGGCTGATGGTGAACCTGTTGTTCATCGATGACGAGGATGTGCTCACCAAGCCGGGCATCGTCAAAACGCTCTGCGACCCGGCCTGCGGGACCGGCGGGATGCTCTCGGTCGCCGAAGACCACCTGCGCGCCCTCAACCCCCAGGCCCGGCTGGAGGTCTTCGGCCAGGAGCTCAATGCCGAGACCTACGCCGTCTGTCGCTCGGACATGATGCTCAAGGGTCAGGACGCCTCCCACATCGCCTACGGCAACTCCTTCTCAGAAGACCACCACGAGGGCGAACACTTCGACTACTTGCTCGCCAATCCGCCGTTCGGGGTGGAGTGGAAGAAGGTCGAGGACGAGGTCCGCAAGGAGGCCGGGACCAAGGGCTTCAACGGACGCTTCGGGGCGGGGCTGCCGCGAATCAACGACGGCTCCTTCCTCTTCCTGCAGCACATGATCTCTAAGATGAAACCGCCCGAGCAGGGCGGATCGCGTGTAGCGATCGTCTTCAACGGCTCGCCGCTCTTCACCGGAGCGGCCGGGTCAGGGGAGTCTGAGATCCGCCGCTGGATCATCGAGAACGATTGGCTGGAGGCCGTCGTTGCTCTCCCCGACCAACTCTTCTACAACACCGGCATCTCCACCTACTTCTGGGTTGTGACCAACCGCAAGGCACCCGCGCGGCGTGGCAAGGTCCAGCTTGTCGACGCTCGTGAGTACTTCGTCAAGATGCGCAAATCGCTCGGCCAGAAGCGCAAGGAGATCTCCGCCAAGCAGATCGAGGAGATCACTCGCCTCTACGGCGACTTCGAGGAGGGGGAGAAGGTCAAGATCTTCCCCAACGAGGCGTTCGGGTTCCTGCGCATCACGGTGGAGAGGCCGCTTCGGTTGCGCTGGGAGGTCACCGACGACACGGTCGCCGCGGTCGCCGCGGCCAAGCCGATCCAGAAACTGGACGCCGAGGCGCAGGCTGCCGTGAGCGATTTGCTCACGAAACGCCAGGGCGCCAGCTTCGCGACCGAGAAGGAACTGACGAAGGCACTCGGCCCGGACCTCGTTGACATCAGCCTTGCCAAACCCGCCCAGAAGGCCGTCTGGACCGGTCTTGCGGTCCGGGACGGGGAAGCCCCCGTCATCACGGACCGCAAGGGCAACCGCGAGCCCGATCCCGAATTACGCGACAACGAGAACGTGCCGCTGCCGCCGGTTCAAGTGGCATTCGAGGAGGACCCGGCCGAACGTCTCGGTTCCCTGGAGTACCGGACGGCCATCGACGACTACATACGCGAGGAGGTTCTCCCGTATGTACCCGATGCCTGGGTCGACTACGAGCGGACGAAAATCGGATACGAGATCCCACTGACGCGCCACTTTTACAAGTACGTTCCACCGCGACCACTCGAGGAGATCGATGCTGAGATCAAGCGGTTGGAGGACGAGATCCAGCGTCTGCTGGCTGAGGTCGCGGGATGACGAATGAGCGAGTTCGCCTCCGGTTTGTTGCGCCCCTCCGCCGGAAGAGGCCTCCTGCACCGCTCGCTGGTGAGATCGCCTTCTTGCCAATGGAGGCAATAGGAGACGATGGTACCTACGATCAGGATAGCGTCTGCGCAGCAGAAGAAGTCGGTGATGGCGGCTTCACGTACTTCGAGCAAGGCGATGTAGTGAGGGCGCGAGTCACACCGTGCTTCGAGAACGGCAAGGGGGCCTTACTGTCAACGTTGATTGGGCAGCGGGGCCTTGGGACAACCGAGCTGTTTGTGTTCAAGCATTCTTCGTGCATCGACGCCCGATTCCTCTACTACCTGACGATCTCCCAGGATTTCACCGGCAATGGTACAGCGACCATCTACGGAGCTCATGGCGTCCGGCGTGTCGATGATCAATTCGTACGCGACTACCGTGCGTGGCTTCCACCTCTCCCGGCTCAACGCGCCATCGTCGACTACCTCGACCGGGAAACAGCCCGGATCGATGGCCTGATTGCGGCAAAGCGGCGCACGATCGATGAGTTCGACGAGCGCTTTCAATCCGCTCTTGAGCTATCTCTACTGGGAGATGGCCTGGCCGAGATAGGTAGTCGCTGGTATCCATGGTTAGGGTCCAACCGTTCCCTTTGGCGACTGAAATACCTGACTGACAAGATCGGTAGCGGGAAAACACCTGCTGGGGGTGGTGAGTCGTATGTCGATGAGGGGGTGATTTTTCTACGCAGTCAGAATATACTTGTAGGAAGTCTCGACCTCGCCGATGTTGCCCATGTCTCTCAGGCTGTTGACTCGGACATGCGCTCTACAAGAGTCTTGCCGGGCGATGTCTTGCTCAACATTACGGGAGCATCACTAGGTCGTTGCTGCGTGGCCTCTGACGACATTACGCCGGCCAACGTTAATCAGCACGTATGCATTGTTCGTCCTCACAGTGGCGTCAGCGGTCCGATGCTGCATTACGCCATTCGCGCACGGTTGGTGCAAGAGCAGATCCGGCAAGAGCAGGTTGGCGGTAACCGGGATGGCCTCAACTTTGAGCAGGTCGGCAACCTAGAGGTTTGTCTGCCGCAATCTGTAACCGCGCAACATGAACTCGCGATGCAACTCAAGCGGACCGAAGAGGAACAGCGACGAGCCATTGCCATGCTCCGTGATCAGATCTTGCTGTTGGCGGAGCGTCGGCAGGCGCTCATAACCGCTGCCGTCACCGGGCAGTTGGATATCCCGGAGGCTGCATGAGCTCGATCAATGAGAAGCTGTTGGAGGACGAGATCAGCGAGTCCCTTGTTGCCGCCGCGGGTGGCTACGGGGTGTGCAAGATCGGCACCGGGTCAGAGTGGCAGCCGGACTTCGACGCCGCCGTCGGCCTGGACACTGTCGAGCTGTTCCGTTTCATTGAACTGACCCAGGGGCCGGAGTGGGAGAAGCTGGTCAAGGCTCACGGTGGAGATGAAGAGCTGACCTACCAGAAGTTCGCCCGGCGGCTGGTGCAGGAGCTCGACGAGCGGGGGACGGTCGATGTCCTGCGACATGGCGTCCGCGACCAGAACGTCGAGATCCGGCTCTCCTACCGCAAGCCCGCGTTCGAGGCCGCCCCCGAGTTGGTGGCGCATTACGACGCCAACCGGCTCACGTTGACCCGCCAGCTTCCCTTCGACCCCGACTCCAACAAGACGATCGATCTCTGTCTCTTCCTTAACGGCATCCCCGTCGCGACGGCGGAGCTCAAGAACCACCTCACCGGGCAGAACATCGAGCACGCGATCGAGCAGTACCGCACCAACCGCGATCCCAAGAACGTTACGCTTGGCAGGCGGGCGATCGTCCACTTCGCCGTCGACCCGGACGCCGTCGCGATGACCACCAAGCTGGAGGGCAAGGCGACACGATTCCTCCCATTCAACCTGGGCCACAACCTCGGGAAGGGCAATCCACCCAATCCCAACGGCCACAAGACCTCGTATCTCTGGGAGCGGGTCTGGGCCAGGGACCCCTGGCTCGACATCCTCCACCGCTTCATCCATGTCGAGCGGCCCGAGAAGGGGTCGATCTCTGCCCGGCGGGCTGCCGAGAAGGTCATCTTCCCCCGCTACCACCAGTGGGATGCCGTGCTCAAGATGGAGGCGAATGCCGCCGCCAAGGGCGCCGGGCACTCCTACCTCATCCAGCATTCGGCGGGGTCGGGCAAGTCCAACACGATCGCTTGGACGGCCCACCGGCTCTCGACGCTCCACACGGCGGACGACCGCAAGGTCTTCGACAAGGTCGTGGTCATCACCGACCGCGTCATCCTCGACCGCCAGCTCCAGGACACGATCTACCAGTTCGAGCACGCCCGCGGCGTGGTCGTGAAGATCGATGAGGACTCCACGCAGCTCGCCGAAGCCCTGGCGGGAGAGCAGGCGCGGATCATCATCACGACCCTGCAGAAGTTCCCCTTCGTCCTCGACAAAGTTGGAGCCCTGCCCGCCCGCAACTACGCGGTCATCATCGACGAGGCCCACTCCTCCCAGACGGGTGAGGCCGCCAAAGATCTGCGCCTCGCCCTTGGGGCCGGGGAGGAGCAGGAGCTGACCGCAGCCGAGGCCGAGGACGCTGGTCTCCTGGCGGTCGCGATTGACCCGGTCGAGGAGGCGCTCGCCAAGTCCGTCGGCGCGCGCCATGGCCGCCAGTCCAACCTCTCCTATTTTGCCTTTACGGCGACCCCGAAGGGACGGACGCTGGACATGTTCGGAACGCTCAATCCGAAGACCGGAGTCCACGAACCCTTTCACCTCTACTCGATGCGCCAGGCCATCGAAGAGGGCTTCATCATGGACGTGCTCGCCAACTACACGACCTACCAGACCTTCTGGAAGATCGAGAAGGCGATCGAAGAAGACCCCGAATACGACGCTCGCAAGGCCCGCGGGGCGATCGCCCGTTTCGTCAGTCTCCATCCCCACCACCTCGCCCAGAAGGCCGAGATCATCGTCGAGCACTTCCGCCAGCACACGGCCAAGGAGATGAGCGGCCTTGCCAAGGCGATGGTCGTCACCTCCTCGCGCCTGCACGCCGTCCGCTACAAGCAGCACATCGACAAATACATCGCCGCCCAGGGCTACGAGTACATAAAGACCCTGGTCGCCTTCTCGGGCAAGATCGACGACGGCACCGGCAAGCCGTTGACTGAGGCCAACATGAACGGCTTCCCAGAGTCCCGCACCGCCGAGGAATTCGAGAGCGGCGGCTACGGGGTCTTGATCGTCGCCGAGAAGTTTCAGACCGGCTTCGATCAGCCCCTCCTTCACACGATGTATGTGGATAAGACGCTGGTCGGCCTCGCTGCGGTGCAGACCCTCTCGCGCCTCAACCGCATCCACCCGCTGAAGCGAAACACCTTCGTCCTTGACTTCCGCAACGAGACCGAGGAGATCGTTGAGGCCTTCGAGCAGTTCCACGGGCGGACCGTCGCGCCGCCGACCGATCCCAACATCCTCTGGGACACGCGCCGGCGCCTCGATGACTTCGATGTCCTTCGGCCCGAGGAGATCGAGGCCGCGATGCCTGCGCTCCTGGGCGCGGGCGCCTCCGACGAAAAGCGCTCCGCGGAGAGCTACGCGGCGATCGGCCCCGCCAAGGAGCGCTTCGAGCAACTCGGCGATGAGGAGCGCCTGGAGTTCCGCGACGCGCTGACCCGGTTCGTGCGCACCTATTCATTCGTGTCCCAGATCGCGGCCTTCACCGACCCCTCGCTCGAGCGCGACTATTTCTTTTGCCGGGCGCTCTCGCTCTACCTGCGCGACTCCGCCACGGTCGAGCGCCTCGACCTCGGCACCGAGGTCGAGCTGACCCATCTGCGCCACCAAGTGACCTTCAGCGGCGAGCTCTCGCTCACCTCCGAGGAGGGCGAGGTGCGCTCCTTCTTCGGCGAGGGGAAAGGCAGCCAGCAGGAGTTGGATCTCGAGCGCCTCTCAAGCATCGTCGAGGTCCTCAATGACCGTTTCGGCACCGATCTGACCGATGTCGACAAACTGCTCCTCGACCAGTTCGAGGAGAGCTGGGTCACCGACGAGGAGCTCTCCGATCAGGCCAAGAACAACAGCATCGACAACTTCAAGCTCGTCTTCGACCGCAGGTTCCTGCAGACCATCGTCACCCGCATGGACACCAACGACGAGATCTACAAGAAGATCCTCGACGACGAAGACTTCCAGGCGGCGATCATGGAGTTCTACCTGCGGCGGGTGTATGAGCGGCTCCGGGAGACAGCATGAAGGTAGTAACGCTGCGACGTCATCGATGCTTCGACGTCTCGGCGGCGTTGTCGCTTCCGATGCGATGAAACAGAAGCCTGGCGTGAAGCGCCTTACGAAAGAGAACTGGCTGACGCCAGACGTCACCGGCAGGGCATTTGTTGAAGTCAACGCCAAGACGGGAGCAACTCGGCCCGCCACGGGGGACGGCTGGGCTGAGCAATTCCTTGCGGTCGACCTTGGAGAGCATGTCCCGATGGAAGTTCGCGACATGTGGGAAGTCGCCCGCGGAACCCTTCTTTACGGCTGGTTCTACTACCCGTTGTATGCGCTCGGAGAACATGAGCTTCGACGAGTCGCCGATGCCGCAACTCTTCATTGCTACCGGCATGCAGGCGGCCCGCCCTTAAGAAAGCCTGATTGCGAAGGCAAGCTGAGGTGGCCAACCTTCAGGGCTCGGGTTGCGTGGCTCATCGGCCAGGGCATTCTTCCGCGGAGCGCTCACGGTCGGTGGGAGGCTATCGTTGAACTCCGCAACGAGGGCTCGCATGCCAGCTTCAGACATCTCGTAATGCCTACTGACGCACTGCAGGTGCTTGGGATGTTGGCGTCGGAGATCGACGCCTTGTTCGCTAATGGACCCGATCGATGCGCGGCTGGAGCGCTGTAGACCTCAGAGGACCTCAGATCAGATTCGTCTCGATTCCTCGGAGCTGGTCCGGTCGAAACCGAGACGAATCTGTACCAGCGCTCTGACGATCTAGTCCGAGAGATCCAACTGCTGAGCGACCCCCCGATCAGCCAGGAGCACTCCTTTGTTCTTTTCGAATGTGGCCTTAATCTTCGCCTTCAGCTGTTTGTGATTGACGAACATAAGAACGCGGCGGTGGATATCGAAGTGAATCTCGGTTGGTTTGCCGGGGTGAAGGACGCTGTCCTGAGATGCAACGCAGATCACGGGCGTGTTGAGTCCGTCTGCGTACCCGAGCTCGTAGTAGCAGGATTGGCGTTCATCGGTGAGGTCAGCGACCACAAACGCCGAACGTTTGATCTCAGATTTGATCCGCTCCACCATCCCGTCGAGCGGCTGCTCCTTGTCGATGCGGATCGCGACGCAACCAACCCCGCGGAGCACTTGCTCGATCGCTGAGAAGCGCTCGTCATACTCCTTGAATATGCGCTGCTGCTCCTGGCCTCCCTCCTCGTCTCCTTGGATCGGCATGACAACAAACACGCGAGTCTTAGCCTGATTCAGGAGTCTCTCGGCTTTTGCGGCAAGCGAGTTGTAGCGATTCCTCCGGCCCTTCACAAAGGTCTCGATGTCGCCGCCGGCCTTTGGGGCGAACAGCTTCTCAGTCTCGAAAATGCGGAGTTCCAGGGCCTGCCGCGTCTGGGTCTTTGAGCCCCAGGTCGTCGTGATTGTGCCGTCCTTTACGAATGGCACCACGAAGCCTGACAGAACATCAGCCTCCGACTTGTTGGTGACCACCTTCCGGTTGCCGCCAGAGAGGGTTGCAAAAACGTGGAGATTTGACATAGACGCGTTATACACCAAGATCTAGGGTCAGACGGCCGAGGGGGGCTCCCACATGGCGATACCCGCGCTACGTCCAATCTCTCGCATCCAAGCATCGGACACACTCCGTAGATCAGCCTCGTCTGCCGGAATTCCAAGTTCGCCGCCGAGGTGGAGGTCCTGCCCCCGAAGTGGACCCTGAATGCCGTCCTGGATCCAGATCGCCATCTTTTCGACACCTCGCACTTCGAGGGACAGCACAGCCCGTCCATTTGCATCCAGGTGACTAAGGCCCTCGGCTGCCAGATCCAACAAGGGATGGAAGTAGTCATCGGCTAAGCCGGGGAGGTGCATAAGCTCTGGCACTGACTCGTTGCGCCTGCGAGCCTTTCGCGCTGCGATTACCCCGCCCGCGTCGATGACTACATCCGCTATTTCGGGAGCTACCTGGCTTTCGGCTCTGACGACAATTCCTCGCGCCCGAGGTTCTGGGATGACCTTCGGTGCCCAAGGGTGAGATGCGGACAGGACAAGCCCGGCACACTTCTCCTCGGCCCATCTTGCCGTGGCCTGAGAGAGAGCCCGGTCCGCGAACCCAGCAGGAATCGACACAGGTGCGACCCGAACGATCCACTCGACCGCAACTGGCCGGGGCGGGTGAGTCTTTTCTCCCGGTAACCGTCCAATCGCCCCAAACGCACCCTGAATGAGTGGCAAGATCGTTAGTCGCTCTCTTGCTGATGCGTCGGCCTCCCGACCGCGTCGAGCGAGTTCTAGGAGGGCACTATGGTCGGTCACGGGCTGCTTGCCGGCCGGCACACGCACATAGACAGCGCCGCTGGCGGTTACATGGGGTGTGTCTGTGGATTCGGCGACCTTGATCAGCCCGACTTCGTGCCCTTCGTGGATCGCAGTTCCGGCGACGAAGG
>Ga0210409_10004364_pt1 | contig 15281 bp, 12 predicted proteins | sample IncBWH17MmetaG_FD_161649 | JGI IMG/M metagenome (GOLD analysis project Ga0210409, IMG submission 161649) | Forest soil microbial communities from Barre Woods Harvard Forest LTER site, Petersham, Massachusetts, United States - Inc-BW-H-17-M | ecosystem: Environmental > Terrestrial > Soil >...
CGGCACGCTCAAATCCCAAACCCGCCATGTCCAGTCGGCCGACAAATGCATCGATGACTCGGCACACATGATCGTCTGGAATCAACTCTTCCAGACAGACGGGAAACAGCGTTCCTTGAGTCCGGCCTTCTCCCTGCACAAAGCCCATAAAAAAATGCCCTCGCTTTCACGAGGGCATCTTCTCATTTATTTTCGGCCGATCAACAGAGTTTCGTAACAGTCTGATTTAGGCCGGCCTTTTTCGCATCACGTCGCTGTTTCTTTACTTCCTTATATTTTTACGCCTTCACTTCAGTCGTTCAGCAATAACTGCACTCAGCATCACCCATGCCGCCGCCCGTCATGTCGTCCTTAATCCGACGCAGGCGCTGCCCAAGCCGCTCGGCTAGTTGATGCCGTGCGCGCCACAACCGCGCCTTTAAGGTGTTCTCGGTCACTCCGAGCTTCTTTGCCGCTTCGCCGGTCGAGTAACCTTCGACTTCGCGCAGCACAAATGCCGTGCGGAGCAAAGGTGAAAGCTCATCGAGGTTCTCGCTGATCATCTCCCGCAGCTCCGTTCCCGCAAACACCTGCTCCGGGTTCGGGCCATCCGCTGCGAAGCGCTCCGAGATCGGCAGCTCGTCTTCACGCGGGGGCTCGTCCAGCGAAACCGCTGGCCGTGCTTTCGCGCTGCGCCGCCTCATCAGCGCCGCATTGATCACGATGCGTGTCAGCCACGTCGAAAATTGCGACCGTCCCTCGAACCGCTTCATGTTGCGATAGGCGGAAAGCAGTCCGTCTTGCAAAGCATCTTCGGCATCTTCCGTATTGCCGAGAACGCGCAATGCCGTCTGAAATAGCGGCCGCTGGTAACGGCGGAATAAAGTCTCCACCGCCTGCGAATCGCCCCTCTGTCCGGCACGGATCAGCTTGCTTTCATTGAACTGCGGTGCCACTGCTGTTTGTGTCGCTACTGCCGCTTGAGTTGCCATTGTCCCCCCCAATTACTGCACAAACTTGCTGCAATCAGTCACTGCAAAAATCGCTGCGATAAGCTCGTTGAACGGATGCACGGACACTTGTGTGTCTCAGTGCGCCGGAACACCTCCGGCTGGCACCCTAGGCTTCCTCATCATCAACAAGACCGGGATGACGGCCAGGAACACCACGCCCAACATCTTGAAGTTGTCGATGAACGCCAGCATCGCCGACTGGCGCTGCACCAGGTTGTAGACCATGCCCTTCGCCTGCATCACCGCATGCGAAGCACTCGACCCATATGAAATTAGACGCGCGGTGTTTCCGTTCGTCATCTTCAGCAGGGCTGGATTCAAACTGTTCACACTCTCGACCAAATGTGACTGGTGGAACTGCGTCCGCCGCTCCAGCATGGTCGTGACGGTCGCGATTCCAACGCTTGCCCCGATGTTTCGCGCCAGATTGATGATCCCCGTCCCCATGTTCGTCTTTTCTTTCGGCACGTACGCAAACGCCGCTACGTTGATCGGAATAAACAAAAACGCCAGTCCGAAACTCTGCAGCATTCGCGCTCGCACCGCGTGGCTGTAATCGAGGCCCAAGTCCCACCCAGCCATCCAGAACAGCGCAATCGCCGACACCGTGCAGCCAAACGTAATCAGAATCCGCGTATCCACTTTCGACACCAGAATTCCGACCACCGGCATCATCAGCATGATCACCAAGCCACCAGGCGAAAGCGCCTTTCCCGCAAGCTCCGCGGTGTAACCCAGCAGCTCTTGCAGAAACTGAGGAATCAAAACTGTGCTCGAATACAGAACGAAACCCAGAAAGAACATCGCCACTGTCGATATCGCAAAGTTTCGGTCCTTCAGCATTTTCAAATCGACGACTGGATCTTTATGCCTCCACTCCCAGACGATCCCTGCGAAAATCCCGATTAGCATCAGCACAAAGAAAACGCGGATGAATCCAGACGCTAGCCAGTCGTCACGTTGTCCCTTATCCAAAATAATCTGCATGCTAGCCAATCCCAGGCTGATCAACCCAATTCCGATGTAGTCGATCCGGAATCCGCTCTTGACGCTCGCGCGCTTCATGTACGGCGGGTCCGAAATCAAGAACGAAGTCAGCAGCAGCGAAATAATTCCCACCGGCACGTTGATATAAAAAATCCATCTCCACGAAAAATTGTCCGTAATCCAGCCGCCCAGCCACGGCCCAATCGTCGGCGCCACCACGACCGCAATGCCGTAAACTGCAAAGGCCATCCCGCGCTTTGCCAGTGAAAACGTGTCATTCAAAATCGCCTGCTCGCTCGGCTGCAATCCTCCGCCGCCGGCGCCCTGCAAAATCCGGAAAAACACCAGCACGCCGAGGCTCGGCGCAAGCCCGCATAAAAACGAACTCACCGTGAACAGCGCCACGCACGACATGTAAAACCGCTTCCGCCCGATCAACCCGGAAAGCCATCCCGAAAGAGGCAACACGATCGCGTTGGAAACCAAATACGACGTCAGCACCCACGTCGATTCGTCCGCACCCGCGGACAAATTTCCCGAGATGTGCGGCAGCGCCACGTTTGCGATCGACGTGTCCAGCACTTCCATGAACGTAGCCAACGTCACCGTCACGGCGATCACCCAAGGGTTGATCGACCCATCCGGCATCCTCAGCTTGGCTATCAGTCTGTTTCGCATCGCGCGTTCTACTCTTGCTCCGTCTTGATAACCCTCTGCCTTTTCATACGCACAAACGCTTCACGGTCTTTCGTTATTCCGCGCGCTACTTGGTGATGACCGTCGCGTCCACATTCATCCCCGGCCGTAACACGGCCGAGCCCACCGAATCCCTGTCCAGCACGATCTTCACCGGGATTCTCTGCACTACCTTCACGTAGTTTCCGGTTGCGTTTTCCGGCGGCAGCAAACTCAAAACTCCGCCGGTAGCTCCCGCGATCGAATCCACATGCCCGCTGAACGTTTTTCCATATGTATCCACTTTCACTTCCGACTTCTGTCCCGCGTGCATATTTCTCAGCTGCGTCTCTTTGAAATTCGCAGTCACCCACACGTCTTGCAGCGGCACCACCACCAGCAATCCCTGGCCAGCTTGCACGATTTGTCCCGTCTCCACTTGCTTGTGCGTCGCCACGCCATCCACGGGTGCAACCACGTCCGTGTAACCCAGATTCAAAAATGCTGCATCCAGCGCCGCGCGCGCTTGAGCTACCTTGGCTACTTTCGCTTGCGCATCCGCTGTACGCATGCCCACCTGCTTTTTGTCCGCTTGCGCTCCTTCCACACCGGCCCGTGCTTGCAGCACCCGCGCCTTTGCCGCGTCCAGTTGAGCTTTCACCACTTCCACATTGCGCTGCGCTTGCGACAGCTTTTCTTGATCTGCCTTCAATGCGCTTGCCGTGGCATCCGCATTCGCTTTCGCGGCGTCGTATTGCTGTTTCGAAATTTCGTCCCTCTCCATCAGTGGCTTGTACCGCGCCAAATCCGCTTGCGCCAAAGCCGCATTCGCAGTGCTCTTGTCCACGTTTGCTTGCGCGTAGGCTAAATCCGCCGTTTGCGCCTGCTCATAAGTCACTTGGGCCCGAGCCAGGTCCGCTTGCGATCCCAGCAACTGCGCATCCGCGTTTGAGTTCCCGCTGGCGACGTTCTCCGCCGTCCTCGGTACGTCGACTCCCGCAGACCGCGCCTCGCCTTCCGCCAAGTCCAGCGCCGCCTTCGCCTGGTCCACGGCCGCCTGGTAATCGCGCGGATCGATCTTCACCAGTATCTGGCCCGCTTTTACCGCTTGGTTGTCGTCCACCAAAACGTTCGCCACTTTCCCGTAAATCTTTGAAGCGATCGGCGTGATGTGTCCATCGATCTGCGCGTCATCCGTACTTTCACGATTGTGGTAGTAGAGAAAAAGTCCGACGATCGCGGCGAGCAGCACCACGCCACCAAGAATCGCCAGCCGCTGCATCTTCGGATTCGCCAGCCCTTTCGGCTGCTCCTTCTCGAATGGCACTTCTTCAACAACCGGTCGTGCCTTTGCCGCGTTTTCCAGCCCTACTTCAATCTCAATGCTCATCGTCCCCTCACTTCGAGTACACCTTTTCCATCTGTCCAATCGAACGCGCATAGTCCGCGCGCGCCTGATTGAACCGGTAAAGCGCCGCGATCTGATTGTCGTTCGCCCGCGCCAGCGAATCCTGCGCCTGGATCACCTCAATATTGTTTGCCACACCAGCCTTGAAGCGGTCCCGCGCCTGATCCACTTCCTCTTTCGAGAGCTGCACCCCGAGATTCGCCACGGCCACCTGGTTCCGCGCCGAATCCAAATTAATCAGCGCCGTCTTCACGTCCAGCGCGATCTGATTCCGCAAGTCGTCTTCCTGCTGTTGCAACTTCTGAATCTCCAAGTCTGCTCGAACGATTTCCGCGTGAATCCTGCCGCCCGTAAATAGCGGCACGCTTACCTCCGCTTCGTAGTTGTATGTCGGTATGCCCGTCGTCGACGATCCTCCCAAGTAGGCCCAGTTGCCGGTAAAATCCACCTTTGGCAGCCGCGATTCCGACGAAGCCTTTTTTTGCAGTCCCGCCGATTTAAGCTGTTCTTGTAGCGCCTTCCACTCCTGCCGCTCCGCGAGCGCGGAATCGATGCTCGATATGACATCCGGTTGCGGTGTATCAAAGAAGCTAAGCGAGTCTCCTAATTCGATCACCTGTCGCGGGTCCAGATTCAGCAGACGGCTCAGTCCAAAAAGTGACGTATCGCGGTCGGCTTCTGCCTCCAGCAGCCGCTGCTTCTCGTTTTGCAGCTCCACATTGGCGCGCAGCGTGTCGATCCCCGTGCCAACGCCTTCCTTTTGAACGTCCGCCGCTTGGTCGTAAAGCGCTTGCGCCAATTCGACTCGCGATTGCGACGCTTGCACGTTGGCCACGGCGCGCAGCGTCCCGATGTATTGCGACACCACCAGCAAAATCACTTGCTCACGCGTGGAGAGGCTATCTGCCTTGCTGGCGTTCGCCGTTTCTCGCGCGGCCTGGTACCGGCGGAACAGCGTCAAATCAAACACTGGCGCGCTGAATACCGGCCCCGCCGAGAAGACCTGGAAAGGACCCGCATGTTGGGGAAATCCGGGTATTCGCGCGCCAAGAAACGCCTGAAGGTTGAGCCGCTCGACGGTGTCCGTCACACTCAAGTTCGCCTGCGGCAGCAGAGCCGCCCGCGCCACATTTTTGTCCTGCACGCTTTCAGCCGCAGTCAAAATCGCGATCTGGGCCGTCGGATTCTGTTTCAGCGCCAGGCTTACCGCCTGATCCAACGTCAGCCGCATCACTCCGCTCGGCGCATTCCCTGGCAGCGGATTCTGTCTTCCGGTTCCTTGCCCGCGCGCAACCACCGGCGTCAACACCAAGCTGAAAAACGCCACGTAGAAAATAATGTGCGAGCCTTTCTTCCGGCCCCAGCACCCGGACTTCCCGGTCCGGTCGCGGCCCTCAATTTCTTCGACGATCGCCTGGTTTAGGCACCCTTCTGCAATCAATTTTCCGCCTTGCTGGTGGATCTCCTTTAGCAGCACCTTGCCAGCCGCATCAATGAAGCTCACGCCGCACAAATCCACGCTAAACTTCTCCTCTGGCGCCCGCTCCCGCCAACACTGCTCGAGCGTCCCGACCCATGCTCCCGCCAAGCGCCCTTCGACGCTCAGGACCGTTCGACCCCGCTTCTTCTCCGTCGTAATCCTCAACATTGTTACCGTCCTTGCGAGGTTAAGTAGATGCATTAGCATCTCCACCGGATGTTAAATCTTATCCATAATTAAAATGTTCATTATAAATGACTTACATGGATAATGCGAGGAAGGGCTCTTGCAGAATAGACCGTATATGGTCAATTGCCGTCAAATTAGCCGAGACTGTGTGACGATATCCGGGCATTCTTGCAGAGGCATGCCCGTTGCTTTGATGACCCGGGCCGCCATTTTGTTCCCTATGCCTGTTCTTCTAAAGGCGAATTCACCATCAACCCGGGTGGGCGCCGCCGCAGCCCAGCCAGCTCAGGGAGTAAGAAACAATTCCTTCAGCCATTACCCCGAGCCGAAACTTGCCTCGGGCCGTTCCTTCAAGCTGGTCAAGACGCTGATTTGACCTCGTTGCAGAATCCCACACGCGAGGTTAATGGCGAACGGCGATAGCCTGCAACTCAAAATGCCCGCCGCGCAAAAGCGCAGCCGCTCCAATGAATTCCCGCGCGGGGAAGTCCTTAGTCTTGAAGTAGCTCGTATAGATGGGATTGAATTTATCGAAGAGAGATAAATCCGTGCACGCGATTTGCACATACACCAGGTCGTCCATGGTCATTCCAGCCTGCGTCAAAGTCCCCTTCAAACTATCCAGCATGAGCTTGATTTCATCTTCGATTTCCGCCGGCGGCTTTCCCGTTTTCGGGTCCAGCCCAATCCGCCCGGCTAAATAGAGCGTGTTCCCAGCAAGTATGCCGTCGCTGTAGGGTGCCTGCACCGTTTTCTCCGGCGCATTGAACACCTTTCGCGTGGTCTGCGGCGCGGGATGGGAAAACGCCCCGCCCACGCTGAGAAATCCTGCACATACAAGTGCGATGACCAAAAAACTAAATCGGCGATTCACGCGCTGCCTCCATTCGAATCTTTTTTGAGAATCAACTCCAGGATTTGTGGCGAGAGTGTATCCCGCAAGTCGCTCCGTAGCAACCTGCTAGTAGCACAGGCTTCAGTCGGTGCGCACCGCCCCACAGCAGAAATGAAATGAGTGGGCATCATCACCCGCGACCAATGCTAAGATGCCGCTTCTTTTCTGAGGTGACTCAATGGGTTCCACCATTCGAACAGCCATGCTTTCTCTCGCCGCCGCACTCTGCATCTGCGTGCCGCTCTTCGCCCAAAACGATCTAGACCAGCGCATCAACAAAGAAGCCGACTCGCTCCTGGCAACCTACAAACATCTCCACGAAAATCCCGAACTCTCCACACAAGAAAAGGAGACTTCGGCGCTGATCGCCGCAGACCTAAGAAAATCCGGCTACGAAGTCACCGATCATTTCGGCCAATACGCTGATTCCGGTCTGAATGCGTACGGCGTCGTCGCCGCCCTGAAAAACGGCCCCGGCCCCGTTGTATACGTGCGAACCGACATGGACGCACTTCCCATCATCGAGAACACCGGCCTCTCCTACACCAGCCATGTAAAAGTTGCCCGCGCGGGCGGCGGCGAAGTCGGCGTAATGCATGCCTGCGGTCACGATCTGCACATGACGGTTTTTCTTGGCACTGCGCGGATGCTTGCGCAGCTCAAGGATCGATGGAGCGGCACGGTGATCTTGATTGGGCAGCCGGCCGAAGAGACCGTGGCCGGTGCACAAGCCATGCTTCGTGCAGGACTCTACACGAAATTTCCCAGGCCGGACTTTGTCCTGGCGCTGCATGACAGTTCCGCAATTCCCGCCGGAAAAGTTTCCTGGCACGCCGGACCGCTTCTTGCCGGCGCTGATTCCGTCGACATTACGGTGCGCGGCTATGGCGGCCACGGCGCTGCGCCGCAAGCGGGAAAAGATCCCATTGTCATCGCCTCGGAGATCGTCGTCGCGCTACAAACGATTGTGAGCCGCGAAATGGACCCGCAGCTTCCGACAGTCGTAACGGTCGGCTCATTTCACGCTGGCACGAAGCACAACATCATTCCCGACGAAGCGCACCTGCAGCTCACCGTGCGAACCATGAATCCCGAGCAGCGCGAAAAAGTGCTGACGGCAATCACAAGGATCACGAACGGAATCGCCGCCGCCGCTGGTGTTCCCGCCGAGCGCGCACCTATTGTCGTCGTGGCGCCCGACCACGTTCCCGCCACGATCAACGATCCGGAACTCACGCGCCGTGTCGGCGCTTCGCTCGAACGCGCGCTCGGAAAAGAAAATGTGCTTGCGGGCGAACCTATCATGGCCAGCGAGGACTTCAGTCTTTTCGCGCTCGAAGATCCCAAGCCGCCAATCTCCATGTTCTGGCTCGGCGCTGCTGACCCGGTCAAGCTAAAGGATGCGATGGAAAAGGGCACGCGCCTGCCTGGGCCACACTCCAGCGAATTCGCTCCGGTGCCCGATCCCGCCATTCGAACCGGCGTCAAAGCCATGACCTCCGTCGTGATGGATCTCCTTAAGAAATAGTTCCGCGAAATCGCTGGGACAATTCCGTGAAATGCAGCTTTGTCTGCTGGAGCGTTCGCCGTTCGGAGAGATTCGCGCGAACATGCGTACTTACAACGCAATCCAGCCAATTCGAATGAAGTAAAGCGAAATGATCCCGACTATCGCCCAGAGCAGGACACCCTGTAACAAAGGCCGCCAGCCTACTTCTTTTAGTGTGGCGCGCGAAATCCCCGTGCCGATGAGGAAGAGAGTCGCCGTGAGACCGAGACGGCCGAGCGCAAAGAGTGCGTGAGAGAAAAGAAAGATCGCCGGAAAGTAAGTGTTGAAAATTGCAGCGAGGCAAAAAAACAAGATGAACCACGGGAACTGAATTTTTGACTTGCTGCTAATCTCGGAATCACCGGGACTTTTGGATTTACGGCGCATGATCGCTGCGGTGCCGAAAGCCAGAGGAACAATCCAGAGAGCGCGGGCCAGTTTTACGGTCGTTCCTATCACTAGAGCTTGCGGGCCGTATTTGGCGGCGGCGCCGACTACGGAACTTGTGTCATGAATCGCTAGCGCAGCCCAAAGGCCGAATTGCGATTGCGAAAGATGAAGCATGCCGCCAATCGGCGGAAAAATCAGAAGCGCGACGGAATTTAAAATGAAAATAGTGCCGAGCGACACGCTCATCTCTTCGTCGTCGGCATGAAGAATCGGACCGATGGCGGCGATGGCGCTGCCACCGCAAATCGCCGTCCCGGCCGTAATAAGAAAAGAGGAATTCCCGCGAACTTGCAGCATTCTTCCGAGTGCGCGGCCAGCCAGAAGCGCAAACGAAATTCCCAGCGCGGTGTAGACGAAGCCGCTGCGGCCTGCTTTGAGCACTTCGTGCAAATTCATTCCGAAGCCGAGTGCGACAACGCAGACCTGCAGAAGAATTCTCGCGAATGTCCGAGTGGCTCCCGCGTACGGATGCGCGAAACACAAACCGAACAAGATTCCGAGCGTGAGAGCTACGGGAGGAGAAAGAAGCCCAGTGAAAGAAAGGACGAGAGCGAGAAAGAATAGAATTTTTGCGAGCGCGGGCATCGACGGCAAAAAGAGTAACAGGGCTCGCGGCGGAGAGGGTAACTGCGACGGATCAGAGTGATGCGAGATTCACCCGCATTTTAGTAGGGTATTCCGCGGCCGAGATCATTTTTGTTTCTATGGCTGCGGAGGCGCGGGCGATGGTGTGGAAGGAGATGGCTTCTCGACAGGCGCCGGCGGAGCTGCAGGAGTGTTCGGCGCGGCGGGACTTACCGGAGTTCTTGGATCAGAGGAGACTTCGGCGATGATTTTTTCCGCGGCGGCTTTGCTGACAGCGCAGGCGGAATCCCAGATGCGGCATTGAGCGAGAGTGAATTTGCAGCCGCAGGTGCAGGTGTCGGCATTGAAACGATGCAGGACGACCTTTTTTTGCTCGGGCGTGAGTTTGGAAAGATCGACGCCGGGAAGCTCGGTGGCGCGATCGGCGTGTGACAGGAAGACCTCGCCCTTATCCTCAAACGTTTCAATCTTGGCCATGATGGGCATGCCGAGCAGCGCGCGAATTTCGGTTTCGTAAACCGCGGGATTCCAGAGGCCCACATGTTTCTGGACGACGCGGCCCTCGGTATCCAAAACGAAAGACGTCGGGAGGGCGGGGATGCCGCCGAATTGTATGCGGACGTCATTGGAAGTCATAGCGACGGGATAGTTGATGCCAGTTTCCTGGACGTACTGCTTAATATCGGCTTCTTCGTCATCGACATTGAGCCCGATGATTTGGAGACGGCCTTTGTAGCGTTCCTGAAGAGCGACGAGATCAGGAATTTCGGCGCGGCAAGGTCCGCACCAAGTAGCCCAGAAATTCAACAAGACAACTTTGCCTTGGAGAGCGGCGAGGGTGATGGGCTTGCCATCGAGCGCGGTTAGTTTGAAATCGGGCGCGGGATCGGGGTTGCGGACAAAGCGGATGACCGGCCCGTTATCCTGGTCCTGTTGCGCAAATGAAGAGGCTGGAGCGATGAATAGAAGCAACGAGGTAACGAGCCAGCGAATTGCGGGGCTTCGGCGGGAAGATGATGGTTGCAGCAGTCGCATGGCGTCCATAATAGAAGAGCATATTGAGCGGCGCACGCCAAGTGGCGGTTAGAAGAGATTCGGCGCCTCCGAGGGACGCACTGGATGGATTTCTTACTTATGGAGTGTCAGTTGCTTTTTCGCGGGCGAGGAAGAGCGCTCGGAGCGGCGTTCTTGTTCCACGTGCTGGGTACACTCGGCGATTTCGTCGTCGATCTTCTTAATTTCCAGAGCCAGGTGAAATTCATCAGGATGCTTGGCGTATTTTTCGAAGAGAGAGTTCCGCTTGGATTTCAAGTCGTCGCGCTTTTTCTTCCAGACACCTGCAACGGCTAGCATGTGGTTACCCTCGCAAGTAGTGTGCGCTCTTTTTTCGTTTATCGATATAGCCGAAAGACGATTTGCTTAGATTTATACGCTGACGTTTTTGCGGATGCGGTAGAACAATACTGGCTAATGCGGGGGAAATGTTGTATTCCCATTTGGCTTAGGCCTGTGCGGAGGCGCGATGAGAAAACTCTTGTTGAGGAGTGGTGCGCTGCTGTTTTGTGCGGTATTGCTGGCAATTGGTACGTCCTCATCGTCCGCGCCGGATGACGACGCGAAGGTGGATGGTTACGTCCGTGGCGAGATGCAGCGCGAGAGGATTCCCGGCCTTGCCTTGGGCGTCTATCGAGACGGCAAGATCGTCAAAGCGGAAGGCTACGGCATAGCTAACCTGGAATGGGACGTGGCCGTGAAGACAGATACGATTTTTCAATCGGGGTCGGTGGGGAAGCAGTTTGCAGCAACCGCTGTAATGATTCTGGTGGAGGAAGGAAAAGTCGGGCTTGACGATCCCGTTCAGAAATATTTTCCAGAGGCGCCTGAAATCTGGAAGGGCATCAAGATTCGAAATCTGCTGAGCCATACCTCGGGGCTTGGCGAATATGAGAACGGGCCGCGCACCAAGCCGGACGGTCCGTTCTATCTGCGGCTGGATATGACGGAAGACGGGCTCTACAAAAGAATTGCGGCCATGCCGATGGACTTTAAGCCCGGTGAAGATTGGAGCTACCGCAATACCAATTATGTGTTGTTGGGAATCTTAATTCACAAGGTGACGGGGAAATTTTATGGCGATTATCTGCAGGAGCGCATCTTCAAGCCATTGGGAATGACTTCGACACGAATCATCAGCGATAGGGACATCATTCCCCACCGCGCGGCAGGCTACGAACTGGACAAGGGGGAGCTGAAAAATCAGGAATGGGTCTCACCCACGTTTAATTCAACTGCGGATGGGACGCTCTACTTTACTGTCCTGGATTTGGAGAAGTGGGACGCGGCGCTCTACACCGAGAAGCTCGTGAAAAGGTCGAGTCTCGAACAGATGTGGACCGTGATGAAGCTTAATAACGGGCAGCCCAATAAAGCGAACTACGGATTTGCATGGGAGATTAAGGAGATCAACGGGCACAAGGTGATCGAGCACGGAGGAGCCTGGCAGGGATTTACTTGCGATATTTCCAGATACGTGGACGACAAGCTGACGGTCGTGGTTCTAACCAATCTCGACGCCGGCCACGCGCAACCGGGCAAGATTGCGCACACCGTGGCGGGGCTCTATGTTCCAACGCTGATGCCGACGGAGATCGAGCCGATCGAAGACAAAGAACCGCACACAACGCTGTTGGTGCGAAATCTTCTACAGGAGATAGCCTCCGGGAAAGCCAATCCGGATCGATTTACTCCCGAACTGCGAGCGAAGCTCTTCCCTGAAACAATTGATGGAATTAGCGGCTATTTGAAGGAACTTGGGTCCTTAAAGTCCTTGGAGCTGATCAAGCGAGGCGACGAAGGAGAACGGCGCAGCTACCAATACCGGGCGACCTACGAAAATGTGGAGCTTTTCTTGTCGCTCCAGCTGACCAAAGATAACAAGATTGCGGTGCTGGACTTTTCGCAGGAATGAACTTTGGGCGGAGACTAGCGGATTCCGCGCAGACTTGAAGCACGCACGTGCACTGTGCAGTGTTCGTGATAACCTCACTTTAGATTGATGTATCTCGATTTCCTTGGCTTGATGCGGGAGCGTTTTCGAAGAGAGGACGCGGGGTGGAGGCGACGATGCAGCGTGTAATTGGCTTAGCGGCGTGCCTGGCGGCTGGAATCGTCACGATGGGCTGGTGCGCACAAAGCCCGGCGGCCAACTCTGGCGATTCGAAGGCTACGGCTGCTTCTCTTGATCAGCCTGAAGCGCGCGTTGCGAGCTCATGGGATCAGAAGGCCGCGGCGGCTTACCTTGATCAAAGGGCGGGTTGGTGGATGGGATGGCAGCGGGCCGCCCGGGATCACGACACTTTTTGCGTGTCGTGCCATACGGCGGTGCCTTATGCGATGTCGCGGCCGCTGCTTCGCACGGCGCTTGCGGAACAGGGGCTTTCCCCCAACGAACGACGACTGTTGGAGAATGTGACGAAGCGCGTGCGGCTCTGGAAGGAAGTGGCGCCGTTTTACACCGACGCGGATCGCGGCGTGTACAAGAGCGTCGAATCTCGTGGCACGGAATCGGTTCTTAATGCGCTGATCCTTGCGAGCAACGATGCGAGCAAAGCTGTGCAAAGCGGACATTTGAGTGACGCTACGCGCGCGGCGTTTGAAAACATGTGGGCCGAGCAGCAGACCACAGGCGGTCAAAAAGGCGCTTGGCTTTGGCTGAGATTCAAGAATGAACCGTGGGAAGCGGACGACTCGGACTTTTATGGAGCGGCGCTCGCGGCTATTGCGGTCGGAACAGCTCCGGAAAATTACCGCACGAAACCTGAAATCCAAAACAATCTGAAGATGTTGCGCGAATACTTGAACCGTGAAAGCGCGGCGCAGACTTTGAGCAATCGCGCCGTGTTGTTGTGGGCTTCGGCGAAAGTCCCCGGGTTGATTGAGCCCGAACGGCAGAAGGCGATCATCAGCGAATTGCTCAGCAAGCAGCAGTCGGACGGAGGTTGGAGCCTGACTTCGATGGCTGGGGACTGGAAGCGGCATGATGGAACCCCGCAGGAAGCTCTGAGCGATGGGTATGCAACGGGGCTGATTACCTTCGCGCTGCAACAAGCGGGGATATCGCGAGAAAATGCGCAATTGCAAAAAGGACTCGCATGGCTGACGGCTAACCAGAACCGGGCGGAAGGCTTCTGGCTCGCCTACTCCTTAAACAACAACGAAGAACATCACATCAGTCCGGACACCGCGCGCTTCATGAAAGACGCAGCGACGGCCTATGCCGTACTCGCTCTGAGCGAATCCACAACTCGTTAAATTTCAAAACACAGATGGCCAATGGCGAACGAGTGTCCGGCTATTGCCAGCCGATGCGCATGAGCGAAAGACCTTGGCGCGGCAAGATAAATCGCAAGTGCGCCGTGCCGTCCTCGATCGCTAGAAACGAAGGCGACTCCAAAAGCTGCAGCTGACCGGCACTCTCAAGTTGCCCGTACTGATGATCGGAAGGCGTTTGCGTCGATCCCATTTCTTTCCACGCCGTGAACGCATTGCTGTGATCGGAATCGACCCGAAAATGTTCGAGCAGTGCTCGGTTTACGTTTCCAGGCAGACCCTCAACGAAGAGTTCAATCTTCGCGGCGCCAACGCTCAAGTCAGCGTCGTGATAATTCCAGACTAGAATTTCGATTTCGTGATCCTTGCGCGTGGCGATGGCGTTGATGTCCGGCTGGCTGCGGACTCCGTCCCGCAGCACTTTCTCGACTGGAAGCGCCGCCGAACTCGAACACTTCATGCGTTCCGTGCCGAGCAGTCCAAACATTCGAAATGCATTTAACACCGCCTTGTCAAGGCCGTTGGTGGCCAGTTCGCGAAATCCTTCAAAAAATGGCTGATCTTCGAATTCGAACGACCACGTGACCGCGCCGGCGAAGTTGATTTGTTCACGCCGTGACAATTCGTAGATCGTATTCAACACCTCCGCTGTGTAGGAAGCGTATTGCGCGCCGTTGCGATACGCATTCTGCGGATGGGTCCGCGCGGAGCAGGCAGCGCAGCCTTCAGGATCGGATTCCCCAAGAATGATGGGCGTGTGGCGCCATTCGGGAAAAGACGCCACGATTTTGAAACCTTGTTCGATGGAAGCCAGTTGTCGCGCGACGCCCATTTGTATGTGGTCTTCACGCCACTCAGTGGCTCCTTTCGGGTGAAAGCTGATGAAAGCCAGAGGTGAACCGATTTTTTCCGTGGCGAAATTGTGTTCGTGCGCGCAGTGCTCGAGAAACTTCCGCAAGAAGTCGGCAGCTTTGGGAGAGGCAGGGCCCGTCGTGTCCGGCCCGCCGACAGAAGCGCCCGGCAAGGCGCGCAGAATCGCAGCGGCGGCAAAATCGTAGAGCTTGAAATATTCTTCGGGAGTTCCTTTCCAATAGTCTATGTCCGGCTCATTCCAGATTTCCCAAAGCCAGGTTTTTGTCTCACCTTCGCCGTAGCGGTCGCGTAGGTGAGCGGCAAAGTGAAACACGACGTCCGCCCACTTCTGATAATCCTTCGGCGGATAGGCCCAGCCAGTGAAAATCGTGCCTGGAGGGAAGTTGTGCCGATACGGCCGCGGCTGCGTTGAGAGGGCTTCGGGCATGAAACCGACTTGCACGAGCGGCTTGATGTGCAACGCGAGGTACGTATCAAAGATGCGGTCGAGAATCGTCCAGCTATAGATCGGATTTCCCCGAGCGTCCTCAGTGTAAACATTTGTGGAGCCCCACTTCAGCGAGGCCGACCCGTCGCCGGTAGTCAACAGGTTGTGGACACGAATGTGAACTGGCACTGGACTCAGCGCTGCGAGTTCACCGAGCAATTTTTTGCCGTTTGGGGCATAAGTGTAGTTGGGTTCGTCGTAGCCGAAATAATTCCAAATGGGTGGGAGGCGGCCATCCGGTTGATCGGCGTGCACTTGGATATTTACATCAGGCGCGGTTTGCTGTCCGACGCACAACACGGCGCCGAAAAGCAGAAACGCAAAGATGAGAATAGCCCTAGGCATGAGGTGGATTCTAACCGAAGAGCCGGGCTGAAGCCCG
>Ga0210409_10004365_pt1 | contig 15279 bp, 10 predicted proteins | sample IncBWH17MmetaG_FD_161649 | JGI IMG/M metagenome (GOLD analysis project Ga0210409, IMG submission 161649) | Forest soil microbial communities from Barre Woods Harvard Forest LTER site, Petersham, Massachusetts, United States - Inc-BW-H-17-M | ecosystem: Environmental > Terrestrial > Soil >...
CGGCCATCAGCTCGTCGAGCTCGGCGGCGCGCCCAACGAAGACATTCGTCTGCGTGTGCGTTCCGGGCGCGGACCCCGCCGCGGAAGCCACCCCCAGGGCGCGAAGGACGTCCGCGCCTGTCGGGCGCGCGGACGGCTCGATGTTCAGAAGGGCCATGCAGAGCTCGTTCAAGTCGTCGGGCACTCCCGGCGCCAGTGTGGCGGGGGCGGGCGGCCGCTCTTTCTGCTTGCGTGCCAAGACGTCGAGCATCGGTCCGTCGAATGGGGGACACCGGGTGAGCGCCTCGTAGAGCAGAGCGCCGAGCCCATACCAATCCGCTTCCGGTCCCACGGCAGCCGAGGAGGCTTGCTCGGGCGCCATGTACGCCGGCGTGCCTGCGATCTGCTGTGTCCACTCGGTTTCGCCGGTGGTATTGATGACCAGCCCGAAGTCGAGAAGAACCACCCGCCCATCGGCCGTAACGCGGACGTTGGACGACTTGATGTCGCGGTGCACGAGCCCCGCAGCGTGCAAAGCACAAAGCGCGCTGGCCAGCTGTCGCAAAGCGGTGCGAAGCCGTGTGTCGTCAAACAGAGGCGCTAGTGGAGCGGCCGGATCGAACGTGAGCGTCTCGCCCGCAGCTCGAGATCGCTCATTGGGGGGAGAGTCAGAACCCGCCTCATGGAGGGAAGGCTGCCACTGAACATGGTCGAGAAATTCGCGGCCGATCACGAGCTCCATCGTGAAAAACCATTGGTCGCCTTCGGACACTAGCTCGCCCAACGAGACGAGATTGGGGTGATGCAGGTCCTGCATCGCTCGAAACTCGCGCTTGAGTACGGCCAGCGACTCTGCCTCCAAGTAACGGAGCGTCTTGATCGCCACACGAGTCCCGCGCTCGCGGTCGATCGCTTCGTACACTACGCCCATGCTGCCTTCGCCCAGGCGGCGCACGCGGTGAAAACGTTCGGTCCTCGCGGCCGACGTCATGACTTTCCAGTTTTCAATCTATCCCGCCTTCATGCCGCGGAACACGGCGCCCATGTACGTCAATGACCTCGAGGTAGCCACTGTCCGACAACGAGCATTTGGGCATAGCGAGCAGGCACTCGAACTCCCCGCTTTGCCATGGCGTCCTCGGCGCTCGTGACCATGGCCTGGCCGGTCTCTCCACCGAGCAGCAGGCCCAATCGATGCCGGGCAGCGGCCGCATGGAGAGGCATCTCGGCGATATCCGCGAGCGAAGCGGCACGCTTCAACGCTTGCTCTGATGCGGAGTCATCCAGCGACGCATGGGCAATGGCCGCGCGAGCCAAACCGGCGAGTACATCGATCCACGGCATGGCTTCCCGTTGGAGCTGACGCTGCGCGCGCCGGGCCTCACGCAGTCGCGCCCGCTGTTGCGAAGAATCCAGCATCGCCAACGACGCGACCGAACTGCGAGCGCGCGCGAACAAAGTCCAAGCCCGGATCAGTTGGATTCCCATCAGGGAGCTATTCAAAAGCCGAGACTCATCGCGGGCGAGGCGCTGCCAAGCCTGCTCGCCGTCCCCCGCGTACAGGAACGTTTCGGTTTCCCACAGCATGCCTTGCCAATGCTGGACCAAGTAGGTTGCCTGAGACCAATGGGCGAGGGCTTCCTTGACTTCCCGCTGGGCGCTCCGAACGTCGTCCGCCGCAAGCCGCGCCGCCGTCGGGTGGCTCGCGAGCAGGTTGGCCGCCGTGTATCGGTCGCCTCGACGCCGGGCGTCGTCCACCAAGGCCTTCGCGCGAGTCTTGACCTCAACCAGGTCTCCCAACGACACCATCGCGTAAATCCGATAGATGCTCGCATTCGCCTGCCAGGCACGAAAAGCGGCGAGACGGACCTGGGCCTTGTCGAGAAGCTCCACGCACGATCGCCACCGCCCGCGCAGATACTCTCCGATGCCATAAGTGAGGTCGTGATATCCGAGCCACTCTTCGTCGCCCGTCTGCTCGGCGAGTCGCTTGCCGAGCGCAAACAGAGCCCGCTCCTTGCGACTTGCGCGATTGCCCGCGGCACTGAAGCTACCGGCTTCGAGAATCGCAGCGCGCAGCACGAACGATGGACTGCGCGACCACAACGCTTCGCAAAAGTACCGAGCCTTCATGTAGATCGCCGAATCAGGGTCCACGACGGCCAATACGCGCCCCATCGTTTGAAGGGCGTCGAGATATCGCTTGCGATCCGGTGTCAGGTCGTTCTTGTCGCGGAGTGTGAGACGAAGGAGCAGCGCGGCGGCGACGCGATATACAAAAGTCCAGAACCGCACGCCGGCCCGGGAGCTCGGCACTCGAATTCGGTGGGTTGCCAGAATCTTGCGAAATACCGAAACGCCTTCGTCGACGTGACCCGCTGCGATGAGCTGCGCGGCTGCCGCCCGTTCGAGTTCGAGGCGCGCCCCGTCGGGAGCGTGCGCCGCCGCGACGAGGTAGCCGCGTGCCGCCTTTTCGGCATTTCCCGCCCACTCGGAGGCTTTGGCCAAACTAATACGCAACGATTGCGCGTCCCCCGAGTCGGCTGGCAGCGCCTCCAAGGCGAGCTGGTAGAGCCGCTCGGCTTGCGCGAACGCGAGCTGGGAAATCGCTAAGTCGGCCGCGCGGCGTGCATATTGGCCTCCTCGCTCTCGATCGCCGGCCCCGATGAGGTGTGTCGCAATGGCCTCCTGGTCCGGTTCGGGGGAAAGCTCGAGGGCCCGCGCCAAATCGGCGTGATAGTTACGGGCGACCTTGGCAGAAACCTGAACGAGCAATGACTCGCGCATGCGGTCGTGGACGACCTCCACCCATTCCACACCGTCGCGGAGGCTCACGCGCACGAAGCGATTCGCTTGAAGCAGCGCGACGAGCTGAGACGCTCCGTGTACCCCACTGGCGGCGTCCTTCACAAGGTTCCAGGGCATCGGTCGACCACCAATCGCGATGAGCTCGAGCAAGTGGCGGGCCTCGTCCGACAGTCGTCCCGTACGTTCCTCGACCATCTGCTCGAGGGAGAGGCCCTGAAGCGTCCGCTGATTGCTGCCCGTGAGGGCGAAACGCGCCAGCTCCACGATGAGAAATGGATTGCCTCGAGATTCGTGCGCCACCTTTTCTGCGACGCGCTCCGCGACTGCATCGTCCCTCTCGAGCAGAGCCAACGCGAGGCAATTGGCGTCGTCGCGTTGGAGGGGCCCGACCTCGACTTCGCGCACCTCGACGTCGTCGGGCCATTGCGCGGCCAGCGCTAGGAGGAAGGCGCTGGTGTCGGCATCTTCCGTTCGATGGGTCGTGAGGAAGAGTACGGGCGGCTCGTTCGGTGGGCGGACGAGCTCAAGCAACAGCGCCGCGCTGTCAGCGTCGCCCCAGTGCACGTCATCAATGAAGACAACGAGCGGGCCCCGGGTCGTCAGAGTTGTGAACAGCTCGCGCAGTGCAGCAAACGCGCGCAAGCGAACGGCCCTCGGATCGTCCGCTTTCGACTGAGCCGCCATGTCGATGCTCGACACGCGTCGAAGGACCGGAAAGACCTGGGCGAGAGCCCCTATGTCGGCTGGTAGTGCGGGAGATTCGCCGCGAGCCTCCAGGTCCAACAAGCAATGCGTCAGCTGATCGATCAGCGCATCAAAGGCCTTGTACGGAACCGATTCGCGCTCGTAAGTGCGGCCGCGCAGGATGATGGTGTTCGCGCTGTTCTCCAAGCGATGAAGAAAACTGTGCGCGAGCTCAGACTTGCCCATGCCTGCGGCGCCGAAAATTCGCACGCAAACGGCTTTCCCCACCTGCGTTGCGTCGGAGGCTTCTTGCAGTCGCGCGAGGTGCGCCTCGCGTCCAACCAACTCCATGAGTGCCGGTGCGGCCTGTAGCCTCGACGAAGACACGGTTGGCGCGTCTGCTCGAAGGCGATTCAGGAGTTGCTCGCCCGTCGGACGCCTCTTCGCGTCGATGGCGAGAAGCTCCAGACAGAGTGCCTCGAGATCCGCGGGGACTCCGTCGACGCGCGCGGACGGAGGCAGCGACTCGATCTGGCACTTGTTCGCGACGATTTCGAAGGGCGACCCGACGTGGGGGGGCTCGCCAACGATCGCTTCGTAAAGCATCACGCCGACGCTGTACCAGTCCGACGCAAGGTCGGACGCTTCTCCAGCTGCCTGCTCCGGGGCCATGTACGCCGCCGTTCCGATCATCCCCTCGTCTTCTTCTGCTCCCTCGGCTCTCTGCCCCCCTCCAAGTTCGGTCGCAACACCGAAGTCCAGGATGACCACGCGACCGTCCGGCGTCACGCGTACATTGGAAGGCTTGACATCGCGGTGCAACTTGCCGGCGGCGTGCAGCGCCGCGATTCCGTCGACGAGCTGAATCAACGCGGAGCGCAGCCTGACAAAGTCCACGGCGGCGAAGCGCCCCCGGGGCGCCATGCCCGATTGCTGCACGACTGCAGAGTTGCGCACGTACGCGATGAAGTCGCTGCCTTCCACGAGCTCCATGGAGAAAAAGAGATTCTCCTCGTCCTCTGCGAATAGCTCGTAAAGCTGGACGAGATTCGGATGCCGCACATCGGCCAGGGTGCGAAATTCTTGCTTGAACCGGTAGAGCGCGGCGGCGTCGACGCTGCGCATTGTCTTGATTGCAATGCGCTCCTTGCGATGACGGTCGTACGCCTCATAGACGAATCCCATTCCCCCCTCGCCCAACGAATTGAGAATCTCGTAGCGATCGGTGCCCTTCCAAAGGACCGGGCTCTTTGATGACTGGGCGCCGTCGCCACCAGTGACCTGACTGGTGTTTGGGACATCGCCCGACTCATCCGCGACCGGACCAGACTCAGGCGAAGGGAGTCGCAGCATCAACCCCAAAGAGTACCTTGCAAAGGTACGCGGGGTACGCGAGAAAGCCTCGGCTCCCTTGTGTGGGCTGCTTTCCGTCTCACGCTTTGTGGCACGGCGTGCGTGGTGTCCATAGGTTTCGCGCACGGACGCGTTGCGGCAACGACACTATCGCCTCGATCCCACACGTCGCGGCAGCGCGTCATCGGCTCGGATTTTTGCTCGGTGGCGAAGAGGGAGCGGCTAACAAGCCCGGCAGCAACTTACAGCTCGAGTGGCCTCTCTTGCTTTACGAGGGACCATTTCGTAGCGTGCATTCGCGAAGGCCTCGCGGATATCCAAAGGAGGGGTCGGCATGGTTGCTCCCGCCAATGCCAGAGTGAACCTTGACGCGCCCGAAATCGCGAGCGCGGCGGGCGAGGACACCGAGCGTGTCCGGCGGGCCATCCGCATGGCGGTACGAGTTCTGGCCGAGCGCCCCGACGGTGTGGAGGTTCGGAGTCTGCTCGAGCAAGCTGAGCGCTTGCTCACGCAGACGGAAAGCTGGGGCGCGACGCCGCCCTCGCCCGAAATTCGCGAAGAGGTCACGCGGTCGGTCATGTCCATTCACCTCAGCGCGCTTCGAGCAGCGCGGGGGCAATAGTCAGCCGCCATCAGGCCAAAGGATCTCGTAAACGAGAAAGAGCTCGTCGCCGATCGCTTCGGAGCGCATCAGCCTTGCGTCGGGAATTTCGTCGGGATCGAAGCCAGCGCCCTCAACGATGGTAGGCGCTCGCGCGCCACCGAGAACGCGTGGAACGATCGTCAAGTACAGCTCGTCAACGGCTCGCGCAGCGAACATCGCGGCATTGAGCACGCCTCCGCCCTCGCAGGCGACGATTGCACAATGCCGCTCGCGCGCGAGCCACTCGAGCAAGCGACGGCAATCCACCTCCGACGACCCGAGCTCGACAAGCGTTGCGCTCGAACGCAATTCGGAGCGCTTCGCATCCGTCATGGCGGCCGCGTGGGCCACGATCGCTTCCCCGCCGAGCCTGCGGTCGAACATTCGAGCTCCAAGCTCGATCCCCTCCCCCGCTCGCGTCACGACGACGCGTATTTTGCTCTGTGCCAGGTCGGGATTGTCCGCTCGCAGGTTACTTGCGCCGATGATGGTCGCGTCGGCGCGCGAGCGAAGAGCGTGCATCCGTTGTATGTCTTCTTGGTGGCGGGACATCGTGAATGGCGCGCGTTTGCACGCCGGAGCGATTTTCCCGTCGAGGCTTGGCGCCATGTTGACAAGGACGCGGGGTCTCATCGGCCGCTCAACCGTTCAACTTGCTCGCCGCTAACGGCTAAGCGCCAAGTGCTAAGCCCTAGGCGCTAGGCAAGGAAATATGTAGTCGCTCTCTTGCGCCCCTTGCTCTTGAGCGTCCTCGTCGAGAGACCCTCTTTTAGGATGCGCGGCAACTCTCGGGATTGCATTCCTAGCCGATCGCGTATCTGTTCGGCGCGCAATCCGGACCGATTCGTCCCGACCAGCGCGACCACGCGCTGAAGCTCCTCTGCGATGTCTGCGGAGGAGCGCCTAGGTAGGCGACCGGAGGCGCGCGGCCGCCTCGCCACGCCAGTGGTCGAGATGGCCGCAACCGCCCTGCCACGGCCGTGGCCATTGGTCCTGCCGGTTGCTTGCAGCTCATGGAGAGAAACGGTGCGAACTGCGTCCAAGACCGCATCGGCAAAGGTGGATGCCAGTTCGCTGAGTCGAGATTGTAGGTTTGCCATGGCGCAACCCTATAGTTGCAATAGTGCATTATGTCACCACCTTAATGCGTCATTTCCTAGTAGGCGCAGGCGCAGTAGGGGCGGTACGGGCAGTAGGCGCACGCAGCACGCCGGTCTCAGCTAAGTAGGCTTCGATATCCGTCCAGAATCCCTTCTGCGTGCGCGGCAGGTCATTGTGGTCGCAGTCATAGGTCACGAGCCGGGCCGTTCCGGCGACCTTCTCGAGCCGGCGCGCGTGGCTATAGGGGATGACTCGATCCCGCGTGCCATGGAAAATGAGAATCGGTCGTTCAAAACCTCGTACAACCGACTCGTTGTCAAACTGATTGGTGAGCAGTGGCTTTGGAATCATCCATTTTCGAGCGACATCCGCCACGCTGGTGAATGTCGATTCAAGGATCAGACCGGCGGCCGGTCGCACGCGGGCCAGTGCGCACACGACCCCTCCGCCCAAGGATCGACCGTGCAGGACGATCCTCGACGGGTCCACGTCGGAGCGCGCGACAAGTTTGTCGTACACGGCGACAAAGTCCTCACGTATGGCCGTCTCGCTTGGCAGCCCGGGCGACAGCCCGTAGCCGCGATACTCCGGTAGTACGACGCTCACTCCCATCCACCGATACGGTTCGAGTAGAAGCGGCCAGTCGTCGATGAGCTCTCCGTTTCCGTGCGCGAAAATCACGACTGCCCGGCGGCCGGCATCGTCAGCCGTAACGTGACCATCGGCCCCCAGCGCAGGCAGAAACCACGCATCGACAACTCCGTCGCTCGATTCGATCGGCATCGATTGGAGGCCGGGAACATCTTCCCTGGGTCTGGCCGGAGGCGGCAGAAGGTAGCGGGGGAAAAGTACCCAGTTTTCCAGTTGCCGAATCATCCCCACAGCCATACCCCGCGGCTCTCGGCGCTGCGCTATCCTTTTAACTGTGAAGTGGGCGCTCGTACGCGCGGCTCTTGGTGCGGCCGCTCTCGCATGCGCAATCGCGGTCGCATTTTTCGCAGGCCGTGCCGACGCACCGAAGGCGGCCTCGTCTCGCGTCGACCTGCGTGCCACGCCCGGTGTGATTACCGCAATCCGGGAAGTCGCGCGGCTCGAGACGACCGAGTTTCACGTGGAGAAAGTCATCGAAATCAGCGATGCCCAATCGAGGCTCTGGGGCTTCGTCCAGGCTAAGGATGCGCTTCTGCTCGTGGCGGCCGGGGATGTCGTGGCCGGGGTCGATCTCGAGAAGGTGCGAACCGAGGATATACGGATCGACGCCCCCGCGCGTTCAATCCGGATCCGGATGCCGGCGCCCCAGATCATTGCGTCGGCGCTCGACGAGCGAGCCACCCACGTCTACTCGCGGTCGACCGACATGCTTGCTGAGCGCAAGGAAGGTCTCGAGGGCGACGCCCGACGCGCAGCGGAAGAGCAAATGCGCAGAGCGGCGCTCGACGCAGGAATCCTGGATCGTGCGCGGGTAGGCGCGGATAGGACCTTGCGCGCCCTGTTGCGGTCCCTCGGTTACGACGAAGTCGAATTGGACTGGGCCGACCGCGGCTGAATCGAGCTCGGTATTCGAGCGGGGGTGGCGAGCCTCATGCGCGAAGGCAGCGACGGCTGGGGGTCGCGACCCCAGGCCACCCGCGAGCAGCGGATGCGCGCGGGTTTCCGCCTGTCCCAAAGCCCTGAGTCATGGGTCCGACTCGTGCTTTGTTGAACTGGGGCGGCCTCTTCTCCACGGTCGCACACAAAGGACCACCGAGTGACGACGTCCACGGCACTCAAGTCCGCGGTCGTGCCTCCCGACATCGGGAGGTATCACCTGATTGCTGAGCTCGCGCAGGGCGGGATGGGGACTGTGTATCTCGCGACCGCGCTGGGGCCAGGGGGCTTCCGGAAACTCGTCGCAATCAAGGAGCTGAAGCCCGAGTTCTCCGACAACGCCACCTATGTCACGATGTTCCTCGAGGAAGCCCGGCTCGCTGCCCGACTCATTCATCCCAACATCGCGCAGACGTACGAAGTTGGCTCGGTCGGCGGTCGACATTACATGGTGATGGAATTTCTCGACGGGCGGTCACTCCATCGGATCCGCAAGCAGTTCGGGGAGCGACTTCCGCTTGGCGCGCACCTGCGTATCATTTCCGAGGCTCTCCTCGGGCTGCATCACGTGCACGAGTTGCGCGCCTTCAACGGTGAGCCTCTCAATATCGTGCACCGCGACATCAGTCCGCTGAACATCCTGGTCACCTTCGACGGCCAGGCGAAAGTGCTCGACTTCGGAATTGCCAAGACCGTGGACTCGCTTGTCGAGACGAAGCTGGGCGTGGTCAAGGGGCGCGCCACGTACATGGCGCCCGAGCAGGCAGATGGCGCGAAGGTGGACAGACGTGCTGACGTCTACGCCGCCGGCGTGATGATCTGGGAGGCCGCCGCCGGGCGGCGCCTTTGGCCGAACTTGAAGGACACAGAGATTCTCGATCGGCTGGTCCGTGAACGAGCTCGCTCCCTTCGCTCCGTGCAACCGCAGGCGCCGGCAGACCTCGACCGCATTTGCGCGCGCGCGATGGCGCTCAACCCCGATGACCGCTACCGCACTGTCGACCACCTTCTAGAAGACCTGGACGCTCACATCGTTCGCCGTCACGACAGTCCGACAATGCGCGAGATTGGCACGTTCGTCGGACGCGAGTTCGCGGACGAGCGGCTGGAGATGAACACGGTCATCGAGAAAGCGCAGAATGGCTGGCAACGTGGGCCATCCTCGGGCGTGGTGAAGACCTCGCAACGGCAGCGCATCAACGGCGAAGAACCGACCGATGCGCCCACGAAGGTTCTTACACCAAGCAACAGCTTCAGACCGTACCGCGAAGACGCCTCGCTATCGGCGTTGGCAACCAGCGCATCGGCACGCTCCGCTCGGATCAACGAGGCCGCTCGGTTCGCTTTGGCGCGCAGGGTGATGTTCGCGGCCGGGTTGCTTCTCGTCGTCGTTCTTTCCGGTGCGCCCTCGCATACGAGCACCTCTCAATCGCACCCGCAGGTTTCGACCGGCGCTCCCTCGTCACCGCCAGAGAGCGCTGCGGTCCTCCCACCTCCGGCGGCAGGCTCCGCGGCCTCGGCCGGGGGAGGCTCGATTGCATCGCCGACGACGGGGCACGTTCAGAGCGCGCCCACCGTGGCGACAAGCCCCCCTCCAGGACGCCGGACGCGAAGCGTTACACCTCGCCCGACGCCGCCGGCTGCCGCCAGCCGGCGTTCGAACTCGCCACAGCAAGCCCCTGCCCCGCCCCAGCAAGCCGCGGCGCCGCCTTGTGAGCCCCCTTATGTCGTAGACTTGGCGACCGGGACCAAGCATTGGAAGCTGGAATGCTTTTAGGCGACGCGCGGATGATCGTGAGATGGGGTTCTTCCGAGGAGTCAAAGCGTTTTTCGAAGGATTGAGCTTCGTCGCGAGCACTCCGCGGGTCTGGGCGCTCGCCATCGTTCCCGCCCTCACGGCGCTGATTCTGGTCGTGACGGTAGGGGTGACGGGGTGGCATTTCGCCCTCGAGTGGGCGCATCGCGCCTTTGGCGACGGCCTCCTCGAGAAACTGCTGGTCGTCTTCCTCGTGAGCGTGATTGCGCTCGTCTCGATCATCGTGGGCGTGTCGGTGGCGCAGCCTCTCTCCGGCTGGGCGCTCGACGCAATCGTTCGCGCCCAGGCGGACGCGCTGGGCCTGGAGCCGTTCACGCCGCAGCCTCTGCTCTCGACGATGATACGGTCGGCGGCCTCTTCGTTGGTCGCGCTCGCCGTCGGTCTTCCGACCATCGCAGCGCTGGCGATCGTGGGATGGGTTGTGCCACCCGCTGCGGTTGCGACCGTGCCGCTTAAGCTGGTCGTCACTGCGCTACTGCTGGCGTGGGACCTACTCGATTATCCGCTGGCAATGCGCGGCATTTCGATGGGGGCGCGAGTGATCTGGTGCCTTCGGCACCTCGGCGCGGTAGTTGGCTTCGGGATGGCGGCGGTCGTTTTCTTCGCGATTCCGGGTGTCGGACTGCTGGCTTTGCCGTGCGGGGTCGCTGGCGCGACGCGACTCGCCGCTTCCCGATGACGCCCGCCGTGCATGGTCGGGGCGAGAGGATTCGAACCTCCGACCCCTTGACCCCCAGTCAAGTGCGCTAACCAGACTGCGCTACGCCCCGAACCACCCGCGGCATGACCTTTTGTCGGCTGGCGCGGGCAAGCAGGCAACGTAGTCGAGCCTGAGCCGCATGCAAGCGCGGCGTTCTCGGCGGCGCCCTTCTATCGCTATCGCCCGAGCGCTCGACCGTCTTCGTCGGCGTCGACCCAAATTGGACCGCTCATCGCCCAGGGAAAGATCTCGGCGCCCCCGCCGGCGAGCACCGGTGAAAGTGGCTCATCGCCGGTCGCGATGACCATCAGTGCATCGTCGCGGTCGAGCTCCAATGCGAAGGTCACGTCGGTCGCGCGAGCGCCGCTCGACAAGGGCGTCAGTTTTACGCGCTTCTCGTCATCCGATGCCTGTGATCCGTCGTTCGCTCTGAGTACACGAACTCTATCGACCTTTACCCAGGGAGCGCACTCGATGTGCACCTTGAGCGTCACGCGTCGGCCCCGCGCGATGCCGCCGATGGGCGCACCGTTGGCCGATACGCGGATCATCGGACCGTTGGTGAGTACCACGTCGTGCGCGGCCTTGATGCTGCGGACCAGAGCTGCTGTGCGGGCGGCTTCCCACGCTTCGAGACGCGCGTCGTCGGGGACTCTGACGTAAGTACGCGGATAGCCCGCCTCTTGCCCGACGATTCCGTGAGTGTCGGTTGTGGCCACGGCGGTCACGACGTGCCCGGTGCGAAGCAGCGCCCGAAGATCATCGATGACCCTTGCGCGGCTTTCAATGTTGCGCCCAGTCCAGACCTCGATCGCGTCATACGTGGCGTCGTAGCGGGCGTCCGTTCCGACGCCGCCTGCTCGATCGAAGCCCAATCGGTCGAAATACCCGCTCGCGCCCGAGTGCGGATGGTTCACCTGGATGACCCGATCGCCGCCGGGATAAGAGCGCACTTCTGCGAACAGTTCCTGGGGCGTCCGGTCGCGCGCTCCCGGAGCGCCGCCTCGGGGCCTGGAAGGATCGTATGGCATGGGAAACGCGTTGACGTGGCCCCAAGGGCGAAGGCTGGCATCCGTGGTGATCTCGTCGCCTGAAATCGAGACGAACTCGCCCTCGAGGTGGAGTTTCTTCACGATCGGTTCCAGGTTTGCGACCGCATTGTGTTCGCTGGCGACCGCCACTTCGACGCCCTCGGCAACATTTGCGACCACCCGATCTTGCGCAGCTACCGGAGAGTCGGCGCTGAGTACGGTGTGCTGATGGAAGTCACACGCCAAATAGCCGCGCGTATCGACCACGCGCGCGATGGGCATCTCCTGGGCGGTCACAGCGCCGGGAGCAAGATCGACCACGACCGAGGCCACTGAATACTCGGGCCCACGCGAGGCGGTGAGGCGGTATTTGCCGGCCGCTATGGAGAGACGAACCAATCCATCCGACGTCGTTGCTTGGTTCCTCGCCGGCCCGGCCATATGGGCGGGACCAAAGTCGGGGTCCGGCGTCCCTTCCGTGCCTTGCATTGTCACCTTGCACGGGACGGGATGCGCGTTGTCATGCTCGCGCGAGGACTTGCGCTCAACGCAACGGATTTCGATATTCGCTGCCGGCTCGACCGACAGGTCGACCGTGGCCTCTAGCCCTGGCTTGACGTCCAGCGGGCCAAGCGGCTGAGCGCTTCCGCGACTCCCAGCCATCGGTGCGACCCAGTAGCGCGCCGCGGGCAGCTGACCGATGAAGGGTGGAGCGAGCGTGAGCGGCTCGCGCGATCCCTCCGCGAGCAAACTCACGACGGACCCCATGGGCAGCGCTCCCGGTTGGGACACGCGAACACGGACGTCTCCCACGGCCTGACCCGCTGCAAGGGCAAGCTCGCTGACGAGGCTCGACGTGTCCGGTCTTTGTCCGACGACCAGCAAGCGCTCGTAGCTCGCCTTGCCGCGCGGCGGCAGCTTCATGTCCCGCCGCTGAAGCGTGTCGGTCCAAAAGGCGCCACTCGTGCCGTCGATTCTTCCGTCCGTCGATGTGATGGCGTAGCTCGTGAAGCGTCCCACCCCGCCGATGTACGGGCCACTCGAGGCGCCGCGGAAGCCTCGCGGCATTCCAGGCGCAACCTTCTCTGCGCCTCCCCACTGGAAGACGTCCCCCACACCGGGGATCTCGATGATTGTGCTGCCCGTATTCTCGACGCTCGTCTCGAGAAGCAGAGCGCGATCCGAGGGATGCAGGGTGTAGCGCGTCGTGACGGCTAGCCGTTGCTCATAGAGCTCGCGGCCCTTGGCTTCGATCCAAGCGCTCCCGTCGCCCGAAACTCCGCTCGCGACTGCGTCGTAGACGCCTTGGCGCGGAAAGGCTCCAAAGTGGGTGAATACCTGGCCCAACTCGTCTTTGCGTACGACCGCGTCGGCCGCGTCGATGATATTGCCGCCGCTTTCGGCAAAGCCGTTGCTCGAGCCGAGCTGGTCAACGACGAAGACGACCTCGTCATTCTCGAGGATCAAGTCCCCTGGCCGTCCAACGGCATTGGGCCCGCCGAGCTGTTCGCCATCTCTCATTCGATGCACTCGAGCCGATTTCACCGTCCCCGCATCCCCGTCAGCGTCACGGGCGAGCAATCCTACCCAGCGTCCTGCGGCCTCCGGCACGACCCGAATCTGAGGGGTCACGTCATGCGGGGCCGGACACGACGCCGCCACAACGCCGATCAGGGCAAGACCGACGCGCGTTCCTGGAAAGCGGAAGCGGCGCATGCGTCCTATTGCTCCGGCGCGGCTTACAGGGAATCACGTTGCGCCAGAAATCTCGTGAGCGCTTGGGCTTTCGGTACGAGCGAGGCACGCTCGATTTGCTCTTCCTTCGTGTGGAATCCAGAGCCGCGAGGCCCAAGCCCGTCGATCGCGGGAATCCCAAGAGCAGCCGCCGTGCTCGCATCGCTGCCACCTCCAATGAGTGGAGCCTCGTCTCCTCCCAGCCCGTGCGCTCGCGCACACGCAGCGTACTCTGCCAAGAGGCGCGCGCTGCCCTCGGAGCGCTCCAGAGGCCCGCGGGCCATCCCTCCGTGAAGCTCGATGCGCGTTCCAGGCACGGAGGCGCACGCCTGCTCTGCGGCGTGTCCGATGGCAATCGCAAGACGCTCTCCGTCGGCTCGGGTGCAAAAACGCATGTCGAGTTGCGCCTCGGCCCAATCTGGCACCGTGTTCTTGCTTTGCCCGCCGACGATCCGTCCGACATTGACCGTCACGCCGCGCGCATAGTCCGTGAGCCGCTGCGCCGCATCCACCAGCAACGCGATCGCCCATATGGCGTTGGCCCCCTGCTCATGCGCGTTCCCGGCGTGCGCGGCGCGGCCGCGCGCGACCGCGGTGATCGCGCCGGTTCCCTTGCGACGACTGATGATGGCGTCGCCGTCGCGACCGGCTTCGAACACCAGGCAAGCGCTTGAGCCGCTGATGGCGGCACCGATGACCCCCTGCCCCTCCGGCGACCCGACTTCTTCGTCGCTGACGATGACGACGCGCATCGGCACCACCGAGCCGAACCCCGCCGTCGCCCCGAGCGCCTTGAGCGCGAACGCCATGACCACGAGTCCCCCCTTCATGTCGAGCACGCCGGGACCCCGTGCGACCGCTCCGTCGCGGCGGTAACCCTCGAACGAACCGGGCGGAAAGACCGTGTCCAGGTGCCCGACCAGTGCTACGGCGTCGCGGTTTGGAAGGTCCGGTCGCGTGCGAAAGACCAAGTGATCGGCGAAACGTTCGCTCGAGCGCGTCGTCGACTCTACGCCGTCCATCGCGAATAGTTCGCGAAGCAGCGTGCCGACCTTGCGTCCTCCCTGAGGATTCTCCGTGTAGGAATTGATGTCGACAAGCGGCGCAAGGGCATCTTCCATCGCGCGCTGTTTGTCCGAAAGCCACGCGGTCGCCTGCTCGGCGTAGGTCGTCATCCGCAGCGTGCAGCGTAGCATTCTTGAACCCACCGCATGCATGCGGGCTGCTGATAGCCTATGTGTCGCAATGGCCAGCAAGCGTTTCAAAGCAGCCGTCGTCGGCGGCAGCGGGTATGGCGGTGCGGAGCTCATTCGACGGCTCTTGATCCATCCGGACGTGGAGCTCGTACGCGTCGCATCGATCGACTTCGTCGGCGAGCTCCTGGGGGCGGTTCACGCGAACCTCGAAGGTCGCACAACACTCCGATTCGAGGGAATTGCGCCGGCGGAAGCCGCCCGCGGAATGGACGTCGTCTTGCTCGGGCTACCGCATACGGTAAGCGCGCAGAGCATGCCTGCGTTGATGAACTCGGGCGCGCGCGTCGTCGACCTCTCGGGCGACTTCCGTCTGCGCGACCCGGGCGAATACGAAATGTACTACGGTGCAAGGCATCCGTGCCCCGACGAGCTCAAAAAGGGAACGTTCGTGTACGGGTTACCCGAGCTTTGTCGGGCCGAAATTCGCAGAGCGACATATGTGGCGTCGCCAGGCTGCTTCGCCACGACGGTGGAACTCGCGCTCCTTCCGTTGGCGCGCGCAAGAATGCTGGTCGGCCCCGTGGAAGTCGTCGCCATCACCGGTTCGAGTGGCAGCGGCGTGTCGCCGAGCGCGGGAACGCACCATC
>Ga0210409_10004366_pt1 | contig 15275 bp, 8 predicted proteins | sample IncBWH17MmetaG_FD_161649 | JGI IMG/M metagenome (GOLD analysis project Ga0210409, IMG submission 161649) | Forest soil microbial communities from Barre Woods Harvard Forest LTER site, Petersham, Massachusetts, United States - Inc-BW-H-17-M | ecosystem: Environmental > Terrestrial > Soil >...
TCTCGATCCCGTAGTGGCGGCTGTCCGCGACGTTGGTGGTCTCGGTGATCGAGTCGTTCACCACGACGGTGCCGATGCGGTTGCCATACCACAGATAGAACGCATCGATGTCGCCGCTAATGGGTCCCACGTGTCCCCTGGCTCCGACATCGCCCGTATAGCCCGACGAGTGGCGCAAATGTGGGTCGATCACGGCCGTCGTTGCCGCGCCGAATGGGATCAGGTTGTCGTACGTGATCGGGCGATAGGCTTGCGTGATGTTGCCGTAAAGTGTCAGCGGCTCATCGACCCGGTATTCGACGCCGACCGACCCCAGCGTGAATGTCTGGGCGCGGGCCTCGTCCTGGTTGCCTTTGGCCGCCTTGATCCCATCGATGGTGCTGCGCAGCCACTCGGCGCGAACGCCAGGGGTCACCGTGAGACGATCCGTCAGGTGCACCGCTTCTTGGACATAGAGCGCGGCGTTCTGCGTCCCGAAATGCAGATCGGTCTGATATGGCTCGACGATCTGCATTGAGAAATCGGAGCCGCTTGTTCCGGTGCCGTCTTCGAGGCGATGCATGACACCATCGAACAACCGTAGTCCCGTCGCGAGATCGGCCGAGAGGCCGAGGAGGGAGTGGCGGTAGCCGAGGCGGGATTCGACGATGGCGTTCGTGAATTGCTCGCGCTCGATCTCTCGCGGGCCTCCACTGTCGATCGCTTGTGGGCCTCCATCTTCGTTGCGCCACACGAGGAATCGTTGGCCCCACATGCCCGAGAGCTGATTCGTCCACGTCACGCCAGGGGCGAGGTGCCATGTCGTCACGTTCTCGGCTATGGCCCATGGCGTCGCCAGCCAGTTGCGTTTGCGGGCAGAAACTTGGGGATTGGCGTTGAACGCGGAATCATCGAAGCCGCCCGGCATGTGCACGCGGCTGCCGTACACGGTCAGCTGGAGCGAGCTGGAAAGGCTCTCGTTCGCGTGGTATGTCAGCGACGCGTATCCGTCGCCTTCCTCGAAATTCGAGTTCTGCCGCCACCCAGCCGCGCCTTGGTATTTCCCGAAGGCGTAATAGGTGAGCTTCCCGGTGCCACCAGCGATCGACGCATAGCTGTCGAGCTCTCCGAAACTCTCACCAGTCTGCCCGAGCGTGATCCGAGCCGGCGTGTTGAGCGTCCCGTCCTTGAGCACGAAGTTGATCATCCCGCCGAACTGCGGCCCGTACTCGAGCCCGGAAGCGCCGCGGACGATCTCGACATGATCGACCGCCTCGAATGGCGGCGAGTAGTAGATCTCGGGATAGCCATAGAGGTCGCCAGCGATGTTGACGCCGTTCTGCCGCATGTTGATCTCGACCGACTGGCGCGGCTCGAGCCCGCGGAAGCCGATCCCGTCCGACGGAAACCCGCCCGCGCGCGTCTCCGACACGTTGGCGCCCGGCACGCGACCAAGGACCTCGCGATAGTTGTCGTTCGCGCTGTTGGCCGGCAGCGAATCCACGCGCAGCAGCGTGGTCGTGGCACCGGTGTACAGGTGCCCGAGGCTATCATCGCCCAGTCGTGAGGTGGCTGGCGGTGGACTCCTCCGCGCCTTGATCACCGTTGCTGGCAACTGGTGCGCGGTCGTATCCTGAAAAAGCAAAAGGGATAGAAATGCTCGGATTAACATGGCGCCGAAATTACAGCGTCAGATTAATCCCGACAAGTTCTATCAGGTATCGAGAACGCCGAGTACTGTCTCGATCTCGGCGGCGGTGTTGTAGCTGTGTGGCGAGAAGCGGAGCAGGATCCCTTTTAGCGCTCCGAGATCCACATCGCGGGACGAATAACCGACCCCAGCCGTATTGAGTCGAGCGCGCGCTCCCGGGTCGGCCGCAAAGCAGGACACGATGCCCGCGCAGCGCGAAGGGTCGCGGGGTGTCAGCAGCCGAACGCCTTTGATCCGCGAGAGTCCGTCCGACAACTGCCGGGCAAGCGTGGCGACCTGCCGAGCGACCGCATCAACGCCAGCATCAAAGAGGACCTCCAGGCTCGCATTGAGCCCAATGAAATCCTGATACGGCATCGTCGCGACCTCGAACCGCCGCGCATCATCGAGATACGCGAACTTCGCGGGAACCAGTCGCGAGAGATCATGCGATTGCTGCATCGCCAACCACCCACCGGTCCCCGGCTCGATCCGGGTGATCAGCGGCCGCCGCACATACACGAACCCCGTCCCCCACGGTGCGCGCAGCCATTTCTGTGCTCCCGACACGAGGACGTCGATCGGCAACCGCGACACGTCGATCGGCACGACGCCGAGGCCCTGTATGGCGTCCACCACGAACCAGGCGCCGACCTCGCGACACGTCGCGCCGATCGTCTCGAGATCCGCGCGATCGCCAGACATATACGAGACCCATGACAGCGCGACGAGGCCGATGTCGCCGGTCTCGATGCGTTTCACGAGCGCCTCGTGATCCGGCAGGCCATCGCAGAGCGGGATCACCTCGTACGGCCGCCGGTCGTGCTGGGCGCGCGCCATCCAGGGATAGATGTTCGCCGGAAATTCGGCCTCGTGCGACAGGATCGCCCGTCCCGGCGCGATCGGCAACGACAACGACGCGACGTGCAGCCCCGTACTCGTGTTCGGCACGAGCGCGATCTCATCCGCGCTCGCGCCGATGAGCCGCGCGCACAACGAGCGCGACTCGGCGAGGACGCCGAACGTCTCGTCGATCGTAATCGTCCACGGCGCCTCGCGCTTGGCGTTGAACTCGGCGATGACGTCGACGGTTCGCTTGGGCAGCGGGCCCGTGCCGGCGGCGTTCAAGTAAATCATTGGCGCTCAAAGCTAGCGGGCGACTCTGGCCGCGTGTCAGGGTACGGGACGTCCGCCCCTTTGATCGTCGCCCACAGGACGCGATTGAGCACGCGAGGATCGGCGGCGTCGGCGACGCGGAAGTCCAGTGTGCGCGAGATCCGTGCGACTTTGCCCGTGTCCGGGTTGTGCTCGGCCAAGTCGATGTTCGCGACGTGAGCCGTATACGGTGTCGTGTCCGGCACGGTGCGCCAGATGCCCCGCAGCGGACGGCCGTACGCGTCGAACTGCGACATCGACGGGAGCTTGAGAATCTCCTCGATCGTGCGAATCACATCTGTCGTGTTCGTGAATCGATGGACGACGCCGCCCCGTGTCCACGGCGAGATCACGAGGAACGGCGACCGATGCGAATCGACGTGGTCCGCGCCGTCCTGCGCGTCGTCCTCGAGGACGAATACGGCCGTGCTTCGCCAGAAACGCGAGTGCGACAGCGCGTCGATCATGCGGCCGAGGGCCCAGTCGTTGTCGGCCATGTAGGCGCGCGGCGTCGGCGCCCGCGGCGTGGCGCCGGCCGTGTGATCGTTGGGCAGCGTCAGGATCTCGAGCGCTGGCATCGATCCATCGCGCTCGAACTTATGGAGCTCGTCGATCCAGACCTCGGCCCGCGCCTGGTCGGTGACCTTCACGTCGAATCCGGCGTACGTCGGGCACGTGCGGGCCGCAAGCAGCGGCTTGGACGCCGTCACTTGGCCATGCGAGGTCGCATCCTCCGCGCTGCGCCCGTGCTCGACCGCGAACTCCCCATAATTGCGGAGCGTCAGGCCTTTCTTCACCGCCAAATCCCATAGATAACCAGCGGCGGGCGCCGCTACGTCATCGCCATCCGCGGGTACATCTTTGCGATTCGTGCCATCGTAGTCGTAGTCGCGGCCGCGATTCGAGTAGTTGTCCGGGGTCGTTTTCTCCGTGTAGTCTGTCGCGTACGCCGCGGTCGACCATTGGTGGCCATCAGCGCTGACTTCGGCGTTGACAAAAAATCTGTCATACAGACCGAATCGCTCGGCCAGCGCGTGATGGTTCGGCGATATGAATCGGCCGAAAAACACGAGCGATGTGTCGCCGTCGCCCTGTGTTTCATCACCAAAGACTTGGTCATACGTTCGATTTTCTTTGATGATATACACCACGTGCTCGATAGGCGGGTATGCCGGCGAATCGCCTTGCGTGTTCCAACCATTTGCGCGCGCCACTCGTGAGCCGTAATCGGCCTGTCCCGGGACGATCGTCAGCGTCCCCGCCAACTGCCCGAGCGTGTAACCCTGTGGATCAGAGTCTTTGGCGCCAATCCGATATCCCGTTGAGGGGTTCGGATGGGGGCCGTGACCCTTGCCATTGGCGACGTAGAGCGTGTCGCCTGGCCCGACGACGACGGCGGTCGGGTACCATTCGACCGGAATGCGACCGGTCACCGAGTCGGTTTTGAGGTCTACGACCGCGACAGCGTTATTGTCCGCCTCCGCGACATAAAGGCGCTGTCCCGAGATCGCGATGCCTTCGGGCGTACTGCCCTCGGCTGCGCCAGGCACGGGATCCTCGATGTGTTTGGTAACGCTCAGGCTCTTCGTGTCGATGACGTCAATGCGATCGGTGCTAGCCGAGACGACGTAGAGCTGGTCGCCGTTCAGCAGCATGGACGAGGGGTGGCGCGAGACGTCGATGCGTTGGTTTTGTGGCAACACCGTGACGGTATGCCCGCCCCATGCGGAGACGAACACCCGTCCGTCTCGGCCGACGACGACGGCGTATGGATACTTCCCGGTCGCGAGACGCCGACGCACATGGTGCGACGCGACGTCGATCACGGCGAGTGAGTCGTCGAGGTTCTCGGCGACGTAGAGGGTCTTGCCGTCCGGCGAGACGCCGAGTCCGGCGGGATATCGCTGGCCTTTTTTTCGTGACAGCACGATGCTATCAGCGAGCACGGCGGTGTCTTGCTGCCATGCATAGATATAGATGACGTCGGCGAACCCGCCCGAGGCGTAGAGCTTCGTACCGTCGGGAGAAAAGGCCAGGCCGACGAATGCCGCAGGCTGAAGGAGCGTCTGCATCAGGTCACCGGACCGGCGATCGATGACCTGCACGCCTTGCTGGCGGTAGGAGCCGAGGAGCAGCACGAGGCGGGCGCTGTCCGGCGACATCACGGCCGTGGTCGGAAAGTCTCCGACATCGACGTTACGTCCGGCCGGGTCCAGCCGTGCGCCGGTGGGGAGTCGTCCGACGACGTCCTCGAACGGAACGCTACTGCTGCTGTTCGTGCCGCAGGCTGCCACGAGCAGCAGCGCGACGAGGCGTAAGGGGCTGTGCACCCATGGAAGTTACCCAACGCCTGGAACGCCGCACTGGTACCCGGTTATGATGTACCCACGACACACCCTGGGACTCGAGAGAGGATACAGCATTGACTCGCAGCAGCGCGGTGGTATTGGCCGTTGTGTTGACAGCTTGCGGTAGCAGCGACCATGGGTCCGGCCCACAAACACACGGCAATTGTACGCCCGCATCGGCCACGCTCTCGGTCTACCAGGGCGCATCCTTCAACTGCTCGAGCGGCACGGGGATTACGCTGAACGGCAGCGGCGCGACGTATCTGGTGGTCCCACAGTTCGCCACCAGCAACGTGGCCTACAACCTGACGACGTTCCAGATCGAGCGGCACGGTACCGGATCGGCCGCGGCCGAGATGCTGGCCGCGACGGCGCGGTTCGCGCGGACGCCGTATACGGGGCGCAACGTGCGCCAGATCAGGTTCGACGGCGCGATGCGCACGCGGGAGCGCCGCGTCGCGGCATCGGCGTCGCGGGCCGCCTCGCGCCCTGGCGTATCGGCGCAAATCGCGCGGCAGGCCCTCGGCAGCACGCGGAACTTCTGGGTGTTCGCCGATACGTTGGCCACGACGTACAAGCAGATCACCGCGACCGTGGTATACGCGGGTACGAGCGTGGACGTCTATCTGGACAATGCGGCGCCGCCGGGCTTCACGGCCCAACAGCTCAGCCAGTTCGGCACCTTGGCCGACCAGGTGCTCTATAGCATCGTGGTGCGCACGTTCGCCCAACCGACGGATATCGATCACAACGCTCACGTGATCATGCTACTCACGCCGGCGGTCAACGCGCTGACGCCGGCAGCCGACTGCTCGACGCAAGGATTCGTGGCAGGCTACTTCGACCCGAACGACCTCTCGCCCTCGAGCTTGAACTCGAACGCCGGCGAGATCTTCTACGGCCTCGTGCCCGATCCGAACGGCCAGGCGCACAGCTGCTCACACACGGTCTCCGACATCTTCTCGATCATTCCGGGGACGTTCATGCACGAGCTGCAGCACATGATCTCGTTCGGCCAGCACGTGCTGATCAATGCCGGTGGTCCCGAGACTGGCTGGCTCGACGAGGGCATGAGCATTGTCGCGACCGAGCTGGGAGGTCTGCACTACGACTCGCTGTACCAGGCCTCGGGGAACACCGCCTACGCGGACTCGGCCTCCCCCTATATCAGCGAGCAGTTCAACGACTCGTACGATTATCTGGCCAATCCCGATACCGCATCATTGACGCTCCACTCGGACGCCGACTGCTGCCTCGAGTGGCGGGGCGGCGACTGGCTCATGATGCGCTACATCGGCGACCAGAAGGGCGCGACTATCTATCACACGATGGAGACGAGCACCGACACCGGCACGGCGAACATCGCGGCCGCGGCCGGCGAGTCCTTCGCGACGATATTCGGCACGTTCGGCGTCGCCGCCTACACCGACAGCTTACCGGGCGTCCCACGGAGCTCGATTCCGTCCCAATATCAGTTCGCGACGTGGAGCCTCCGCGCCGTCTACTCGCAGATCAACCCGAACTACCCGATTCAACCGATCACGCTCAGTCCGAGCAGCGCGACGAGCGGGAGGATGGTGCCGGGGACCAGCTCCTACTATCAGATCTCAACGCCATCTGGTTCGAATTCTGTGACGATTGTGTTCGGAACACCGACCGGGGCGTTCTCTTCCAACCTCAACCCGCAGGTGCTAGTCTTTAGGACGAAATGATCTGGCATCGGCTGAGCGCGCTCTTGGTCGGTCTCGCGTTTGTATTCGCGACGACCGAGGCGCTCGGCCATCACCAGTGCCCATTCCACGATGGCATCGCGGCCAACACGGACGCGATGCCGGGCATGCATGGCGCGCACGGCGCCCATCACCACATGCCAGCGCCTGGGCACCGGCACCAATGCACGTGCCTAGGCGCCTCCTGCTGCACGGCCGCGATCACGGTTCCATCGGATCGCCTCGTCGCACTGCCGCTCGTACCGGTTCGCGTCGTTCGTACCGCCGTGATCCCGCGCCGCGCGGATCCTCGGCCCGCGTCCCACGAGGACGTCCTCCTTCCTCCGCCAATAGGTCCGCCCGAGTCGCTCCAAGTCTGATCTGATTTTCCCTTCCTTCGACTCGGAGCACCAAAAAATGCTTGCTCGTTTGCTCGCGCTCGCTTCGGCGTGCGCGATGCCGGCCATCATGGCGGCCCAAGATACCACGCGCCACCGGCCGGATAGCACGGCGCCAAGTCCGGCGCGATTGCGCGCCATTACCATCACCACCACGCCCGTCGAGCGCACGGAGCCGCTGACGGTCATCACCATCAACCAAGCGCAGCTCTCGATGACGCCGGCGAACTCGCCCTGGGAGCTGCTCCGCGAGACCGCGGGTCTCGAAGCGCACGAACAGGGACAAGGTCCGGGGTTCGCCTCCGACATGGCGGTGCGCGGATTCAGTTCCGATCACTCGACCGACATCGCGCTCTACATCGACGGCGTGCCGATCAACGAGCCGGTGAACGGCCACGCCGAGGGGTACAACGACCTGAACTTGCTCTTTCCCGACATCGTCACCGGGATCGATGTGGTGCACGGGCCGACGAGCGCGCTCTACGGCAACTTCGCGTTCGCCGGGGCCGTGAATGTGCGCACGCTCGACAAGTACGACGGCTATCGGGTCCAGGCGACCGGCGGGTCGTTCGGCAACGGAGGCGGATCGGCGATCGTGGGATTCGACGAGCCCCACGCCGGCGGCGTGCTGGCGATCCAAGGCCTTCGTGAGGACGGCTGGCGCACGCACTCCCAGAACCAGTATGGGCACGTGCACAGCCAGGTTTCATTGGACCTCAGCATGCGCACGCACCTCCACGCGGGCGTCGACGCGTACCTCACCTCGTACGACTCGCCGGGGTTTCTCGACACTGCTCACTACAACGCCCGCACGTACAACTTCGTCTCGAACTTCGGCGACGGCGGGTATAAGCGGCACTCGAACGAGCACGTGAGCCTCCAGACTTTCCTGCGCCCCGACCTGCAATGGCGCTCTACGGTCTACTCGACCCAGGGCACGTGGAATTTCTGGCTCAGCACGCCGCCCGGGCTCGGAGGAGTCACCGAAGGGAGCGGGGCCGAGACGCACGAGTACAACGGGCGGTACGGATTCGGCGCGACGACGGCGCTGACCTATGCGGCGCACGGCATTGATCTCACGCTCGGCGCCGAGACCCGGTACGACTGGTCGCACTACGAGAATTGGGCGGAGGCGTCCAATGGATTCCGGGCGGACTCCTCGCTCATGGTTCTCGCCAATCCCGCGACGCAGACGTCCGGGGGCATCTATTTGCAGAGTGGGTTCGACATCACGAAGTACGCGCGCATCGATCTGGGTGGACGGGTCGATCAGCTCTCGACCACGGTCAACCAGGACACGATACGATTGCAGCACAGCAAAGGGGCGTTCTCGCCGAAGACCGGTGTCTTGGTACGGCCGTTCGTCGACCTGGGAGTGCCGGGCCTCGGATTCTTCGTCAACGTCTCGCGCGGGTTCCGGCAAACCGACGGCGTCGTCACCGACCCGACCCTGCCGTTCATCTTCGTCTGGGACTACGAGACCGGCATCCGGTTCGACAAGGGACCGCTGTCCCTCGATGCGTCACTGTTCCGGATGGACGTCAACAACGAGCAGACGTTCGATGCCGCGCTCAACAAGTCGCTTGGCGGAGGCGAGAGTCGGCGTAATGGCCTCGACGTCACGGCGCGCGATCGCATCATCCGCGGCCTCTCGGTGAGTACCGAGTTCACGATCTTGCACGCGTTCTATACGCACTTCGTCGATCCGAACGACGGCGTCGACTACACCTCCACGCCGATCTTCAATACGTCGAAATACGTCGGCGCGGCGGCCGTGGACCTGGGTATCCCGAACGGGATCTGGACCGGGCGCGTGGGCGCGACGTTCAATGGGCCGTATACGCCGTTCCAGGAGAAAGGCATCCTTCGGCCGGGGTACGTGTTGTTCAACGTCGAAGGTGGGGTGCGTGTTTATCGCAACACGCGATTGCTCCTCGGCGTCCGTAACGTGCTCAATACCCGGTACCGCGAGCTCGAATCCGGTGCGCAAGTGGCACCGGGGCAGTTGCAGGCGGCGTACGCGACGGTACGGTACGACGGGGTCTGGTAATCAGCGGTGAGGCAACAGCGTCACGTGCGTGGCGGTCATCGCGCAGTCCTTGACCTTCCGCGACCAGACGACCACGCCGGCGGCGTTGACGTGTTCGATCGTCACGAGGTGCGGGACGCGTGGTTGCTTGAGCCAGGCGGCGAACGCCGGGTCGACGACCACGCCCCGCTTCAGGGTGATCCGCGTCGCCGTCACTCCGCCTTTGGGCAAGCGCCTCGGGGACGTCGAGGGCGTCTCGCCTTCCCGGTAGTCGACGACATCCGTGTCGGTCGTCAGGCCAGCGACCTCGGAAAAGCCTCCGACCGTCCGGCCGTTCACTGTTACGATATACGAGTAGGGAAGGTGCATGCTGGACGATACCACCGTGCCCTCACCACGGGACGCCGCCCATGTGGGCGGCGCCCATCATCGTCGACATCTGCCGCCAGTCCGCGACCGACGTGATCGACGACGTGCCGTCACGATAGCGCGCCGCGGCCGCGAGAACTTCGGCGCGTTTGCGCGATGGCGGCACGTCGGGTGACGCCAGGATATCGGCCACGACGTCGTGAAACGCATGCAGGTTGTCGAAGATGATCGCTGCATCCGGGTACCGCTCGGCGAACTCCGGCGCGATGGCGGCGGTCATCGGCATCACGCTGGGCATGTGCGCGGGCGGGTCCTCCAACATCGCGCGGAATCGCCGCACGACCGTGTCGACATTCGCCTGTCGCTCGGCCGGCGTCGCGCCACGCATGAGCGCGTCGTACAGCACGATCTGCAGCCAATGGTATGACCACAGGAGCCCGGTGAATTTCGGGTATTTCTTTCGAAACGCCATCGAGTAGAACTGGCCGTCCATGAGCGACATACTTTTCGGGGTCGTGCTGAACGCCAGGTCGCCGCGCGAGCGATAATATCGGATCACCGTCGCGACCGCGCTGTCCTTGGCCGGTGGGGGAATACGATCGTCGGCCCAGATGTCGTAGATCTGGCGGTGGAGGATGTGCGCCCACTCGAACATCTCGTGGGCCTCGGGGAGGAGCTGCGCGTAGCGCGGGCCGATGGCTTCTTCGTCAAGCGGCACCGCGGGCGGGTGCACCAGGAGGTGCGTCGTGATGAACGTGAACCGGTCGTCCTCGATCCGGCTCACGGGTCCGTCCGGGTGCGCTATCAATTCTTGATAAACGATCGCGTGGCCGTAGTCGAACGCATTGAAGAGGCGATCCGCCGAGGGATACTTGTGGCGAAACGCCCAGTTGTGCGACGCGGGCATGTACGTCTGCTCGTAATACCCGCAGCCGAGCAGCAATGCCAACGCGATCAGACTAATGCGCACCAGGCCTCGCCTCCGGCACGAGCGCGGAAATCGAGAACGTATACGTCGTGCCAAAGGTCACGAGCCAAGCCGGGCGCAGACCATGGAATACCCTCCCTACCCCGGCATCGAGCACGAACCGCGGTGAGATCTGCTTTCTGAACCCAATATCCGATGTCCAATCCGCGGGCCTCGGGACACCATTGCTGTATTGCTCGACGACGAGGTCGCCAACGATCAGCAGCGACATGAGGGGAAAGCTGCGATCGACCGCGGCGCCGAGTAATAGCACGTTGCCATTCGTCTGAGCGCTGGGCGTAGGAGTCGGTGAGGAGCTGACGGCGAAGTCGGGCGGATGCGTGTCTACCACGCCGCAGGGGAAATCCGGCGTTGGCGGCGGTGGCGGCGGACAGTTCTTCGTGCACGTCACCGGCGGCGGAGGCGGCGGCGCGACGTGGTACGAGCTATAGCCGACGTTCAGGTGGATGCGCAGGCTGCCGAACGTGCGCGTGGCGATCGCGCGGCCTTCGTATAGGGTGCCACTCGTCGGCGCGCCGCCCGCGGGAAACGCGATCTCGCCTTTCAGCGCAAATGCGGGTAACAGCGTGCTTTCGTTGTTGAAGTTGTAGAGGCCCGCGATCCCGAACTGCGATCCCGTGGGCTGGCTTGTAACCGGCCTCCCGGAATATGAACGGAGCGATCAACTCAATGTCCGTGCGCGGCAGGATGCCGTAGCTCACGGCTGGCTCGAGCGTCACGCGTGTCAGGCCGTTCCCGAATTGCTCGAGCGTCGCCGGCGCGAACTGCAGCTCGATGGCTTGTCGGGCCGTCGGCAGCGCGTCCTCGACGCCGACAGGCCGTCCGGACTCGAGCTCGTGGTACTCGGTCTGAGCCATGAGTGGACCAGCGGCGAGACAGCCGATGAGGATCGCGCGACGCATCGCCCTGGAAGCTTGGCGTTCGCTCGCCGTTGCGCCACCCCGGGCCGACCTGACATTATGGTCGGGGAATCAACCCCGACGTGAGGACGCTGCGATTATTGTATCGGTTGCCCGTCTCGCACTACTGAGCCTGATCCCCTCAGCCCTGGCCGCGCAGGATTTTCGAACGGCCTTCGATCGCTACGTACACGACGACAGCGTCGTCGGTGGCGCCTATGTCGTCGTCGATCATGGCCGCATCACCGAGTGGCACGGCGTCGGCATGGCCGATCGCGACCGACACGAACCGATCGATAGCAACACGATCTTTCACTGGGCGTCGATCACCAAGACATTCACGGCGGTGGCGATCATGCAACTGCGCGATCGCCACCGGCTGTCGCTCGACGATCACATCGTCGACTACTGCCCCGAGCTGCTCGCCGTCCATGCGGACTCGGGTAGCGTGCGCGATGTGACGCTGCGCCATCTGCTCTCTCACTCGGCTGGGTTCCAGAATCCTACCTGGCCTTATAAGCAAGGGCTGCCGTGGGAGCCGTTCGAGCCGACCAAGTGGGAGCAGCTGGTGGCCATGATGCCCTATCAGCAACTGGCCTTCCGACCAGGTGCCCGCTACTCGTACTCGAACCCGGGTTTTATTTACCTCGGCCGCGTCATTGAGTCCCAGTCCGGGGATCCGTACGCGCTCTATATCGTCAAGAATATCTTCATGCCCCTCGGCATGACGCACAGCTACATGAACGTCACGCCGTATTATTTGGAACCGCATCGTTCTAACAACTACACGGTCACCAACGGCGTCGTGACCTCCAATGGCCGTGATTTCGACACGGGCATCACGAGCGCCAATAGCGGACTCAACGCCCCGCTCGGCGACATGGCGCGTTGGGCGGGTTTCTTGACGGCATCAACGCCGGCGATTCTGGCGAGGGCAACCATCGACGAGATGTGGCGGCCGGTGGTTCGGATCGAGCCCGGATCGTGGCCAGAGACGCCAGCCGCGGGCTCCTCGATGGGTTTGTCGTTTTTCATCTTTCCGCGTGGCAATGTGACCTTCGTGGGGCACACGGGGGAGCAGGCCGGGTATCGGAGCTTTCTTTTTATCAATCCGACCAATGGCAAGGCGATCGTCGGCTCGCTGAACACGACGCACGCCGAGAATTCCGGCGCCACGGCGGCCGGGTATGACGCGCTACGCGAGAAGGCTTTCGAGGCACTGCGCTAGCGTTTCGACGAGTCGGTCGGCGTCTGACTGGTCGAACGGCATCGGCGGCCGGATCTTGATGACGTTGTGATACGGACCGTCGGTGCCGAGCAGAATCCCGTCCTCGCGCATTTTATTCACGACCGCGGCTGCTTCGACGGTGGCGGGCTCGAGGGTTGCGCGATCGCGCACGAGCTCGACCCCGAGAAATAGCCCAGATCCTCGTACATCGCCGACGATCGGATATCGCTCGGCGAACGGCCGCAAGTCGCGCAGCAGACGCTCGCCCACGCGAAGCGCGTGCTCCTGCAATCCCTCATCCCGCATCACGTCGAGCACCGCCAGCCCTACGACGCACGACACGGTGTTGCCACCGAACGTCGAGAAATACTCCATGCCGTTGTCGAACGCATCGGCGATCTCGCGCGTGGTCACCACTGCCGCGAGTGGGTGCCCATTTCCTAGTGGCTTGCCCATTACGACGATATCGGGAACCACGCCATGGGCCTCGAATGCCCAGAAATGGGTCCCGATGCGGCCGAGCCCCGTCTGTACTTCGTCGGCGATGCAGACACCGCCGACCGCGCGGACCGACTTATATGCCTCGGCCAGGAACCCTGACGGCAGCATGATTTGACCGCCCACACTGGGACACGTCTCGGCTAAGAATCCCGCGATGTGAGGCCCAACCAGCTCCGCGACGTGCCGCGCGTACTTGCGCCCGCAATCGGGATCGCCGCGACGATAGAGCCCACGAAAATCATCGGGCAACGGCGCAATGTGTACCCACTTGGGCGTGCCCGTCCCTCCAGGCCCCAGATGCTTGTACGGACTCAGATCGATGAGCGAGGTCGTATTGCCATGATACGCGGCGTCGAGCACGATCATGTCGCGCCGCCCGGTCCGCGCGCGGACGAGACGCAGCGCGAGCTCGTTGGCCTCGCTGGCTGAGTTGACTACGTAGCACACGCGGAGCGGCGCCGGCAATGTCGCGACGAGCCGCTCGGCGTACTCCGTCAGGCGATCACTCAGATAGCGCGTGTTCGTGTTGAGCAAGGCCATCTGCCGGACCGCGGCCGCGACGACGCGGGGATGCGCGTGGCCGACGTGTGGGACGTTGTTATAGGCATCTAGATACTGGCGGCCAACATCATCGTACAGGTACTGCTTCTGCCCGCGCACGATCTTGAGCGGATCCGCGTAAGCGATGCTGAGATTGTGGCCAACGAGCCGACGGCGAGCGGCCAGCGTCTCGGCCTTCTCCGGCTCGTGCGCCGAGGGCGGCAACCCGGCTAGCACGCTCGGATCGGGGGAGAGACTCCGCCAGACTTCCCGCTGGGCGGCCGTCCCTACGCCCGGGAAGTCGGTTCCCATGTCGAGCAGGTCGACGATCAGTTGCAGATGGAGATGGGGCGGCCATTGCCCGTTCTCCTCGATGGTGCCAAGGGCCCCGATGAGCGCCCCAGACTCGATCGTGTCTCCCACCCTCAGACGGCCGAGTGACTGGCGGCTGAGGTGTCCGTAGAGTGTAAAGAAGGGCGTGCCGGTATCAGTCTCGTGGCGCAGAATGACGACTGGCCCATAGTCCTGTGGCTGCGCATTGTCAGCCGTAGCGTGCACGCTGCCGCGCAGCGGCGCGTGCACCGGTGTTCCGGCCGGCGCGAAGAGATCGATGCCGAGGTGAATCGTGCGCCCGGCGAAGAAGGACGCCGTGTAGATGAGACGCGGCTCGTCCCAGCGTCCGACGCCGGCCGTCACGCCGTCCATCGTCGAGCCGCCGACACTGAGGTCGAGAAGCTCACGAGATGGAATATCCATGATCGGCGCGAACGACTGCGTCGCCAACCAGGCGACGATGCGCGCCGAGGCTGGGTTGGGCGCCAGCGCCGCCGTAACGAATCTGAATGGAATGCGCGCGAGTCGCGGCAGCGTACGCCGAATCGCGGCCTGACTCACACCGAGGTACGCATTGTCGGGCCGCTGGCGCTGCTGGTGCGCGGCGACGCAGGCGGAGGTACACAGGCGCAATACGGCGAGCGGGAACACAGCCGCCAGCTCCGTGTCCGTGAGCGTGCAACGCGACTGATAGCCAGACACCAAGTGCGTCAGCACGGCCACCGGGTCTTCGGCGTCGAGCATCGCGTAGGCCGCAGCGATGGCGAGGTCGCCGACGGTGTAGCCGAAAACCATGTCGCCGAAATCCACGAACCCTGACACGCGCTCGCCTTCGACGAGCACGTTGAAGTCATTGAGATCGCCATGGATGACGCTACGAGGCAGCGACTCGAGAAAAGCCGCAGCTTGGGCGTCGAACCGATCCATCAGCGTATCGATCGCCGCGCCGAGCTCGCGGTCGTTGATCAACGGCCGATACTCGGCGATGATGGACCGACCGCGAGCCAGATCCCAGTAGAAATCCCGGTGCAAGGCCAGGTGGTCGAACCCACGAAAGGCCCGGGTCAACGCGCCGATCTCGGCACCCAGTGACGACAGCAAGGTGGGGG
>Ga0210409_10004367_pt1 | contig 15275 bp, 14 predicted proteins | sample IncBWH17MmetaG_FD_161649 | JGI IMG/M metagenome (GOLD analysis project Ga0210409, IMG submission 161649) | Forest soil microbial communities from Barre Woods Harvard Forest LTER site, Petersham, Massachusetts, United States - Inc-BW-H-17-M | ecosystem: Environmental > Terrestrial > Soil >...
CTCTTGAACGCTTCTCGGGCGCTGGTATTGGTCAGCAGTTCGTCGCGAAAGGTCTTGATCGCGTAACATTTCCGGGTTTGGCGATCATAAGCCAAATACACCACACCGAAGCCCCCCGCGCCCAACGCAGCCTGAATTTCCAGTATTCCACCTACTACATCACCTTTCGTAAACAATCCCCCCAGCTTCTGCATGGGAATGATATGTCCAGGCCCCGGCACTGTACCACTTTCAGGAGCCTTCGCAAAGTTGCGGCGCCTGAGCCGTTTCGCGAAAAGGTTATCGAAAAAGGCTCGCATATTAGGAGGGCCTCGTAAGTCGAAACCATCGCGGCATCCCAAATCCTTCGCTTTCGAGGCGCAGTTTACGATGAATGAGGAATATTTGCCAAGGAGTTTCACGCTTCCGTTGAAGGCGAGACGCAAAGCCGAATCATTGCCCCCGCCCCTCTTCCGTTCGCCGCCGCCCTCTCTTCATTATACCGTCCGGTCAAGGTCGTTCCAGCCCGGCCCGGTCGAGGGCGTTCCACCGCGCTCGATACGCCTGTGACTTCGGACGGGCATTCAGAGAGGGCGCAGCGGCATCACTGGCCGCCACGCACAAAGGTCGAACGATTATCAGCCAACAACAAAACTTCCATGACGTATATCCAGGAATTCGAAGCAGAATTCCAGAAGAAGCTCGAAGGGAGCGAGGATACCGCAGCCATCGTTCGATGGGTCTCGGAGAAAGTCCTCGAAAGTTACCGCAACGGCATCACCGCCGGCCAAAAGGGCGCCAAGGTGATCCGCCAGGGAGAGAGCCGCCGCCGCGGCCTTCCCGGCAAAGCCGCATAGTCGCCGGCTTGCATTACCAGCTAGCATTATATCACATGTCCCTAGACCAAAAGGACCTGGAACTCATTGAGCGGGTCGTCTACAAGAACGCCGACGACATTGCTGTTGCCATCGGCCGCAGCTTTGAGCGGCTGGAGGAGCGGATTGATGCCGCGGAATCCCGTATCTACAGTCGCCTGTCGGAACTGGAGGACAGGCTTGAGATCAGGGCCGTCGGTTCCGTTGATTGAGGACTTACTCCTCGTCCCGGGAAAGCCCCGCCAGCGCGCGGGGCTATTTCCGTGCATGTGCGTGGCGGCGAGGTGCGATCCCCGACCCCCTTCCCCCTGCCGGACTCCTCCCCCAGGGGGTAAATGCGCTGCTCCACATTAGCGCGCCCAAAGAGCGGGACGATTACAATTCAATGACACGTACAATGACAAACCAGACATACACCCCTGCGAAAAGCCATATCGTTGCTTCGGCTAGTGTGCGTGCACGAAATATGAGCGTCGCCGGGGGGAATTTTGTCACTTCGCCGCCGACGATATGCTCAGAGCCACCCTCGACCACGGACTTTCCACGGGTAAATACGCCTAAGATTCCCAGTTTTAGCGCATCCTCCTGCTCTCGCAGCATGCGTATAAGGAAGACATGGTAAGCCCAAATGCGCCTCATTGAAAAGCTCCAACACACGGAGTATGCCGCGCCAAAGATGGGAAGCAGGAGCCTAACCGCCGCAGGGAGCGTGGGAAGAAAGTGGAGGATCGCGATAACTAGTCCATTCAATGTCACAAAAAGGGTCATGCGTCGCCAAATAAGCTGCTCTTGGCTAGTGAACCAGCGAGCTGTGACCTGGTACGCTGCCGTGAGTGCGGATTCTGTCGGCACTATTGTAGGACTCATACCAGTCATAGATTTCGTACACATCCTGCAGCTAAACCCGAATTTGCGGCGCTGCTATCGAACTTGGGTACTTACCCGCGACGCCATAAGGATACTAAAATCACCAATTACTTGACAAGTAAAAAGTTTGATGCAAGACCCGACTCCAGACTATGGGACAACAGGCTTATGCTTTGGGGACAAAAGATATTCGCTGCTGAAGCCAGCTCGGAGTGTAACTTTTCCAATGGTCTAGGCCGCACCTTGAGGACTTATGCGTCGTCCCGGTAAAGCGCCGCCGGCGCGGGGGCTTTTTCGGTGCATGTGCGTGGAGACCGAGGGGCGATCCCCGACCCCCGTACCCCTGCCGGAGCACCTCCCCCAGGGGGCAGCGCGCCATCCTCTGGGGAGGATGGCGCTAAACCAAGCGGCATTGAGCTATGTCATTACTGCCTGGACTCTTGCTTCACGCAGGTGGTACTTTTCTCTCATCAAACTCATGAAATTGAACATCTGGTCGGCAAGAGCGGCAAGATGTTGTACGTGATAATCGCCATTTAGTTTATTCGTGGCCATTGTATCGACAGCCAAAAACCCCAGCTCGACAACTTCGTTATTCGTGCCGAGCGCGTCATACTGCATATACCGAATGGGCACCACTATCGCGCTCCGATAGAATCTCTTCCAATCCACTCTTTCATTGTAGTACTTTTCTTCGTCCGCGTCTTTTTCCAAATCGGGAGAAAAGAAGTGGGCAATCCCATGTACTTCCGCTCGCCGAGCGGTGTCGAAGGCGGTGTTTTTGCCTGTTCCAATTTCATACTTCATTAGAATCCTATCACGCTCGCAATTCAGCTCGCTTCTCGCGAGTGTTCCACAGTAGCTCCTCTGTCTTCCGCCCGCCTCATCCTCTACATAGATCAATTTAACGGTCGCCATGCATTTCTCACCGGTGAGCAAAGTAAACATGTCGGAAATCCTCTGGCAGACCATTGCAAGTGTATCACGTTCGGTTGCTTCTCGCGGAGTTAGCGCCTGCCCTTGCGGCCCGAACACACTGCTCAACACATCTCGATATGCGTGATTGATTCCGTGCAGGATGGCCGCGCACTGTTTCAGGTTCCGGTTCTCGGTCTTAAACAGAGCAAGGCTCTTCTGCAGCTCCTCGTTTTCGTTGCGTACCCGTATCGCATAAACTGTAAAATACAAGAACGGAAAAATGGAAAGTGCGGCGAGCCCATAAAGGAAGATCTTAACAGACTGAGGAAGCGCAACAAATCGAGGTAACACCGCATTGAGGAGGCACGTAACGATGGTCGCGCAGGCGGATACGGCATAGAGGGTCTTTCCTTTGGAGGCCGAGTCAAGAGCGTTAAGGAACCTCGACATAATTGTTTCTCAACCACTAGGATCAATAAAAAAACCCCTCTTGTCTGTCAAGAGAGGTTTGAGGCAACACGACTCCCGTCTGGCCGACACGAATCAGGAGCCGTTGCAGGTAATCCTAAGCCTGCTGTTAACGGGCCGGCACCGGCGTTTTCGGAAGGCGCAACTCCCTAGCCGCGATTTCAAGCGCGCGCTTGTTCCATTCATTGTCCGCTTTGGAAATCCGGACTGGTCTTTGCTGCTGAATTCCTTGCTTTCCATCCGCTCCATTGACCCGGTTCTTTCCATCGCCGTTGACCTTGTCAGTCATTTTCTTGTCTCCTTTCCTAAAGAGCTTGTTTCGAGCTGCTTACGTCCGATGAATTGTATCATCACTCGGACCACAAAATCCAGTTTCCAGAATCACACTGAGCCGATTCAAGCGGATTTGCACCCGGGAACGCGAGAGTCGCGACTCTCTGCGGTCAAGAGTGTTGGACGAACGTGGAAAGACAGCTGACGGAGGGGACGACAACGACAGCGCCAATGGTTGCGCGCAAAGGATCTGGAGTATTCCTTGTATGCTTTTTCATAAGTTAATTATCTGATTTTAGGCTCAGGATCGGACACCCTGATGGTTAAGCACATCTTCTTACTTTACCAAAAGTTTTCTGTTGTTTACGGACGGATTGCGCCACGTGCAGCCATTAATGCGGTGATAAAGCAGATGCGACAAGTCAAAACGATAATCCAAAACCGACATTATTGTCTAAGCCCGACAAAGATTATCTATATGCGACCTGCTTGCTCCGGTCACCATTTCTTCCCACATGTAAACCCTTTATGGTCTGGCGTCAACACAAGTTGCATGTCCGATACGATGCCGAGAAGCCGGCATTCTGCCGATCAGGTCTGCCTCCTCTAAGCCTTTGATCTCCAATTGATCAGCGCGTGAAAGGCCACGCGGGACAACTCCAAAACGGTTGTCTAAAACCGAAAAGTTTATCTAAACCCGACCTTTGTTATCTACGGGCGACGTGGGGGATAGAAGCAGCTTGTCCGGCCGTAAAAAGCGCCAATCCGTTTCCGGATCGGCGCGGCGCTGGTCAGGCGTAAAAATACCCCAACTCCCTCAAACTACAGTGGCTCGGGTTCCCAACGATCACATGGTCAAGCACGTCGATTTTGAGCAATTGACCTGCCCGAATTAGATCCCGGGTCACCTTGATGTCGGCTTCGGACGGTTGGCTCTCCCCCGAAGGGTGGTTGTGCATGATTACGATGGCCGCAGCTGCTGCTATCACTGCCCCACGAAACACTTCTCTCGGCGAAACGAGGATAGTGTCAAGGGTTCCGATGGAGATCATCTGGAACCCCTTCACACGGCGCCTGGTGTTCAGGATGAGCACCGCGAAGCACTCGCACTCGGGGTTGAAATATGGATTCGTCGCGATGTGGAGCTTCCAATAATCGGCGGCCCTTTCGGCGGTATCGCACAGGTGCATCGATTCGGGCACCGGACATTCCCGAAGCGCCACTACCTTGAATTCCTTGGAGCTGATTTCCTGCGAACTCCCGGCGGATTCGTTCAGCTGCAGTGCCGTTGCCGGCCTGACTTCATAATACTGCCGCGGGTCCCCGGAAGACTTCGGCCGGCTTATGCCGCACGGATGCTGCCAACAACGCCGGTCACGGTTCCAATGGAAACCGAAGGAATGGAGTTGCTTGCGAACCTCTCCGGCTGGGGGGATGTTGAATTCGAGCCACACCCACCTTCCCACGACCTGCGCCTGGCCCCAAAGCTCAGGCATTTCCGTTTTCATTCGGTCGAGCAGGGCGAGCGTGTTCGCCATGCTTGCATGTTTTGTGTCCACGGTTACTCTCTTTTCCGCCGTCCACCTGCTCTAACAGGTTGCTTCTGGTTTGGTTACTCTCGCTGGAAGCGCGGACGGCGCTTCATTTCCCAGCGAAAGCAGAGCCGCCGTGTGGCGGGAGAAAAAAGGGCTTCCCTTACAAGAGAGAAGCCTTGGGTCAATAGTCTTCCGGGAGCAGAACCGTCGTTACCGAACGATCAGCTTCCGTGATAATCCAAAACCGGGTGCCGTTGCCGGCATTGTACGCGGAGAATATCCGCCCACCTGATGCCAAAGCCCGGTCATTGGAGTTCCGGTCCTCACTGTCGAGGCTTCCCCAATCCCCCGCTTGGTGGCGTTGGATTGCTTCCAGAATGTCTTCGTTCGCAACCGAGCGAAGCGCATTTGGCGTTGCCACGATGTGGCCAAGTCGGAACACTGCGACGGGAATTCGATTTGCGTTCATACGCGCACGTTATGCCGGAATGTCCTGAGCGCCTCGTCTATCTCCTTCCCCGTCAACCTCCAACCTTCCCGCCGGAAGCCCGCGACCGTTTTGGATTTAAACGCCTGATAGAGATCCAGTGCCTGGCCGTCATCGAAGAGCCAGTCGGCCAACAGCGCGAGTGCCAACTGCGCCGGGCCACTGCCGCCGTAGCCCCATTCGAACCCGGTGGGACTGTGCGTGCGCAAGTCGAAACGAGGATCGAGGGCGCGGCCATCGGCAGTGACGAAACACTCGCCGTGGGAGCGCTTTCCTTCGTAATGTTTCTCCGTTTTGGGGTAATCATTCCCGGCCTCAATTTGACCAGAATCGGATTTCTGCATATTTCAACCGTCCTTTCAAAGTGCTTGTGGTTTATGAACTACTGCCGGAGACGAAATTCTCCAGCGATCCGCCGATTATCGTACCACGAAATAAAAACATCCCAACTGTGGACAGGCGTGGATGAGGCCATAATGCGTCGGCGAGCGGTTTGATACTGCTGCCAAGTTCCAATGAACCTGAAACGCCTACCGTGCGAGCGATCCCAGAAATTCTGCGGAGGCCGGCTGTCCGTGCATTCTCGCGGTAATACGTGCCCTAGCTGTTCTCTCTACGCCGGCTTCCTGCAAGACGACCTCGCACAATATTCCGTCACTGAAAAAGTCGCCTTTTTACAATAATGTCGCGTTTTTACAATGCTTCCAGCTTGCACCGTGAAGTCTCTCGTTGTAAAAGCACCCCATGCCACAAATACGTGTCGGTCGTGCATCGCAAACTCCAATATTTATCGGCCGATATCGGCTCTTTACATGCTGTCGCTGCGTTCTGCTATTGTTTTGCTTAGGAGTGGTGTCTTCATTAGGCCAAAGCCCGCCTTTTACTCAGGCACCTCCAATAGGTCGTGACAGTAGCGCCGGGATTCTCTTGCTTATCGACACCGATGGTAGTCTGAGAGTAAAGAGCGATCCAAGACAGGGACCATATGATGGCGCTGACGATACTCTCTTTGCCGTGCAAAATAATTCCCCAAAATCCATTGCCGCGATCCCTTTAAGAGGATCGCAGGCAATCTTTGCCTTCGATGGGGATGGTATTTATGCTAACTTCAATGGAACTTTCATATATAACCCACCCCCCGGAGGACCATATGGCCCGACCGGTTACGAAGGACCAGGCGTAAGCTTCTCAAACATCAGCCCGGATTTCAAATCAGGAACGGTGAATTTCAATCCCCCAATTCCACCAGGTGGGAGTGCCTATTTCGGGCTGGAAAATGCTGTTCAAACACAATGTCCCGCAATTAGCGCGCCCCAACGTCTACGGCAATGCGGTACTTGGGGCTCGGATACTCTTGGCCAGTCGACGTCAACGATTTGCCAGGAAGGATGCTATATTACAAGCGGCGCAATGTTGATCAACTACCACGCGACTAAACAGGGCAGTACGTTTCAGACTGATCCTGCAAAACTCGACCAATGGCTGACTGCCAACAATTATTTCGACCAAGAAGGTGCTGAAATTGGTTACGGCGCGGCAATCGCAGAATATGCTCGCGCCAACAAGGTAAACCTTTACTATTCGGGTCTAATTGACAGGAGGGATGACTTTACGCTGGACCAGTACCTGTGTAACGGCGAACCACCTACGTTATATGTTCCCACTTGCTCCTTCAGCCCATTTTGTGGTCTGAATCAATCTTGCTCTCCCCTTCCGTTCGTGTTTTGTCAGCTTCCCCATTGGGTGCTTGCCACAGGGCAGACTACTGTCAACGGTAATGATACTTATTCCGTTCTTGATCCTGATGATTATCCGAACGGTGACACTCTGCAAGGATGGAACTACCAATACAGCGCCATGGAACTGTACAGCGATAGCGCTGCGCCGCTGCACAGTCTTTATATTACAGCTCATTCGCCTGTTGAGCTCATTTTGACTAATCCGAACGGCCAGGAGACCGGCCTAGACCCCCTTAGCAACATTCGATTCAGCGGCATTCCTCAAAGTGGTTATGCCGATTTTTCGTTGGCTAATGACCAAGACCACACGCAGGCTGGGATGCCACCTGCAAAGCTTCTCGAGGTCATGGCGCCGGCTACTGGCATTTATGACCTGCAGGCAATAGGCACGGGCACCGGGCCTGTGACCCTTGAAATCATGGCATTTGACGCAAACGGCGCACACAGCATCGCCATTGTTCACACAACAATAGTTCCTGGCGCCAAAATCGATTATCTTGTAAACTACTCATCAGTTCCTGGATCGCAGATCACGGCAACACCGCTCGATACCACCCCGCCCGTGATCACGCTTTCCCCCAGTCCGGCAACTCTTTGGCCTCCGAACGGGAAAATGGTTCCTGTGGTCCTTACCGGCACAATTACAGATGATGAGCCGGGTGGCACCGGTGTTAACCCGAACACAGTATCGTTCAAGGTCACGGATTCGGACGGAGAGGTTGAGCCCAGCGGGCCACTGTCCCTGCAGTCAAATGGAAATTATTCAGTTACCATTTTCCTACAGGCCTCCCGCAACGGATCGGACGCAAACGGAAGATCGTATAAAATCAATGTTAGCGCCGAAGACAACGCTGGCAATCAGGCGGCGGCGGCTACCGCTGTTACTGTGCCGCACGATCAAAGGTAAAAACACCTGCGTTTTATGGAAGAGCTAATGAGCTAATAACCGCAATGTCATCAAAAGCAGTCGCAGTAACAGCATTTCTGCTCCTTACCATAGGTGGGATCGGCTTGACTGTCGACAGATTTACCACTGCGCATAACCCCGCTTCCGCTGCCCCACCGGTTTCAGTTCAATACCAGCCGATAGCGGACGATGGTCAGGGATGGAAGCAGTTCTTTGATAGCAGGTATCAATTCTCAATAGAGTATCCCACCACAACAGAGCCCGAAACGCAAAACAATAAGGAACCAGGGATAATCAAAAAGGTCGCATTTGCATTTGAACAACCATTTCATAAAGGAGAGGACATGGGGACTCTCAAATTCCAGTTTGTTGTGTCCATCTCGCAAAACGCAGGCCACAGTACCGCAGAAGCGTGGGCAAGTGAACACGCTACAGGGAAGATCACAACAGCGATTCATACAATGCAAGTGGCTGGAAGGACAGGCGCTACAGTGCGAACAAGCAACCTTGCTTGGTACAGCGTTGAAACGTTCGTCGCGGACAAGGATTTAATGTATGAACTGAGTTATACCGATGTCACCACCAACAGTCTTCTGCCGGACGATACGCGCTCTCAATGGGTTAAGGTATTTGATCGGATGCTAGCGTCATTTCGTTTTCTTTCCGTCATTAGCCATTCTAAGTAAGAGCTTAAATGATTGACCAATTGACATAGGGCTGCCGGCTACAACGGGACTGAAAAATAAAACCTGCCCAACTGTGGACAGGTGTAGGCTTTCGCTCAAACGGCAGATAGGCGCCGCCGGGCGGTCTGACAGTGTTTCCAGGACTTCTCGACGAGGATGAACCGACGGCCATAAGCCAGGGCCGCAACGGCTGTCGTGCCAGAACCAGCGAATGGATCGAGAATGATGTCCCCCGGCCTCGAAAACGACTGGATCAGCGGCGATATAGCCACTGCCGGCTTCTCGTTGGTGTGCAGCTGGTTGCCGGTGTACTCCCAGGGCAACAGGTCTGGCGGCGGTTGGGCCGGCTTTGGCGGCTTCCCTTTCGCCAGAAGAAAACCGACCTCGTGGAAGCTCTGGGTATAGCCCTCCCGTGAGCAGTGCGTCTTTGTCCACGTGAGATGGCTTACCGGCCGGAAACCGCTTTGCTTCCAGACCTTCATAAAACGATCGATCCCAGGCCAGCCGTAGAAGGTGGCGCAGAATGAATCCGGTTTGAGAACGCGGTAGAGTTCACGAAATGCCGGCTCAAGCCAGTCATCCGAATCGTCTCCCGGACATCTCCTGCCGTCACGGGGTAGATAGTTCACCAGATACGGCGGATCCGTGCAGACGAAATCGATACTTTCGCTTGGGAACAAGGGCAGGAGTTTCGTGCAGTCGGCATGGATCACGCGGTTAAGGAATAACGAAAGTGGTTTCAAATAAATCCTTTCTGTTGATAGGGGGAACCAAATCTCCAAACCCAATTCTATCACGACCGCACACCTTCCTTCATCCACAGTCGTCAGAATCGCCCTGGCTTGCTAAAATAATTCCGTCCGAGGTTTCCCCACTTTTCCACATGCTCTGCGCAAAGCGAAAATGCGACGGCCAAACCGTGAATGCATATTTCGAGTCGAAGTTGAATGGCCCCTTTGCCTGCCTGGTATGCCGTGAGGAGGTCATTCTCAAAACCGGCAGATCCCGGATCAATCACTTTGCTCATGCGAATCCGATTGCGTGCAAGTTTGCCTTGGGTGAAAGTGATGCTCACCGGCGCTGTAAACTGGAAATTTACCTGGCGCTGCAAAATGAACCCAGTGTCCACAATGTTGCCTTGGAGGGCCCACTTGAAAGCGTGCGCCCCGACGTGAGCGCCGTTATAAACGGCGTTCCGGTCGCCATCGAAGTTCAGCTGAGTTCCCTTTCGATTGAGACGATCATGCGCCGAACGATCGACTACGCCCAACGAGGGATTTACGTACTTTGGCTCTTGCAATGGACACCGAAGCTCGATTCCAATCGTTACAGCCCGCGACTATGGGAAAAGTGGGTGCATTGCGCCTATTTCGGTCGCGTATATTACTGGATTGAGGGCCTGACGGTCGCGAGCTACCATTTTGACTCCAATTTTAAATCCATTCCTAAAAAGTCCTGGTATTCGGAGGGCGGCGAAAAAATGACCGCCGGCGGTTACAGCAGGAGGACAAAACGCTACCGGACGCCAGTCCGCGGTGAGACCCTTCATCTAGTTCGAGATTTTGCGCCAAAGGAGCGATACTGGTGGGAAGGAAATGGGCTCAAAGTCCCAGATGCCAAGCTCTTCATGCAAAACTCCACTTCACGCGAGCAGCATGGAGTTGCATAACTGAGCTCAGACCGAGAGCGCAATCTATTTACCCTTCCTTCCAGCTCGCTTTATTGACCCAGTCTCCAACACAGATTTTACGTCATCCGGATCGTGCTCGACGTCGCAATAAACCTGGTTTCCAGGCCCTACCCATAGTTTCGCGCCGTCAACATCACACCGTTCCTTGTTGTGGTTTTCAACGGGTTTTGACCAACCTTTTGAAATTCTAAGAAATACCTTCATGGCCCACCTATAATACCATATCTGCGAATACCGCCAATGACGGCCCTGGGAGGGGAGACAAACTTGAAAAGTTTCGACAGCCGGCGATGATTCGAATAGAGTAACGCCATTATGCACCGCGCTTTGGGCAATAAATTGAAGCTCGGTTTAGGGGACGGCAAGGGCGTCTTCCTGGAGATGACGCCTCAAATGCGCTCAACGCATTTATACATCTGCGGTTCGACTGGCACCGGCAAGTCAAAAATGCTCGAATATCTCATCCGACAGGACATCGCCAAATGGCCCCAATACAAGTGCGGTCTTTTGGTTCTCGATCCCCACGGTTCGTTATACGACAGCCTCATCAATTGGGTTTCATGGCATGCGCCAGATCTGAAGAAAGTCCCCATTGTCCCGATTGATCTGCGGCAAACCGATTGGACAGTCGGATACAACGTCCTGCGGCCACGCACCAAGGCCGACCCCGCCGTCATTGTAAGCAACTTCGTTCAGGCCATGTCCTATGTATGGGGTGTGGACGGAACCGACAAGACTCCCCTATTCGCCCGCATCGGTAGCAATGTCCTGTGGACGCTGTACGAGAAGAAAATGACCCTGCTTGAGTCTGAATACCTCATTGACAAAACGAACAAGCGTCTCCGGTTCGAAATGACAGCGGGTTTGTCCAAACGCTCAGTTGCCCAGGATTGGGCGTACGCCAACGCACTCACACCCCGCGATTTCGACGCGCAAATCTCAAGCACGGTGAATCGCTTCCACAGTTTCCTGCACAATGAGAAACTACGCCTCATGTTCGGGCAAAACGGGGCATCGCTGGATCTTGGTAAGGCGCTCGAAGAAGGCTCGATTATCATCGTAAACCTTTCAACGGAAGGCGCTCGCGTTTCGGAAGAAGACGCGTCCCTGTTTGCCACATTGCTCTTGAGCGACCTCTGGACGGCGGCAAAGGAGCGCGGCAAAGGAACCGACGGGCGGGAGGTCAAGCCCTTCTACGTTTACATTGATGAATTCCAGAATTTCGTTACGCCGACAATTGCCAAGAATCTCGACCAGGCCCGCGGTTTCGGACTTCATTTGACGCTCGCAAATCAATTTCCCCGCCAGATTCTGCACACTGGAGCAAATGGACCCCAGGTGTATGACTCGATCATGGCGAACGCACGGAGTAAGATCGTGTTCGAAACCCGCGGTGAAGAGAATCTGCGCCCACTTGCCACCGACCTCTTTATGGGGGTAATGAACCCGGACGAGATCAAGCATAAGCTCTATTCGACCAAAGTGATGGATTATGTCGAAGAAACCCGCACCATTCGCAGCACGAGCGAAAATTGGAGCGATGCGACAGGTGAATTTACCGGCCTCACCGCCACTGATAGTCAGAGCGGCATGATAAGCGACTACACAGAGAAAGACCCATCTGCTTGGAATAGGTCAAACGCCGATTCAACCGGCACGTCGCGCATGAGCGTAAGAGGGGGCGGCACATCGGAAGCTGAAGTTCCGTTTCTCCGACCAGTCATGGGCAAGGAACTGTCCAGTGTTCAGTTTCGGCCTCTTGAAGAGCAGTTGTTTCGTGCAATGGCGGTCCTCCATGACCAGAAACAGCGGCATGGCGTCGCACGGCTCGTCGGAATGAGCACCCCCGTCACCATCATGACGCCCACCATCCAGAAAAAACCCGCGGACGCGAAAATGACAAAAGCGTTTCTGACCCGGGTGTATAGAAAGTTGCCGTTTGCATTACCGAGCGCTGAGGCGCACAAAGCCATCGCAGACCGTGAACAAACTATGGCCGCTGGATTATTGAAGCCTCCCGCCAAGCCAACGAAGATACAGCCGAGGACTCCCCGGGCCGCTGACGAGCCGGTCGTGGTGAAGCGGCGGATACGTTAGGGCAACCGCTCCCCTGCGGGTTACATCAGAAGGAGAGGTCAATTCAGACGGCCAGTGCTTTCTTGGCGTCATCATGAGAGATTTGCAACGTTCCCAAAAAAGTGGTTCAATTCCATCCATGCCATCCGGCGCAAATGAAGCGTTTTCTAGGGTTCTGATTGATAAAGCACTGGAATTCAGCGGCTGGGATTTGCTCGACGCCCATCAAGTGCGTTTTGAGTTGAACGGCACGACCGGACGAGCCGATTACGTTCTGAGCGGGCAGCGCGGCTCCCTCTGCGTCCTCGAAGCCAAACGCGAAGAAGTTGACCCTTACGACGCAAAGGAGCAGGCGCGCGGCTACGCGGAAAATCTGAAAGCTCCGTTTGCCATTCTTTCCAACGGGCGCGAACATTGGTTTTGGAATTACACCCGCAACGACCAGGACGCGTATCGCATCGAACGGTTGCCGTCGCGCGCCGACTTGGAGCGGCTTCGGTTGAAAAATCTACAACCGCCTCGCCCATTGATGAGCGAGATTATCGCTCCCGGCTGGCTCCAGGATTTCAGGCCCGACCTGACACTGCGGCGGTATCAAATTGAGGCCATAGACGCGGTCTGCAAACTGTTCGACGGAAAGCGCCTCCGCAAATTCCTGCTCGAAATGGCCACGGGCACCGGCAAGACGCTCCTTTGTGCCGCCCTCATTCGGCGCTTCCTTGTCACGCGGAACGCAGAGCGCGTGCTTTTCATCGTTGACCGAATTGAACTCGCCAAGCAAACGCTTGAGGATTTCAACGTCATTCTGGCCGAATACAAGCCGGTCCTTTACAAAACCGCCCGCCGCAGGCCGGGCGAATTGCTTGGCTCGTCCGTGGTTGTTGCCACCCTGCAATCCCTCATGGTTGACCGGCGTTACCGCGAGGAATTCACGCCGTTTCATTTTGACCTGGTGGTCAACGATGAGGCGCATCGCTCGATCTACGGCGACGCCCGGGAAGTCGTTCAATTCTTTCAAGCCACGCGCATTGGCCTGACCGCCACGCCCAAGGCGTATCTCAAAAACGTAAACGTCGAGGAACTCCAGCAGGAAAATCCCAAAGCCCTTGAGGCGCGTCTGCTTCGCGACACGTACAATTATTTCGGCTGCAAGCCAGGCTTCCCCACGTTCCGCTATGACATCATCGACGCGGTGAAAGACCCGGAAGGTCCGTTTCTGTGTCTGCCAAAAATCATTGACCTTCGCTCCGACATCACGACGCAGGCCCTCGACGAATCTGGCTGGGCAGTTGTCATCAATGAGCAGGAGGAAAATTTCAAGATCCAAGACATCGAACGGAAGATTTTCACGCCCGCACGCAACCGCGTCATGTGCGAAGCATTCTTGAAAGAAGCCCAGCGCGACCCGTCCGTCGCAATTGGCAAGTCTCTCGTCTTCGCCGTCAACCAGACCCACGCCACCGCGTTGACCAAAATGTTCAACGAGCTTCAGCCCGGCATAGCGGTCACTATCACCAGCCGGATTGAAGACGCCTCATCCATCGCCAAGGAGTTCCGCGACGGCAAGCGCACCGAGCGCATCGCTGTTTCGGTGGACATGCTCTCCACCGGCTACAATTGCCGCGACCTGCTGAATATCGCGCTCATGCGGCCAGTCTTTTCCCCTACAGAATACATCCAAATCAAAGGGCGTGGCACCCGGCTCTACACGTTCAGAATTGGCAATACTGAGTACGAGAAAAAGAATTTCTTCTTGCTGGATTTCTGCGCGGTGGCCGAATACTTCGAGGAGAAATACGATTACACCGTCCCGCTGAAAATTCCGCGCGGAAAGAACGAGCCGAAGCCGGCACCATATCCGCCCGGAGAAGGAGGCGGGCACATCGTCCACGAAGGTCCAGAGACACCCGAACCGCCGACGCCGCAGCCGTCGCGCGAAATCCCGACATGGGAGGGTGTGGATACACTCGTGAGTCGCGAAATCACTATTGTCGGCCCGGACGGCGAGAAAGTGGACGTGATGACCTTTCGTGGTGGTTACGAGCGCGACATTCGGGAGTTCGTCGAGCGCACGCCCGAGCTTCAAACCGCGATTGAAGTCGAGGATGACGACGCAGTGGAGACGATCGTCAACGAGCGGTTCTATCACCGCCCGGAAATGTTCTATTCGCCGGACAAGCTCGTCATTTCTTACGGCATCCCGGCCAGCACGCCCGCGTTCGTTTATAACGCCGTCGGCCGCAAACCGCTCCCAACCCGCGAGGCGATTATTTCCGACACGGTCGATTCAATCGCCGCGAGGTTCAATCTCCGGTACAATGAGCAGAAATGGCTCGACGCCACCACCCAATTGATTGCCGAGGATTCCACCTCGCTCCGGAGATTTATGGCCGGCGACATGACCATTTTCACCGCCAATCAGTTCCGCACGTTGGGCGGACTGGATGCCCTATCGCGCTTTGAAGGGCGTGAGGAAGCTTTTGAGGCATTGCGGCAGTCCAGTCTTGTCCGCCAGTCCCTGCTTGCCAACTCGTTCGCTGCGTAAACATTTCAACGTTCATGGGAACCAATTCACACATCAAAACAGAGCCAGCCACAGTCACCCAATCCAATTTCTTTTCATCCGGGTTGCGCCAAAAAGTTGACCAACTGATGGACATCCTCTGGGCTGGCGGCGTGAACAACCCTATGGATTCCATTGAGCAAATTTCCTACCTGCTCTTTTTGCGTTTGCTCACTGAGAAAGACGAAACTCTCGCGACGCTGGACAAGAAA
>Ga0210409_10004368_pt1 | contig 15270 bp, 15 predicted proteins | sample IncBWH17MmetaG_FD_161649 | JGI IMG/M metagenome (GOLD analysis project Ga0210409, IMG submission 161649) | Forest soil microbial communities from Barre Woods Harvard Forest LTER site, Petersham, Massachusetts, United States - Inc-BW-H-17-M | ecosystem: Environmental > Terrestrial > Soil >...
GAGAGTGTCGGGCGCCCGAAAGGAATTGCTAACTCGTGGCACGCCGACTCTCGGGTCGGGTTAAGTTAGAGCCCGCGCCAACGCAGGCTACGACACCCTCTCCCAAAAACCAGATGAATCACCCGTGGTGCCAGCGCTAGGATACGGCAGGCGCCTTATCGGCTTCGCTCTCAAGCCACAATTTCGTTGACTGGCAGCAGCGCTTTTGCTCTGTTCTGCCGCATGCTGATGCGTTCGAAAGACCAGTCGCGGCCCGGGGGACCATTTGAAGCGCTGGATTTTCGAGCCGGAATCTTGCTCCGCACATTCGTTGCCTTCCTGTATGACCACCAATCGCTCGTTCACCCGCCGTTCTTTCCTTAAAACAATTGGCACCACCGCTTTGGCCGCGCCGTTCCTCGCGCGCGGTTGGGCTGCGCAATCCCCCAACGGCAAGTTGCGGCATGCCAGCTTCGGCGCCTCCGGCATGGCGTGGTCCGACATCACCGAGTTCGCCAGCTCGAAGCAGTTCGAGTTGGTGGCCGTCGCCGAGGTGGACCTGAACCGGACGGTCGAGCTGAAAAAAAGGTTTCCGCAAACGCGAATTTATCAGGACTGGCGCGAACTGCTGGCGGCTGAGGACAAGCGCATCGACTCGGTGAACGTTTCCACTCCCGACCACATGCACGCGGTGATCGGCATGAGCGCGATGGAGTTGGGCAAGCACGTTTACGCGCAAAAGCCACTGGCGCACGACCTTTACGAAGTCCGGAAGCTGACGGAATTCTCGCAGCGCGAGAACCTCGTCACGCAAATGGGCATTCAGATTCACGCGACTAACCATTATCGGCTGGCCACTCTCCTGATCCAGGGCGGTGCGATCGGCCGCATCAAGGAAGTTCATTCCTGGTGCGCCAAGGCCTGGGGCGACCCGGCGCCGCGCCCCGATCAGACCGACCCTGTCCCGCACGGCTTTGATTGGGATTTGTGGTTGGGCGTTTGCCAGGAGCGGCCCTTTATTGGCCAAGGCTATTATCACCCCGCCAATTGGCGTAAGCGGCTTGATTTCGGCACCGGCACCTTCGGCGATATGGGCTGCCACATCTTCGACCCGGTGTTCTCGTCGCTCGGCCTGCGCGCGCCGGTGTCCGTGCGGTCCGAGGGCTTGCCGCCAAATCGCTGGAACTGGGCGATGGACTCGCGGATCGAATACGTCTTTCCCGGAACGCCGTTCACGGCCGGTAATACCGTCAAGCTCACCTGGTACGATGGCGAACAGAAGCCCTCCAAGGACGTCCTGGCCTTGCTCGAAGGCGATGAGTTGCCCAACACGGGCTCCATTTTTGTCGGCACCCAGGGGACCCTGGTGCTGCCGCATGTCAACCGCCCGCTGCTTTACCCCGACAAGAAATACAAGGACTACAAGTTCCCGGACGTACCCTCTGGTGATCACTGGGGTGAGTTCATTGAGGCCTGCCTCGGCCAGGCTCGCACTGCAGCCGGCTTCAGTTATGCCGGCCCTCTCACCGAGGCGGTCCTGCTCGGCGGCGTCGCCTCCCGCTTTCCGCAAACCACTCTGAAATGGAACAGCGCCTTCCTGGAATTCGACCTGCCCGAGGCCAGCGGGTTCGTCCGGCGGGCCTACCGTGCGGGTTGGGGCGCCCGGGGCCTGCTGCCGCCGGCGTAGCCGGACATCGTCACCGGAACGTAACCCCACGGTCGTTGTGAACTCTTCGCCCGATGTGTTAAGCACACGGCGTGCGAAAGAAAATTCTGGTGGTCGAAGACGATGCCGACCTGGTTGAACTGTTGCGGTTCAACTTCAAGAAAGCGGGCTTTGCCGTCGGGACAGCCTTCGACGGAATCGAAGCGCTAAAGAAGGCCCGCTCGCTCCTGCCTGACCTCATCCTGCTCGACCTGATGTTGCCTGAATTGGACGGTTTAGCGGTTTGCGAAGTTTTGCGGCGCGATCCCAACATCGCTTCCATTCCCGTCATTATGCTGACGGCTATGTCCAGCCAACTGGCTCGCCTGACCGGCCTTGAGGCCGGGGCCAACGATTACATCACCAAACCCTTCAATTTCAAGGACCTGCTGGCTCGCGTGGAAGCAGCCCTTTGTGGTTCTTCCCGACCCACCTTGCCACCCGCCTCCACCCCCTGACGTCTGTTCTTCGATCCGTCACCCAACCGTCACCGGGTTGTCACAATCTCGACATTGTCGCCCCTCTCCGGGCGTGTTATTGCATTAGCCGTGAGACCCAAAATCCTCGTCGTGGATGATGAACCCGAAGCCGTAGAATTGGTCGAGTTCAACCTCAAAGCGGCAGGCTTTGACGTGCTCACCGCCGCCGATGGCGCCGAGGCGCTGAAGAAAGCGCACGCCGCTTTGCCCGGCCTGGTCGTGCTCGACCTCATGCTGCCCGAAGTCGATGGCCTCGAGGTCTGCAAAATGTTGCGGCGCGATCCAGCGACCGCCACTATCCCGATTGTCATGGTGACGGCCAAAGCGGCCGAGATCGACCGCATCCTCGGGCTCGAACTGGGCGCGGACGACTACATCACCAAACCGTTCAGCCCGCGCGAGCTCATCCTCAGGATCAAGAACATCCTGCAACGAGGCCGCGCGGCCGGCGAGGAAACAGACATTCACAAGTTCGGCGAGCTGGTCATCGATGCGCCGCGTCATCTGGTGAGCTGGCGTGGAAAAAAAATCGACCTCACCGCCACCGAGTTCAAACTCCTGGCGTTGTTGGCGCAGCGGCGCGGCCGCGTGCAATCTCGCGAACAACTGCTGCGCGATGTCTGGGAATACAACAGCCTTATCGATACGCGCACCGTGGACACGCATATGCGGCGGCTGCGCGAGAAGCTCGGACCGGCAGGAAAATTCCTCGATACCGTGCGCGGCGTGGGCTACCGTTTTCTCGAAGCCTAGCCGCAACGATGCCGCACCCTTTTGACGCGAAAACACCGCACGAACGAACCGGAACGGACCGGGTTCAACCGCGGATTGTGCCGATGACGCGGATTTCCTTTCGGTTATGCGTGAAATCCTTCAAATCCGTGGTCAAGGAATCGCCGCCGCCCTAATTTCCGCGCATGTTGTGGACCATCATAGCGCTGCTTGCTCTCTCCGCCGCGCTGGCGTTGCACCTTTGGTGGCGGAACCGATTCCAACAAGCACAGCTTAAGGCGGAAACGGAACTCGCCGCTGTCCGGCGCGCTTACCATCAGTCCGCCTCGCAGATCCAAACCCAGCAGGAGACCCTCTTCAACAGCATGACCGAAGGCTTGCTGGTCCTGGACCAGCGCGGCCGCATCCAGATTGCCAATCGCGCCTTCACCAGCCTCTTCGGCGTGACCGCGGACGTTCGTTCCCGGACCATCATGGAAGCCTTGCGGCTGCACGAGCTGGCTGACTTGGTCGGATCCTTCGAAACCCGCAAGGAAGTGCTGGGTTACGAGCTGAAACTCGCGCGCCCTAACGAGCGGTGGCTGCAGGTTAACGGTGCCGCCATCTTCGACGCCGGCGGGCAGCGCCAGGGAACTATCCTGGTTTTTCACGAACTCACCCGGCTCAAACAACTCGAACGCACTCGCCAGGAGTTCGTCGCGAACGTCAGCCATGAGCTGCGCACGCCACTTTCCCTCATCAAAGGCTACGTCGAAACCTTGCTGGATGGCGCGCAGGACAACCCCGAGGTCGCCGCGAAGTTTCTGCACACGATCGACCGCAACGCCGAACGCCTGAAGCTGCTCATCGAGGATTTGCTCACGATTTCGGAGCTCGAATCCGGCCGCGTAAAGCTCAATCTCCAGTCTGTCCCTCTGCGGGCGGTGACGGGCAAGGTGCTGGCTGACTACAAGGCCCGTGCCGAGGCCCGACAGGTGAAATTGTCCGATGAAGTCCCCGATCTGCGGGTGCGCGCCGATGCCGACCGGCTGGAACAGGTGCTGGGTAATTTTATCGACAATGCTATCAAGTACGGTCGGCAGGAGGGCGCCGTGAAAATCAGCGCGCGTGCGGCTGACGCGGGCGAGATCGAGGTGGCGGTCCAGGATGACGGCCCGGGCATTCCGCCCGAGGCTCTCGAGCGCGTGTTTGAACGGTTCTATCGCGTGGATAAGGCGCGCTCCCGTGAGCAGGGCGGCACTGGCCTGGGTTTATCCATCGTCAAGCACATCGTCCAGAGCCACGGAGGCCGGGTTTGGGCTAAAAGCAAAGTCGGGCAGGGCGCCAGCTTCTATTTCACTTTGCCGCAGGATACCGGCAGCTTCCAGCGGCCCCTGCTTTAGTACTTTATCGAATTCTCTTGGTCCCTCTCTTTGCTGATTTTATATTCTCCGGATGGTCCATGTTGGGATTGGTTACGACGTTCACGCCCTGGTCGAGGGACGCAAGCTCATTCTCGGCGGGGTGGAAATCCCGCATCCCAAAGGTCTCGAAGGTCACTCCGACGCCGACGTGCTCATGCACGCCATCTGCGATGCTGTCCTGGGCGCTTTGGGGGAGTCGGACATCGGGCACTTCTTTCCAAACACCGATCCGCGTTGGCGCGGCGCACCCAGCCGCCTTTTCCTGCGTGAAGCCGCGCGCCTGGTCGCGCTGCGCGATGGCAAACTCGTCAACGTGGATGCCACCCTGGTCGCCCAGGCTCCCAAGATTTTTCCGCACATCCAGCAGATGAAACTCCAGATCGCTGAGGCCCTCGAGCTCAACGTCCAGCATATAGGGATCAAAGCGACGACCAATGAGCACCTCGGTTTCATCGGCCGCGAGGAGGGCATTGCCGCTATGGCCGTCGCCGCCGTCGATCTGCCTCATTCCGCCTGACCCCTGATTACTGATTCCTGCCAACCGCTCTACCCGCATGCCAAAGGCCGAAATTAGCTGGAAACGCGTCACCGCCGAAGGAGTAAGACTCCAGGTCTATGCCCGGCATGTCGGTCGGGATTGGCGCTTTTTCGCGCGCGAACGCCGCTACGACCAGTGGCAGGCGGTCGAACATCCGCCGCTCGAAGATTGGCTGGAACTTCTCGACTCTGTGCAGCGCCTCATTAACCGCCGCCGCCTCCGCCCCGAAGAAGAAGGGCTGGTGACGAAGATGATACGCGAGCGGTTTCCCGAGGCGCTGAAACGTGGGAGCGTGGAAGCGTAAACAGAATGAAGAGCGATGAACTCTGACCACAACCGGGCACTCCATGACCTCCGATCCGCCCTTTAACCTTTTGACGTTTCACATTTCACATTTCACGTTTCACGCATCACGCATCACGCATCACGTTTCTCGCTCTAACGTTCTAACGCTCCACCGCTCCCACCCTCCATGCCCCGCCCACCTCTAATCCTCGTCTCGCCCGATATCGCCAGCAGAGGCAAGGAACACAGCGATTTCTCGATCAGCCTTTCCAACCGGTATCAGCAGGCGTTGATGGTCGCCGGCGGCCTGCCTTTGACCCTGCCGGCGACGAACTCTCCGGAACTGCTGGCCGAATGCGTGCGCCGCGCCGACGGCGTAATGCTCACCGGTGGAGATGATGTTGACCCCCGGCTGTACACCGACGGATTGCCCGCCCGCGTGCGCCGGACCGTCGGGGTAACCCCGGACGGCGGCCAGCGCGATTTTAGGGAGTTGGTGCTAATCGACGAGGTTTTCCGGCAGCGCAAGCCGTTGCTGGCCATCTGCCGTGGCCAGCAGATACTGAATGTGGCGCTGGGTGGCACGCTTTTCGCCGATCTCCGTACCCAAAGACCCCGCGCCCTGGTTCACCGGCGGACCGACCGCCGCAGCGAAATCGTGCACGAAGTGCGGTTGACACCGGGTTCATTACTGGCCAAGATAGTCGGCGGGCACAACTTGGGCGTTAACAGCACGCACCACCAGGCCGTCGGGCGAGTCGCGCCCCCGTTACGAGCGACTGCCGTCAGCAGTGACGGCATGATCGAGGGCTTGGAGCTCAAGCCGGCCGCAGCTCGTTGGCTGCCGTGGTTGCTGAGTGTGCAGTTCCACCCGGAGCGCCTCGTGGACCGATACCCGGCTCATCAGGCGATTTTCCGGGCGTTTACCCAGGCGTGCGCCTGGACAGCAAAACATACTTATGAAGGGTAAAGTCCTAATCGTCGATGACGACCGTGACCTGCGCGCGGTGTTAACCGCGCTCTTCGACGGCGAATTCCAGGTCGCTGAAGCCGACACCGGCGCCGCGGTGGAACGGGCCTACAGCCAGGACCAGCCGGATGTCGTGCTGCTGGATGTCAAGTTGCCCGACGCCGACGGCCTCGATCTGCTGCCTCAGCTCAAAAAGCGCTGGCCCGAAACCGAGATCATCGTGCTCACGGGCTACGACGATGTCGGCATCGCCCTCGAAGCCGGGCGGCGCGGCGCGTACAATTTCATCACCAAACCGTTCGAAAACACCAAGCTGCTCACGGATGTCCGGTGCGCCTTGGAGCGCAAGGAGCAGAACGAGGAAAATAGCACGCTGCGGCGCGCGCTCGAGACGATGAGCGGCACGACCTCCCCGATATTCCAGAGCGCTTCCCTGCGCGAGGTCGTTCGCACCGTCGAGCGCATCGCGCCGAGCGATGTCGCCATCCTCATCACCGGCGAGAGCGGCACCGGCAAGGAAGTCATCGCCGACCTCGTCCACGCCTTCAGCCCCCGCAGCAAGGGCCGGATCATCAAAATCAACTGCGCCGCGCTGCCGCGCGAGCTGATCGAAAGCGAACTCTTCGGCTCCGTTAAAGGCGCCTTCACCGGCGCCCACAGCGATCGCGAGGGCCTGTTTCGCCAGGCCGAAGGCGGCACGCTGTTCCTAGACGAAATTTCCGAAATGCCCGTCGATACCCAGAGCAAGCTCCTGCGCGTGCTCCAGGACCAGGAAGTGCGCCCCGTCGGCGGTAAAACCGCCTACAAAACCAACTGCCGCATTGTCGCCGCGACCAACCGGAGGCCGGAGGAGGCGATTCGGGACGGTAAGCTGCGCGAGGATTTGTTCTATCGCATCAGCGCCATCTCCGTTCATCTCCCGCCCTTGCGCGAGCGCCGCGAAGACATCCTCCCCCTCGCCAATTCCTTCCTGAAGCGCTTTGCCGCCCAGGCCAATCGCGTCCTCAAGGGATTCACCCCCGCCGCCATCGAGCGGTTGACCGCGTTCGACTGGCCGGGCAATGTCCGCCAGCTCCAAAATGAGGTCCAGCGCGCCGTTCTGCTGTGCGAGGGCGACCAGGTCGATGCCACCGACCTCTCCATCACTAAGGTGAAAGCCCCCGGCGAAGATTCGCCCGACACTAATTTCACCCTTCTCGAAGGCGTCGAACGCAATGCCATCGTCCAGATGCTCAAGGAAACCGGCGGCAACAAACTCGAAACCGCCAAACGCCTCGGCATCGGCCGCCAGACCCTCTACAACAAGATCAAAGCCTACGGGATCGAGGTCTAACGAGGCCGAGCCTCGGGCTTTCTCCCTTACTGAGCCGGCATGAGCGGGGAGCGTCTGGGCTCCGTACTCTGACCCACAAGCCTCTCGGGTCCTTGCCATCTCTCTGTCAGCGCACCAACCCAAAAAGTAGCTCACAAATTAACCACCGCCCGCAGGTGCAATTCTTAACCTCCTTCAAGGGCGCATCCCTGCTTTGATCAGAAATCCGTTACGCCTTCATCCACGCGATCCCGCCACCCGCGGTTCAGCTTTTCACGCACCACGCCTCCGCATCACCCCTTGCCTGCCACAGAGGCTTGAACCCCCTCCCTAAACGTTGGCTGCTTCAATCCAAACAGCTCCTCCGCCGGTTTCGGGTTCCCCACGCTTCCTTCATCGAGCATGATGAGTTGGTCGCGGGTTAGCGGAGGCGGTTTGCGGAACAAGAGCGGGTAAATCAATTCCAGAAACGCCGCCTGGCCGCGCGCCAGGGCCGGAGGGACACGCAGCTTGAGCCGCCGCCGCCGTTGCACTGCCAGGATGTCGGCTAAGAGCGCTGCGAACGTCAGCGGCTCAGGTCCGCACAAATCATACGCCTGCCCGATCGACTTCGGCTCGCTTAACGCCTTGATGAACGCAGTCGCCACCACTTCGACCGAGACCGGCTGGAATTTGGCCTGGTCGCTGCCCATCACCGGCAGCACAGGTGAGAACCAGCTTAGCCTTTCGAAAAGGTTTACAAAGCGATCCCCCGGCCCGTAGATCACTGAGGGCCGGAAGATGGTGTACTCGAGCCCACTCCGGCGGACTGTCTCCTCGGCGGCCCATTTGGTCTGGTGATATCGTGAGACAGCGTCGGACCGCGTGCCCAACGCGCTCATGTGGACGAACCGTTTGACCCCAGCCCGCCGCGTCGCCTCCGTGACGTGGCGCGTGCCGCGCGCGTGCACGCGTTCAAACGTGTTGTGCCCCAGCTCGCTGATGATGCCGACAAGATGGATCACCGCATCCACTCCTTCAATCGCGCCCTCGAGCGAGTCCGCGTCCAGAATGTCACCAACGTGCTCTTCCGACTTGTAGCGCGAAACCAACTCCTGCACCCGGCGCGACTCCCGGTTTCGCACCAGCAGCCGCGCCGCGTGACCAGACTCGTGCAACTGCCGCAGGATTTCTTTCCCGACGAACCCCGTAGCCCCGGTCAGAAAGACCTTCATGATATATTCCCTATCGGCCCGTTAGCATTGCTCACTCCGGCAGTTTCGCCAGTTCCGTCTTCACCAACTGCACCAGCGGCGCGATGGTTTCGCGGCTGAATTCAAACTTGCACCCCGCCGCGCCGAACAGCTCCGGCAGCGGCCGGGAACCCCCCCATCCCAGGGCTCCCTTGTAGTCCTTCAGGGCGCGCGCTTTGTCCCGCTTCGAATTCGCCCAGACCTGCAGCGCCCCCAGTTGAGCGATGCCGTATTCTATGTAATAAAAGGCGTGAATGAAAATGTGCAATTGCCGATGCCACAGGCTGCCCCGGGCCGTCTCGTAACCTCGCCAATCCACATCGCCTCCGAACCGGCCCATCAGTTCCATCCACGCGGCCGTCCGCTCCGCAACCGTGTGGCCGGGATGCGTATAAATCCAGTGTTGGAAAGCATCCACTGTCGCAATCCATGGGAAGATATTTATCAGTCCCTCGAGGTGCGCTCGGCGCGCCCGATTGGCCTCCGGCACTGAGTAGAATTCCTCGAGAAATTCGTTGCCGAGCAGTTCCATGCTCATTGACGCCACCTCGCAGAACTCCGTCGGAGCGCCGCGATAGGGGTAAAGGTCTTCTTGACGCGTCGCCAGCGCATGAAACGCGTGGCCGGACTCGTGCAGAATCGTGTCCACATCACGCTGAATTCCGACCGCATTCATGAAAATGAACGGCAGCCGCGCTTCGGCCAGCGTCGATTGGTAACCGCCGGGCGCTTTGCCTTTGCGGTTGGCCAGGTCGAGCAATCGCAAAGTCTGCATCCGCTGGAAACCCTCTGCCAGGTCGCCGTCGAGACGGTTGAAAATGGCCTGGGTGTGCCCCACCATCTGCTCGACCTGTTCGAACGGCCGGAGCGCCGGCCGGTTCAGCGGATCCACGGCCAGGTCCCACGGCCGCAGCGTGGCTAGCCCCAGGTGCCGCCGGCGCTCGGCCTGCAACTCACGCAACACCGGCAGAACCTCCGCCTCGACTGCTTCGTGGAATCGCTCGCAATCCGCTGGCGTGTAATCGAACCTTCCCAGCTTGCGGAAGGCGTAATCGCGGTAGTTCGGGAACCCTGCGTTCCGCGCGATTTGCTGCCGCACATCGACCAGAGAATCGAAGAGTTCCTCGAACTTGCCCGCCTCGCGGAGGCGCCGATTGGCCACCAGCTCCCAGGCCTCCTGCCGCAGCGCGCGCTCGGGTTCCTCCAGGTGGCGGCCCATCTGCACCAGCGTCCTTTCCTCCCCGCGGAACTGTACTGTCAGGGAACCGCTTAGTTTCTGGTACTGTTGGCTCAGCTTGGCTTCCGCTGTTTCCAGCGGCACGTTCTCAGGCCGGAATAACTCCACCTGCAGCCGGGTGTCCCGATCAAAAACCTCAAAGCGCTTCGACGGCAGTTTGGTCCGCGCCGGATGGCCGACATAAATCCGCGCGAGCTTGAACTGCTGCGATTTGACCTCCGGCTCGATCTTTTCGACGAATTGCAGGTAGGCCCGTTCTGCGTCGGGGTTATCCGTGTGGCAGGTCATGGCGATGTAGCGTTTCGAGGATTCCTCATCCAGCGCGGCGCTCAGCTCGCTCCAATCCAGCAGCCAATCCTCCAGCTCGGACGCTGAGTCGCACTGTCCAGCTCGGGCTTCGAGCCGCTCGAAAAGCGGGCCCACTTGCTCCCAATCGCCCAAGTCCGCTGCCTTGGGTACAAATCGGCGCGGCTTGTGCGGAGGCAATGAAGCGAACGGCAGTAAATCCATGACCGGAAGATACCCTTTTGCCGCCGATTGAAAAACTGTATTTCGAGGGAAGGGCGCACGATTCCAATCGTGCTCCTAAGCTCAAAAAGCATCCGCGCGGTTGGAACCGTGCGCCCCGGCCCGCCTTCATGGGGCCTTTCTCGGTGTAGGCACCCACGCCGCCACTGCGCTCGCTCAAAAAAAGCCGGAGCGAATGCTCCGGCTTCGTGAAGATTCAATTCGTTGCCGCCTCGGGCGGCCTCTTTCCAGGCTCAGCGGTGCCAGCCACCATGCCCGCGGGCATGTTCCCAGCCTCGATAATGTCCCCATCCATAGTTAGGGCGGTACCATCCGGGACCGAACCCCACGTAAACCGAGGGCGCCGGAGCGAAGACCACTGGCGGTGGCGCATAGACCACCGGGGCGGGGGCCTGGTACACTACCTGCGGCGGGTATTGATACACCGGCGGCGTCACGTAAACCGGTGCCGGGCAGGCCACCACCGGCGGCCCGAAAGGGATTCCGATGCCAAAGCTGAAACGAATTCCAGCCTGAGAAGCCGAAACGGCTCCGAGTAGAACAGCGCTTAGCAAGATTAGTTTTTTCATACAATTGATTGGACGGCGCCTCCCGGCGGATATTTCGGATTGTGCTGATTTTTTTTGCCTTTCTGTTTGAATATAAAGACCTGCCAATCGTCTCATCGGCCGTTTTGCCGCCGGCGCGTTCCGCTCCGTGCAGCTATCCGGTCGCCATCACGCAAAGGCGCAAAGATGCAGAGGCGGAAAGGATGGGAGGGACTGAACTGCCGGAAAAACACACGCAATTTAATTCGCTAGGACAGACTACTCCTGCTTGCGTCTTTGCTCCTTTGCGCCTCTGCCTTAACGCCTGTTAGTATCTCTGCGGCTAAGCGTGAGACAAGGCGGCAGTGAGATCCTGGATCAGCGCCAGGCGTTCGCTCTCCTCCTGCTTGCGTTTGCTGATGTCGCGCGCCACGCTCGAAGCGCCGATGACCTGCCCCTGGGCGTTGCGGATCGGCGAGATCGTTACCGAGACCTCCACCGGTGCGCCGTCCTTGCGCAGCCGCACCGTTTCCGCGAGGTCGATTCGCTCTCCGCGTGCGATCTGTCCCAGGATCTCGGATAGTTCTTCCGGGCGGTAAGTGGGGATGAGAATCGAAATCGGGCGGCCTATGATTTCCTCGGCGCGGTAGCCGTATAACCGTTCGGCGCCGTCGTTCCAGGCCACAATCGTGCCGTCCAGAGTCTTTCCGATGATCGCGTCGTTGCAGGAGCGAACTATCGACGCGAGGTAAGCGGTGTCCGCCTCGGTGCGGCGGCGAATTCGCTGTTCGTTCGCCGCAGCCAGCTCCCGCTTTACCACCGCCGCCAGGCGGTCCAAGTGGTCCTTTCTAAGGTAATAACCGGCCCCGGCTTTCAACATCTCCACGGCGCTTTCCTCCCCGATCACTCCGGAAACCATTATGAATGGGATGTCCAGGTTTCGCTGCTGGCAAAGCCTGAGGGCTGCCATCCCGCTGAACTGTGGCATCGCGTAATCGCAAATCACCAGATCCCACGACCGCGCCTCCAGTGCAGCTTGCATCCCCGCATGCGTTTCCACCCTCTCAAACGTCACGTCGAAGCCGCCTCGCTGCAGCTCCCGCACGACGAAGAAGGTATCCTCCACGGAATCTTCCACCACCAAAACTCGTAACTGGCCCGACATAAGACTCTTAACAGGTTATTATACCATGGGTCAACCTAGATCAGGTGCTCTGAAATGTCAAATTCGCGTGACTGGTGAACGTTTCTTGACGAGGTCGAATTGACCCCCTCGGCCATGCGCTCGCATTGGCAGCTAAAGCCTCCGAACAGAGCCACTCTCCAACGCCTTCGAGCACATGTCGCTCTGACGAACGCGCTTGTGTTTTGGAGTGCGGCTATCTCCTGCCGCTTTACCCCGCACACACTGGAGCGCTACGGTTGCCACGGCATCCTCCAGTGCAAGCCCCAATTTCGTTGTGTTCATTTGACGCCATTACGGCTAGATTCCCGGCCAACAAGTATGAGCTCGAACACGGTCCTTTGGATTTACATCGTCTTGCTATTGGTCGGCGGGCTGATTGGGTTCCTCAAAGCCGGCAGCAAAGTGTCTCTAATCACTTCGGCGATCTTTGCTGCGTTATTGATTGTCGCCGCCATCCCGAATTTGTTGCAGCCGGGGCCCCGGCAGATACTCGTGGACGTCATCATGGCGGTGCTTTTGGTCGTTTTTGCGATTCGGCTCGCCAAAACCAAGAAATTCATGCCCAGCGGCTTGATGCTGGTTCTGACTATCGCTGCTCTCGCCTTCCGCCACCTTTTCCATTGAGCCTGGCAAGGAGCTCATTTACCTGTTCTAACCCTTTAGCGTTTTGACGTTTTAACCGCCAACTAACCACCCCAATGCCAGCGCTCAATCGAAGCACCGTCGCCACCGCGCTGGCGGTGTCTGTGAAAAGCTGGCTCAATGCGGTCGCGGCGCTGGTTTATCCGGAAATCTGCCAGCTTTGCGGCCAGGCACGGGCGACGCCGGGGGAGTGTTATCTTTGCGCCGATTGCCGCACCCAGGTGCGATTCATCAAGCCGCCTTTCTGCGCCCGCTGCGGTTTTCCCTATGAAGGCGCGATCACGAACCCTTTCGAATGCGCCAACTGCCGGGACCTCGAGTGGCCTTTCGTTTCGGCGCGCTCGGCCGTGGTGGCTCGGGGGAAGGTCCTGGAGGTCATCCACCGCTACAAATACAATCGGGCCCTATGGTTCGAGCCCTTTTTGGCCGACCTGCTCGTCGGTCAGGCGGAACCCGAATTGCGCCCCGAGGCTTGGGATTGGATCGTTCCGGTCCCGCTGCATCCGGCGAAATATCGGGAACGCGAGTTTAACCAGGCCGAACGCCTGGCGGCCCGGTTAAGCGCCGCGACGCGAATCCCCGTGAACACCGGCTGCCTGCTGCGGGTTCTACCTACCCGGACCCAGACGTTGCTGAGCCGGGAGGAGCGGTTGGCCAACGTCCGGAAGGCCTTTGCCCTCCGGGGCAATCCCGTCTTGGAGGGCCGCCGCATCATTCTAGTGGACGATGTTTTCACCACCGGCGCGACCACGGGAGCCTGTGCGCGGGTATTGCGTGCGGCCGGCGCCGGCGACGTTTGCGTCTGGACAGTTGCCCGCGGAATCTGAATAATACCAGGAACACTTGCGATGAATGTTCCAATTAATCTGAAGACCACCCAACCGAGTCCTGGGCCCAACCCCGCCGCCCTCAACCTTCAACCTTCAACCTTCACCTTTCCTCGTATGGCCGCGAACTCATTCAGCAAGAAAAACCTGGGTTTGGAAAGCGGCGAACCGGCGGTGACTCCTTCCGCGGCTCCCCATACCACTTTCGTCAAGAAACCGAAACTCGCCACCGCGAAATCCAAAAAACGCGAAATCCCCGAAGGTCTTTGGACCAAGTGTCCCAAGTGCGCGACGATGGTATTCGACAAGGAGCTGGACGAAAACCTCAAGGTCTGCACGCATTGCCAGCATCATTTCCCGATCAGCTCACGCGAACGTATCCATTCGCTGGTCGAGACTTGCACTTTCGAGGAGATGGATGCCGACATGACCAGCGTCGACGTCCTGGACTTTACGGGGGTCGCTTCCTACACGGCCAAGCTCCAGAAATACCAGCAGGACACGGGGCTCAAGGACGCCGTCATTACCGGGCTCGGCAAAATCGGGCCGCACCGCGCCGCGCTGGGCGTGATGGACTTCAAATTCCTCGGCGGCTCGATGGGGTCGGTCGTAGGTGAGAAACTCACCCGGCTCATCGAACGCGCCACCGAGAAAAGCCTGCCGGTGATTATTATCTCCACCAGCGGAGGGGCGCGCATGTACGAAGGCATGTTCAGCTTGATGCAGATGGCCAAAACCTGCGCCGCCCTCGCCTATCATGCCCGGGCCCGTCTCCCCTACGTCAGCGTCCTCACCAACCCAACCACCGCCGGCGTCATGGCCAGCTTCGCCAGCGTCGGCGATCTCATCATCGCCGAACCGGGCGCCATGATCGGGTTCGCCGGCCCGCGTGTGATCAAGGACACCACCCAGGCCGAATTGCCGCCCGGCTTCCAGACCTCGGAATTCCTGCTCGATCACGGCCTCATCGATGCCATCGTCCCCCGCAAGGAACTCAAGGCCCGCCTGCTCGGTTACCTCAGCTTCCTCACTAACGGCCAGAAGCTGGCTGCCGCCGGCTAGTAAAGAGCGTTTCGGGTCGGTTTCCCCGAGCGAGTAAGTCCAGCCACAGCCGAAGTCGCCCCGGCCGGGATTGAGGGAATTGCAGAGTGAGAAGTAAGCGAGCTTTCATTTCGTTCTGCGAAATCGTTCGTAGCTGAGAAGCTGTCCCGGCGCTGAATTCTCACTGGCACGACGGTTGCCATGGTTGGCTCGTGAAGTTCTATCTCATCCCCGCCACCAGGTTGGGCTGCGGGGTCTCGACCACCAGGTGAAAGTGATTGGACATCAGACAATAGGCATGGACCTGCCAGCCGGTCTTTTCACAGGTCCGGTTCAGGGTTTCCAGGAACCTGTGCCGGTCCTGGTCATCTTCGTAGATAGCCTCGCGCCGGTCCCCGCGATTCATGACGTGGTAGATGGCGCCCGGGTACTGCACTCGCAATTTGCGCGGCATGAGCGGGACGCTACCCGAAAGGGCGGTGCTGTGTAAATAGTTTTGACTGACAACCGCCCTAATGGGTGACCCCTGCTATGGGGAAAATTGTCAAGCGCGGGCGAAGTTTTATTTTTTCTTTTCTTTTTTCAACTTAAAAGCGGTCTTTGTCTTCTTCTCTGTTTTTCTGTTCTTCAGCAAATTTGGCTCGCCT